>LNFM01007875.1_pt1 | contig 17496 bp, 13 predicted proteins | sample 596031 | NCBI WGS metagenome assembly LNFM01 (sample SAMN04254537, study PRJNA301005) | activated carbon metagenome | isolation source: dual media filters at the Ann Arbor, Michigan drinking water treatment plant | place: USA: Ann Arbor | reverse complement strand
TTCACTGCCAGCCCCAGAACAGGAAGGTGGCGATGATGTGAGCCAGGCCCAGGACCCCGAAGGCCAGGGTGATCGGGAAGTGGATGACGCGCCACTTCTTGACCGCGTCGAAGGTCATCGTGTCCCAGTAGGTCCGATCGGCCAACTCATCCGCTGGCAGGCCCTGGTCGCGCATGCGCTGGCGGGCCTCGTCCAGCCTGCGCCGGCTGCGGGCGATCAGGTATTTGCCGGTCAAGCCGCTGCCGACGTTGATGAGCATCGCCGCCACGGCCAGCCAGGCCAGGATGGCGTTGAAGTGGATGCCGGCGTGCACCAGCACGAGCAGCGAACCCAGCCAGGCCAGCCCTTCGTGCCAGCGCAGCAGCGTAGCGGGCTGCCCTGAGCGTATCCACTTCCGCTTGCGCATCGAGTAGCCGAACGAACCGAGGATCAGCAGCACACCGGGTATGCCCAGCCAGCGGCCTATCCACACGATGTTCAGCAGGTGCAGGGCCGCGTCGATGAGCAGCGTGCACGCGATCAGCGCTGCCATGTACAAGACGAAGGGCAGCACCTCGTTGCGGAAAAGTCGGGCTTGCAGGGGCATCAGGTATCCAGTTTCGTGCGCGGGCTATGCGTCGAGAACCAGGGCCGATGCGGGCCGCCCGACACACAGCAGGCAGTGACCGGGTGCCGGATCGCAGTCCGGACGACTGGCGTAGTGCACCGACCCCGCGAGCTGCCGGGTCTGGCAACTGCCGCAACTGCCTGAGCGGCAGCCCGAGTCGACGGCCACGCCGTGACGCTCGGCAAAGTCCAGCAGGTTGGCGTCGCTGCCGTCCCAGGTGAGCGTGCGCCCCGAGCGTTTGAAGTGAACCTCCAGTGCGACCTCGGACGGCCCCTCTGCGGGATCGGCCGTGGTGGCGGTGGCGGCCTTGCGCACGGATGCCGGCCCGAAGGCCTCGAAGTGCACATCGGCTTCGGGCACACCCCATTCGGCGAGCGCCGGCACCAGGCTTTCCATCATCGCCGCCGGGCCGCAGATGTAGAACTGGTGGCGCCCATGCGGCAGGGTGCGCTGGAGCAAGGCGAGGTCCACGTGACCGGTGTGCTGTGGCGGCAGGCCGGCTGTAGACCACGTTCAACCTGAAGCGCGGATGCACGCTGGCCAGCTCTTCGAGCCGGGACTTGAACGCATGTTCATCGCCGTGTCGCAGACCGTAGTACAGGTGCACATCCCGCTCGGGCTGCCTCGTCAGGCACCAAAGCAGCATGCTCATCATCGGTGTGATGCCGATGCCGCCAGCCACCAGCACGGCCGGCAGCTTGGGGTCCGGATCGATGCAGAAGTGCCCCGAAGGGGCCTTCACCTGAAGCACATCACCGACCTGCACCTGATCGTGAAAGTGAGTGGAGGACACGCCCGGCGCGAGGTCCGGGCGATCCGCAGGAGGCGGCACGCGCTTGATGCTGACCCGGTAGTGGTCGGGCGCAGGCGCGTCCGACAGTGAGTAGCAGCGCGTCACGGAGCGGGCTTCGCCTGGCCGGGCTTCGTCCTTCACGCGCAGAACGAAAGTCAGGAACTGACCCGGTCGGAACTCAGGCAAGGGCTGGCCGTCGACGGGCTGCAGGTGGAACGAGCACTGCGAGTGCGCCGGGTCCTCGTAGTCGCGTGAGATCACCCGAAACTCGCGGGTGCCCGCCCATGCCGCGTGGCTGCCTGAAGCCGCTGCCGGTGGCGCGGCCGGCTCAACATCCGCCGCCCCGCGGGGGCGACGCCAGATGGCCACGCCGACGCCGACCGAAGCTTGCAGGAGCAGCGCGGCCAGAATCCAGGCCAGGAGTTGCGGGGTGGTGAGATCAGGCAGAGGCGCGGCGAGCGTTGTGTTGGTCCGAGTCTGAGGATCGGCAGGCGGACCAGGCTTGATGCGCATCAATCAAGGCGCAACGCCGGACCCCGGCACGATCGAGCCATGGCGCAGCGACACCGTCAGTCGCGCGACTTGCGCTCCTCTTTCTCCCCGTGCTTTCCGCTGGAAGCACCGCGGCCTTCGTCGCCGTGGCGGTCATCGCGCTCGGACCCCTGGGCCTTGCGTCGGTCCTGGCCGCGCTCGGATGGGCTGCTGCTTGCGGATGGTGCGCTTGCGGATGCGGCGCCGCGTGATTGCGCCAGTGCGGGCAGCCAGGTCGCCACAAGCAGCGGCCAGGCACATGAGCTGAGGGGCCCTGCAGCGGCCGCGGCCCACGTCCGTCACTCACGCGTCCGCGCCTGTGTCGTCTTATGGCTGCCGCCCCGCCGTTGGGGCGATGGAGGACTCGACGATGCACACCCCACCCGCCCCGCGCCCTGCCCTGGGCCGCCCGCTAGCCTTGCTGTTCGTCGCCCTCGCCACGGCGTGTGGCGGCGGTGGCGATGACCCGGCCCCGGCCCCTGTGGCCGCGGCGCCCGCACCCGCACCCGCACCTTCACCCGCGCCGGCGTCGACCTCGCGGATCGTCAGCCTGAGCATGGACTTCGACGCCAATGGCGTCGCCGATGCCACCGAGACCGCCACCTACGACAGTGCCGGGCGCGCGCTCACCAGCCAGTACCGCTACACCGGCGACGCTGTGGCCGACCGGCTGAACCTGGCCGGCACTGCCGCCACCAGCAATGGCTACAGCTACGACGCGCAGGGCCGCCCGACGCGCTTCGACAACACGCAGGCCGGCGGCAGCAGCAGCTTCGCCTTCGTCTATGGCGCGGACGGCCTGGCCAGCAGCGGCACGTTCAACGCCACGTCCACGGGCGGCAGCTTCAGCGGCAGCATGGCTTTCGCCTACACCAACGGCCTGCTGAGCACCTTCACGCAAACGCTCGCAGGGCAAACGCCGTCCATCACCACCTACCGCCACGACGCCCGCGGCCGGCGCATCGCCAAGGAAGAAGGCACGTTGCGCACCGACTACAGCTGGGACGACGACAACCGCCTGACCCGCGTGCGCCGCGACGGGCCCAGTGGCGAGGAGGTCTACACGATGCGCTACGCCGCCGGGCTGCAGACCGAGACCGTGAAGACGGTCGCCGGCGCGGTGGCCTACCGCGTCGACTTCAGCCACGACGCGCGGGGCCGTGTCGTGCAGCTGCGCTTCGATCGGCTGGGCGATGGCAGCGTCGACGCCGTGTGGACGCCGACCTGGGAAGACGGCCCCTGCATCGACACCGTGCAGCCGCTGTGGGACCCGCTGCTCGACACACGCACCGGCTGGGGTTCGTCGGTGCGCGGCGAGACCGCTAGCTGCGGCCGCTGAAGTGGCAGAAGTGGCTGAAGAGCGTGAAACCGCCGGGGCCGCTGGGGCCCCGGCTAGCGCCAGTTGCCCATCAGCACGAAGGGCGCCCAGTGGAAAGGGTGGGCGCGCCCCACCAGCGTGGCGGCAGCGGCGGCTGCGGGTGCTTCGTCGTCAAAGCGCCGCCCGGCGCCGCGCGCAGCGGTCGTGGCGTCGCCCGTGTTGCCGGCTGCGCCGCCACGGATCATCGCCAGCTGCGCTTCGCGCAAGGCCAGTGCCATGGGCCAGGGCGGGCCGCTCTCGCGTTCGCGCAGGCGGTACAGCGAGCCCATCAGATCACCCGTGCTGTCGTCGGCCACCTGCCACAGCGAAGCCAGCACCGCGCGCGCGCCCTGGGACATCAGCAAGGCCCCCAGGCCGTCGACCTCCTGGCCGTAGGGGTCGTCTTCGCTCAAGCCGGTCTGGCAGGCCGACAGCGTCACCAGCTCCAGCCGGTCGAAGCGGTAGTCGGCACCGCCCAGCGCCTGCAGGCTGAGCCGCGAACCGTCGCCCAGCAGCAGGAAGGACGCCGCAGCGTCGCCGGGCTCGAAGTGGAAGTGGCTGGCGATGTGCAGCGCCTGGTGGCCGCCGCCCAGCGCCTGGCGCAGCGCACGGGCGTCGAAAGCCTGGTCGAGGTAGGCCGCGCCGCGTGCGCCCTGCACCACGGTGGCCGGGCCTGGCGCCGCGCTGCCGGCCGCCACCACGCTGCGCACCTCGCCCGGCACGGCCGGCAGCGGCGACAGGCCGGCGCCGCCGGCAGAGGCGCCGAAGGCCGCGACGCGCCAGCGCGGTGAGCTGGGCTGCAGCAGCTGGTCGAGCCGCGCGCCCGGGTGCACGACCAGCGCGTAGCGCTCCACCAGCCAGCCGCGGCCGTCGTGCAGCGCGGCGAAGGGCACAAAACGCAGCCGCTCCTGCAGCGACAGCACCAGGACCTGCACGCCCGCGGCGTCGAGCTGGGGCCGCAGGGGCGCCAGCAGCGCGTCGTGCAGCTCGCGCGCCGTGGCGCGCGGGTCCTGGCGCGGCTGCCGCAACTGGCGCTGCAGCTGCTGGCTGAGGGCGTCGAGCCGGGCGCGGGGCAGCGGCAGACGCAGCGTGCTGCGCCCGCGCGCGCTGACGACAAGCACGTCGGTGTGCGCTTCGGCCGGCAGGAAGTGCAAGAGCGCCGCATCGGGCGCTTGGCGGGCCAGCTGGGCCACGCTGTCTTCGGCGTAGTCAGGCGCCGCCGGGCGCTCCAGCTCGGCCAGGGCGGCACGTTCTCGCGCCAGGTGGGCGGCCTCGGCGCGCTCGCGCTGGTCGTCCAGGCGCCACAGCTGGGTGGCCATCTCCACGATGGCCAAGGCGCCATCGACCTCGCGCCGGGCCGGGCCTGCCGCTGGCGCCGCCGCGGCCACCGGCGGCGGCAGGGCTGAAGGCGCCGCGCCGTCGCTGCGGCGTCCGCCCAGGCCGCCCAGGCCGCGCAATGCGTCGCGCAGCGCCTTCGCCGCGGCGCGGCCCAGGGCCTCGGCGTCCGGCATGTTCAGGCTCGGTGCCGGCGTCTGGGCATCGCGCCAGGCGGCGCCGCTTTGGGCCGGCTCGCGCATCAGCCGCTCGAAGAAGGGGGCAAAGGCCACTTCGAACTCGGCGGCGCGGCGCGCGGCCTCGGCCGCGGCAGCGCGCTGTGCGTCGCTGACGGGTGTGTCGCTGAAACGCGCCACGTCTTCGGCGCCGTGCTGCAGCGCCGCGACCAGGCGCGCGCCGCGCGCGGCCATCAAGGCCTGCAGCAGCGGGCGCAGGTCACCGGTGGCACGGCGCAGTTCGGCCTCGACGCGCGCCACGCCCGTGCCGCGCAGGTAGCCGACCACGTCTTCGGCGGCCTGCAAACGCAGCTGTTCCAAGCCGCTGCGGCGGGCTTTGAGCGCCGGCATGTACTCGGGCCGCACGATCAGGGCCTGCCGCCGCGCATCGAGCGCCAACAGATCGGCGCCGCTGCGTTCGCTGCGCGCGTGCAGCGCCTGCTCGGCCGCGGTTGCGGGCAGGCGCACCACAGCCGCCGGGCGGACCGAGACGAACTGCAGGCCTTCGTCCAGGCGCAGCAGCTGCAGCACCTGTTCGGCTTCAGGCAGGCGCTGGCGTTCCAGCAGCAGCCGCACGAGTTGCGCGTGCCACTGCTGGCGCTGGCGCAGCAGCGTGCGGCGGGTGGCGCGGTCGAGCTGGGCGCCGGCTTCGCCCTGGTGCAGCGACTGCACCAGCATCACCGCACGCTTGCCATGCGCGATGGCCGCGCCGGGCTGGCCGGCCGCGGCGTGCACGCGCATGAGGCCGGCGCGCGCCGTGGCCTCGGTGTCGGGCCGCCGCAGCGCGGCGGCCCGCAGCGCCACGCGGCCGTAGCCGTCGCTGGCCTCGGGCAGCCGGCCGGCCTGCTCGTCACGCGCGGCGGCAGCCAGCAGCGTCTGCAGCGTGGCTTCCGAGCCCAGCGCCATGGGCTCGTCGTTCAGCGCCATCGTGCGTGGCGTGTTCTCCGGCAGCGCCTGGGCCGAAGGCGTGGCGGTGGGCAGCTGCGCGCCGCCCGGGGCCAGGGCCAGCAGGCCCATGTCGCCGGCCAGGCCGTCGATCGAGGTGGGATTGCGCGGGTCTTGCATCGGCGGCGGGTGCCGCGCCAGCAGGGCCTGGGCGTCGGCCCCGCGCCCCAGTCGCCGGTACAGCCGCGCCAGGTCGCTGGCGGGCACGGCGCGGCAGGCCGCGGGCAGGCCGGCGGCGGCCTGCAAGGCGTCCTTGAAGTGCCGCTCGGCGGGTTCGAGCTGCCCCGTCGCCACGGCCAGCTGGCCCTGGTTCAGCGCGCTGCGCATCACGCCCACCCCCGGGCCGATGCGCGCCATCTGCCCCATCGAAGCTGCCATGGCTTCGAGCAGTGCACCCATCGCTGGCAGGCCAGCTGGGGCCTGCAGCCGTTCTGCCGCCCGCGCGCCCGCAGGCACGGCCGCCAGCGCCTCGCGGTAGCGCGTGGCGGCGCGTTCGAACTGGCGCTGCGCGTCGGCGTAACGGCCGCGCGCGGCCAGCAGCACGCCCAGGTTGTTGGCGCAGGCGGCTTCGGCCTCGACGTCCTGCTGCGCGGCGGCGCTGGCCAGGCAGGCCTGCAGCTGCGGCTGCGCGGTGTCGAGCCGGCCGGCCAGCAGCTCGTTGCCGGCGGCATGGCTGATGGCGTCCATGCGTTCGTGCGGGCCGATGCGCGCGTCTTCCGCGCTACCCGGCGCCGGCAGCGCTTCCGAGGGGTGTTTGCGCAAGGGCCGGGCGGACATCGGCGCGTCCGTCGTCATGCGCCACAGCAAGGCCACGCGCAGCGTGGGCGGCGTGGCCGGGTTCTCGGGCAGGGGGCGCGGGCACAGGCGGTCGTGCATGGTGTCGAGTTGCTGCGCGATGTCGCCGCCGCGGTTCGCCGTCTGGGCAACACCGGGGGTCACCGCACCGGCCACGGCCAGCGCCAGCGCCCCGGCCAGCACCCGCAAAGATCTGCGCAAGCTCATTCAGCGCCTCACGTCGAAAGTGAACATCTGCACCGCCACGCCCGGCGCGGCTGCCGCCGGCACGGCGGCCGCACCGCCGCGCGTGGTGTGCTCGGCAAAGGCGGCATCGGCGAAGAGGTCCGGGCCGTCTTCGGGCTCGGCAGCGCGCGCCCCGCGCAGGCGCGACAGTGGCGGCTGCGCCAGGAAAGCGTATTCGCGCGTCTGCCCGAGCCGCCGCGCCGGCGAGGTGATGAGCAGCAGGCGCTCGGTGCCGGTGGGCGGGGCGTGGATCTCGATGCCGGCGATGGCCTGCCGCGTGCCGGGGTCGATGCGGTTGCTCTCGCCCGCCCGGCCCGGGAACAGCGCCACGACACCGTGCTCGGCGTCGAAGTACAGCACCGTGAGGTCGATGGCGCGCTCGCCGGGGTTGTGCAGCTCCAGGCGCAGGCGGTCGCCGGCACGCAGCGTGGCCACTGCCGTGCCGTCCAGCGTTTGTGGCGCAGCGCCGCCGGCCGGGTGGTGGTGCAGCGTGGCAAGCAGCCCGCGCTCGCCGCGACCGGCCAGCCCCGCGGCCACGCGCAGCAGGTTGCGCGAACGTGCCACCGTGTGCAGCCGGGTGGCCAGGCGTGCGGCCAATGCGCCAGGGTCGGCAGTCTCGGCGGCGGTGGGAAGCAGCGTGACGAGATCGTCCTCGCGCCCGGGTGCGCGCAGCGCGATGCGCTCGCGCCGCCAGACCAGCAGCAGCTCGGGCGTGTCGGTGGCCTCCACCCAGCTCACGGCCACGCCCGGCACGCCGTCGCGCTGCAGGCGCGCCACGGCCCGGGCCAGCGGGCAATCGCCGGTGCAGCCCTCGCGGCGCCAGGCCACGCGCAGGCCCAGCGTGGGCGGCTCGTGCACCGGGCGCAGCATCAAACCGGGCCGCAGCGCGGCCGCCGCGGGTGCCGCCAGGCCGGCGTGGGCCACCGGCACGAGCGTGGCCAGTTCGGCCTGCACCGCCGTCACACGCAGGTGGCCGATGCGGCGCGTGTCGTCGGCCAGCGCGTCGGGCAGCACTGCCAGCACTGCGCCGGGCGCCAGGCCAGTCAGCGCACCGGCACCCACCGTCCAGCTGCCGGTCTCGCCCCCGCCCCCGCCTTCCCGCTCCAGGGGCCATTGGCGGCGCACCGCCCCTGCGCCGCCGAAGATGGGCGTGTCCAGTGCATTGCCACTGAACAGCGGGTTGGCCTGCGCTTCGTTCAGCGTGGCGTAGCTGGCCAGCACCTGCTGCGCCAGCTGCCGGTAGCTGACGGTGCCGGCACGTTCCAGCGCCGAAAGCAGCACGTGGCTGAAGACACCGTGCACGCGGGCCCCGGCCACGCCGGCCGGCAGCGCCAGCTCCGGCGTGGCCTCGTGGGCCTGCGCGGCGTAGAAGAAGGCGCTGCGGCCGGCTTCGGCGGCCGGGGCCGGCAGCGGTGCGTTGGGCTGACGCGTGGCTGTGCGCAGCGCCTCGGCCTGCTGCGCATCGGCACGCGCCAGTGCTTGCGCCGGTATGCCCAGCTGCTGCGGCGACACCTGCCGCCAGCGCAGCGTGCTGTCATCGCCATGCGCTTCGCCGTGCGCCTGTGCAGGGCCCTCGGTCGCGGTGCCGCCCTCGGCCCCGCCGCGCACCAGGCGCGCCGAGTGGCAGGCGTCGAAGATGCCCCAGACCAAAGCGCCGCGCGCCGCGATGCGGTCGACGGCCTCGCGCAGCTCACTCGCTGCGATGGCGTTGACGACGCGGCCCGTCCGGGCATCCCAGCCGGCCACGTCCAGCGGCAGAAAGAGGGGCTCGGGCGGTGCACCGGCCTGCGCTGCCGGCTGCCGGCTGCCATGGCCGGCGAACATCAGCACCACGGTGTCGCCGCGCCGGGCCTGCGCAGCCAGCCGGGCCAGGCGCTCGAGGATCAGCGCGCGGGTGGGCGCACCGGCGCCGGGCAGGCCGTCGGCCAGCACGTCGATGCGCTCGTCGGCCACACCCCTGGCCAGCAGCAGCTGCTGCATGCGGCGCACGTCGTTGCGCGGCCCGCGCAGGCGCAGTGCCGGGGCCAGGCCCGGGTAGCCCGACACCCCCACCAGCAAGGCCCGCACGGCGCCCTGCGCCTCGGCGCCCTCGCCCCGCGCGGGCGTGCCGGCTTCGGCCGCCTGGGCGGCCCCGCCCGGCAGCAGGGCGACGGCCAGGGCCGTGAGGACCCATGCCGCCAGGGCCTTGAGGAACAAAGCCCCGAAAGCAGCGGGGGCTGCGGCCATGAAACGCCCGCGTCCGCCGGCCCCGTCTGGCAAGCGTGCATGCACCATCCACCTCCTTGCGGGTCCCCTGTGCCCTGGGTTGTACGGGCAGATGCGGCGGCGGCGCAAGCCGCGGCGGGGCCGCCAGCGGCGCCGCGTCACTCGCGCGTCACTCGCCGGGCTTTTCGGAAAGTGCCGCAAGCGACATCATCGGTCCGGCACACACCACCCGCCGCCACCAAAAAAACACCAGGAGAGCCGACGGCACCATGGCCGCCGACATCAGCGCCGAAACCAGCGCCGAAGCGAGCGCAGAAGCGAGCACATTGGCGCGCGCCAACGCCCACGCCTCGCCGCCGCCCATGCTGCACATCGAGCTGCTGGGCCCACCCGGCTGGCGCTGTGGTGACGGGCCTGTGTCGCCGCTGTCGGCAAAGGACGCCGCGCTGCTGGCCGTGCTGGCGCTGGACGGCCCGCAGGCACGCGACACGCTGGCCGGGCTGCTGTTCCCGCAGGCCGATGCGCGGCAGGCACCGAACAACCTGCGCAAGCGCATCAGCCGCCTGCGCGCCTTGACCGGGCACGAGCTCGTCGAAGCCGCGGCCATGGTGTGCCTGCACGGCAGCGTGCAGGTCGATGTGCGCGACATCGCCGCGCTGCCCGCGCCCGCGCTGCTGGCGCATGACCTGCTGGCCGGCTGCGACTACACCGGCGACGACGAACTGCACGCCTGGGTCGAGACCTGGCGGGAACGCCTGCGCCCGCAGCGCGCCGACGCCCTGGCCGGCCAGGCCGAAGCCCTGGAGCAGCGCGGCGAGCTGGCCGCGGCCATCCGCCTGGCGCAGGGCATCGTCGCGCTGGCGCCCCTGCACGAGGTGGCCTGGCGCCGCCTGATGCGGCTGCACTTCCTGCGCGCCGACCACACCGCGGCCGTAGACACCTTCGAGCGCTTCGAGGCCGCGCTGCGCAGCGAGACCGGGGCACGCCCGGGCCCGGAAACGCTGCGCCTGCTGGCCACCATCGAGCGCGGCGCCGCGGCACGCGCGCAGCCGCAGCGCCGCGTGCCGGTGAGCCTGGTGCGGCCGCCCTGCTGCATCGGCCGCGACGCGGCGCGCGGCGCGATGGAAGGCGCCTGGGCCGGCGGCCGCGCTTTCCTGCTGGTGGGCGAGGCCGGCATCGGCAAGTCGCGGCTGCTGTCCGAGCTGGTCAGCCCCGGCGCCGACACCGTGCTCGACTGCGCCCGGCCCGGCGACCGCGAAACACCTTACGGCGTGCTGGTGCGTGTGCTGCGGCTGGCGCTGGCGCGGCCCGGCTTGCGCCTGGACCCGGCGCTGCGCGAGGCCCTGCCTCGGCTGCTGCCCGAGCTGGGCGTGGCCCCCACGGCGCCGACGCCCACGGCGCGGCTGCGCCATCTGATCGAAGACACGCTGGTCGCGGCGGTGGACGCCGGCCTGCGCTGCCTGGCCCTGGACGACCTGCAGTTCGCCGACCTGGCGACGCTGGAGACGCTGCGCTGGCTGGCTGCCAGCCCGCGGCTACAAGCACTGCGCCGCGGCTACGCCACCCGGCCGCTGGAACAGGGTGCCGAAGCCACCTTGCTGGCCGACTGGCTGCGCGATTCGCACCGCCCGGAGCGCATCGCGCTGCAGCCGCTGGACAGCGCTGAAGTGGCCGAGCTGCTGCGCACGCTGGAGCTGCCGGTCTTCGACCTGCCCGAGCTCGCGGCCCGGCTGCACAGCCACGCCGGCGGCCACCCCTTGTTCACGCTGGAGACGCTGAAGGACGCCTGGCTGCACGGCACCGACGTGCGCAGCGGCGAGCTGCCGCGGCCGCAGACCGTGCAGGCGCTGATCGAAGGCCGGCTGGCCGAACTGCCCGCCGCCGCCCTCGAGCTGGCGCAGGTGTGCGCGGTGGCCGGCATCGACACCGACGCCGACCGCGTGGCTGCGCTGCTCGGGCTGCGACCGCTGGCGCTGTGCGAGGCCTGGCTGACACTGGAACGGCTGGGCATCCTGCAAGGCACCCGTTTTGCGCACGATCTGGTGCAGGACGCCGTGCTGCAAGGCCTGCCGCAGCCGCTGCGCCGCAGCCTGCACGGGCGGCTGGCGGCGGTGCTGGCGGCCGACCCGCGCGTGCCCCCGGCCCGCGTGGCCGACCACTGGCAGCGCGCGCAGCGCTGGGCCGAAGCCGGCGCGGCCTGGCACCGCGCCGGGCTGGCGGCGCGCCAGGCCGGCCGGTTGCTCGAACAGCAACAGATGCTGGAACGCGCCGCGGCCTGCCACCGCCAGGCCGGCCAGGGCGCGGCGGAGTTTGAATCGGTGCGCGCCAGCTTCGACAGCCTGCTGCTGCGCCACGGCGGCAACGCCGTGCTCGCGGCGCTGCCGCGGCTGGAAGCGCTGGCCACCGACACCGCGGCGCGGCTGGAATGCGGCCTGCTGCGCGCCGAGGCGCTGCTCGACGTCGAACGCAGCCGCGAGGCCCTGGCCGCGGCCACCGAAGCGGTGCTCACGGCCCGAGGCCTGCCGCGGCGTCTGGGCGATGCGCTGTGCCTGCGCGCGATGGCCCTGGCCCAGCTCGGCCGCGCCGAAGAGGCGGTGGCCGATGCGCGCGATGCCGCCGAGGCCGCGCACGCCAGCGCCGACACCGCACAAGAGCTGCGCGCGCTGCGCTCGCTGGCCTACGCGCTGTATGCGGTGGGCCGGCTGGGCGATTCGCTGCCGGTGCAGCGCCTGGTCATCGAGCTGGCGCAGGCGCTCGGCGACGAAGCCGAAGGTGCGGCCGCCGAGGCCAGCATTGCGGCACTGCTGGCCGCCGCGGGCGACGTGCCGGCCAGCCATCAGCACGCCGCCCGCGCCGCGCGCCGCTATGCAGCCATGGGCCTGGACCAGAACAGCACGGCCGGCGTCACCAATCTGATCGTGCTGGGCAGCGCCGCGGCCTACCTGGGCCGCTTCGAAGAGGCGCTGCAGGTGCTGGACAGCGCGCTGCGCATGGCCAGCCACGACGCCACGCCGGCGGCGCAGGCCAAGGTGCGCATCACGCTGGCCGGCGTGCATCTGTCGCTGGGCGATGCGCTGGCCGCGCGGGCGCTCGTCGAGGCCCTGCCACCGGGCACGCCGCCGGGCATGCGCATGCAGTGCGCCTGGCTGCTGGCCCGCGCCGCGCAGATGGAAGGCGGCGACGGCCACGAGCACCTGCAGCACCTGGCCCGGCTGGGCGCCGAGCATGCCGACCTGCCGCTGATGCAGTCGGCCTGGGTCGAGTGGTCGTACCAGGGCGAGAGCGGCCCGGTGCTGGCGCGCCTGGCGCCGCTGCGCGCCGAGCTGCAGCGCCTGGGCCTGCCGGGCGCTGCTCGCTCGGTGCAGCTGCGCGAGATCGACCGCCTGAGCACCCGCGACGACGCAGCCGCGCTGGCGCAGGCCGCACAGGCGGCGCTGGCCCTGCAGCCGCATGTGGGCGCCGGGCTCAACGCCCGCACCTACCCGCCGGAGGCCTGGGCGGTGCTGGCCCGCGCGCTGGCCCGCGCGCACCATGACGAAGAAGCCCAGGCCTGCCGGCAGCAGGCCGTGGCCTGGATACGCGACATCGCGCTGCCCCAGGTGCCGGCAGCGGCGCGCGAAGCCTTTCTCTTCCGCAACCCGGTGAACCGGGCCTGGCTGTGCGGGGCGGCTTGAGGGTGCCGGGCCGCAGCCCGGCGTTCACCTCCGGCCCGTGGCACGCGGGGGGACGCGTGAACGCCCCCCCACGGCCGCGCTGCGGCTTACCAGGTGCCCAGGCCGGGCACGATGATGTTCGTCCAGATCCACACCAGCAGCCCGACGCCGGGGGGCGGCGGTGGCAGTGGTGCGGCCTGGGCGAACGCGGTGGTGACACAAAGGCAGAGGCCGGCGGTGAGCGCCGCACCCTGCACGAAGAGATGCCGATACATGGGCTTTCCTTCCGTGAGCGGGGTTCGAGAGGCCTGTCCGGAGGGACAGGGGTGCAGCGCGCTGTGCTGATGAAGACGAGGCCGGCGGTTTTTCGTGAGGGCCGCGCGTGAACGGGCTGTCGAAACCCCGGCCGGGAGACGTCGATCGCGGTGATCGAGGCGGTGATCGAGGCGGTGACGCCGGCGACGACGCGCTCGACTTCGACCTGCTGACGGCCGACCTGCCCCTCGAAGACGAGGACCTGAACGCACCCGCCCCAGACCACGCTCACGCCGCATCGCCCGACGCTCCCAGCCCCCTGGACGCCGCGCGCCGCCGCGAACGCGCGGGCTGGATCGCCGAGATCGCCGCCGGCGGGCCGCCGCGCGAGGGCGCGATGCGACGCCTGGTCGGCGCCTACGAAAGGCGCGCCACGCGCTGGCTGGCCTACCAGTTCCGCCTGTCCTGGGCCGACGCCGACGACGTGTGGCAGGAAACGCTGATCAACGTCTGCCGCAACGCCGGCAGCTTCCAGCCCGGCTGGGATCCGTGGCGCTGGATACGCAAGATCGCCCACAACAAGGCGCTGGACCTGCTCAAGCGTTCGTCCACGCGCCACGAGACCCACACCGCCGACGGCAGCAACCCCGCCGAGGGCCAGGCGGCCGCCAACGACGGCCCGCGCGACTTCGACCTCGGCCGCTGCGTGCAGCGCGGGCTGGCGCTGTTCCAGCGCGCGCACCCCGGCCGCGTCGAACCCCTGCTGCGGCTCGAACTCGAGGGCTGCGACATTCCCGAGCTCACCGCCTGGCTGGGCAAGCCCAGCGAAGAGGCCACACGCAGCCACTTCTCGGCCCTGCGCCGGCAGTTCCGGCCCTTCATCGAGGCCTGCCTCGAATTGCTCAAGCCCTAGCATCCCGTCATGGACCAGCCCCCGGGCCGCGACCGCGGCAACGACGGATTCAGCGACTCGGACCAGGCCTGGTTCGAGCGCCTGACGGCGCGTGCACCGCACACCGCGCTGTCACCGTCGGCCAGCGAGGCCGAACGCGAGGCCGAACTCCTGCGCCAGGCGCTGGCGCAAGCACGCGAAGCCGCCGCCCGCGACGCCCCGGCCGCTGCCGAAGCGCGCTGGCAGCGCACCCGCGCGCGGCTGCAGCGCGAGGGCCTGCTGGAACACCCGCGCCCGGCAAGGCGGCTGTGGGGCCAGTGGCCTTTTGTGCGCGCCGGCTGGGCCGGCGCGCTGGCCGCGGGGCTGGTGGGCGTGGTGGTGCTGGTGCAGCGCCCGGGCGACGGCCCCGTGGTATACGACGAACCGCCAGCGCTGCGCAGCCCCAGCGTCGAGCAGCTGCGTGTGCCCGTGGAAGCACCGCGCACCGAGGCCGAAGCCCTGGTGGCCGTGCTGCGCGAGGGCGGGTGGAAGGCCGCGATCTACCAGCGCGGGCGCGAGTTCATCGTCGACACCACGGTCGACGCCGAGCTGCCCGCGCCCGCGCGCCAGGCGCTGGCCGCGCGCGGCGTGCGCAGCACCGCGGGCTCGGTGCGCCTGGTCTTCGCGCCACGCTGAGCGCGCGCGCCGTGTGCGACCAGGCCACGGGGCGCCTGGTCACTGCGCCGTCACTGCCTGCCCGATAGAACCTCGACCACGGTCGCCGGCTTCCTTCGACAACGCTCAAGGACAGCACGCGTCAGCCTCCCCATGGCGGCCGTGGCTGGCGCGTTGCTGCCGCAGCAGGAGTTCGCCATGGCCGCTTTGATCACCGAACCTCGCGCCCTGCGGGCGGCGCGAACGCCGCATGGGCCGCACATGCCACGCATGCCGCACACGCCGCCTATCCCGCATCTGCCGTCCACGACGCCCACGACGTGCACGCCACCCGTGCAGCGCCGGCCGCCAGTCGGGCTGCGGGCGCTGCCGCCGCGCCTGGCGCTGCTGCTCGGCGTGGCGGCCCTGGCCGGCTGCATGACCACCGGGCCGAAGAACGACGGCCCGAAGTCCTCGGGTGCGGCCGGCGGCGCTGCGGCCGTGGGCGCCGACGCCAAGCTCAACAGCTGCACGCAGCCCGTGGGCACGGTGCGCCTGTTCGACGGCATGACCTCGGCCTCGGACCCCCGTGTGGCGCCACCGCCCGGCACCGAGGCGCTGTTCCAGCTGGCTGCGGCGCTGAAGTCGCTGTCCTTCAACAACCGCCGCAACGAGCCCGGACGCGAGAACGTCTCTCTCGAAGCGCTGCGGCTGCTGATCCAGCAGTCGAACTGCTTCGTCATCGTCGACCGCGGCGCCGCCGAGATGGCGGCCAACGACGAGAAGGGCCGCGCCCGCCATGGCAGCGAGATGCGCGACAACGCCAACATGGGCGCGGGGCAGGAAGTGGCGGCCGATTTCGTGATGCGCTCGGCGGTGCTGAAGCTCGAAGACACCGGCGGCACGGGCCTCACCAGCGGCGGCCTGCTCGGCAGCGTGCTGGGCGGGGTGGGCATGCGCCGCTCGGAGCAGGCGGCCCAGGTGCAGCTGGTGATCTCCGACCTGCGCTCGAAGGTGCAGGTGGCGGTGGCGCAGGGCGAAGCCTCCAGCTCGGACACCAAGCTGGCCGTCAATGTGCTGGGGCGCGCGGGCATGCTGCTCGGCGGCGCCGGCGTCAGCAGCGAGAGCAAGACCTCGGGCTCGACGCTGCTGATGCAGGCCTTTGCCGATGCGTACAACAAGCTCGTGCCGGCGCTGACGAACTACAAGGCGCAGACCGTGCAGGGCACGCTGGGCGGCGGCGGCACGCTGCGTGTGCAGGGCGCCCCGAAGCCGCCGGCACCGGCCCCGCAGCCGTGAAGCAGGGCGGCAAAGCTGCACCGGCGGTGGCACGGCCCTGGCGGGCCGCCCGGGCCGCAGGCCTGGCCGCGGGTTTGATCGCCGCCGGGGCCGCAGGCCCGGCCGCGGCGCAGCAGTACAGCCAGTTCCTGCAGTGCCGCGGCACGCTCACGGTGCCCGGCCAGGCCGCGCGCGAAGCCGGCATCGACCTCGCGCTGCGGCAAAACGACCGCAGCGCACTGATCGAGGCCTCGAACGTGCTGCCCGTGGGGGAAGTGCTGCGCTTCGTGCCGACGCCCTCGCGCTACACCATGACCTACCTGCTGCCGCGGAAGGGCACGCTGGTCTTCGGCGTGCCGGGCTGGTGGAGCGCGACGATCCTCGTGCTCTACCCCGATCTGGAGCGGCTGAACCAGGTGCGGCTGTCGATAGACCGCCACAGCGGTGCGCTGCAGGGCCAGCTGCTCAACGAGCGCGACGGCCTGCTCGCGGCCTTGGCGATGCAATGCGCGCAGCGCCCGGAGGCCGACGCGGCACCTCGGCTGTGAAGGCGTCCGCCCCGCGGGCCCACGCGGCTGGGTAGCATAGTCGGCACTGCAAGGAGGGTTCTGCGCATGCACCCGGGTTCCAGCTTCTGACATGGCTTCGCCTGCCGTCGTCATCGTCGAGCACCGCGCCGCCTGGGCCGCGGAGTTCGAGGTCCTGGCCCGCTCGCTGCGCGCCGCGCTGGGGCCGCTGGCGCTGCGGGTCGACGCCATCGGCTCCACCGCCGTGCCCGGCCTGTGCGCAAAAGACGTGCTGGACGTGCAAGTGGCCGTGGCCGCGCTCGACGGCCCTGCGGCCGCTGCACCGGCCCGGCGCCTGCAGGCCGCCGGCTTCGTGCACCACGCCACGGCCACAGCCGACCATGTGCCACCGGGCGCCTGCGCCGACCCGGCGGCCTGGCACAAGTTGCTCTTCAAGAACCCGCCGGGCCAGCGCCGCGCGCACATCCACGTGCGGGTGCTGGGTGCCGCGAACCAGCGCTACGCCCTGCTCTTTCGCGATTTCCTGCGCGCGCAGCCGGCCATGGCGCAGGCTTACGGCGAACTCAAGCGGCGCCTGGCCGCAGCGCTGGCCGACGCCGCCAGCTACCCCGATGTGAAAGACCCGGCGGTCGACCTGATCTTCGTCGCGGCCCAGGCCTGGGCCGCTGGCTGCGGCTGGCAACCGCCCGCCGCCGAGTGAACACCTTCGCATGGCACGGCACGGCACGTCACTGCAGCGCAAGCCATGTCACGAAGCAACGCGGCATGTGCGCAAAATAGGCCCATCGCCCAGGAGTTCCCCATGACCGAAGACCCACGCTGCTGCGGCAGCGGCACCTGCATCATCGACCCCGCCGGACGCTGCTGGTGCGGCCAGCAATGGGACGGCCAGAAGATGAGCCGGCCCCCGCTGGCCAGCGCCCCCGAGGGCGACGAGCCGGCCTCGGGCACGGCGCCAGCGCCGCGCAGCCAGAGCACCGGCGACACCGGGCGCTAGCATGCGGCGCGGCGTCCAGGCGCGCCCCTCCCCGCGCCTTGCCCCGCGCCCTCCCCTTCCCCAGCACCCACGACACCCCAGCCCATGCGCATCGGCATCCTCACCGGAGGCGGCGACGCTCCCGGCACCAACGCGGTCATCCGCGCCCTGACACGGTCGCTGATCGGGCGTCTGGGCGCCGAGGTGCTGGGCATCGAGGACGGCTATCTGGGCCTGCTGGAACGCCGCGTGCTGCCGCTGGACCGCCGTGCGG
>LNFM01007253.1_pt1 | contig 17501 bp, 16 predicted proteins | sample 596031 | NCBI WGS metagenome assembly LNFM01 (sample SAMN04254537, study PRJNA301005) | activated carbon metagenome | isolation source: dual media filters at the Ann Arbor, Michigan drinking water treatment plant | place: USA: Ann Arbor | reverse complement strand
CCCCGCTGCACGCGGTGTTCAAGCGCGCCGACGGCAGCCGCACCTACCTGGCCTTCAATGCCCGCAAGACGCCGCTGGAGGTGAAGTTCAGCGATGGCCAGCGCCTGAGCGTCGCCCCGGGCACGCTGGGCCGCACCGCGTCGGCGAAGTGATTTGGCGCTGCTACGGGTAAGCGAGGGGTTGCATGCCCTTGCCAAGCCCGCCAGCGGCTGCGCATACTTGTGAAAGCGCTTTCAAGCTCGTTGCATGCCGCGCGATGACCCCGTCTTCAGCCCGCCGGAGCGCACCGGGCACGTTCCCTACACCCTGCCGAGCGCAGGGCTGACTTCATCACCAGGATCCACCGCCATGAAGCCTCGTATCCCGTCCCGCCCATCCACGCGCCTGCTGCTCGCCGGCGCCGTGCTATTTCTGATGGCCGCTTGCGGCGGCGGCAGCGGTGAAGCGCCGCCGCCGGCCCCCGGCGCGCCGGTCGACGCCACCGGCCCCGTGGTCACCATTACCGACAGCGTGGTCGACACCACAGCCTCCGGCCCGGTGACCTTCACCTTTGTCTTCAATGAGGACGTGGGCACCAGCTTTACTGCGGACGACGTGACGGTGACGGGTGGCGCCAAGGGCGCTTTCACGCGGGACAGCGGCACGCGCGCCACGCTGGTGGTGACGCCCCCGCCCAACAGTACAGGCACGATCCAGGTCAGCGTTGCCGCCGGCGCCGCGCTTGACGCGCAGGGCAACGGCAACGCCGCCACCACCTCGCAGCAGGCCTACGAAACCGTGGTGCGCAATCAGATGGCCCTACCGGTCAGCTTCGACGCGACAGATGTCGGCTACGGCTTGGCGGGTTTCGGCGGCGCCGAGGACTCGAGCATCGTGGCCGACCCGACCGACGCCGCCAACAAGGTGGCCAAGGTGGTGCGCGCCGCCGGCGCCGAGACCTTCGCCGGCACGACCGTCACCGATACCGTCGCGGGCGTGCAGCGGGGCTTCTCGCCAAAGATCCCGTTCAACACGACCGACACGCGCATGTCGGTGCGCGTCTGGTCACCCGACGCCAACATTCCCGTGCGCCTGAAAGTCGAGGACAGCACCGACAACACCAAGTCGGTCGAGACCGAGGCCACCGTGACAACGGCGGCGGGCTGGCAGACCTTGACCTTCAACTTCGCCAACCAGGCCACGGGCACCTCGGCGCTGAACCTGACCTTCAACTACAACAAGGCAACGATCTTCTTCGACTTCGGCCGAGCCAAGGCATCTGCGGTTCAGAAGACCTACTACTTCGACGACATGACCTTCGTGCCCGGCGTAGGCGGTGGCGGCGGCGGCGGCACGGCCACCACGACCACCATCACGATGGAGGAGTCGCCGGCACCGACGCTCACCGGCTTTGGCGGCGCTGAAGACGCGACCGTGGTGGCCGATCCGACGAATGCCGCAAACAAGGTGGCGCGCGTGATCAAGAGCGCCACGGCCGAACTGTGGGCCGGCACCACGGTGTCGACCCTGCCCAACCAGGCCATCGCGCCGATCGGTTTCAGCGCTGGCAACACCACCATCACGGTGCGCGTGTGGGCCGCTGCTGCCGGCATCCCCGTGCGCCTGAAGGTCGAGAGCGCCACCGACAACACCAAGACGGTGGAAACCGAGGCCACCACCACGGTGGCCGGCGGCTGGCAGACACTGAGCTTCAACTTCGCCAACCAGGCAACGGGCACCGCGGCACTGGTCCTGTCGCAGGTCTATGACAAGGCCTCGATCTTCTTCAACTTTGGCAAGACCGGCGCGCAGGGTGGTGGTGGCACCTTCTACTTCGACGACATCGTCTACCCCACGCCGGGCTCGACGGGTGGTGGTGGTGGTGGTGGCGCCGGCGGTGGCACGGTGGCGGGTTTCCCCATCACCTTCGACGCGGCGGGCGTGACCTACACCTTCACGGGCTTCGGGGGTGCCGAAGACACCACGCTGGCAGCCGATCCCGCCGGTGGCGCCAACATGGTGGGCAAGGCGGTGAAGAGCGCCACCGCCGAGTCGTGGGCCGGCACCACTGTGTCGACGGGAGCGAATTTCTCCATCGCCACAATCCCCTTCACCGCAAGCGCCACGCGGATGACTCTGCGCGTCTGGGTGCCAGCGGCTGGCATCCCCGTGCGGCTGAAGGTTGAAAGTGCCTCCGACAACACCAAGACGGTGGAAACGGAAGCCATCACCACGGTGGCCGGGGTTTGGGAAACGCTCACCTTCAACTTCGCCAACCAGGCGCCCGGCACGGCGGCACTGAATCTGAGCAGCACCTTCAACAAGGCGTCGGTGTTTTTCAACTTCGGCAAGACCGGGGCGCAGGGCGGCGGCGGCACCTACTACTTCGACGACCTGAACTTCGTGCCCTGACCGACGGCACGGCGGACGGAGCGGCGACGGCGCCGCCTGGTCGGTGCGACACTGCGCACTGTCCATCGCCATGAGCCGCGTTCCATACCTTCGTGCCGCCGTTCCGGGTTCTGCTCGGCGAGCACTGTCCATTCGGCGTGGCAGCGGCGTCCCGCTTGCATGAAAGTAGCCTCTCCGTGAAGCGGCGCGGCGCCGTCGTCGCCGCTCTCGGCACGGCGCAGACCCTGGCCTGGGCCTCGTCCTTCTACCTGCCGGCGATGCTGGCCGCGCCGATGGCGCGCGAGCTCGGCGTGGCCGTGCCCACGGTCTACGCGCTGCTGTCGATGGCGCTGGTGGTCTCGGCGCTGCTGGGCCCGCTGGCCGGGCGGCTGATCGACCGCCATGGCGGCCGGCCTGTGCTGATGGGTTGCAGTTTGGTCTTTGCGCTCGGCCTGGCCGTGCTGGCCGCGGCGCAGGGACCATTGACGTTGATCCTGGCCTGGGTGCTGCTGGGCGTGGCGATGGGCTTCGGTCTCTACGACGCTGCCTTTGCCGCGCTGGTGCGCCTGTACGGCCCCGACGCCCGCACCGCCATCACCGGCATCACGCTGCTGGCCGGTTTCGCCAGCACCGTGGGCTGGCCGCTGACGGCGTGGCTGGACGCACAGTGGGGCTGGCGCGTGGCCTGCGGCAGCTGGGCGCTGCTGCACCTGGTGCTGGCGCTGCCGCTGAACGCGATGCTGCCGCGCGCGGCGCGTGCGGCCGAGGCCGCAGCCGCGCCCGGCTCGTCGCGCGAGGCCGCACCCGCTCCGCCTGCCGAGCGGGGTACGGCAGTCGCCAGTGCCTCGCAGGCGGCCGCGCGCCCGTCGCGTCCGTTCGGCGCGCGCGAGCTGCTGCTGGCGTCCATCTTCGCGCTGATGAGTGTCGTCAGCACTGGCGTGGCCACCCACCTGCCGGCGGTGCTGCAGACGGCCGGCGCCACGCTGGCCGTGGCGGTGGCGACGGCGGCGCTGATGGGGCCCGCGCAGGTGGCCGCGCGCCTCGTCGAGCTGGGCCTGATGCGTCGCCGGTCGCCGCTGCTGACGGCCCGCGCGGCGGCGCTGGGTCACCCCGTGGCGGTGGCGCTGCTGGTGGCGTTGGGGCCGCTGGGCGCGCTGCCCTTCGCCGTCGTGCACGGGCTGGGCAACGGCCTCGTCACCATCGTGCGCGGCACGCTGCCACTGGCGCTGTTCGGCGCCGCGGGTTATGGCGCGCGCCAGGGCTGGCTCACGCTGCCTGCGCGGCTGCTGGGTGCGCTGGCACCCTGGCTCTTCGGGCTGGCGCTGGCGCGCTGGGGGCTGGGCGCGCTGGGGCTGACGGCGGCGCTGGCGCTGGCCGGCTTCGCGGGGCTGGCGTTGCTGCGGCTGCCGCGCACGGCGGGGGGCTCGGGCACCACCGCTGAGTAGGCGCAGCGCTTTCGTCGGCAGAATGGGCGATGCGGGCGCACAGGCGTCGCAAGACGCAGCCCAGCGCAGCGACACGGGGTGAAAGGTCGGCACGATGGAACGCTTCACGATCTCGCTCGACGACCACCTGGCCGCGGCTTTCGACAAGTGGATAGGCCGGCGCGGCTACGCCAACCGTTCCGAGGCCGTGCGCGACCTGCTGCGCGCCGAGCTCGAACGTTCGCGGCAGGCCTTGCCTCAGGGCCTGCACTGCGTGGCCTGCCTGTCCTATGTCTACAACCACCACGAGCGTGACCTGGGCGAGCGCCTGACCGCCATGCACCACGCGCACCACGACCTCACGCTGGCCACCACGCACGTGCACCTGGACCACGAACACTGCCTGGAGACCGTGTTGCTGCGCGGGCCCGCCGCGGCGGTGCGCCACTTTGCCGACAGCGTGTGCGTCGAACGCGGCGTGCACCACGGTCACCTCAACCTCGTCAGCGTCGAGCCTCACCACCACCATCACCATGGCGGCGATGCCGAGCCGCACGTGCATCTGAAGCCCGCGAACTGAGGCCCCGCAAGCCGGGGTAACACCTGTGCCGGCGGCTGCACCCTGGCCGTCGGGGTGCTATGGTCGGTCACGTGCCCCCGGCACGGCCAGGAGACCCCGACGTGACGATGCAAGTTGCCCCTGCCCCGGCCCTGAAACCCCACCCGCGCGAAGTGCTGCTCGGGGCCTTGCTCGACACCGTCGACCTGCTGAACGGCCGCCGTGCCGCCGAGATCGGCGCTGGCTACATCGACGACTACGTGGCGCTGAACTGGCTGGAATGGAACGGCGGCTCGCTGCGCCTGACGGTCACCGGCGACAACATCCGCAAGCAGCTCAAGGCGCAGAAGGGCTGACCGCGCGGGTTGCCGTCGCACGACGCCAGGACGCGGCGGCTGCGCGCACTCGACTTCCAGCGATGATTGCGGCATGGAACCCGTGACACTCACCGATGCCACACACGACCCGGCGCTGCGCAGCTGGGTCGCCTCGGCCAACCGGCCGGGCTGCGACTTTCCCATTCAGAACCTGCCGCTGGGGCGTTTCCAGCTGCCCTCGGCCGAAGGCGGCGAGACCGTGCCGCCGCGTGTGGGCGTGGCCATCGGCGACCAGGTGCTCGACCTCCGGCTGGCGGCCGCGCAGTGCCCCTGGGCCGATGAGGTCTACCCGCTGCTGGAGCCGTTGGCCGCAGGCGACCTGGCGGCCTTCATGGCCATGGGCCGGCCGGCGTGGCAGCTGCTGCGCGCCGCGCTGTCGGCGGCGCTGGCAGAAGACAGTGACCAGGGGCCCTTCCTCGAGCTCTGCCTGCACCCGCAGGCCGGCCTGGTGATGCTGATGCCGTGCACGGTGCGCGACTACACCGACTTCTACATCGGCATCCACCACGCCACCGCCATCGGCCAGATGCTGCGCCCCGACAGCCCGCTGCTGCCCAACTACAAGTGGCTGCCCATCGGCTACCACGGGCGTGCATCGTCGGTGGGCCTGGGCGGCCCGTTGCGGCGCCCTCGCGGGCAGATCCGCCTGGCGGCCGACGCGCCCCCGGTCTACGCCCCCACGCGCCGGCTCGACTACGAGATGGAGCTGGGCCTGTGGGTGGGTGTGGGCAACCAGGCCGGCGAGCCGGTGGCCATGGCCGAGGCCGAGGACAGGCTCTTCGGTGTGACGCTGCTCAACGACTGGTCGGCGCGCGACATCCAGTCCTGGGAGTACCAGCCGCTGGGGCCCTTCCTGTCCAAAAGCTTTGCCACCGCGGTGTCGCCCTGGGTGATCAGTTTCGAGGCGCTGGCACCCTTTCGCCGCCCGCTGCAGCGGCCCGCCGACGACCCCGCGCCGCTGGACTACCTGGACTCACCGGCCAACCGCGCCCACGGCAGCTTCGGCATCACGCTCGAGGTCTGGCTGCAGACGGCGCGCATGCGTGCCGCGCGCCTGCCCGCGGTGCGGCTTTCGCAGGCCGACATGGCCGAGGCCGCGTACTGGACGCCGGCGCAGCTGCTGGCCCACCACAGCAGCAACGGCTGCCCGCTCGCCACCGGCGACCTGTTCGGCACCGGAACGCTCTCGGGGCCCGGGGCCGGGCAGGGCGGCAGCCTGATGGAGCTCTCGCGCGGCGGCCGCGAGCCGCTGCTGCTGCCCGGCGGTGAGCAGCGCTGCTTCCTCGAGGACGGCGACACCGTGGCGCTGCGAGCCTACTGCGAAGCACCGGGCGCGGTGCGCATCGGGCTGGGTGCGGTGGCCGGCACGGTGGTCGGCATCTGAGCACGCCGACCGGAATCGGTGGCCAGCCAGGCGGTGAATTGCACTGCCGCCACGCCGCTTATGCCGCCTTGGCGCCGGCGCCGGTTGCGCAGAATTCCCTTCGATGATGGACGACCTGCGCCTGGCTGCCGTGGCCGCCCGTGTGGTGGCCTGGCACAACCGCCACCCGCTGGCGCGCCGCATTGCCCTGTCCCACGTGCATGCGGTGGGCTACGTCGGGCTGCCGTTTGCGGGGGCGGTGGGTGCCGTGGGTGCGGTGGCCCCGCCCGCGGCCGCCGCGGCGCCACAGGCGCCTGCGGCGAGGGGCGACGACACCGAAATGGTCGACCTCGGTGCACTCGAAGCCGGCGCCGGCGAAGCGGGCAGCCTGCGCGAACGGGCCCTGGCGCGTGCACGCCAGCAGGCGGCCGGCGATGCCGGCGCCACGGCACCTGCCGGCGCCACCGGTGTGGCCCCGCCGGCGGCCGATGCCGTGCTGCCCGCGCTGGCCACGCTGCTGCCCGATTTCAGCGAAGACTTCATCGACCCGCTGCAGCCGCGCGCGGTGGCGCGGTTTGCCGCCCGTTCCGGCCAGGTGCTGGCACGGGCCCCGGGCGACGGCCCGGTGCGCGAGGTGCCTGCCGACGGTGCGCACCCCGGCAGGCAGCCGGCACGCGTCTACCTGCTCACCGCCGTCATCGAAACCGGCACGCGCAAGAGCCGCGTGCTGCTGGGCACCGGTCTCGCGGCGGCGGTGCTGGGCCAGCGCATCTTCGACACCCCGCGGGTGGCTGCGTTGGGCGCGCTGGCCGCGCTGGTGGTCGGCGTGCCGGCCTGGGTGCTGCAGCCGGCGGATGCCCCGCGGCCCCCGCCCCAGGCGGCAGCGTCGGCGGTGGACTTTCCCGCTTCGCAGGCGGCAGCGCCGGCAGTGGACTTGGCCGCTTCTCGGATGGCAGCGCCCGCAGTGGACCTGCCCGCGCCGCAGGCCAACGCGAGGGCATCTGGCCCGCCGGCATCGGACCCGCCGGCGTCGGCCGCCGTGGCGGGCGGTGTGCTCGCCGCTGCACCCGCGGCCAGCGGCGCGCTGGCAACTGCCGATGTCGCCGCCGCCGTCTTGCCGATCGCGCCGGCCTCGGCATTGGCCGGTGGCTTGGCACGGTCCCCCGTCGCGAAGCCCGTCGTATCCACAGGCGGGGCGCCACCCATCCGACCCGTGATCAGCGACGAGGACAAGGCGCGCGCGCGCCAGGCGCGAGACACGCTGCTTGCGAGCCGGCAAACCGCCGCGCCTGCAGCGCCCGAAGCGCCGGCGCCGGTGGGCGCATCCGCCGAGGACCCTGCACCAGCGCCTCCTCTTGCGCGAGCACGGTCCCAGCCGGCACCCCCCACCACCGCGGCGCTGCCCGCACCCGGTGCAACGGCCTTTGCGCTTTCCACGCGGCCGCTGCGCACCCGTGCCGAGGCCGAGCAGGTGCAGGTGGCCATGCGCTCACTGCTGCGCACCGTCGGCACCACCGCCGTGAAGGTCGACGTGCTGCCCCAGGGCGACGACTGGCGCGTCGTGGCGCTGCCCTTCCCGCAACGTGCCGCGGCCGACAAGGCGCGCGCGCTGCTCGTCTCACGCGGCATGCGCGTCGAGGTGATCGACTTCTAGACCGCCGCCGCCGGTCAGGGCCTGCGCGCGACGTGGAAGACCACGGCCTGCTCGGCCACGCGGCCCTTGTCGTCGGCCACGCGCAGCAGCAGCCGGTGCGTGCCCTGCGGCATGCGCGCTCCTTCCACCACCACGCCGCGCTCGCTGAGCCGGGCCTGGCGCTGCAGGCGCTGGGTGAGGTCGATCTTCAGCAGGCCGTACAGCACGCGGAAGCTGTCGGGCACGATGCGGGCGTCGGGTGCGGGCCGGAAGTTCACTTCCAGGCGCAGCGGCGAGGCCACCGTGGCCTCGCCGGCCGGCGTGACGACCTCGATGGCCGGTGCGGCACCCGGCCCGGGCAATTGCGGCATGCCGCGCGAGCGTGGCGGCGGTGCGGTGGCGGCGCCCGCCGAGGCCGCGCCAGCTGCGGCGCGCGACTCGCGCTGCGCTTCGGCCTGGGTGACGAAGTCGAAGCCCGGTGTGGCAGGGCCGGCCGCACCGGCCTGCGCCGCACCCAGCAGTGCCAACCCGCCAGCGAGTGGGCCAGCGAGTGCGCCAGCGACTGCACCCGCACGTGCACCGCGCATCAGCAAGCGCCGCGTTGCAACGAAGGTCGGGTGCCGGGCTGGCAGGCAAGGCATGCTCGATCCCCCTTCATTCGGCCGCAAATTGCGACGCGTTGCGGCCCTGCACGCCGGCGTAGAAGCGCTTGATCTCGACCATGTCGGCCTCGATGTCGCCCGTGGGCCTGAACACCGGCCCCAACACGGCGCGCTTGCGCGCGTAGTCCAGCGACGTCAGGATGATGGGCACGCCGGCTTCCAGCGCAATGAAGTAGAACCCGGTCTTCCAGTGCCGCGTCTTGCCGCGCGTGCCTTCGGGCGGCACCACCAGTTGCATCGGGCCGTCGGCGGCCACCAGGGCCGAGGCCGAGGCCGACACCAGGTTGTTGCTCTTGCTGCGGTCCACCGCGATGCCGCCCAGCCAGCGCATCAGCGTGCCGAAGGGGAAGCCGAAGATGCTGCGCTTGCCCATCCAGCGGATGTTCAGGCGCAGGACGAAGGCGCAGACCAGCGTGTAGGGCAGGTCCCAGTTGCTGGTGTGCGGTGCGGCGATGAGCACGCTCTTGCGCGCCTCGTCGGGCAGCGCACCTTCCACCGTCCAGCCGTTGAGGCGCAGGAAGGCGTGCGAGGCGGCGCGCAGCAGGGTGTTGACCACCGGGGTTTCGAAAATCGTTCGGGGCATGGGGGCGTGAATGCGGTGGCGCGGCGCATTGTCGCCGTGCGCGGGTTGCACAATGCAGCGCAGGAGGAAAGAAGCCATGCCATCCGGAAAGATCCTCGTCGCCCAGGGCGGCGGCCCCACCGCGGTCATCAACCAGTCGCTGGCCGGCGTGGTACTGGAAGCGCGCCGCCATCACGGCATCCAGCGCGTCTACGGTGCGCGACACGGTGTGCGCGGCATCGTCAACGAAGACTTCGTCGACCTCACGCAGGAGACCAGCCACAACCTGGAACTGGTGGCCAACACGCCGGCCGCGGCTTTGGGCAGCACCCGCGACAAGCCCGACCTGGCCTACTGCCACGAGATGTTCCAGGTGTTGAAGGCGCATCACATCGAGCACTTCTTCAACATCGGTGGCAACGACAGCAGCGACACCATACGCATCGTCGCCGAAGAGGCCGCCAAGTCGGGCTACCCGCTGCGCTGCATCCACATCCCGAAGACCATCGACAACGACCTGGTGCTCAACGACCACACGCCCGGTTTCCCGAGCGCGGCACGTTTCGTGGCCCAGGCCTTCGCCGGCGCCAACCTCGACAACGCGGCGCTGCCGGGTGTCTACGTGGGCGTGGTGATGGGCCGGCACGCCGGTTTCCTCACGGCCGCCAGCGCCTTGGGCAAGAAGTTTCCCGACGACGGGCCGCACCTCATCTACGTGCCCGAACGTGTGTTCGACGTCGAGCGGTTTCTCACCGACGTGAAGGCCACCTACGAGAAGAACGGCCGCTGCGTCATCGCCGTCAGCGAAGGCATACACGACATCGCCGGCCGGCCGATGCTGGAAGTGCTGGCCAAGGACGTGGAAGGCGGCCTGGAACGCGACGCGCATGGCAACGTGCAGCTCAGCGGCAGCGGCGCGCTGGCCGACCTGCTGTGCGAGGAGATCAAGCGCAAACTGAAGATCAAGCGTGTGCGCGGCGACACCTTCGGCTACCTGCAGCGCAGTTTCGTCGGCTGCGTCAGCGACGTCGACCAGCGCGAGGCGCGCGAGGTGGGCGAGAAGGCGGTGCAGTTCGCGATGTGGGGTGGCATGAACGGCTCGGTGGCCATCAAGCGCACGGGCTTTTACTCGGTCGACTACGAACTGCTGCCGCTGGCCGCGGTGGCCGGCAAGACGCGCACGATGGAAGACCATTTCATCAGCGCCAGCGGCACCGACGTGACCGACGCGTTCAGGCTCTACCTGCGCCCGCTGCTGGGCTCGGGCATGCCCGACGCCTTCAGGCTGCGGCCGGCGGCAGTGCCCAAGGTGCTGCGGCGCGGCGCGGCGGGGTGACGGCGCTGCCGGGGCTGCCGGCATCGTGAGTCCGACCGTCAGCCCGGTGCTGGCCTTCCCGGTATTCGTCCAGGGCCTCGTGCTGAGCCTGGGGCTCATCGTGGCCATCGGCGCGCAGAACGCGTTCGTGCTGCGCCAGGGCCTGCGTCGTGAGCACGTGGGCCCGGTGGTGCTGTTCTGCGCGGTGGCCGACGCCGTGCTCATCGCCGCGGGGGTGCTGGGCATGGCCCGGGCCCTGGGGCAGAGCCCCGGCCTGGCGCGTGCGCTGGCGCTGGCGGGGGCGGTCTTCCTGGCGGTGTACGGCTGGCAGGCGCTGCGCCGTGCGCGGCAGGCCCACCGTCTGCAGGCGGCCGTCGGCGGCGAAGGTCTGGGCCGGGGCGCCGCGCTGGCGCAGGCGGCGGCCTTCACGCTGCTCAATCCCCATGTCTACCTCGATACGGTGCTGCTGGTGGGCAGCATCGGTGCGCAGCAGCCGGCGGCGCTGCGTGGCTGGTTCATCGCGGGTGCCGGCAGTGCCAGCGTGTTCTGGTTCGCGCTGCTCGGCTACGGGGCCCGCTGGCTGGCCCCCTGGTTCGGCCGGCCCCGGGCCTGGCAACTGCTGGACGGCCTGATCGGCGTCACGATGTTCGTGCTGTCGGCGCTGCTGGTGCGGCACGCGCTCATCGGCAGCTGAGGTTCTGGCAGGGCAGGCATCGCGGCCCGGCGCGTGATCAGTACCCCGGCGGCCGCGTTCCGAACCAGGGCCGGGCACGCTCCAACTGCCCCGCCAGCCGGAACAAGGTGGCGTCGTCGCCCAGCCGGCCGACGCACTGCACGCCGATGGGCAGGCCTTCGGCGTTCCAGTGCAGCGGCAGCGACATCGCCGGCTGGCCGGTGGCGTTGAACATCGGCGTGAACGGCATGTAGGCGAAGGTCTTCGCCGCCACCGGCGCGATGGCGTCCGTGGCCTTGAGCAGCCAGCCCGCGCCGAGGACGTTGACCACGTGCATCAGCCACTGCTCCGACGGCGTGGGCGCCAGTGCACCGAGGCGCGCCGGCGGCGTGGCGAGCGTAGGCGTCAGCAGCACATCGTGGGCCGCGAAGAACGGCGCCTGGCGGCGCGCGATCCTTTGAAGGTGCTGCGCCGCGCTGGCATAGGCGCCGGCACTCAGCGCCTTGCCCAGCAGCGCCAGCGTCCAGGTGGCGGGTTCGAAGTCCGCCGCGCGCATCGGGCGCCGCAGCAGGCGCGTCATGGTCTCGATGTCGGCCCGCATCTCGCCGGCCAGAAGCGTGACGAAGGCGCGCGCGTCGGCTTCGGCGTCCAGCGGCGGCGCGGCTTCCTCGACGTGATGGCCCAGGCCCTCGAGCAGCTTCGCCGCGGCGTGCAGCGCGGCCACGCAGTCGGGGTGCACCGCGCCGTGGCCGAAGAGGGGCTGCGCGGTGAAGGCGATGCGCAGTCGGCCGGGCGCGGTGCTCACCTCGTCGAGGAAGGGCCGTGCCCGCGCCGGTGCCGCATAGGGTGCGCCGCCGTCGGCGCCGAAGGTGGCGTCGAGCATCGCGGCGCTGTCGCGTACCGAACGGCTGATGACGTGTTCGATCACCAGGCCGTGCCAGAGCTCACCGAACATCGGGCCCGTGGGTGTGCTGCCGCGGCTGGGCTTGAAGCCGAAGAGGCCGCAGCACGAGGCCGGGATGCGGATGGATCCGCCGCCATCCCCGCCGCTGGCCAGCGGCACCATGCCGGCGGCCACCGCCGCGGCCGAGCCACCGCTGGAGCCACCGGCGGAATGCGCGAGCGACCAGGGGTTGTGCGTCGGCCCGCAGAGCAACGGCTCGGTGGTGGGCACGAGGCCGAACTCGGGCGTGTTGCTGCGCCCGGCGATGGTGAGCCCCGCGGCGCGGAAGCGCCGCACCAGTTCGCTGTCCTGCGGCATCGGCACCTGCGTCAGCACACGGTTGCCGCTGCCGGTGGGCTCGTCGGCGATGGTGCTGCACAGGTCCTTCAGCAGGAAGGGCGCACCGGCGAAGGGCGCCAGCGGGTCGACCCGCGCGGCCTCGGTCCGCGCCGCGTCGTAGCGCTTGCGCACGACGGCGTTCAACGACGGGTCATGCCGCGCGATGCGCGCGATGGCGGTGTCCAGCAGTTCGGTGGCACTGACCTGCCCGCTGCGCACCAGGGCGGCCAGGGCCAGGCCGTCGTGCGCAAGGTAATCGGTGTCGGAAATCATCGCGGCATTCTGAGGGCGACGGGCCGGCCGCGCGCCGGCCCGTCGCCGGCGGGGATCGAGGGCCGTGGCCTACTTGCGCGCGGCCAGGTCCACGGCCAGTTCGACGACGTTGTCACCGGCCGCCGCGTCGGTCACGGCGGCGACCGGTTCGCGCTTGTGCATCTGCCCGCGCACCGAGGCACCGATGTCCATCTGCAGGTGCTCGTAGTGGATGGCGCCGGTAACCTGCGCGTTCGACTTCAGTTCGAGGAAGTGCGCGATGTGCAGGTCGCCGACGATGGTGCCGTTGATGACGGCGTCGCCGCAGCTGACGTTGCCCTCGATATGGCCCTTGTCCGACAGCACCAGCAGGGCGCGCGCGGGGCCCGTGCCGTCGCGGCCGACGACATCGCCCCGGATGCGACCGTCGACGCGGATGCCGTGGCTGAAGCTGATCTTGCCGGTGATCTCGACGTCCTCGGCGATCAGGCTGGACAGCTTGGTCACCTCGATGATCGGGGGCTTCTTGCGTCTGGTGAACATGGTGCGGGTCCGGGTTCGAGGTAATCAGCGTGGCGTGGTGCGACCCTTGCGGAAGAAGGTCACTTCGTCCAGGCACTCGCGCAGGCGCTGGTTGAGGCCGTCGATCTGCTGCTCGAGTCCGCGCCCATGCCCCTCGGCCATCTGCAGTTGCAGGCGGGCCTGGGCCAGCGCCTGCTCGGTCTGACGGAAGTCGCTCATGGATACGGCGTCCAGGCGCCACTGTGCGAGCTGATCACGCCAGTAGAGGTGGCTGCCGGCGGCACCGGCCAGCAGCGCAAGCACTAACGCCAGCGCCATCGCCGCGACCTGCAGCCGGCGGCCTCGACCCTGGCGGGCCAGCACCAGCGGGGCCAGGGCCAGGTTGTTCGCTCTCGCGCGCCAACGGTGCAGTGGCATCGGCTAGAGGCCGGCGAGGTAGCGCCGCGGGTTCACCGCCTCGCCATGGCGCAGCACCTCGAAGTGCAGGTGCGGGCCCGTCGAGCGGCCGCTGGAGCCGACGGCGGCAATGGCGTCGCCGGGCGCCACGAGGTCGCCCGTCCTGACCCACAGCTCGGAGGCATGGGCGTAACGCGTGAGCAGGCCATTGCCGTGGTCGATCTCCACCACCTGGCCATAGTCCGACTTGACGCCGGCGAAGGCCACGGTGCCGCCACCGGCGGCCTGGATGGCCGTGCCCGGCGCGGCGGCGAAGTCCAGCCCGGCGTGGAAGGCGCGGCGCCCGGTGAAGGGGTCGTCGCGGTTGCCGAATCCCGACACCCGCTCGACGTCGACCAGTGGCAGCCGTGTCGGCAGCCGCATCTGCGCCAGGTTCTGCAGCGATGCCGCTTCGGCGACACGTTCCATCTGCAGTTCCAGGACGGACAGGCGCTCCTGCAGCACATCCAGGCCCTCGGCTTCTTCGCGCGGCGGCAGCATGGGCCCGCCGCTGTCGGTGCGGGCCGCGCGCGTGGGCACGGCGGGCGCGGCGCCCGTTGCGGGCCGGGGGGCAGCGCCGGGTGGCAGCCCGATGCGCTGGCTGAGCTGGCCGGCCTGGCTTTCCAGCTTGAACAGCCGCCCCGACAGTGCACCGAGCTGTTCGACGGCAAAGGGTGGCGCAAGGGGCGACGCCGAGAGCGACGCAGAGTGCGAGGCCGAGCCCACCGCCAGCGGCGCCACGTGCTGCGACAGCCACATGCCCAGGCCGGTGCCCGCGGCCAGCAGCACGATGGCGGAGACGGCGCCGACGCCCAGCAGCGCACGCAAGGGCAGGGTGCGGACGCGCGACGAACTGGTCGGGCCGGCGGCAAACATGACGAACGACATCGGGGCACCTCGGGCTGGGGCAGGGTTGCGGCACGCAGCAAGAGGTTGAGAAGGTGGCCCCAGCCGTTGAACCCTGGAGAACACATCCTAGGGGGGCGCACCGCGCGCGCCTGTGTGGAGGCGCAACGGAATGTGTGTGGGCCCACGTGCGGGTGGGGGCATCGCAGGCTTGGCTGGCACGGGCAGCCCCAGCGCACCGGCACCGTCGTCGCAGCGCGGTGCGTGTTGCCGCAGGCTTACATGCTGTGGCAGCTCGTGTGCATGCTTCGAACGCCGGCGACGCGGCGTCGCCGGCCCGCGCAGCCGGCAGCTAGGCCAGCGAGTCGTTGATCTGCTCGTTGAATTCCGACAGGCTGACCGCGGTGTTCACCTCGCGCGGCAACGCGTCGCGCACCGAGAACACACCCATGATGCGGCCGCCGTCGTCCATCACCGGCAGGTGGCGGAAACCGCGCTCGATCATGATCAGCACCGCATCGGCCACCTTCAGCTCGGGCCGCACACACTGCGGGTTGGGCGTCATGATCTTGCTCACCGGCGTGGTGTTCGGGTCCAGCGCCTTGGCCAGCACGCGGGTCATCAGGTCACGTTCGGTGACGATGCCCAGCAGCTGGCTGCCCTGGTCGATGACCAGGACGCTGCCGCAGTTGGCGCGCGTCATCACGCAGGCCGCCTCGTGCACGCTGGCGGTGGGGCCCAGGCTCAGCACGTGGCGGCGCGACATGGCCTGGAAGATGGTGCGTTCGGACATGGTTCGCCTCCGGTGGTGTGTCGTGGCAGGGAGCTTCAGCGCAGTGCGGCGTTGATCTTGGCCAGCGCGGCGGCGCCGGGGCACAACTGGGCCTCGGCCAGCGCGTTCAGCGGCGTGGCGCAGGTGTTGAACGCGGTGTGCAGGTCGGTGGCCAGCGGGTCGAGGTAGAGCAGGCCGGTGACCACTTCACCGTGCTTGGCGGCCTCGTTCATGTAGGCCAGAGCGGCGTAGCGGTCGGTGGGGTCGTAGTCATCGCGCAGCTTGCGCAGGCGCAGCACCGTGCCGTCGTGCTGCGGCACGTCGATCACGCTGCCCGGCGCGTAGTCGGTGGTGATCTCCTCGCCCGGCGTCATGAAGTCGATGCGGCTCACCGCCTCGTTGTGCTGGCGGATGTAGTCGTAGCTCTTGGTGCTGCCGCCGTGGTTGTTGAAGGTGACGCAGGGGCTGATGACGTCGATGAAGGCCGCGCCGCCGTGCGCCATCGCGCCCTTGATCAGCGGCACCAGCTGCGCCTTGTCGCCCGAGAAGCTGCGCGCGACGAAGGTGGCACCCAACTGCAAGGCCAGGCCGACGAGGTCGACCGGGCTGTCGCTGTTGACCACGCCCTTCTTGCTCTTGCTGCCGCGGTCGGCGGTGGCGCTGAACTGGCCCTTGGTCAGGCCGTAGACGCCGTTGTTCTCGACGATGTAGGCCATGCGCACGCCGCGCCGCATGGCGTTGGCGAACTGGCCCAGGCCGATGCTGGCGGAGTCGCCGTCGCCGCTGACGCCGAGATACAGCAACGAGCGGTTGGCCAGGTTCGCGCCCGTCAGCACGCTGGGCATGCGCCCGTGCACGGTGTTGAAGCCGTGGCTGGCGCCCAGGAAGTAGTCGGGCGTCTTGCTGCTGCAGCCGATGCCGGACAGCTTGGCCACGCGGTGCGGCTCGATGTCGAGTTCCCAGCAGGCCTGGATGATCGCCGCGGAAATCGAATCGTGGCCGCAACCGGCGCACAGCGTGCTGATGCGGCCTTCGTAGTCGCGCCGCGTATAGCCGACCTTGTTCTTCTGCAGCGTGGGGTGATGCAGCTTGGGCTTGGTGATGAAGGTCATGCGGACACCTTGTCGGCGGGAGCAGTGAGGGCGTCCGCTTCGGCCATCGCCTGGCGGATGGCCGCGGCGATGAAACGCGCGGTGATGGGCGTGCCGTCGTAGTGCAGCACGGCGGGCAGGCGGGCCGGGTCGATCTCGAGTTCGTTGACGAGCAGGCTGCGCATCTGCGCGTCGCGGTTCTGCTCGACGACGAAGACTTTGTCGTGCGCGCCGATGAAGTCGGCCACCACCTGCGGGAAGGGGAAGGCGCGCAGGCGCAGCGCCTCGACCTGCAGGCCTTCGGCTTCCAGCACGTCCAGTGCCTCGCGCATCGCCGGCGCCGTGCTGCCGTAGTAGATGACACCGAAGCGCGTGGGCTCGTCGCACAGGCGCAGCACGGGCTGCGGCACCAGCGTGGCGGCGGTCTTGAACTTCTTCAACAGCCTTTCCATGTTGTAGATGTAGTCGGGCCCGCGCTCGCTGTATTGCGCATACGGGTTGCGCGTGGTGCCGCGCGTGAAGAAGCTGCCTTTGCTCGGGTGCGTGCCCGGCAGTGTGCGCCACGGAATGCCGTCGCCGTCGACGTCCTTGTAGCGGCCGAAGTCCTTGCCGGCTTCCAACTCCTCCGCCGTCATCACCTTGCCGCGGTCGTAGCTGCGGCTGTCGTCCCAGGTGAAGGGCTTGGAGAGGCGCTGGTTCATGCCGATGTCGAGGTCGGTCATGACGAAGATGGGCGTCTGCAGCCGGTCGGCCAGGTCGAGCGCGGCGGCCGCATGCTCGAAGCACTCGTGCGGGTCCTGCGGCAGCAGCAGCACGTGTTTCGTGTCGCCGTGCGAGGCGTAGGCGCAGCACAGGATGTCGCTCTGCTGCGTGCGCGTGGGCATGCCGGTGGAAGGGCCCCCGCGCTGCACGTTGACGATGGTCACCGGAATCTCGGCGAAGTAGGCCAGGCCGATGAACTCGGTCATCAGGCTGATGCCCGGGCCCGAGGTGGCAGTGAAGGCGCGTGCGCCGTTCCAGCCTGCGCCCACCACCATGCCGATGCTGGCGAGTTCGTCCTCGGCCTGCACGATGGCGTAGCGGTGCGTGCCGGTGGCGGGGTCGATGCGGAATTTGTCGCAGTACTTCTGGAAGGCCTCGGGCACGGAGGACGACGGCGTGATCGGGTACCAGGCGCAGACCGTGGCGCCGCCGTAGAGGCAGCCCAGGGCCGCGGCGCTGTTGCCGTCGGTGAAGATCTGGTCGCCCACCTTGTCGGAGCTGTGCACGCGTATGCCCAGCGGGTGCGGCAGGTGCTTCTTGACGTAATCACGCCCCAGGTGCAGCGCCTGCACGTTGCTGTCGAGCAGCCTTTCCTTGCCCT
>LNFM01012041.1_pt1 | contig 17504 bp, 15 predicted proteins | sample 596031 | NCBI WGS metagenome assembly LNFM01 (sample SAMN04254537, study PRJNA301005) | activated carbon metagenome | isolation source: dual media filters at the Ann Arbor, Michigan drinking water treatment plant | place: USA: Ann Arbor | reverse complement strand
CGGAGGGACGCGAGTTCCGGCCGCTCGTTCCGCCGCCGTCGACGCTCGCGTCGGCCGACGCCGGATTCACCCAGGAGAAATAGATGCGCCGCCCGTCGTTGTCGGTCTTGCTGCCTGCCGGTCTCATTGCCTTGTCCGCGCTACTCGCGCTCGGCGGCACGGTCTTCCTGCTCGGCATGTTCCCAGCGAGTGCAGGTGCGCAGGCGCCTGCACTCGCGGCCAACGTACCGGCCGACGCCTGGGGCTGGGGCCTGATGGCCGCAGCGCTGTCGACCGGGCTGTCGTCGCTGGCCGGCGGCTATGCGGTGGCGCGCCTGGGCACCGCCGCCGTCGGCGCGATGGCCGAGAAGCCCGAGCTGTTCGGCCGCCTGCTGATCTTCGTCGGTCTCGCCGAGGGCATCGCCATCTACGGCGTGATCATCTCGATCCTGATCCTCAACCGGCTCGGCTGATCATGAAGACGAGCCACGCGCTGGCCTATCTGGGCAATCTGCAGGACGCGGCCGGCTGGCGACTGGCCGGCGCCTGCGCAGTGACGCCGGATCCAGGCGGCGAAGTGCAAGCACTGGCCGCCATGATGGGCACCGCATCGGTCGTGCTGATGAGCACGGAGGTTGCACGCGCTCTACCGCCCGACGTGCTCGAACCGGCGTTGACCGCGCTGCAGCCGCTGGTGCTGGTGCTGCCCGACGACGCGGGCGGGCAGACCACGGCGATCGATCCGGCCGAGCGCGTGCGACGCCAGCTCGGCATCGAACAGGATCCAGCGGACGTCCACCCGGCGGGCGCACCATGAACCTCGAACAGCGCACGGCCGCCCTGCTCGCCGTGGTGGCGGCCTACCGCGAGGAGCGCTGCGCGGCGCTGCTCGATCCCGCGCGGGCGCAAGCGCGCGCGCTGGTGGCCGCCGCGCTGCGTGAGGCGCGGCGGCGCGTGCGCACGGCAATCGGCGAGGAGCGCCGGCGCCTGACGGCCGTGCTGGCGGCAGCCGAGGCCCAGCTCGCCACCGAGCGGCGGCTCACGCTGCAGCGGCGTGCGACCACCGACCTGAAGCACGGCTGGGCGGCCCTGCGCACAGCGCTGCAGGCGCAGTGGGACAGCGCACCCGCGCGCGCCGCCTGGATCGCGACTCAGTTGTCGCGTGTGCGCACCGTCCTGCGGCCGACACAAGAAGCGGTGCGCGATGACGCCGATCCCTGGGTATTGATCGGCCCCGTCGGTTGGGCCGTGGCCGAGCGCGAGCGCGTGGCGGCCACGTTGCTGCTGCACGGCGCCCACGCCGTGCACATGATCGATGACCCGCAGCTGACCGCCGGCTTCCGCGTGCAGGCCGGCCATAACGTGCTGGACGCCACCCTGGACGGCCTGCTGGCCGATCGGGACGCGGTGCAGGGTCGCCTGCTGCAACTGATCGAGGAGCCTGCGTGATGGATGACGCCAGCCCGCGGCCGAACGCGTCCGGCGTGCGCGCCGGCCACGGCGCGACGATCCGCTGGATCAGCGGCCCGGTGATGCGTGCGACCGTGCTGCCGGACGCGGCGTTCCGACTGCGCGAAGCGATCCGGGTCGGGCCGCAGAAACTGCTCGGCGAAGTCATCCGCGTGCAGCAGGACGAGATCGTCGCCCAGGTGTACGAAGACACCACCGGCCTGCGGCCCGGCGTGATGATCGAAGGCAGCGGCGAGCTGCTCGGCATTGCGGTCGGCCCGCATCTGCTGGGCGACATCTTCGATGGCCTGCTGCGACCGCTGCGCGCGATGGACGTGCACGGACAGGCGCTGCCGCACGCGCAGGCCGCACGCCACGTGCTGCCTGGCCCGCCAGCGGCCAGCGCGCTGCGCATGCACTTCGCACCGACGGTCGACGTCGGCGCCGAACTGGCCGGCGGCGCCGTGTTCGGCACGGTGACGCGCCCGGATGGCCACGGTCGCACGCAGCACGCGCTGGTGCCGCCGCTGCTTGCCGGTCGCGTCGCGCACATCGCCACCGCCGGCGAGGTCACCGTCAACGAGCCGCTGCTGCAGTTGGTCGATGCACAGGGCCAGACGCACGACATCGCGCTCGCTCACTTCTGGCCGGTGCGCACGCCGCGCCCGGTGAGCGCGCGCCTGCCGAGCGACGAGCCGCTGATCACCGGCCAGCGCATTCTCGATTCGCTGTTTCCGGTGGCGCGCGGCGGCAAGGGCGCGATCCCGGGCGGCTTTGGTACCGGCAAGACGATCCTGCTCGAATCGCTGGCGAAGGGCTGCAATGCCGACGTCATCGTCTATCTGGGCTGCGGCGAACGCGGCAACGAGATGGCCGGCGTGCTGGAGGAGTTTCCGACGCTGGAAGACCCGCGCACCGGGCGGCCGCTGATGGAGCGCACCGTCATCATCGCTAACACCAGCAACATGCCGGTGGCCGCGCGCGAGGCGAGCATCTATTGCGCGGCAACCGTGGCCGAGTACTTCCGCGACCAGGGTCTGCACGTGGCGCTGATGGCCGACTCGACCTCGCGCTGGGCCGAGGCCTTGCGCGAGGTGTCCGGTCGCTTCGGCGAACTGCCGGGCGAAGGCGGCTACCCGACCTATCTGGCCAGCCGGCTCGCCGACTTCTACGAGCGCGCCGCCAAGGTCACGACGCTGAACGGCGGTACCGGTTCGGTGACGCTGCTGGGGTCGATCTCGCCGCCGTCGGGCGACTTCTCCGAGCCGGTCACCAGCCACACCAAGCGGTACGTGCGCAGCTTCTGGGCGCTGGATGCCAAGCGCGCACAGGCGCGCTTCTATCCCGCGGTCAACCCGTTGCAGAGTTACAGCGAAGACTCGCTCGACATGGCGGTCTGGTGGCAGGAGATCTACTCCGGTGTCACCACCGCGCGCGGGCGTGCCGCCAGCGGCGAGAACGAATGGCTCGAATTGCGGCGCCGCGTCCTCACCCTGCTCGACGAGCAGGCGCGGCTCGAACGCATGGCTCGCATCATCGGCAAGGACGCGCTGCCGGCGCGCCAACGCCTGGCACTGTCCTGCGCGGAGCTGTTCAACGAGGCGTTCCTGCGGCAGTCGGCGTTCAGCGCAGTCGATCGCAGCGCCAGTCCGCAACGGCAGGCGTGCATGCTGCGACTGCTGACGCACTTCATCGAACAGGCGCAGCGCGCGCAGGAGGCCGGCAGCACGCCGGAGGCGATCTTCGCGCTCGACATCGTGCGGCCGCTGCAGCGCATGGGCGAAGAGATCGGCGACGACGCGCTCGACCGCTTTGCCGCGCTGGCGCAGCGCATCGACGCCGCGTTCGAGACCTTGGCGGCGACCGCGCCGCCCGCTGCGGCCTCCACCACCACGGCTTGAGACGATGAACGTGCCGCTGCGCCAACGACCCGTCGCGCCGCCCTGCACGTGCCTGGGCGGTGCCGGCGCATGCCGCAGGATCCTGTGCCGTGCACGGCTTGGCTGCAGTGATCGCACCGCAGTGACGCCGCCGCGCCGCGCTCCGGCGCCGGCGGGCGGGCCGAACTGAGCCGTCCTGGAGATCCCATGTCCCACCGTGTCACCGTCCATGATGCCGCGCTCAAGCTCGACGGCCCGCTGCTGTTCGTGCGCCGCACGCTCGACGTCGGCTTGAACGAGGCGGTCGAGGTGATCGACCGCAGCGGCCATCCGCGCCTGGGTCGCGTCGCCGCCCTCGACGAAGACGCGGTGACGATCGAGATGCTGGAGCCCAGTGCCGGGCTCGGCCTAGCCGACACCGTGGTGCGCTTTCTCGGCGCGCCGATCGAGTTCGGCGTCGGCCCCGGGCTGCTCGGTCGCGTGTTCAACGGCGTGGGCCAGGTGATCGACGGCGGCCCGCCGATCGCGATAAAGAAGCGCCTGCGCGTCGACGGCCTGCCGCTGAACCCGGTGGCACGTGCCACGCCGCGCGCGTTCATCGAGACCGGCATCAGTTCGGTCGACCTGATGAACTCGCTGGTGCGCGGCCAGAAGCTGCCAATCTTCTCGGGCGGCGGTCTGCCGCACGATCGCATTGCGGTGGAGATTGCCGGTCACGCGCGTCTCCTCACCCACGCCGCCGGCGAGCGCGAGGAGTTCGCGATCGTGTTCTGCGGCATCGGCGTGCCCTACACCACCGCCGACTACTTCCGTCGTTCGCTGGAGCAAAGCGGCGCGCTCGAACGCAGTGCGCTGTTCCTCAACCTGGCGAGCGATTCGAGCACGCAGCGGCTGCTCACGCCGCGCTTTGCGCTGACCGCGGCCGAGTACCTCGCCTTCGACGAAGGCAAGCACGTGCTGGTGATCGTCACTGATCTCACCAACTACTGCGAGGCGCTGCGCGAGGTGGCCGGCGCCAAGGGCGAGGTGCCGGGGCGCAAGGGCTTTCCGGGCTACATGTACTCGGACCTGGCCACGCTGTACGAGCGCGCCGGCTGCGTGCACGGCTCGACCGGCACGCTGACGCAGCTGCCGATCCTCACGATGCCGAACGACGACATCGGCCATCCGATTCCCGATCTGTCCGGCTACATCACCGAAGGCCAGATCGTGCTGTCGCGCGAATTGGACCGCGCCGGTGTGTATCCGCCGGTCAACGTGCTGCCGAGCCTGTCGCGCCTGATGAAGGACGGCACCGGCGCCGGCTACACGCATGCGGACCACCCGGCGCTGGCGAGCCAGCTGTACGCGGCATACGCGCGCGCCACCCAGGCGCGCCTGCTGGCCAGCGTGGTCGGCGAGGAGGGCCTGTCCGAGAACGACCGCGGCTACCTGGCGCTGGGCACGGCGTTCGAGCGGCAGCTCGTCAACCAGGCGGGCGCGCGCACGCTGGCGCACAGCATGGAGGCGGGCTGGCAGTTGCTGCGCGCCCTGCCGCGCAGCGAGTTGGCGCGGCTGTCGGATGCGCAGATCGAAGCACACCTCGGCACCCCCAATCACGTCGGCGACGCGGTCGCGGCGTGATGCGGCGCCTTTGACCGATCAGATCCATGGCCGAGTTCACGCCCACCCGCAGCCTCGCCATCGCCTTGCAGGACGAGCGGCGCACGATGCGCGAGGGCTATGCGTTCCTCGACGAGAAGTGCCTGCTGCTGGCCGGTGAAATGCTGCGCGCCGTGCGGCTGTGGCGGGACCATAGGCGTACGTGGCGTGCCGCGTGGCGTGCCGCACGCCGTGCGTTGCGCGCAGCGATTGCGCGCCATGGTCTGCAGGGGCTGCAGCTGTATCCGGCCGCCGAGCTGGCCGCCACGCTGAGCACGCAGCGACGTACGTTGCTCGGCGTGACTCTGCAGTCGGCCACACTGGTCTCGGCACCGTCACTCACTGTGCTGGAGCCGGCAGCCAACCCGTCGCCAGAAGCCGAGGCCTGCCGGCGCGCGTTCGCTGGTCTGCTGCCACTCGCCACCGAGATGGCGGCGTTGTCGGGCGACATGGCGCGCCTGCATGCCGAGTACCGCCGCACCGTGCGCCGCGTGCGCGCGCTGCAGGACGTGCTGCTGCCGGAAATCGAGACGACGTTGGCCGAGATCGAGACGAGTCTCGAAGAGCTGGAGCAGGACGAGGCCGCGGTGCTGCGCCGGGTCGCGTTCCAGCGCGATTGAGTCCACTCGCCGCAGCGACTTCAGCGCTGCAGCAGATGCCAGACCAGACCCGCGAACGCGCAAGCCGCGATCACGCTGATCACGCCGAGCTTCAAGCGCATCAGCGCCAGCAGCGCGAGCAGGGCCAACGCCACCGCGAAGACGTCGACGGCGCCCTGCGTCCAGAACACGTGGCCAGCGAAGAACAACGCAAGGTTGACGATCACGCCGACCACTGCGGCGGTGATCGCCGTCAGCGGCGCGGTGAAGCGCAGGTCGCCATGGGTCGACTCGACCAGCGGACCGCCGGCGAAGATGAACACGAAGCTCGGCAAGAACGTGAAGAAGGTGACGGTGCAGGCGGCCAGCACGGCGCTCAGAAGCATCGAGTCCGAGCCGAACAGCGGCGCCTGCCAGCCGCCAACGAAACCGACGAACGCCACCACCATGATCAGCGGTCCCGGCGTGGTCTCGCCCAGTGCGAGTCCGGCGATCATCTGCGGCCCGGTCAGCCAGCCATAGTGCTCGACCGCGCCCTGGTACACGTAGGGCAGCACTGCGTAGGCGCCACCGAACGTCAGCAGCGCCGCCTTGGTGAAGAACCAGCCCATGGTGGCGAGCAGCCCATCCTGGCCGCCGGGGCCGAGTACGAGCAACGCCATCGCTGCCAGCCACAGTCCGAGGCCGGTCAGCGCGATCAGCAGCAGGTGCGTGCGTGACGCGCGCCCGTGTGCCGGGGGCGGCGTGTCGTCGTCGATCACGGCCGGTGCAGGCGTCGACGCCATCGCGCCCGGCGTCACACCGCCCAGCGCAAAGTACCGCGGCGCCAGACGACCGCCGACGATGCCGATCAGCGCCGCCGTCAGCACGATCACAGGAAACGGCACGCGCAGCGCGAACAGCGCGATGAACGCTGCCGCCGCGATCGCCCACAGCCACGCGTTCTTCAGCGTGCGCTGGCCGATGCGCCAGGCCGCATGCAGCACGATCGCCACCACCGCCGGCTTGATGCCGTAGAACACCCCCGCCACCACGGGCAGGTCGCCCAAGGCGACATAGATCCAGGACAGCAGCATCAGCACCAGCAACGACGGCAGGACAAACAGGCCGCCGGCGACGAGGCCGCCCCAGGTCCGGTGCAGCAGCCAGCCGATGTAAGTCGCCAGTTGCTGCGCCTCCGGGCCCGGCAGCAGCATGCAGTAGTTGAGCGCGTGGAGGAACCGGCGCTCGCTGATCCAGCGCCGCCGTTCGACAAGCTCGGCATGCATGATCGCGATCTGCCCGGCGGGACCGCCGAAGCTGATGCAACCGAGCTTTAGCCAGAAGCGCAGCGCAGCGGCGAAGGTCGGGGCGGGCGGGCGGTCAGCGGGCGGGCGGGCGGTCACTGCGGCGGGGACAACCTAGTTCCTGAGTGCCGCAGCTTATGCGGATTGCCAAGGCAGCCGGTTGGGCCCTGCACGGGCTGCTCGCCGCGGGCTGCCGCCGGACGGTCACGTTACCGTCCAGGCGACGATCGCCGCGACATCAGCGTCGCTGGCTTTCGGCATTGAATGAAGGTCGTGCCGGCATCGAGCTCTGCGCACGAGTGCATCGACCGCAATCGGCTTGCCGACGTACTTTGACCTCGACGCCATCTTGCTGTGATCGAGGCTCTCGGTGCGTGAGTCGCCCCGATCCACGACAGCGACCCATGAGGCGAACAGGGCAGATCGAACCCGACCTGCCCGGGCCGAGATTGACGACGCTCCTACTTCTTCGGCGCCTTGACGGAGAGATTGACCTCCGGCCACTTCCTGCCGTGACAGGCGGGGTTCGAACAGAAATTGCCGCCTTCGGAGCCTTGCTTGGTGTCCCCATGGCAGGACTCGCACCGCGCAGTCACCTGGTCGCGGTGATCGTGCATGAAATTGGGCTTTGAATGGCTGGATGGCGGTGCATTGCCCTCCTTGCCGGCGACCAGCGACGGCACCGATCCCTCGCCGACCTCGCGCACCACCTGCGGCAGGTCATGGCACAGCGTGCACTGCAGGCGGATCGAGTCACCCGTCTCGCTCAGGTGCTTGCCGTTATGGCAGCGAAAGCAGCCGGCGGAATCCTTGTGGCCCGAGTGATCGGCGAACGACTTCCAGCTCAGCCCCTCGTGCGAGAACGACGATTGCACCAGGATGCGCGTCATCTCGGTCGCAAACTTCTTCTCGAGTTCGCGCGTCTCATCGTCCATCTCGCCGGCGGGCGCCGACTGCGCGACCAGCTTCTCGATCTGCGGCCTCAGTTGCTTTTCCGGGCCGGTCATCGTCGAGGCCTTCTCGATCAGCGCAACGGCCCGCGCCTTGGCCGAGGGCAGCGCGCGGTCGATCTTTCCTTCTGCAATCGCGCGATCAACCATGTCTTCCGGGTTCTCGAACGGATGGCCGACCGCGTTATGGCAATCGAAGCACTCCATGCGCCGTACCGGGTGCTTCTTGATCTCATCGGCGGACAGCTTGGTGGTCGCGTCGACATACGTTGTGACCGTGCCGTCAGCCTTTTTCACCTGGACCCAGGGAATATCGCGCCGCTGCGGGTCGGTCGAGATGAAATTGACTTCGTTCTGGATGTGCCAGTGGATCCCCTTGGCCTCCTTGTCGCGGGCGGCGCCCACGCCGGTATGCAGCATCAAGCGATAGATCGTCTCGCTGCTTTCCTCGTCGGTCGCGTAGCGCTTCTTCAGCGACAGGCTGTCGCGGTGCACCACCGACGGCCAGTGGCAGCTTTCGCAGTGGTCGCGCGATGGCCGCAGCGTGTGCGATGTCAGTGGCCGCTCGTAGCCGACGATCATCCCCCACAGCTCGCGCCAGTGGGTGGTCTTCAAACCCATCAGGTGCAGCGTGGACAGTCGCCCCATGTGGCACTCCACGCAATCGACCCGGGCATGGGCGGACTCGGCGTGGGCTCGCGGTTCCTCCGGATGTACCTCGTGGCACATGTTGGCGCAGAACGCGTTGCTGTTGGAGTACTCCCAGCCGACGATGGTGCCTGCGCCGAGCACGGCGAAGGCGATCAGCCCAAGGACGACACTGGTCGCCATCCCGGCCATCGTCGCGCGCTTGAAGTTGATTTTCATGGGAGACCTCTCAGTCTTGGGCTGAACGGGGACTGGCTAGCTGCAGCAGGGCACTCGCCACTGACAGGCAACTGGCTCGATGCTAGCTGCTCGGGCAACACCGTGGATCACGAACAGGTCTGGAAAAGCGCGCGGCGGCAGACGCCCCGACTTTTCTCTTTGTTGTGGCACCGCCGGTGCTCATGGACGGGCGGCACGCTGCGTCTGGCGAATGCCACCGCAGAAAATCGAACGGGCCAGCAACTGGCCCGTTCGTACATTCACTGCAAGCACCCGTTACTGCGCGACCATCCAGGTCAGCGCCGCCTTCAGGTCGGCATCGCTCAGCTTGGGTTTCGGATGATCGTCCTTCTCGGCCTTCAGGTCGGCAGCCAGCTTGTCGAGATCCTTGCCCTTGAACTTGCCGGCCAGCGTCTTCACCGACTCGCCCTTCTTCTTCTTGTCCATGTCGTGACACTTGACACAGCCGCCGTCTTTCCAGAGCTTGTCCGAAGCCAGGGCCGGACCGGCCGCCAGCACACCAAACGCCACCACGCCTGCAACAATCATCGACTTCATACGAACTTCCTCCAAGAGTTGAACTGCATGCCGTATCAATGCGCGGAACCTTCCCGCGGATGACACCGGTGATAGGTCATGTGATCCAGCGTCAATGCCCGCTAGTGCGACAGCAGGCTGTAAATCATCAGCACGATGGTGAGCAGGCCGAGGATCAGGCCGGTACCGCCGACCACCCAGGCGAGCATCATCTTGCCGGCGCTGGGCGCTTGCGCCTCGAGCGACTTCAACTGGCCCATCTGTTGCATCCGCTCATACTCGAGCGGACGCTCGTCCTTGAACTCGTGTTCCGACATGGTGCCGGTGAAGATCACCGTATCCATCGGGAACTTCTCCGCCCGCAGATGCCCGTTGAAGAAATGAATGGTGAAGATGAAGCCGATCGCCAGCAGCGCTTCATGGCCATGCACCAGGGTCGCCACGTTGAACGCCCAGCCGGGCAGGATGCCGGACAGCTCCTCGAAGAACCACAGCAGCAGACCTGAACCACCGATGATGAACATGCCCCAGAAGACGGCCATGTAATCGAACTTCTCCCAGTAGGTGTAGCGGTCGAACTTCGGCCGCGGACCCATGCCCATGAAGTACTTCATGTGCTGGTAGAGATCGACCGCATCCTTGGGCTGGGGCACCATCGAGTTCGGTCCCCACAGCACGGTCAGGATGCTGTTGCTGGCCAGTCCCTTCCAGAGAAACTGAAAGATGTGGACCACGAACACGACGCCCATCAACACCGCGCAGGCGCGGTGAACCAGCGCCGCCCCTTCGAAGCCGCCCATCAGGCCGGCCACAGCCTGGCCCCATGCGGCATACGGGAACAGCAACGGCAGGCCGCTGAGCGAGCAGCCGATGAACGAGAACATCATGCCGGCATGCAGCCAGCGCTCAAGTGCGCCGAAGCGCCGGTAGTGGCGCCCGCCATGCGCATGCGCACCCACCATCGGGCCCGAACCGGCCCCAACTGAAGCAGACATCTGTTACTCCTTCTAGCGATTCGACCCGCCGCCGCGGCGGCGCCGGATGGCGTCACCGAAGGAGCGATAGGCCCATAGCACCGTGTGCAGTCCGAAGAACGCGAACACGCCGAGCAGCAGCCCGTTCATGCCGACGTTCGCCCAGTAAAGGATGAGGCTGCGCTCGCTGTCGGCCGGCCGCGGATGCGGATCCCAGCTCATCAATTGCAGCGATGCGTCTTTGTGGCACTGCTGACAGGTGGTGAGCCGGTTTTCGGCGGAGACCGGTGAGATCGGGTCCGACGCCGGGCGGATGTCGTGTGCGCCGTGGCAGGACGCGCAGGTCGCCATGTCGGCATAGCCGAGGTTGGTGACCTTGCCGTGATAAGTCAGGTGGTAGCTCTTGACGTAATCGTCGTGGCAGTTGCCGCACTGGCCGATCGCCGCGACCTGCCAGTTGTCGGAAGCGGCGTCCTGAATGCCGTGCGCGCTGTGGCAGTCGGTGCAGGTGGGCGCGGTCTTGTCGCCTCCCTGCTGCAACTGGCCATGCTTGCCGCTGTTGTAGGTCACCAGCGCGCGTTGATGGCAACTGCCGCACATCGCAGGCTGATTGGCGTGCGACAGCTTGCTGCCCGCCTCCTTCTTGCCCTGAATGCTGTGGGCGCCATGGCAGGTCGTGCAGGTAGGCGCCTGCGCTTTGAAGTCACTGCCTTCGCGTACCAGCCGACCGTGAATGCTGTCGTGAAACGCCGCCTGCACGTTGCCGCCCGGCAGCTTGCGCTGCGCCACGACCTTGTCGTTGCCATGGCAGCTGCCGCAGGCGGCCTCCATGTTCACGTAGTTGGTCAGCGACTTCGGATCGTCCTTGGCCAGGATCTCGTGTGGCGAACCGTGGCAACCGCTGCAGGTCGACGCCGCCTTGTCGCCGTCCACCGGCTTGCCGTGGACAGTCTTCGTCACCTCGGCGACTTCGTCCTCGTGACAGCTGGCGCAATCGACCGCCTTGAGCTTCTTCGGATGATCCTTGCCGTCGGCCGTTTCGGCGTCCTCATGACACTCGACGCACTTGCCCTTCTTGCCGCCGTGCACCGACATGCGGAATTTGTCCGGATCCGTCAGCCCCATTTTCGGACCCGACTCGCGCTTGACCTCGGGGTCGGTATGGCACTTGAGACAGGCGTCGTTCGGGCCAGCGGCGATCACGACGGGCGCCGCACCGAGCAGGAGGATACGGGGCCAGAGTTCATAGGAACCAGTGTTGCTGCGAAGCGCTGACTCATGTGGCGCCCACCACCGTGGGCGACGCCGGATCATGTTTCGATCACTCAGCGCGGGACCGCAAGGTGACACGCATCACGCTGACCGCCGTTGATGCGGATCAACGAGCACTACCCCCTTCGAGGAAGTGAGGTCGGCGCGTTCTGGCGTGCGCTGTCCCGACCCAACGCCGTAACGCAGTCCGTTACATGCGAACAGCGGTCATCGACCCGCATTGCCATTGAGTTGGACGCGGTTTCTGTCACGACAGCAGCCGCCGTCTGCGCGACGTAACGCGGCGTCACGGCACGCCAACGGTGCACGTCGGCTGGGGTGATCCCCAAAACGCAAAGCGGCCCGATGCTGCTGCATCGGACCGCTTGATCCGCTTGCGACGGGCGCGCGAACCTAGTCGTGTGCGTCCATTTGCGACTGCAGATAGTTCTGCAGACCGACCTGATCGATCAAGCCAAGTTGCGTCTCGAGGTACTCGATGTGCTCCTCGGTGTCGTCCAGGATGTCGACAAGAAGCTCGCGTGACACATAGTCCTGCACGCTTTCGCAATGGGCCACACCGGCCTTGATGACGGCCTGCGCGCTCGTTTCGAGTTGGAGGTCGCTCTTGAGAACTTCCGGCACGTCGGTGCCGATGCCGAGGCGGCCGAGGTCCTGCAGGTTGGGCAGCCCGTCGAGCATGAGGATGCGCTCGATCAGCTTGTCGGCGTGCTTCATCTCGCCGATCGACTCTTCGTACTCGTGCTTGCCCAGGCGCCCGAAACCCCAGTGGCGCAGCATGCGCGAATGCAGAAAGTACTGGTTGATCGCGGTGAGCTCGTTCTTGAGTTGCGCATTTAAGTGCGCGATGACGGTCTTGTCGCCTTGCATCAGGACTCCGTGGTAGAGATGCCGCGCCACGCGCGCAGCGGCATCGCGATTGTGCCTTCTACGCGGCGGCCGTCTGGCGCATCTGTGCACAGGCACAACCCTGACCGCACCCCGCCTCGATCAACACTTGCTGGGCAGCCTCGCGGCAGCAGCCGCAGCCGGCACCGACACCGAGTGCCATCGCCAGTTTGTCCAGCGTGTCGGCCCCGGCGGCTGCGGCCTTGCGGACCTCGCGATCGGTCACAGCGGCGCAGATACAAACATACATGGCGGGTCTCCTCGACTGCAGGCGGCTGTCTGCACGCTCAACAGGAAATCACTATGGCGCAGCACGACCAGCCGACATTTGCTCAACATCAAACGAGAATCAATCGTAAATGAAAATAGCTCTCACTTGTCTTACAGTCCTTGGGTTCCACTAGTTCACACAAGGTCTTTGCCGCCCCAACCGGACCAGCGGCGCATTGCCGCGGGCTTCCGCTACGCTGCCGGCTGCCTCTGACCTGCCGCCCGCATCCCTGCCGATGCTCCTCTGCCAGATCACCGATCCGCACATCGTCCGCGATGGCACCCTCGCTTACGGCAAGGTCGACACGGCCGGGATGCTTGAGCGCTGCGTGCGACAGATCCGTGCCATGTCGCGCCTTCCTGACCTGGTGGTGGTGACGGGTGACCTCACCGATCACGGCCAAGCCGACGAGTACGCCAAGCTCGCCGAACTGCTGGCCCCCTTGTCGATGCCGGTGTATCTGGCCGCCGGCAATCACGACGATCGCGCCGCCCTCCAGGCCGCCTTTCCGCAGTGGCCGCACCTGCGCGGCGCAGACGGCTTCGTGCAGTACGTGGTGGACGACTTCGCGGTCCGACTGGTCGTCCTCGACACGGTGGTCCAAGGCCAGCCCGGCGGCGAGCTGTGCGACAAGCGACTGCGCTGGCTCGATCGCACGCTGGCCTCCTCGGCGCGGCCGACCATCGTCGCGCAGCATCACCCGCCGATGACGACCGGCATGTCGGTCATGGACCGGATGACACTCGCCAATCCGGCTCAGCAAGCGACGGTGATCGCGCGTCACCCGCACGTCGAACGGATCATCTGCGGTCACTACCACCGCCCGGTGGTGGCGCGCTTCGCCGGCACGGTGGCATCGATCTGCCCGAGCACCGCGCAGCAACTCGGACTCGACCTCGCCGTCGATGCCGACATCCGCATCACCTATGAGCCGCCCGCGTTCCAGCTGCATCTGTGGAACGGCGAGCAGCTGGTCAGCCATACCGCAGTGATCGGCGACTACCCGACCTGGAGCACGCGCGCCTAGATTGGCCGGGCGTCAATGCGCGGCCCGGCGTCGACGGCCGTCGATGTTCTGGCAAGTCGGCGACGCGGCTTGGTATCGTCGCCGCCTTGCGTGCAGCTGGCGCACCTGATTCCCAACAACACGCTGCGCAGGAGCGCCTTGACTCGCCTGTCGTCCATTGCCGTCGATCGCTGGGTCAGGCCAACGCCATGAGTGCGAACCTCGCGCCGGGCGCCTGGTGGCGCTCACTGCGGCAACCGCGTGGTCTGGCCCGCGGTGACATCGCCGGCGGACTGACGGCCGCACTCGTGCTCCCTGCGATCGAAGGCAGCTATGGACTGATCGCCTTCGCGCCGCTCGGTCCTGAGAACGCGCAACTGGGTTTTCTGCTGGGCGCGCTGACCGCTGCCGTCGCCACCGCCGCGTCCGTGCTGGCCGGTGGCCGCGGTCCCTTGTTGAGCGGATCGAGCGCCGCGCTGGCCCTGCTGCTCGCCTCGCTGATCGGCTGGTTGCTGGCCGACCCGCGCCTGCTCGGCGCAGACGGCCGCCCGTTCCTGCCGCTGCTGCTCGCCTTCACCGCCTTCGGCCTCGTGCTGGCCGGCATGCTGCAGATCCTGCTGACGCGGCTGCGCCTGAGCGGCCTGGTGCGCTACGTGCCCTACCCCGTGCACGCCGGCTACATGAACGGTGTGGCGGTCTTGATGATCGGCGTGATCCTGCCCCATGCGCTGGGTGCGCCGACCGGACAGCCGCTGACCTGGAGCACCGTGCATCCGGTTGCGCTGCTGGTTGCACTCGTGTCGCTGGGCACCGCACTGTGGGCGACCTCGGCTGCACCGGCATGGACGCGTCGCGTTCCGCCTTATCTGACCGGTTTGCTGGCCGGCACCCTTGTCCACCACCTGCTGGCGGCGACGCCCGCGGCGCCCACCCTGGGTCCCTTGTTCGACCCGCCCTCGTTCCAGTGGCCGGCGCTCGACACGATGGCGCCTCTGGTGAATCACCTCAACACCGGACTCGTTGCCGACCTGATCGGTCCGTTGTTCGTGTTCGCCGCCCTGGTGGCGATGATGTCGACCCTGCAGACCGCACTGTCGGCATCCACGGTCGACGAGCTGACCCATACGCGCCGCGACGGTGAACGCGAACTGCTGGCGCAAGGGGTGGCCAACGTGGCGGTGGGCGTGATCGGCGCCCTGCCCAGTGCCGGTTCGACCACACGCACCAAGATCAACATCGATGCCGGCGGCACCTCCGGTGCGTCGCGGCTCGTCTTCGGTCTGTGCCTGCTGCTTGCGCTCGCCTTCGGCCTGCACCTGATGAAGCTGGTCCCGATGGCCGCGATCGCCGGTGTCTTCGTCGCGGTGGCGTTCTCTCTCGTCGACGACTGGACTCGCCGCGCCACCGGCGTGATGTGGCGCCAGACGCTCAAATGGCGGGTGCCGGTTTCACTCGGCCAGAGCTACGCGGTGATGCTGCTGGTGGCCGCGGTCACGATCTTCCTGTCGCTGGCGCTGGCGATCGCTCTGGGCACACTGGTAGCGATGGTGCTGTTCATCCGCTCCAACTGCAAGCAGCCGATCCGCCGCGTGGTCCATGCCGACCGACGCTCGTCGCGCAAGGTGCGACCGGCGAGCCAGGCGCAGTTGCTGCGCACCCATGGCCGGCGCATCGCCTTGGTCGAGCTCGATGGCGCGCTGTTCTTCGGCACCGCCGAGAAAGCCGATGAACAGATCGAGCACGAGGCCCACAACGCCGAGTTCATCGTGCTCGACTTCCACCGCGTCTCCGAAGTGGATGCCAGTGGCGCCCGGGTGCTGCTGCTGGCCGCCGACCGTGTGCTGCAGGCCGGCAAGCATCTGCTGCTGGCGGGCCTGCCGGAACGCGACGCACGCACGCACAGCATTCGCGACATGGACGTCCACGGCCGCCTGCGCGACGCCCAGTTCTTCGCCGACGCCGATGCCGCGCTCGAGCATGCCGAGGATCAACTGCTGGCGACCTTGGCGCCGAACGACAGCGGCGATGCACCGCTGACCCTGGACCGCACCCTGCTCGGCGCCGGCCTGACGCAGGACGAGATCACGCTGCTCGCCTCGCTGATGACCGAGCGCCAGGTGCCACGCGGCGAGCCGGTGTTTCGCAGCGGCGACCCGGGTGATGCGATGTTCGTGTCGTTGGCTGGGCAGATCGGCATCTGGCTACCCGCGACTGAAGCCGGGCCGCGTACCGGGCGTGCGCGGCGCATGGTCTCCTACGCGCCCGGGGTGGTGTTCGGAGAAATCGGGCTGCTCGAAGGCCGCGCCCGCTCGGCCGACGCCATCGCCGAAGAGGATGCGGTCGTGCTCGAGCTGTCGCGCACGAACTTCGAACGACTGGCCGCCGAGCACCCGGTGCTGCTCGGCAAGCTGTTGCTCAGCATGGGACTGCTGCTGTCGTCGCGGGTGCGCGCGCTGACCGACGAACTGCGCGCCGAGCAGGGTGCGGCCTGATCAAGGCGACGAACTGACATGGAACATGAGTACTGAATCGTCAAATTCGACTTACCCCCACCGCGATCACCTGCTGGCGCAGCACATCACGGCACTGATCGGCGCACCGCAGCCGGCCACGCTCGCATTCCTGCGCGAACACCTGCGCTGGGTCGATCTGGGCGCCGGGCAGACGCTGATGGCGCAGGACGAACCGGGGGATGCCGCGTATCTGCTCGTCAGCGGCCGCCTGCGCGCGTACGTGCGCGACGACGCCGGCGTCGATCGGCTGGTCCGTGAGATGTCGCGCGGCGAAGTGATCGGCGAAATGAGCATGTACACCGGCCGGCCTCGCTCGGCGACGGTGGTCGCCGTGCGCGACTCGGTGCTGGTGCGCCTGGATCGCGCGCAGTTCGCCGCGCTATTGGCCACCAGCCCCGAGATCTCGATCACCTTCACCAGCCAGATCATCCGTCGCCTGCAGACGCAGCATCAGCGCCGTCCGGTCGCGGCGCCGGTGACGCTGGCGCTGGTGCCGATCAGCGCGGGCGTCGACCTCATCGCCTTCGCCGCCGGGCTGGCGACCCAGTTGGCGAAGTTCGGCCGCGTCTGCAGCTGCAACGCCGCCCAGATGGATCAGCGCCTGGGCGTGCCCGGCGCCGCCAACGGCGAGGGGGGCGACACCGACCGTCGCATCGCGCTCCTGCTGGATGACCTCGAATCGCAGCACGACTTCGTGCTGCTGCTGGCGGACGAGACGGCGTCCGCCTGGACCCGTCGCTGCATCCGCCATGGTGACGAAGTGCTGTTGCTGGCCGATGCCACCCAGGCGCCGGTGGTACACGCGATCGAGCAGCGCTGCCTGACCGCGCAGTCGACCCCGGGCGAAGCAGCCGAAATCCTGGTGCTGCTGCAGCCAGCCGACGCCGCGGCGCCGCGCGGTACGCAGGCGTGGCTGGCGCGCCGCCCGGTGACCGATCATGTCCACGTGCGCCCGTCGCGCGACGCCGACATGGCGCGCCTGGCACGACTGCTCAGCCGCAACGCGGTCGGCCTGGTGTTCGGCGGCGGCGGCGCACGCGGGTTCGCCCATCTGGGCGTGTGGCGCGCGCTGCGCGAGCGCGGCATCGAGATCGACTGCGTCGGCGGCACCAGCATCGGCGCAGTGATGGCCGCGGTGGTCGCCGCCGATGCGCCGATCGAGCGCGCCATCAGCATTGCGCGCGCCGCCTTCAAGCGCAATCCCACCGGCGACTTCAACCTGCTGCCGCTGGTGTCCCTCATCAAGGGCCGCCGGGCACGTCACGCGGTCGAGTCGGCGGTGGCGGAGCTGATCGGCACCGGCGCCGGCATCGAAGACCTGTGGAAGAACTACTTCTGCGTCGCCAGCAACTACTCGCAGGCGCGCGAGCAGCGCCTGGACCGCGGCGATCT
>LNFM01007252.1_pt1 | contig 17505 bp, 18 predicted proteins | sample 596031 | NCBI WGS metagenome assembly LNFM01 (sample SAMN04254537, study PRJNA301005) | activated carbon metagenome | isolation source: dual media filters at the Ann Arbor, Michigan drinking water treatment plant | place: USA: Ann Arbor | reverse complement strand
ACTTTAAAAGAGGTTCTGGTGATAACGCCGGTACTGCTGGTGGTTTGAATGACCGTGCCTTTTATACTGCTGATGTAAAATCGTTCTTCCCGAACGGTTTTGGTATCTACAATATGGCAGGAAATGTAAGTGAGTGGGTGGAAGATACTTATCGTCCTTTATCTTCTCTGGATTTTGATGACCAACCAGCTCCTTTCCGGGGTAATAAATACCAGAAACTGTATGTAGCTGATTCTACTACTATGGATCCATCTACCCGGTATGAAAAAGATAGCACTGGCCGTGTAAAAATGGCTGATGTTACAGATGCGGAAAGTAAAAATCGCAGAAACTATCAAAGAGGTAATGTTATTGACTTCTTAGATGGTGACTCATTATCACAATCACAATATGGTTACGGCACTACTACTTTAATACACCCTGAAAAATCAAAAGTGTACAAAGGTGGTAGCTGGAACGACAGAGCTTATTGGCTTACGCCCAGTGCCCGCCGTCATTTGGAAGAAGATCAGGCCTTAAGCACACTTGGTTTCCGTTGCGCAATGAACCGCATGGGTAGTCCAGAAGGTAATGGCCGCAAAACTGGTCAGCACTATAAAACTAGAAGACAAAAGAAATAAAATAAATTTCAAAGCATAGTATTAAGCAAACCCTCCCCACAAGGAGGGTTTGCTTTTTATGTACGTTCTGCCTAAGGGAAACACATATTTTTGCAAGATGCAAATTGAGACACTATATAAAATTTATCAGCAACATCCTTCGGTACAAACAGACACCCGAAAATTAAAATCAGGCGATATCTTTTTTGCATTAAAAGGCGACAGTTTTAATGGAAACACATTTGCCAAACAAGCTATTGATTCTGGTGCCGTGTATGCAGTAATAGATCAAGCAGCTTTTGAAATTCCGGGTAAAACTGTTTTAGTAGATGATGTGCTAACAGCATTACAACAATTAGCAAAACATCACCGTCAGCAATTCAATATCCCCTTTATTGCTATAACAGGAAGTAATGGCAAGACAACCACTAAGGAATTGATTCATGCTGTTCTCTCTTCTTCTTATAAAACTTATACAACCGATGGAAATTTGAATAACCATATTGGTGTTCCCATAACCATTCTAAAAATTAAGTCAGATGCGGAATTAGCTGTTATTGAAATGGGGGCTAATCATCAAAAAGAAATTACTTCTTATTGTGAATATGCAATGCCCACTCATGGCTTAATCACTAATTGTGGCAAAGCCCATCTTGAAGGCTTTGGTGGTGTGGAGGGTGTAAGAAAAGGGAAAGGAGAACTATTCGACTATCTCAAAAAAAATAATGGAACAGCTTTTATCATGTCGGACTATGATTACTTAGATGAAATGAGCATAGGCATTTCAACCATTATTAAATATGGAACAACAGATGCAGCAATAGAAGGAAATATTTCACAAAGCGCACCCTTTTTATCAGTAAATATTAATAAAGGTGCATCAACCGGAAATATAAAAACACAATTAGTAGGCGACTATAATTTACCGAATGTGCTAGCAGCAGTAACTCTCGGAAAACACTTTGGAGTAGCCGATGAGAAAATTAAGGCTTCACTGGAAAATTACACTCCTTCGAATAGCCGTTCTCAATTAATAGAAAAAGATTCGAATAAAATAATACTGGACGCATATAATGCAAACCCCAGCAGCATGAAATCGGCTATTGAAAATTTTTCAAGATTACAGGCTGATAATAAAGTACTGATGTTGGGTGGCATGGCAGAACTCGGCGAAGAAAGCCTCAATGAACATAAAGGTATTGTTGAGCTTATTAGTCAAACTAGCTGGAAAGCGGTAGTATTGGTTGGCGGTGATTTCTTACAGTTCAAACATCCATTTATTTCATTCGCCAATGCTACAGAAGCAAAAGAATGGCTGCGACAACAACATTTTGAAAATACTCATTTGCTCATTAAAGGCAGCCGCAGTATACAAATGGAAAAAGTAATATCGAACTAACTTATTATCATGAACTGGAAACAACTCTTCCCGCAATTTGAACCTGAATTAATTGAGCTGATAGAAAAAGAAGCCGTTCAAAGAAGCTTTAATGCCGGAGATATTATCATGCGTACCGGTCAATACATCAAGTCTACTGCATTAGTATTGGAAGGCCAGATAAAAATCTACCGGGAAAACCAGGATGGTGGCGAATTCTTGATGTATTATCTCGGCCCAGGCCAGGCCTGTGCAGTATCTATGATTTGTGCCATTCAATCTCATACCAGCGAAATAATGGCGAAGGCGGAAGAAGACACAGAAGTATTGATGATCCCTGTGCAACTGATGGATGACATGATGAACAAATATAAAAGCTGGTACCAGTTCGTTATTCAAACTTATCGGAGCCGGTTTGATGAATTATTATCAGTAGTTGATAATATCGCCTTCAGAAATATGGATGAACGATTAGAGTTTTATCTGAAACGATATACAGATAAAACTGGCAAGAAGAATATTGAATTGTCGCATCAGCAAATTGCAGACGACCTGAACAGCTCTCGGGAAGTTATTTCCAGGCTCTTGAAAAAAATGGAGCAACGAAACATGGTAAAATTGCACCGGAATATGATTGAACTCTTATAAAGCTGATACGGTTGTGATTTCTGTCACATTGTGAGCAAGGCCTTTGATATAATCTTGCATAAATATTTTACATGGAAATCATTGGCTATATCGCATCACTTATTATCGGTATTTCCCTCGGTCTAATCGGCGGTGGCGGCTCCATTCTTACTGTTCCCGTTTTAGTGTACCTTTTTAAAGTAGAGCCGGTTGTAGCAACGGCATATTCCTTATTTATAGTAGGCTTGGCAAGCCTTGTGGGGGCCATTCCAAAATATAAGCAAGGGCAGGTGAACTTGAAGACAGCCTTGATTTTCGGCATCCCTTCTATTGCTGCCGTGTTTGCCACCCGCAAATTTATTGTTCCCCGTATTCCACAGGAAGTTTTTACCCTCGGAGACTTTGTAGTAACAAAAAGCATTTTGATGATGATACTCTTTGCGATACTAATGGTATTTGCATCTGTATCTATGATTCGGGAAAAGAATAAAAACGGCAATGACACACCAGAAGAAATCAAACAGAAATTTAATTACCCGTTAATATTGGTAGAAGGTGCTGTTGTTGGCACACTTACTGGTCTTGTAGGTGCCGGTGGTGGTTTCCTTATCATTCCTGCGTTAGTGTTACTAAGTAAATTACCAATGAAACAAGCGGTAGGAACTTCCTTACTCATCATAGCTGCCAAATCATTGATTGGCTTTACGGGAGATTTATCTAATTATACCATGGACTGGAAGCTATTGCTGTCCGTAACAGCATTGGCAATTGTCGGAATTTTTATTGGTGATGCACTAAGTAAAAAAGTAGATGGCAATAAATTGAAAAAAGGCTTTGGTTGGTTTGTACTGGTAATGGGTATTTATATAATTGTAAAAGAATTATTCTTCCCCGGCGGTGGCTCTCATTAATTGTGATGAATGTCACTGTACAGAATTATTCAGAATCCGAAATTTGACATATCAATTAAAAATTAAAAAATAATAGTATGATAATTGAACAAATTTATACAGGTTGCCTTGCACAAGGTGCTTACTACATTGAAAGTAATGGCGAAGCAGTAGTTATTGACCCGTTACGTGAAGTAATGCCTTATATACAAAAGGCGGAACGCAACAATGCAAAAATCAAGTATGTACTCGAAACTCACTTTCATGCTGACTTTGTAAGTGGTCACTTAGACCTAAGCAAAAAAACAGGTGCTCCAATCATTTACGGACCCAATGCCAAACCCGAATTTGAAGCTCATGTTGCTAAAGATGGCGAAGAATTTAAAGTAGGTAATGTGACTTTGAAAGTTTTGCATACTCCCGGCCATACTATGGAAAGTACTTGTTACTTACTAAAAGATGAGAAGGGAAAAGATATTGCCTTATTCTCCGGTGATACATTGTTTATTGGCGATGTAGGCCGCCCTGACCTGGCACAAAAACTAGTGACTGATTTAACGCAGGATAAATTAGCCGGCTATTTGTTTGATTCATTGCGTAATAAAATAATGCCGCTGGATAATGACATTATTGTTTACCCTGCACATGGTGCTGGTAGTGCTTGTGGCAAAAACATGAGTAAAGAAACGACTGATACACTTGGTCACCAGAAAGAAACAAACTATGCATTGAGAGCTAATATGACAAAAGAAGAATTTGTCAAAGAAGTAACCACTGGTTTAGTAGCTCCCCCAGCCTACTTCCCACTGAATGTAATGATGAATATCCAGGGCTATGATAGCATAGATAAAGTATTAGAAAGAGGCCAGCATGCATTAAATCCCGAAGCATTTGAAGCAGCAGCCAACGAAACAAGTGCATTGGTATTGGATACCAGGGACCCGCAGACATTTGCCAAAGGTTTTGTTCCTAATTCTATCAATATTGGTATTGATGGGAGTTTTGCTCCCTGGGTGGGCGCCATGATTCCAGACATCAAGCAGGAAATATTGTTGGTAACAGATGAAGGCCGTGAAGAAGAAGTAATAACAAGATTGGCAAGAGTTGGCTACGATTTTACCATTGGCTATTTGAAAGGCGGATTTAATGCCTGGAAAAATGCTGGTAAAGAAGTTGACCAAATAACTTCCATCAGTGCAGATGAGCTAGCATCAATTATGAGTAATGAAAAAGTGAATGTGCTGGATGTTCGTAAAAAAAGTGAATACCAGAGTGAACATATCATTGATGCGGAGAATGCACCGTTGGATTTCATCAACGACAGCATGGCGCTAATTGATAAAAACAAAACTTACTATGTGCATTGTGCCGGTGGATACCGCTCCATGATATTTAACTCAACGCTCCGTGCAAGAGGTTTTGATAACTTGATCGACGTAAAAGGTGGGTTTAAAGAAATGAAAGAAAGTGGCAAGTTCAACGTAAGTGATTATGTGTGCCCTTCTACGTTATTATAAAAAGTTGGTTGATTTGAGGCCTGTAAATGGCAAGGTTTAATGGTTAAAACCCGGCCGGGGTATTTGCCCCGGCTTTTTAAAATTAAGAGCAATGAAAACATTAAAAGAATTAATAAAAAATCCTGCCACTGTTGTGGTAGATGTACGCAGTAGCTGGGAATATGAAACCAATCATATACCTGGTGCTAAAAATATTCCGCTGGAAGAAGTGCCTTACAAAGTGGAAGAATTCAAAGCCTTCAAAAGCCCGGTAGTACTCTATTGCCGCAGTGGCAACAGAAGCGGAATGGCGGTAAGTATTTTAAAACAAAATGGAGTAGCTGATGTGTACAATGGCGGTGGCCTTGGCGATCTGCAAGTCCTGTTAAACTAATAAACCATGTTAGGATTATTAAAAAAAATATTTGGTGGCGCATCCGTCAATTACAAAGAACTGGTAAGTAATGGAGCTATTATTGTAGATGTTCGTTCCGCCAGTGAATATAAGGCCGGCCATATACCCGGTTCAAAAAATTTTCCGTTGGATATTATCCGTACAAAACTGACAGAACTAAGAAAAACAAACAAGCCTGTCATAACAGTATGTCGTAGCGGAGCCAGAAGTGGTATGGCAAAAGGAATATTAAAATCAGGCGGAATAGAAGTGTATAATGGCGGGCCCTGGACCAGTTTAAAAAGTAAACTGTAACTTGAATAAATAAATATCTTTTATGAACAAAAAACTCCTGCTGGCCATTACTGTTCTGTTCTTTACATTTCATTTGTCTGCACAAAATGCAGTAACGCAACATCGTGTTGTAATACAACTCAGTAGTAATGATACATTGGCCTGGAAGGGTGTAATGAATAATATCAAGAACTTAAAAAATGGCTGGGGCGATAGTGTTAGCATTGAAGTAGTGGCCCATGGTCCCGGAATTGATTTTCTTACAAAAGGAAAAACAACACAGCAGGAAAGAATAACTTATTTCAAATCAAAAGGAGTAGTTTTTGTTGGATGTGAAAACACATTGACAGAAAGAAAAATTACTAAAGAAAATATTATTTCCGAAGCCGGGTTTGTAAAAATGGGTGTAGGTGAAATTATACTGAAACAGGAACAAGGCTGGAGTTATATTAAAGCTGGTTTTTAATACGTTGGGCCTTCTGCACATCCTTACGGTTTAGCATTTCAACATAATCGAGATATTGAACTATTAAAAAGAATGAAAAAACTTTTTACACTATTTGAATTGTCTATACTGTCCTTCCATCTTTTTGCTCAACACCAGGAAGTAAATGAAAAGCCGGGATTATGGAAAGAAAAAGAAATGGAAACAGATTCCACTTCACTCCTGTCTGCTTTTAAAAGAGGACATGCAAGCGGCCATCTTCGCTATTTCTTTATGGCTACGCAAAACAAGGGAGAACTAACCGATTACCATGCCAATGCAGTAGGCGGTGGAATCAAATTTGAAACAGCAAGATTTAAAAATTTTCAATTGGGCGTTAGCGGTTTTTTTGTATTTAATGTTGGTTCTTCTAACCTGGCGGTTCCGGATGCCAGTACCAACCAGCCTAACCGCTATGAGATTGGCCTCTTTGATATTGAAGATGCCAACAATAAAAAAGATATTGACCGGTTGGAAGAATTATATATCAAATATCATTTCAAAAATTCATCCATCACATTTGGTAAACAATTACTAAATACTCCTTTCATTAATCTGCAAGATGGAAGAATGAGACCTTCTGAAGTTGAAGGATTTTGGGCTGAAGTCAACCAGATCAAAAAAATAAAAATTGAACTCGGCTATCTATATGGTATGTCGCCACGCAGCACAGTAAAATGGTATAAGGTGGGAGAATCTATTGGCATTTACCCGGTTGGTGTAAATGAAGCAGGTACTAAATCTGGTTATGCTGGTAATTTGGAAAGCAACGGAATAGTACTTGTTGGTGTTAATTACCAGCATAGTAAAAATTTGAAACTGGTTTTCTGGAATCAATTCACTACAAACATTTTTAACAGCGCATTACTACAGGCAGATTACGAATACAGCTTGCCAAACAAATCAAAATTAATTGCCGGTGGTCAGCTTATACGCCAGGATGGAGTGAATGACGGCGGCCATGAAGACGCAACAAAAGCCTATTTCAAAAAAAGCGGTAAATCATACAGCTTTGGCGGAAGATTGGGCTGGAAAAATAATCGTTGGGAGACAACCTTGAATTATAACCGCATTACCACACATGGCAGATACCTGATGCCAAGAGAATGGGGTCGGGACCCATTCTTCACTTTTCTTCCCCGAGAAAGAAATGAAGGCCTTGGAGATGTACATGCCATTGTTGGAAAAATAAATTACAAAATTCCAAAAGCAAGAATCGTTTCTTCTATCGGATTTGGACACTTTCAGCTTCCCGATGTTACAAATTTCGCCATGAACAAATATGGACTGCCTTCTTACAATCAATTGAATGTTGATGTCCGCTACAAATTTGCTGGATGGTTAAAAGGATTTGAAACGCAGCTTTTATATGTGTACAAAGGCAAAACAGGAAATAATTACAACAACAACAAATACGTCATCAACAAGGTGGATATGAACCTCTGGAACCTTGTATTCAATTACCAGTTTTAACAGGCATTTGGTAGCTTAGTGTGACTGTTGTCACGAAGCCTGTAGAAAAAAACGGCCATTTTTAAGTTCTCTTTTACCTTTTAAACGATTGTCCATGCCTTTTACTCTAAATGATGAAAATCAGAACTCCCGTCGTGACTTCTTAAAAAAGACAGCCCTCGCAAGTCTGGGCACATCACTGGCTACAGTGGCAGTTGCTATGCCCACCACATCAAGCAAGGACATACAAACAAATGAGGATATGACATCCAACCGGTTTACCATTTTATATACATCAGACATTCATGCGCAGCTATACACCCATGATGAATTTTTTTGGGAAAATGGAAAAGGAGTGTATAAAAAAAGAGGTGGACTGGCTGTATTGAAGACAATGATCAATCATTTTAGAAAACAAAATCCTGCCAATACGTTGTTGATTGATGGTGGTGATTATTTTCATGGCAGTGCTGTAGCATCTTTAACAGAAGGCGAAGCATTAATACCATTACTGAATGATTTTAATTACGACCTGATTCTCCCCGGTAACTGGGAAGTAGTGTATAAGAAAAAAAAGATGCTCTATGATATGGGGCATGCCAACGCAGCAAAAATTTGTGCCAACATGTGGCATAAAACAACGGATGATGATAATGGTGAATTAATCTATCCGCCCTACTGGGTAAAATATATTGCCGGTGCAAAGATTGGTTTTGTAGGCTACACCGACCACCTAATTCCAAAACGTCAATCACCTGCGTATAGCGAAGGCATCCGTTTTGAACATGCCGATTTTAATGTTGCTAAATATATCAAGCTGCTAAAAGAAGTGGAAGGTTGCGGTATCATATTCATTGTAACACATATGGGCCTGGCACAGCAAGTTGGATTAGCTAATAATCCGGCGGTGCAGGGTGCTGATTTTATCTTAGGTGCCGACACACATGAAAGAGTACGGGTACCCATAGAAGGAAAATATTGCAAAGTGGTTGAGTGTGGCGCTTTTGGTTCATTCATGGGTAAACTGGATATCGAAATCGAAAACGGAAAAATAAAAAAATATCAATACCAGTTATTGGATGTGGACCCGGCTAAATATCCTGCAGATAAAAAATTATTATCGCTGATTGAAAAAGCCAATGAACCATTTAAAAAAGAACTGGCAAAAGTAATTGGCACTACCACTACCCCACTCGTCCGGTATTTTGTAATGGAAACGCCAATGGACAATTTAATTACTGATGCTATCCATTGGAAATTTAAAACTGATATTGCCTTAAGTAATGGTTTCCGTTTTTGTCAGCCCTTAGCGGTGGATCCGAAAAAAGGCAACGCAGCCATCACCAAAGAATTTTTATGGAATATGCTGCCGGTAGATAGCGAAGCAAAAACAGGAATGGTAAGTGGCAAGCAATTATGGGATTGGCTGGAAAAAGAATTACAAAATGCTTTTGCTAAAGACCCTTCTAAACGATTTGGCGGTTGGTTTGTACGCTTTGCAGGCATGGAAGTAAATTTTACAATTGGTAATGAAATGGGTAAACGGGTAAACTGGGTAAAAATAAAAGGCGAACCGCTAGATCTTAATAAAGAATACAGCATTGTAGCCTGCGAAAGAGAAGGCGACCCCGATGACACACTTTGCCGGGTAGAGAAAGTAAAAAATCCAACACGACTTGGTGTATTTATGCACAAAGTGATAGAAGAATACCTGGCTGCTAAATCACCCGTATCACCAACATTAGAAAAAAGAGCTACTGCTACAGACCAACCACACACACTGCTTACACAATTACAAGGTACTACTTACGAATTCAGATAAGTAATCAAAAGTTATGTGGAAGAATATTAAATCAAACTGGCCATTAGTAATTATTATGATGATAATACTGGTTGTTGTATTGTCAAACATCATAACATCTACCCGGCCTTCAACGAAAGAAGCATTCAGTGCATCACTGGATGACAGTGTATGGGTGGCACCCAGTTTATATTATGATGATGTGGAAGGTGAAGAAAGAAAAAAAATTATTTATGGAGAAGAGTTAATCGCTAACACATCCATTTATTTAGGACCAAAAGGTTCTGTTGCACAAATTTCCAATGGAATGAACTGTCAGAACTGTCACCTGAATGCCGGTAAAACCAACTGGGGCAATAATTACAGTGCTGTATTTTCAACGTATCCGAAATTCCGTGACCGCAGCGGCGCCGTTGAAACAATTTATAAAAGGGTAAGTGATTGTTTTGAAAGAAGCCTTAACGGTACAGCACCCGACAGTAACAGTAAAGAGTACCAGGCTATTTATGCGTACATAAAATGGTTAGGGCAGGATGTAAAAAAAGGGGAGAAACCAATTGGTAGTGGTATAGAAAAATTGCCGTTTCTGGAAAGAGCCGCTGACCCGATCAAAGGAAAACAGGTTTATACATCACAATGCCAGAGTTGCCATGGTGCTACTGGAGAGGGACAGCTAAGTCTGGGTGGAAATAGTTTTGAGTATCCACCTCTTTGGGGGCAACATAGTTATAACTCCGGTGCTGGTTTATTTCGCATCAGTAACCTTGCCGGGTATCTTCATAGCAATATGCCATTTAAACAATCAACACATAGTAATCCAAAACTAACAAGTGAAGAAGCATGGGATGTAGCGGCATATGTAAACAGCCAACCCAGACCATCAAAAGATTTAAGTAAAGATTGGCCGGATATTTCCAAAAAACCATTCGACCATCCCTTCGGACCTTATGCTGATGGCTTTACAGAAACAGAACATAAATTTGGACCATACAAACCTATAATCGCTAAACAAAAGAAGTAAAAGATTCACTGTCCTGTGACAAATATCACGGTATAGATTTTTCTATTAACTCACATTTGCACAACCTAAAAAGGAAATAGTTATGCTTGATTTTTTGAAACAACCCTGGCCCTGGTATATTGCCGGACCACTTATTGGATTAACAGTGCCTGCCCTTCTATTATTGGGTAATAAATCATTTGGCATTTCTTCTTCCCTTCGCCATGTATGTGCAGCCTGCATACCGGCAAAAATTCCTTTCTTTCAATATGATTGGAAAAAAGAAGTGTGGAATTTGTTTTTTGTCGCCGGTATTTTAGTTGGGGGCATTATTGCGGCGCAACTATTAGCAAATCCGGAACCGATACAGGTAAATGCAAAGCTGTCATCAGAATTAGCTACCTATGGTGTTACAAATTATGACAGCATTATACCCAAAGATTTATTTTCCTGGTCAGAGTTGTTGACTGTAAGAGGCATTTTTATGATGGTAATCGGTGGTTTTCTCGTAGGCTTTGGAACAAGATATGCAGGTGGTTGCACATCGGGTCATGCTATTATGGGTTTAAGCAATCTGCAATGGCCATCTTTAGTTGCCACTTGTTGTTTTATGGCTGGTGGTTTTATCATGGCCAATTTAATTCTGCCATTTATTTTAAAACTCTAACAATTAATATTCACTGATATGTCAGTAAAAGATATAATAGAAGGTAATACAGCTTTTGTAGCACAACCTGCTAATACGGATTATGAAGTTCGTTCGCAAAACGCCATGTGTGTTAACGAAAGTGAACTGGATAAGCCACTTTCTTCCAATATTAAATACGGTATTTTAGGAATCCTGTTTGGAATTGTATTTGTAAAAGCGGAAATCGTATCCTGGTTTCGTATTCAGGAAATGTTCCGTCTGCAAAGTTTCCATATGTATGGGGTAATTGGGTCCGCTATCGTTGTAGGTATGATTAGTGTGTTGCTGATAAAAAGATACAATGCCAAATCAATGGAAGGTGAAAAGATAAAGCTGGAAGACAAAAAATTCAGCAAAGGACAGATCTATGGTGGTTTGATATTTGGTTTAGGCTGGGCTGTTACCGGTGCTTGTCCGGGCCCATTGTTTGCACAAATTGGAACTGGTGCAACGGTAATCATCGTTACATTATTGAGTGCTATTGCAGGAACATGGGTGTATGGAAAATTTAGAGGCAGTCTTCCACATTAAAAACATATGAACAAATATTTTATAGCAGTCGCCAGTGCATTCGTATTCTTTTTTTCAACCCGGGTAGAAGTAAAAGTGGCCGGTGAAATGAAAAAGATAATGCACAAAGGCGATTTATCAGCTCATATCTCATTAGACACATTGCTATCTCATCCGAATATGTATGGCCTTGGTCCAGCCGAGGGCATTAAAGGTGAGCTGATGATAATTGATAGCAAAGCCTACTGGTGCAAAGTAGAAAACGGAAAGGCAAATACATCGGCTAACAATAATGCAAAAGCCGCCATGCTGGTATATGCACAAGTGCCATCCTGGAAATCAATTACTGTTACAGATGCAATAAAAGATTATTCAACATTGGAAAAAAAAGTAGAAGAACTTGCTTTAAAAAATGGACTTAGTCTTGATGAGCCTTTTCCCTTTATGATAAAAGGCAACTTTGCTAAATCAACTTACCATATCATTGATTGGAAAGAAGGCACTCAACATACATTCGACAATCATAAACAGTTTGCCCAGTTCGGAAATTTCAAAAAAGAGCCGGTTACATTGCTGGGGTTTTATTCCAACAAACATCATAGCATATTCACTCATCACACCACAAATATGCATGTGCATATTATGGATGATAAAAAAACTACAGTTGGCCATCTTGAAGAAATCTCCACTAGTGCCAGCAGTATAACACTTTTAATTCCACTTACTCCATGAAAAATTTTCTTATTGCCATTAGCTACTTGCTGTTAAATGCTATTGCGAACGCCCAAACTTCCCAGCCATTTTCAATCACACTGGAGCCGGTAATTCCTGGTGAATTTACAGGCATTCAATCCTATGCCTGGGCAAAAGAAGGTGACAAAATATTACTAATTGGTGGCAGAACCGATGGGCTTCATCGCAGACAGCCTTTTGCTGCTTTCGGCAAAAAGTATAATAATACAGAAATCGTTGTTGTTGATTTAAAAAAGGAAAAAGTATGGAAAAAAAGTATCCTTACTCTTCCGCCTGCTATAGCAGAACAATTGCAAAGCAGTAATATGGAATTTTTTCAACAAGGAAACGAATTGCTGATCATTGGTGGTTACGGATATAGTGAAACAAAAAAGAATCATATTACCCATCCTGCTATCATTCGTGTAAAAGTAAAAGAACTTATAAATGCCATAACAAAAAATCAGGATATTCTTCCATTTGTAAATCAGTTGGCAGATGAAAGAATGGCGGTAACCGGGGGACGATTAAATAAATTGGGCAGCTACTTTTACCTGGTAGGTGGCCAACGATTTGATGGCCGTTATAATCCACATGGGCCTGACCATGGACCCGGGTTTTCGCAACAATATACCAACCAGATAAGAAAGTTCAGCATTGTTGAAAAAGATGGCAATCTTACAATAGAAAACTATTTAGCTATCACCGATTCGCAATTACTGCATCGAAGAGACTATAACCTGCTGCCACAAATAGATGCGAATGGCAACGAAATGCTTTCGATTTATTCAGGAGTTTTTCATTATTTAAAAGACATTCCTTTTACTACTGTAATTGACATTACTGAAAATGGCCATCATGAAGTAGCCAACTTCAACCAGTTATTCAGCCACTATCATACAGCTACCTTACCTGTGTACAACTACAATACAAAAACATTGTACTCAATTTTCTTTGGAGGCATTGCACAGCATTATAAAGACAGTTCCGGTAAAATGGTTGCAGATAGCAATGTTCCCTTTGTAAAACATATAAGTGTAGTGGAGAGAAATCAAAACTCTATCAAAGAATATCTCTTACCAGAACCAATGCCCGGCTATTTTGGAGCTGCTTCAGAATTTATTCCTGGCAATGAAACATTATATACAAAAAACGGGATATTGAACTTGAGCAAACTGGGTAAGAAATCAACAATGATTGGTTATATAATCGGCGGTATCGACAGCCGGGCTCCCAATGTTTTTTGGAGTAATGAGGCAGAACCCAGCCGGGCTTCACCGGTTATCTGGAAAGTGTACTTTACTAAAAAGGATTAAGCAGAAAGCTATTAACTTCCTGTTACTACCTTTACTGCTATGGAAGTAACAGAACTACTACCACTTTTTCAATTTTTCAAAAAGTATAATCCACTTTCAACAGATGGAGAAAAAAATATTGCGGCAATCAGCAGCATAAACACTTTTAAGAAAAACACAGACCTGCAGCCTATCGGCCACACTTGCAAAACTATTTACTTCCTCAATAAAGGTATTGCCCGAATTTACTATTTTAAAGACGGCATTGATATTACCGAAAACTTTTACTTTGAAAATAGCATCATCGCAAGAGTTGAAAGTTTATTTACCGGCAAGCCCAGTCTTAAAGCCATTCAAATACTCGAAGATGCAGAGATAGTGGGCATCAATTCCAATCAGCTTTTCAAGCTATATGATTCGTTCCCGGAGATAGAAAGATTGTTTAGAAAAATATTTGAAGCGGCGTATGTAGAAACAGTTCATCGAATAGAAGGCATACAATTCCATACAGCGGAAGAAAGATACAAAGCCTTACTGCAAGAAGCTCCGGATGTGCTGATGCGCATACCATTGAAATATGTTGCATCCTACCTTGGCATCACGCAGGTAAGCCTCAGCCGCATCCGTGGGCTGAAGTGATTATTTATCATATGATAAATGAATAGCCATTTATAGCTAAGACCTTTGTGAAATAAAATTCACTACTTGGTAATTGTAAAAACAGGCCTAAAAGAAAACTGGCAGCAGTTCTCATTACTTGTACTCGTCAATGCATTCGTAGGTGCTATGATTGGTTTGGAAAGAGCCGTACTACCGGGATTAGGAAAAAGTGTTTTTGGCTTAGATGCTAATGCGGCGATACTCAGTTTTATTATGGCTTTCGGTATCACAAAAGCTATCAGTAATTACAGTGTAGCAAAACTCAGCAAACGATTTAACCGGAAACAAATATTAATGGCTGGCTGGTGGATAGCATTGCCCGTTCCTTTTTTATTGATGTATGCAGACTCATGGGCATGGATTATTACAGCTAATATTTTATTAGGGATTAACCAGGGATTAGCCTGGTCATCCACCGTTATCATGAAAGTGGATATAGTGGGTCAAAAAAACCGTGGGTTGGCAATGGGCATTAATGAATTTGCAGGTTATCTATCCGTTGGATTAGCCTCCTATCTCGCTAGTTTCATTGCTTCCAAATACGGCTATGCGTATTTCCCATTCATTCCCGGATTATTTTTTGCCGCTGCCGGATTATTGGTTTCAGCATTTCTTATAAAAGACACTACCCAATTTGTAGTTGCAGAAAGTGCTGTAAGCAAAATTGCATTACTCAAAAATGTTTGGAATGAAACTAGCTGGAAACATCAGAACATCAGCACTGTTACATTAAATGGTTTGGTAAATAACATGAACGACGCAGTAGTGTGGGGCCTTTTACCTATTCTGCTATTGCAAAAGAATTTTAGCATACAAGAGATAGGCATTATAGCAGGAGTGTATCCGACGGTATGGGGAGTGATGCAATTATTCACCGGTAAAATGGGAGATGTCTATTGCAAAAAACAGATCATCACAATAGGAATGCTGACACAAGCCATTGCCATTGTATTACTTGCTGTATCATCGCAATTTATGCTACTGATTGCCGCTGCTGTATTATTAGGATTGGGAACCGCATTGGTATATCCAAACTTTCTTACTGTAGTTGCTGAAAGCACTCACCCATCACAACGGGCAGAAACTTTAAGCATCTTTCGTTTCTGGCGGGATAGTGGTTATGTAATTGGCGCCCTGCTTGCTGGTATACTGGCTGATATGATAGGCATGAGTGCAGCAATCCTTATTATTGCCGGAATTACAGGTACGGCAAGTCTGGTGGCTCATTTTAGAATGTGCTGCACTTTAAAGCAACTTTATGCCTCCGATGAATGTTTGCAGCCAGCATTACATTAAAAAAGCCCCTTTAACAAGAGGCTATTGAATACTACATAAAAGTATTATTCCTCTGTTTTTACAACCGGTAATAATTTTTCCTCTATCACTTTTTTAATTACATGCTTGGGTAATGCACCCGGCTGCATCATGGGTTCTCCATCTGCACCAATAAAAAGCATCGTTGGAATACTTTGAATTCCAAATACTGAAGACAATTCCTGTTCGGCATCTGTATTTACTTTATAAATAAGCAGCCTGCCTTCATACTCATTTGAAAGTTCTTCCAATATAGGGGCTATCATTTTACAAGGGCCACACCAATCTGCATAAAAATCTATTATGGCAGGTAATTGACCCAGGTATTTCCAATCCTGTTCTGTTTCGTAGTTAAATACTTTCTCTTTAAAGTCCTGCGTTGTCATTTGAATAGTAGCCATACAATAAAGTTTACACAAATAAAAGATCAATTAAAATGTCAGGAGGTGACTATGGTCACAAAACTGACGTTCTAACAAGTCTAACTTGCTATTCTAAAAATAGTATCATGCCAACTAATCATCAAATTGTAATTGTCGGCGGCGGTAATGCCGGTATTTCAGTAGCATCGCAGCTGTTGAGAAAAAATAGAGACTTGGATATTGCTATTATTGAACCATCTGACAAACATTATTACCAGCCCGCCTGGACATTGGTAGGTGCCGGTGTATTTGATGTAAAAAAAACGATTCGCAACGAGGCGGATGTAATGCCCAAAAAAGTAAAATGGATAAAACAAAAAGTTGTTTCTTTTCAACCGGAAGCTAATACTATCGTATTAGACAATAATCAAACTCTCGGTTATCAGTACCTGATTGTAGCACCGGGCATTCAGTTAAACTGGAACGAAATAAAAGGATTGATAGAAACATTGGGGGAAAATGGTGTTTGCTCCAATTACAGTGTCGAACTGGCTCCCTACACCTGGGAATGCATTAGCAATTTCAAAGGAGGAAAAGCACTTTTCACTAACCCAAACACTCCGGTAAAATGTGGTGGTGCCCCACATAAAATTATGTGGCTGGCTGCTGACTATTTTAAAAAGCATGGAACATTTGATAAAAGTGAAATTCAGTATTGGAGTGGCGGCACTCGTCTTTTTGGCGTAGATAAATATGAAAAGACATTGAAGGAAGTAGCTGAAAGGGACAACGTTCAAATGAATTTTTTCACTAAACTGGTAGCAATCGACGGACCAAATAAAAAAGCAACTTTTGTTGGATTTGGTGAACAAAATAAAGACAAGGAGTATATGGTTGATTTTGATATGATACATGTAACTCCGCCGCAAAGTGCTCCAGATTTCGTCAGGCATAGTCCGTTAGCCAATGCTGCCGGTTGGATGGATGTAGATAAAAATTCTTTGCAGCATGTAAAATTTCCAAATATATTTTCACTGGGTGATGCTTCTTCGTTGCCTACCTCACGAACCGGAGCAGCCATTCGTAAACAGGCACCTGTTTTGGTTAAAAATTTATTAGCACTAATGGCTGGGCAACCAATTACCGGCAGTTATAATGGTTACACAAGCTGTCCCGTGGTAACAGGTTATGGTAAATTGGTACTAGCAGAATTCGATTATAACAATAAGCCAATGGAAACTTTTCCGTTTGACCAGAGCAAAGAAAGGTGGAGTATGTACCTGATGAAGACAAAACTGCTGCCCTGGCTATACTGGAATAAAATCTTACCGGGGAAAATGTAATTGCTGAATACAGGATGGTATAGCGGTTGTTAAAAAAACAACCGCTTTTTTGTATTGTAACAAATGTCACCGCTAAGCTCCTCTTATCAACGGAAATTTGCTTTAAACATATATAACATGAATCTGATACACAGGCTTCGCAGTGGATGGACAACGTTAAAATTCGTCAGAGTCGGATTAGGTAGC
>LNFM01011017.1_pt1 | contig 17507 bp, 14 predicted proteins | sample 596031 | NCBI WGS metagenome assembly LNFM01 (sample SAMN04254537, study PRJNA301005) | activated carbon metagenome | isolation source: dual media filters at the Ann Arbor, Michigan drinking water treatment plant | place: USA: Ann Arbor | reverse complement strand
AAAAGAGTCTTCTCGCACTTGCCGTGCTGAGCGCCGTCGCCGGCGTGGCCAGCGCGCAGTCGAGCGTGACGCTGTACGGTCTGGTCGACATCGGCGTGGGCCGCCTGGATCCCAAGCAGTCGGGCGTGGCTTCCACGACCGGCGTCGTCAGCGGCATCCAGTCGGGTTCGCGCGTCGGTCTGCGTGGGTCGGAAGATCTGGGCGGTGGCCTAAAAGCCATCTTCAACCTCGAGCATGGCTTCAGCGCTGACGAAGGCACGCAGGGTCAGGGCCGGATGTGGGGGCGCTGGGCATATGCTGGCATCGAGGGCAGCTTCGGTCAGGTTCGCCTGGGTCGCCAGTGGGCCGCCGGCTTCGAATTGTTCGGTGCGGTCGATCCGTGGGGCACGGGCTTCAATGACGCCGGATCGCAGTCGGTGTTCTCGTCAGCTAACGCCCTGCGCGTTAACAACGCCATCGTCTATCGCTCGCCTATCGTCGGCGGCTTTGGTGCTGTAGTTGGCTATTCGCTGCACCCAGGCGTCACCGGTCAGGCCACGACAACGGAAACGGCGGGTGGCTCAGATGCCAACAACCGCACGATCACCGCCGGTCTGCGTTTCGGCGCCGGCCCGTTCCTGGGCGTTGCCACTCTGGAGCGCGTGGCGTTCGCCGGTGCGGATCAGCAGCACTTGCAACTGGGTGCCACGTTCGATGCCAAGGTCGTCAAGGTCCACGCGATGTTCGGTCAGGACAAGGACCAGCGTGTTGCCGGTCCCCGCCTGTTCGGTCTGGCTGGCCTCGGCAATGACGCCACAAACTGGATGGCTGGCGTGACGGTGCCCATCGGGCCGGCCGCCATCATTGCTTCTTACGCTAGCCGGGACGCGGACACGAATACGGCGACGACGCTTGACGGTCGTGTTATCGCTGTTGGCGGCACATACTCGCTGTCGCGCCGCACGAACACGTATCTGATGTACTCCGATGCGGCTTCGAAGAATGTGCCGGACAATGCCAACGATCGCAAAGAGCTGATCGTCGGCCTGCGTCACCAGTTCTAAAGCGCGCAAGCGCTGTACCAACAAAAGACCGCCCTCGGGCGGTCTTTTGCTTTCCGGCGCTGCCAGCGTGAGGCCGCTCGGGACTCAGCCCGCGCTTTCCTGCAGCAGTCCGATGCGGCTGCGGCGCGAACGCACATCGACGTCCTGGCGCGCCTGGGCATATTGACGGCAGTGCGCATCGAACGCGGCATCCGGCCGGCGCGTGCGCGCGGCGAGGTCGGCCAGCACCGGGTCGACCAGCAACGGCAGGTCGGCCGTCTTGGATTGACCCGCAGGCAGCAGCTTCAGCCGCGCGGCAGCGGCCAGTCCGTCGGTGGCCATGCGCCGGTACGTGGTCCACTTGCCACCGACCACGCTGATCAGCCCGCGCTCGTCGATCACCGCATGCTCGCGCGAGATGGCCGATGTGCGCGGCAGATGCTGCGGTGAGTACAGCGGACGCAGACCGCAGAACGCCGCGCGCACATCGGCGGGCTTGATCGGGTTGACCAGGTAGCCTGCCGCGGTTTCCAGCATGAAGGCGATCTCCCCCTCGCTCGGGCGTGGATCGAACGACGCCTCCTCGCGCGGCTGATCGGTCGTGCCCACGATGAGGCTGCCGAGCCAGGGCACGGCGAAGAGCACGCGCCCGTCGGACGTCTTGGGAATCATCAGCGCGGAACTTGATGGCATGAACGACGCGTCGACCACGATGTGCGAGCCCTGGCTCAGACGGAGCAGCGGCGCAGCCTGCGCATTGGCCAGGCGGCGGATGCCGTCGACCCACACGCCGGCGGCGTTGAAGACGCAGCGCGTCTGCAGTTCGAAGCGTTCACCGGTTTCACCGTCCTGTGCGATTACCGCTCGCACGCCTTGGTCATCGCTGACGAGCCCGGTGCAGCCGACGTAATTGAGCGCCACCGCGCCGAGCGCGACCGCCGTCTGCATCAGCGCGATGCACATGAGCGCATCGTCGAACTGCGCGTCCCAGTAGGCGACGCCGCCGCGCAGACCTCGCGTGCGCACACCGGGCAGGCGGGCGGCGGTCTCGGCCGCGGACAACCATTGGGTCGAGCCGATGCCCGCCTTGCCGGCCAGCGCGTCGTACATGCCCAGGCCCACGCCCAGCATCACGCGGTCGAACTGCGTGTAGCAGGGCACCACGAACTCCATGCGCGACACGATATGCGGCGCGATCTTCAGCAGCGTCGCACGCTCTGCCAGCGCCTCGCGCACGAGCTTGATGTTTCCCTGCGCCAGGTAGCGCACGCCGCCGTGAACGAGCTTGGTGCTGCGGCTGGAGGTGCCGCGGCCGAAGTCGCCGGAATCGATCAGCGCCACGCGCAGGCCGCGCTGGGCCGCGTCGACCGCCAGCCCGAGCCCGGTGGCGCCACCGCCGATGATCACCGCGTCCCACGGCTTGCGATCCCGCAGCTGCCCGAGCAGCTGGTTGCGATCTATCGGTTTCAGTTGCAGAGTCATTCGATCCAGTCCCGTGCGCGCGCAACTGCGCGCTGCCATTGATGTAGACGATCGGCGCGCGCCTTCGGCGCCATGGTCGGTTCAAAGCGGCGCTCCACGCGCCACAGCGCCGCCAGCTCTTGCTGATCGCGCCAGAAGCCGACCGCCAGTCCGGCCAGGTAGGCCGCGCCCAGCGCCGTGGTTTCGGTCACGGCCGGGCGCACCACCGGTACGCCCATGACGTCCGCCTGGAACTGCATCAGCAGATCATTGCGGGCGGCGCCGCCATCGACGCGCAGTTCGCGGATCGGCTGATTGGCGTCGCGCTGCATGGCATCCAGTACCTCGGCCGACTGCAGCGCGATCGCCTCCAGCGCGGCGCGCGCCACGTGCGCGCGGGTGGTGCCGCGCGTGAGGCCGATCAGCAACCCACGCGCGTTGGGATCCCAGTGCGGCGCGCCGAGTCCGGCGAACGCCGGCACGAAGGTCACGCCACCGGCGTCGGGCGCCTGCATCGCCAGCGCTTCGACCTCTTCGGACCGCGCAAACAGGCCCAAGCCGTCGCGCAACCACTGAACCACCGCGCCACCGATGAACACGCTGCCTTCGAGCGCATAGCAGCGCGATGCTTCACCGGTGCCGAGTTGCCAGCCCGCGGTGGCAAGCAGGCGGTTGTGCGACGGCTGCGGTGCGCCGCCGACGTTCAGCAGCATGAAGCAGCCGGTGCCGTAGGTGTTCTTCGCCATGCCCGGTGTGAAGCAGGCCTGGCCGAAGGTGGCCGCCTGTTGATCGCCAGCGCTGCCCGCAATCGCGATCGGCGCATCGAACAGGCCGGGAGCAGTCGTTCCCATCACCGCACTGGACGGCACGATGCGTGGCAGCAGCGCAGGCGGGATGTCGAACGTCTGCAGCAGCCAGTCGTCCCACTGCAGCGTCGCGAGGTTGCACAGCAGCGTGCGCGACGCATTGCTCATATCGGTCAGGTGCTCGCGGCCGCCGGTGAGGTTCCAGATCAGCCAACTGTCCACCGTACCGAAAGCCAGTTCACCGCGCTGCGCCCGCGCACGCGCACCAGGCACGTGATCGAGCAGCCACGCGAGTTTCGTGCCCGAGAAGTACGGGTCGAGCAGCAAGCCGGTGCGTGCGGTGATCTCGGGCTCGATGCCGCTCGCCCGCAGACTGCTGCACACGTCGGCCGTACGCCGGTCCTGCCAGACGATCGCGTTGGCCACCGGCCGGCCGGTGGCGCGATCCCACAGCACCACGGTCTCGCGCTGGTTGGTCACGCCGATGGCCGCGACATCGCCGGCCTGCGCGCCCGCCCGGGCAAGCGCGTCGCGTGCGCACGCCAGCTGGGTGGTCCAGATCTCCTCGGCGTCGTGCTCGACCCAGCCCGGCTGCGGAAAGATCTGGCGGAACTCCTGCTGGCTGCTGGCCACCGGCACGCCGGCAGGGTCGAAGACGATGGCGCGTGAACTCGTGGTGCCCTGATCGAGCGCGAGAATGAAGCGGCTCATGGTGTCTTGTGTGGCATCGGTATGGGCTCCGGTGCAGCGGGAACGACCGGCGCCGACTATAGACGCCGCCCGAGGCGCTGCGGCAAACTCGCCGAGTGGCGCTTGCGTTCACACAAGCTGCAGGCGCGCAGCACGGGCCGACGCAGCGCCACGCAGATCGAGCATGCGCTCCAATCGCGGCAGGCCGCCAGCGGCCACCCTTGCGTTTTCCGCGCGAGGCGCAGCCGATCGAGGAACGCCCGTTGACCGACCCGATCCAGATGTCTGAGCAGGCATTCGCTGAGCCGACACTGGCTGAGCCGACATAGAGCCGACATTGACTGAGCCGACCCACTACCGCGCTCGGGTGGTGCAGACGATCGTGACCGCGCTTGGCCGGTTCGGCGATGACGATCGTTTCTTCGCTGCGTTCGAAGGTGGCTCAGCCGCCACCGGACGGCTGGATGCCTACTCGGACATCGACCTGTGCGTGGTGGCCGACCCCGCCCTCAACGACGCGCTGTTTGCCGCAATCGAAGACGCGCTGCAGGCGATCGGCCCGTTCAGCCACGTATGGAACGTGGCAGACGCGCCCTGGCCGGGTTTCACCCAGAAGTTCTACTTCCTCGACGGCGCACCGCCGTTCTTCGCGGTCGACTGTTCGCTCGTCGTGCCTGAGACCGGTCGCATGTTCCTCGAGGAGGAGCGGCACGGTCGGGCACAGGTGGTGTTCGATCCGAAGCACTGGATCGCGCCGCGGCCCATGGATCGCGCGGCGCACGAGGCGCGCCGGCAGCGTCGGCTGGTGCACAACCGCGCCGCGTGGCCGGTGTATCGGATGCTTGTGGACAAGGAACTGGCGCGCGGCCACCCGCTGGACGCCTATGGCTTCTACCAAGCGCTGCTGCGCATGCTGATCGAACTGGCCGGCATGCTGCACCGGCCCGACCGGTTCGACTTCGGTTGGCGCTATCTGCATCACGACCTGCCACCGGACCTGCAGGCCACGTTGACCGACCTTGCCTGTGCGGCCAACCTCGACGCGCTTGCCGCACGCTTGCCACGCGCCGATGCGCTGCATCGCGAACTGAGCCGTGCCCTCGACTGATTCGCGCGCTGCGGCGCGTGCACAGTCACCGGACCGCCATCTGTCCAACGAATAATCCGCTCATCCGCTACGTTATCCGCGGACTACCCCAGTGCGTCATCGGGATAACGTGGCCGGGCGTTGGGGATTCTATTGAACGGCGGCGGAGATGACCATGTTGATGCGTGTGCGGGAGCGTGGCGATCAGGTGCTGATCGAACTGACCGGCGTCGCTGGTCGGCAGCAATCGGTGCTGCGCGCACTGAGCCAGTGCCGTGAAGGCAGCGGCCGCGACGAGGCGATCTCGGCGGCCAGCGTGTCGGTCCGTTCGAGCACCAACGACATGCGGATCAGCCTGCAGTCGCAAGTCGGGCTGCCGGTGGAATCCACGCGCATCTACCAGTGCCTGCGCGACGCCTTGTTCGCCGATCCGCTCGATGCCACCTCCGCGGCGAGCGCGGTCCGTCCTGCAGTCTGACGCGTGACGTCGGCCGATCCGGCGGCGGCGCTGATCGCCCGGTTCGAGCTGGCACCGCACCCCGAAGGCGGCTGGTACCGGCGCCTGTACCGCTCCCCCAACGAGGTCACTGGCCAGCACGGACGACGGCCTGCCGTCACTACCATCGTCTATCTGCTGCGCGCGAATGAACCGAGCCGCTGGCACCGCGTAGGCGCCGATGAGATTTGGCACTTCTACGAAGGTGCGCCGCTGACTCTCCTGCACGCCGACCCCGAGCTCGCACGCATCGACGAAACGCTGCTTGGCTCCACCGCCGAGGGGTCACCCGTCGCCGCGGTACCGGCCGGCCACTGGCAGGCGGCGCGCAGCCGCGGCGCCTATTCGCTGGTTGGCTGCACGGTCGCCCCGGGCTTCGACTTCGCTGACTTCACCCTGCTCGCCGATGACCCATTGGCCGACAGGCTGTGCACGCGCCACCCGGCGCATGCCGCCCTGCTCTAGCCGGCGCTAGAAGCGATAGCCGACGCCGACGCTGAGCACCGGGTACAGCTTGTACTTGTTCACTTCGGCACGAAAGTCGCGCTCCTCGGCGCGAATGTCGGCCTGCAACTGGTCGCACACCAGCGTCGGCACGGCAGCACCGCAGGTGCCGGTCAGTGACGCTGTCGGCTTCATGTAGAACGCGCCGAGGTCGGCACTGAGGAACAGCCCCGCCGTGCCGGACGGCCGGGTGCCCCAGCCGAAACCGAGGTACGGGCTCGCCTTGTCCCAGCGCACCGCCGCCTGCAACGTGCCGACGGCAGCAGCCGGATAGCTGATGCCGTTGATCTCGATGGTGCCGCCATCGCCGCGGCCGGTCGCGTCCAGCTTGTTGTCGTTGTAGACGAGCCCGGCGCTCAGGCGGAACGTGCCCGCCAGCGGATGCAGGTCGAACAGCAAGGCGCCATTGTTGAGCTTGACCTGGCCCTCGTAGCGGATGTTCGATTCCACCTCTTCGCGGTCATACGAACCGCCCAGCAGGTTGGCCCGCATGCCGAACATCGATCCGACGCCTGCGCTCAGCTCCGCGCCCAGACCGTTGCTGCCGGCGCGCGCGCTCAGGGACTGCGCCTGCGCCGCCACGCCGAAGACCAGTGCGCCCATCACCAGCGCGGCCCGCGCGGCCAGGTTCATTGCTGCTTGCATGTCTGTTCTCCGGTCGTTGCAGCATGGGATCAGGTCGACCCCGGCGCTGCGCGCGGCCGCGAAGGCGCCGCACCGACCACAATAGAAACGCAGACGGCTGCGTGATCGGCCAAGATGCGCCCGAGATCCGCGGCTTCTTGCCCGGCGGCCAGCGGCGAGCGGCCACGGCGACGCTCGGTCAGGTGATCGTTGAGGACCTCGACCCGCTCGACATGGCCGATCGCATGCCGGCTCTGCGCCACGAACTCCTCCGACACCAGCACATGGTCGATGCGCTCGGGTTCCCCCGCGTGCAGGATGGTGAAGGCCGTATCCCGACCGCGGCCAGGCGCCGGCCGCTGCTCGACATCGAGCGCGTTGAACAGCATCAAGTCGCGTTGCGCGTGGTCCTCGCGTTTCCACGAGGTGTCGGCAATGATTTGCGTCGTCACCGCACCGGGCTCGTCGTTGAAGTCGCCCGCCACCACCAGCGGGCTGCGGTTGTGCCGCGTCGCCTCGACCACCAGCCGGCGCACCGCTGCCGCCTCGGCACCACGCATGATGAGCGAACGCAACTGTGCTCGCCCTTCGGCGGCCGGATCGTCACGATCCTCGCCGTCGGCGTAGTCGGGGCGGCGCGACTTCAGATGCAGGTTGAGCAGGGTCAGCGCGGCCGGCCCGCCGGCGCCGGCAAAGTCCGCTGGCAGCGGCACGCGCGCCATCAGCAACGGGCGCGAGAAGTGCGTGTGCGCAGCCTTCTCCGGCACCGCGACGGCACAGCCGGCGGGCAGCTCGGCAATCGTCGTCAGCTGCGGCTGCCAGTGGGTGCGCCACAGCAGGCCCAGCCGCGGCCGCGTGTTCTGCTCGTCGGCCAGCGGCGCGGCGAAGGACCACGCGCGGCCCTGTCCCTGCGTCTGCCGCACCACGTCCGACAGCGCCTGCTCGTGAAACACCTCCTGCACCAGGACGAAGTCCGCCGCCAGCCGGTCCACCATCGCCGCCAGCCACTGCGTCTTGGCGAGGTACTCGTCGGCGCTGTACGGCGGCCAGCCCTCGTAGATGCGCCGCCCGGGCAGCGCGAGATTGAGCGTGTTCAGGGTGGCGATGCGCAGCGCATTCATCTGGTGGACCGGTGAGGGTGAAGTCGCAAAACAAGGGACCGCTGCAGACACGATACGGCGCGCTGCCGGCCGGCTGCATGGCGCGTCGACGGCATGACGGCCGCAGCGCGACGCTGCGGCGGTCCAGCTTCGCCGCGCCCTGGGCCGAGCCCATGCCGTGACTCAACGCCGTGAACGACTGAGGCCCAAAGTGACGAGGACGACCGGAGCGAACCGCAGCGGCGAGACGATGCGCAAGATCGTGCGCGGGAACAGCGTTGAACGGGTTCGGCCAGCTACTGCGGCCGTTGCAACGCCAGGCGCACCGCCAGCGCGATGAACAACACTCCCAAGGCGCGGTCCAGCCAGCGCTGTGCGCGGCCGATGCGCAGCAGCCGCTCGCCCATCCGCCCGGCGAGCCAAGCCACCGGCACGATGACGAACAAGCTGTTGACCGCAAAGATCACGCCCAACACGCCCAGCGCGAGGCCTTTGTTGGCGGCATCGGGCGCAACGAACTGCGGCAGCAGCGCCAGAAAGAAGAGCGCCACCTTCGGATTGAGGACGTTGGTAAGGAAGCCTTGCCAGAACGTCGCGCCCGGCGCGGCAACCGGCGGCGGCGCCGCGGCCGACACCGCGCCCTCGCCGCGCAGCAGGCGCAGTCCCAGATAGAGCAGGTAGGCGGCGCCGGCCCACTTGATCAGGTCGAACGCCAGGCTTGAGGCCGCCAGCAGCGCTGCCACGCCGAGCGCCACCGCGGCGGTATGCACCAGGCAGCCGGCGGCAATGCCCAGGGCTGCCGCCACCCCGGCGCGCACCCCATGCGCGGCGGCTCGGCCAATCACGAACAGCAGGTCAGGCCCCGGCGTGATGTTCAGCAGCAGCCCGGCCGCGATGAAAAGCGGCAGGCTGATGATGCCGAGCGCAGTGGCAAGATCGATCATGCGGGCGTGGGCGTGGGTGTAGGAGAAGGCACTGCACGCAGTTCGGCGCCACGCCTTGTCGGACGCGGGAGTCGGTCAAGCCGAGCCGAGCCGGCCTGCAGCCGCCCGCGCCGCTAGGGCGTCGCGTGCCGCCGCTCTTCCATCAGCGCCAGCAGATTGTTGTCGGGGTCGCGGAAGAACGCCATCCACAGCGCGTGATCCGGCATCCGCGCCACCACGTGCGGCTCCTGCTCGAAGTAAACGCCGTTCGCCTTGAGCAGCGCCACCGCCGGCTCGATCGCCGCCGTGCGCAGGTAGATGCAGAACGATGCGTGGCCGGGCCCACGCGGCTCGTGTCCGCCTTCGAGCATCAGTCGCACGCCGCAGCAGTCGAAAAACATCTGCTCGCCGAAGCGAAACAACATCGGCAGACCAAGCGTGTCGCGATAGAACCGCTCGGCGCGATCGGCATCGGACACCTGCAGCGCGATCTGACCGATCGCGCCGAGTCCGCAGTTGGGCGCGCTGCTCATCGCCGGCTCACTCTTCCTCGGCGTCTTCGACAAAGCGCGGCTTGCGCACGAAGCCGCGCGCCTCGTCGGTGCCCTGGTAGCCGGCGCGCGCACGCGGCGCCGGCCGGTCGCTGCGCGGCGGCCCTTCGACCACCTGCATCATCTGCAGGATCAGGCGCAGCGCCTTGTTGACGGAAGCATCGCCGCGGAACACGCGCGCCACGTCCGGATCGAGGGTGACAGTGAAGCCGCGTGCCGCTGGCCGCTCGCCGCCGGCAGCGTCATCGCCGCTCGGCGGGCGCTGCGCGCGCTCGTACGGATCGCCATAGGCGCTGCGCGACGGCGGTGCGCCACCCGCATCGTCGCGGCTGTAGCTGCGGCGCGGCGGCGCATCGCTGCCTGCTGAGCGCGGCGCATAGGCGCGCTTGGGCGCGTCACCATCGCGCGGGGCGTAGGCGCGTTTCGGCGCGTCGCCGGTGCGGGGTGCGTAGGCGCGCTTCGGCGCATCACCATCGCGCGGGGCGTAGGCGCGCTTGGGCGCGTCACCGGTGCGGGGTGCGTAAGCGCGCTTGGGCGCATCACCTGTGCGGGGCGCATAGGCGCGTTTCGGCGCATCGCCGGTGCGTGGCGCGTAGGCGCGCTTGGGCGCGCCGCTGGCGGCGGCCGACTTGCGTGCCGGTGCCCCGGCCTTGGAGAACTTCTTCATGGGAACTCGCTCGCCGCTCTAGGGCGTCAGGAAAACGGAAACCGCGCGCACTGCGGCGGCGGTCGTCGGGGGCGAACTGTAGCGCCAAGCGGCCGCCCCATGAAAAACGCCGTCCAAGGACGGCGTTTTCCCGATGCGACGGCAAGCCGGCGCTACGCCGCCTTTTTCTCGTCGCGCAGCTCGCGCCGGAGGATCTTGCCGACGTTCGTCTTCGGCAGGTCGGAGCGGAACTCCACGTACTTGGGCTTCTTGTAGCCGGTCAGTTGCTCCTTGCAGAAGTCCATGATGTCGCGCTCGGTCAGGGCCGGGTCCTTTTTCACGACGAACAGCTTGACCGCCTCGCCGGCATAGTCGTCGGGCACGCCCACCGCGGCGCACTCGAGCACGCCCGGGTGACTGGCGACCACGCCCTCGATCTCGTTCGGGTACACGTTGAAGCCCGACACCAGGATCATGTCCTTCTTGCGATCGACGATCTTGGTGAAGCCGTTCTCGTCCATGATGCCGATGTCGCCGGAGCGGAAGAAGCCGTCGGCGGTCATCACCTTGGCGGTCTCGTCATCGCGCTGCCAGTAGCCGGCCATCACCTGCGGCCCGCGGATCGCGATCTCGCCGGTGGAACCGAGAGGCAGGTGCTTGCCGTCGTCGTCCAGGATCACGATGTCGGTGGAAGGCACGGGCAGGCCGATGGTGCCGGTGAACTTGTCGGTGTCGGTCCGGTTGGCAGTCGCCACCGGCGAGGTCTCGGAGAGGCCATAGCCTTCGCAGATCGGGCAGCCGGTCGCCTCCAACCAGCGCTTGGCCACCGCCTCCTGCACCGCCATGCCGCCGCCGGCAGAAAGAATCAGGCGCGAGAAGTCGAGCTTGCGAAAGTCCTCGTTGTTCAGCAGCGCGTTGAACAGCGTGTTGACGGCCGGGAATACGTTGAACTTGTACTTGGCCAGTTCCTTGACGAAGCCCGGGATGTCGCGCGGGTTCGGAATCAGCACGCAGTGGCCGCCCAGGCGCATCGACAGCATCGCGCAGACGGTCAGCGCGAAGATGTGATACAGCGGCAGCGGCACCACGAACAGCACCTGCTCGCCCGGCTTGAGCTTCTTCATCGCCGGCTGGTACCACGCCTCGGACTGCAGCATGTTGGCGATGATGTTCTTGTGCAGCAGCGTCGCACCCTTGCTGACGCCGGTGGTGCCGCCGGTGTACTGCAGGAAGGCGACGTCGTTTTGCGCCATGTCCACCGGCTTGAGGTTCATCTTCAGGCCGTCGGACAAGACGTCCAGGAACTTGTGCGTATTGGGCAGGCTGAACTCCGGCACCATCTTCTTGACGTTGCGCACGACGAAGTTGACCAGCAGCCCCTTGGCGAACCCGAGCAGGTCGCCCATGGTGCACACCACCACCAGCTTGGTGGGCACCTTGTCGAGCACCTGCTGCAGCGTGGTGGCAAAGTTTTCGAGGATGAAAATGGCGTCGGCGCCGGAGTCCTTGAGCTGGTGCTCCAGCTCGCGCGGCGTGTACAGCGGGTTGACGTTGACCACCGTGCAGCCGGCCCGCAGCACGCCCGCCAGTACCGCCGGGTACTGCAGCACGTTGGGCATCATGATGGCGACACGCTTGCCCTTGCCAAGCCCCTTGCTCTGCAGCCACGCGCCGATCGCGGCCGAGTTGGCGTCGAGCTCGCGATAGGTCATCGTCGCACCCATGCACGAGTACGCGGGCTTCGCGCTGTACTTCTTGAAGGCCTCGTCCAGCAGTTGCAGCAGCGACTTGTACTGGGAGATGTCGACGTCCGCCGGCACGCCCGCCGGATAGTTCTTCAGCCAGAAGCGGTCGGTCTTCGATTCAGTGGCACCCATGGTGGTCTCCAATCCTCAGTCTGTTGTTCTGTTGGCAACCTTCGCAGTGCAGCAGGCCGCTGCATGTCAGCAAAGCGCCCCGCGACGCCGGGCCGATGATAGTCCGCACATTGCAGGCAGCATGGGGGAATCACCGAGTGCAGGCAGCGGGTTGGACTTTGATCAACCCGCACTGTGCATGCAAGCAACAGCCGCCGCGCTCTCGACCGTCGCACGGCAGCAGAAGTAGCTCAGATCGATCCGCAAGGCCCGGTACGCGTCCGACTTGCCCGCCGATAGCGATCAAGCGCCGACCGCCAGCAGCAGCTTGCGCGCCTTGTCGATATGCGGGCTGTCCGGCGGCAGCTTGGGCTCCATCAACGACAGTGCCTCGCGCAATTGCACCGTGGCGCGCGCGCGCTCGCCGAAGTGCCGCAGCGTATCGGCGTAGCCGGTGAGCATGACGCCCAGGTGCCAGTGACCTTTCGGCAACGCCGTGCGCGCCTGCGTCAGCAGTTGCTCCTGCAGGCGACGCGCTTCGCCCCATTGCCCGAGCACCTGCTGCTGGCGCGAGATGTTGTACAGCGCCAGCAGGGGCCGAGACGGTCGCGATCGAGTTCATAGGCCCGCTGCAGCATGACCAGACCGTCGCGCGGGCGGCCCACCTCGCGGTACGCCAGGCCAAGATTGTTGAGCAGGGTCGACAGGTTGCGGTCCGGCGGGCCGCCCAGCCGCTCCCGGCGCTGCAGCGCGTCTTCGAACAGCGGCAGCGCCGCCGCCGGCTTGCCGCCATCCAACAGGGAGAGCGCCAGTTCCTCCTGTGCCGCGAGCGTCGACCGGTGATCCGGCCCGAGGCTTCGCTTGCTTGCCTCCAGCGCACGCGTGAGTTCGACCTCGGCCTCGTCGTAGCGGCCGGCCTGGTTCAGCGTTGCACCCAGGCGCGCGCGTGCCTTGATCGTGCGCGGATGATCGGCGCCGAACACCGCCTCGCGCACCGCCAGCGCGCGCCGCAGCGTGGCTTCGGCCTGCGGGTAGCGCGCCAGCGAGTTCTGCAGGTCGCCCAGGTCTTCCAGCGTCTGCGCCACTTCGCGGCTGGAGGCGCCGAAGAGGGCCTCGACCTGCGGCAGCAGCGCCAGCATCTGCGCCGCCGCCTCGTCGGTGCGGCCGGCGCGATGCTCGGCCCAGGCGAGCGACGTGCGGATCGACACCGCGAGCTGGCGGCTGTCTGCATCCGGCGCCTCGGCCACCAGCGCGAGCGATTGGTCGAGCAGCGGCCGCGCCTTGCCGAGGTCATCGGCATCGATCTGGTTGGCGCCGGCGTTGTACAGATCGCGCGCGCGCTCCAGCCGCGCTGAGGCCGGTCGCAGCGCGGCCGCGCGTTCGAACTCGGCGGCGTCGGGACCCGACTGCGACAGGGCCACAAAAGCCTCGCCCAGGCTGCGGCGCACCGCGGCCTCGATCTGCGGCTCGGCGGCGAAGCGCGTGGCCGCCTGCGCCGAGGCGCGGCCGAGCACCTCGCGCACCGGCGTGTCGCGCGGGTTGGCGTACGGGTCGGCAGCGCTCAGCATGTCGCGCACCAGAAAGGCGTTGACCGCGGTGGCCGCGGCCGCCTGGCGCTCGGCCTCCTCGCGCGCCGTCTGCACCTGCAGCAGCAGCACCGCGCTGACCGCCACGCCGACACCGGCCACCCCCGCCAGCGCCAGCGCCCAGCGCCGCCGCTGCTGCGCCCGCGCCAGCGCCAGCCGCAGCCGCTCGGCCTCGGCCGCCGCCGCCTGCGCCGCTGCCCGTTCGGCGCGACGCGCATCGAGCGTCTTCAGCCGGCGCGCCAACTCGCCGGCGTCGGCCAGCCGCTTGGCCGGGTCGACGTCGCTGGCGGCGGCAATGTCCTCGCGCAGCAGTGCGTCGTCGACCTCGCGCTCCCAGCCCGGCGCCAGCGGCCGGCGCAGGTCGCCGACCACCATCTGGTAGAGCATGGCGCCGAGCGCATACAGGTCCGACTGCACGGTGGGCGGCTGGCCGGCAATCACTTCCGGCGCCAGGTAGGCCCAGGTGCCGGAGGTGGTCTCGTCCGCCAGCAGCGTCTGCGTCAGGCCCATGCGCGTGATGTCGAGCGCGCGCAGCCGCTCGTCGTCCAGCACCTGCGCGCTGCCGAAGTCACCCAGGCGCACGCGCGGTGCGCCGGCGGCGTCAAGCTCGATCAGCACGTTGCCGGGCTTGATGTCCTTGTGCAGCACGCCGACCGAGTGCGCAGCCGCCAGCGCCTCCGCGGTGCGCGCCACGATGTCGAGCCGAGTGGCGAGCGGCACGTTGCCGATGCCGCCGGCGCGCTGCGCCCACTCGGCCACGCTGCCTTCGGAGCAATGGTCGAGCTCGACGAAGTACGGCAGCTCGTCGAGGTTCCAGTCGAGCACGCGCACGATGTCCGGACGCGGGCCGAGCGCCTCGCGCAGCAGCCGGTGCAGCGTGATCTCGCGCTTGAGCGCGGTCAGCGCGGCACCGTCGCGGGCGAACTTGAACACCCGTTTCTCGCCGGTCTTGACCTGTTCGGCCAGCCAGTTCTCGCCGCGCGCACCCTCGTAGCGCGATACCAGCCGCCAGTTGGCACGCAGCGGTACCGCGGCGCCGGGCTTCAGCCACGCGGTGGTGGCGTCCGGCGCGCGCACTGCGCCCAGCCGCAGCACCGGGGCCATCAGCCGGTAGCCGAAGCCGTGCACCGTCTTGATCAGGGTCTGCTCGCTGTCACCGAGCGCCTCGCGCAGCTTGGCCACGCACTTGGTCAGCACCGATTCGCTGACCACGCGGCCGGCCCACACCTGGTCGAGCAGTTCGTCCTTGGTCACCACGGCGTCCGGCTGGCGCACCAGCAGCATCAGCAGTTCCAGTGGCTTGGGCTCGATCGCGACTGGCTGGCCGCTGCGCCGCAGTTCCAGGGTCAGTTCGTCCAGCTCGATGCCGCCGGCCGGCCCGATCTGCCAGCGCGCGGCGTCGCGCCCGGGCACGGGCGGGCCCTGGGACGGGGACGGAGACGGGAAAGGGGACGCAGGTGCGCTGTCGGTCATTGCGGCCGATTCTCGACGGCTGCCGGGCGCGCTGTCCACCGGCGTTTTCGACACGGGTCCGTCAGGGCTGAGCGGCGGGTCGGGATCCGGGTCGGAATCTACGTCGGAGTCCAGGTCGAAACCGAGGTCCGAATCTAGGTCGGACAACGGTCGGAATTCCGTCGGACCGCGGTCAGGACTGCCGCGGCCACCCGCCCCACCCTGCCACCAGGCGGTCCAGCCGGGCCGCCGCGTCTCTGACCTACCGGGTGGGCCCATGAACCGAATCGCACTGCGGCTGCCGCCGCGTCTGCTTGTCCCTCTATCCAGACTTCTGGCCACCGCTGCGGTGGCCGCCCTGTCGGCCTGCGGCGGCGGGGGTGATGGTGGTAGCCCACCCCCACCGCCTTCGCCGCCGTCAGCGCCGACCATCGTCACCCAGCCGGCGGCGACCACGGTGCTGGACGCCGCCCCCGGCAGCTTCAGCGCCGTTGCCAACGGCACCGCGCCGCTCACCTTCCAGTGGCGGCGCAACGGCACCGCCATCGCCGGGGCCACCGCCGCCACCCATGACTTCACCGCCGACTTCGCCGACAACGGCGCCATCTACACGGTGGTGGTGAGCAATGCCGCGGGCAGCACGACCAGCAACGGCGCCACCCTGAACGTCACGCCGCGCGCGCCGACGATCACCACCCAGCCGGCGTCGGCCACGGGGTTCGTCGGCGAGCCGGTCATCCTCCGGGTGGTGGTGGCCGGCGGCACCCAGCCCGTCACCTTTGGCTGGCAGCGGGCCGGGCAGGCCGGCCTGATTGCCGACGGCGGCAATGTCAGCGGTGCCCGCAGCGACACCCTGCGCATCGTTCCGACCGCGGCAGACAACGGCGCGAGCTTCAACGCGGTGGTGATCAACCCGGCCGGTGCGCTGGAAAGCACCCGTGCGACGCTGACCGTGCGGCCGGCACGTGACCTCACCCCGCCGACGATCATCGGGCGCTTCCCCGCGCCGGGCTCCGTAGCGCCCACGTCAACGACCGTGCAGGTGGTCTTCAGCGAGCCGATCGCCCGCGGCCTGGAAGTCGAGCTGCGCCGTGGCAACGCAACCGGCGCAGTCGTGGCGGCCCGGGTCGAGGCCAGCGCCGATCGTCAGACCTTCACCCTGACGCCCACCGCTGCGCTGGCCACCAACGCCAGCTTCACCGTCCGCGTGGCGCGCATCACCGACGACTCGGGCAATCAGAGTCCGGACGCCATCTGGTCGTTCAGCACGCTGCCGTTCCTGAGCCTGTCGCCGCAGCCGGGTGACCCGCTGAGTCGAATCGTCGCAAGCACGGTCATCGACGTGCCGCTCGCTGAAATCTCAAGCGCGGTACGAGGCGCACCCGCGCTGGCCCTCGCGCAATTCGACGGCGCCACGCCGCAGCGGCGGTGACCATGCACCGCGACCCACGCCACCGCCTGCATTGCGCCGGCCGCCATCGAGCGCCATCGCTCGACCGCCTGCCCGCGCTCGCCGCGCCCCATCTCCGCTATCGCCATTCATCCGAGGCCCGCTCATGAACCGCAGCCTGCAATACCTGTTTCTCATCCTGTTGACGATCTTCGTTAGCCTGCTCTCCGCGTGCGGCAGCGGCGGCGGCTCCGGTGGGGCCACCCCCGCACCCACGCCGCCGCCCCCGCCGCCTCCGGCCAGCACCACGGTCCGGGTCAAGGTGCTGGACGTGCTCGGCTTTGCCAAGGCCGGCGCCACGGTGCAGGTGGTCGGCAGCACGACCGCCGCCGTCACCACCGGCAGCGACGGCGCTGCCCTGGTCCCGCTCACGCCCGACAGCGACCTGCTGCTGCATGTGCGCCTGGCGGGGCACACCGAGCAGTTCCGCCCGGTGCGCGTGGCCTCCGGCCAATCGGCCTACCTGGAGGTCAAGTTGCTGGCGCGCGCGCCGGCGCTGACGCTGCCCGACGCCGCGGTCGGCGGCACCCTGGTCGGCCGCAACGCGGCGCGTCTGACGCTGCCGCCCAATGCGCTGGTCGATGCCGCAAACGGCGCCGCGGTCACGGGCGCGGTGCAGGTCGAGATGACACCGGTGAACACCGCCTCGCACGAGATCGGCGCGTTTCCGGGAACCATGCGTGCCCTCTCCGGTAGCACCGAGGTGTTCCTTGCCACCTACGGCCCGGTGGAATACGTCTTCACGCAGGGCGGTCGGCCGCTCGCGCTGGCCGCCGGCCAGACTGCGGTGATCGAGATGCCGCTGCACGCCTCGCAAGCGCTGGATGGTTCGCCGCTGGTGGCCGGCGGCACGATGCCGGTCTGGTCGCTGAACGAAGCCACCGGCCTGTGGACGCAGGAAGGCGAAGGCACCATCGTCACCTCGGCCAGCAGCACCGGGCTGGCGCTGCGCGCGACCGTCAATCACTTCTCGTGGTGGAACCCGGACGTCTCCGCGGACCGGGTGCGCGTGAACATCACCTTCGTGTTCGCCAACGGCGTCACGCCGACGGTCTGCTGTTCGCTCGAAGCCTTCACCACGCCCGGCTTTCCCGGCCCGAGCGGCATCGCCACCACCACGCTGCCGCCCACCGGCGGCACGGTGGTCATCAACGCGCCGACGGTGATCAGCTTCATCGCCCGCGGTCAGAGCGCGACCGCAGCCTTGTTCGGCGGGGTGCTGGACCGGACCGTGCCCGCGAACGCCGGCACGA
>LNFM01012809.1_pt1 | contig 17508 bp, 14 predicted proteins | sample 596031 | NCBI WGS metagenome assembly LNFM01 (sample SAMN04254537, study PRJNA301005) | activated carbon metagenome | isolation source: dual media filters at the Ann Arbor, Michigan drinking water treatment plant | place: USA: Ann Arbor | reverse complement strand
CGGACCCGACCACCGCGCGCATCGTGCCCTGGGCCACCGACCCCACCGCGCAGGTGATCCACGACTGTTTTGACCACGACGGCAAGCTGGTGCCCTTTGCGCCGCGCAGCGTGTTGCGCCACGTGTGCGAGCTGTTCGATGCCGAGGGTCTGGACCCGGTGGTCGCGCCCGAGCTGGAGTTCTACCTCACCGCGCGCAATACCGACCCGAACACGCTGCTCAAACCCCCGATAGGGCGCAGCGGCCGCGCCGAGACCTCGCGCCAGTCGTACAGCATCGATGCGGTCAACGAGTTCGACCCGCTGTTTGAAGAGATCTACGACTACTGCGACAAGATGAAGCTCAACGTGGACACGCTGATCCACGAGGCCGGCGCGGGCCAGATGGAGATCAACTTCTTCCATGCCCACCCGCTGGGTCTGGCCGACGAGGTTTTTTTCTTCAAGCGCACGGTGCGCGAGTCGGCGCTGCGCCACGACATGTACGCCACCTTCATGGCCAAGCCGATCGCGGGTGAGCCGGGCTCTGCGATGCACGTGCATCAGAGCATCCTGGACAAGAAGACCGGCAAGAACATTTTCAGCAACGATGACGGCACACCTTCCGAGTCGTTCTACCACTACATCGGTGGTCTGCAGCGCTACATACCTGCAGCCATGGTGCTGGTGGCGCCGTACGTGAACAGCTACCGCCGCCTTTCGCGCAACACGGCCGCACCCATCAACATCGAATGGGGCCACGACAACCGGACGGTGGGCATACGTTCGCCCATCTCCACTCCCGCAGCGCGTCGCGTGGAGAACCGCGTGATCGGCGCCGACGCCAACCCCTACATCGCCTTGGCCATGACGCTGGCCTGCGGTTACCTGGGCATGAAGAACAAGATCAAACCCAAACCCGAGATGAAGGGCGACGCCTACCTCGCGCCGTACTCGTTGCCGCGCAGCCTCGGCGAAGCGCTGGACTGGTTGCGCCGCGAGACCGACCTGCATGACATCCTCGGCAAGGAATTCATCACCATCTACACCGAGATCAAGGAGCTGGAGTTCGACGAGTTCATGAAGGTGATCTCGCCGTGGGAACGCGAACACCTGCTGCTGCATGTTTGACTGAAAGAGACGCCCGAATGAACACCTCAACCCTCATCGCCCCGCCCGCCCTGGTGCGCCGCGCCGAACAGCACGACACCCAGGCCATCCAGGCCGCCGACAGCGCGCATTTCATCCACCCGTTCACCGACCACGGTGATCTGGCCACACGCGGCTCGCGCGTGATCACGCGCGCCGACAACATCTACGTGTGGGATTCCGAAGGCCACAAGATCCTCGATGGCATGAGCGGCCTGTGGTGCGTGAACGCCGGCTATGGCCGCAAGGAACTGGCCGACGCCGCCTACCAGCAGATGATGACGCTGCCGTTCTACAACAGCTTCTTCCAGACCACCAACGTGCCCGCGGTGCAGCTGGCCACCAAGCTGGCCGCACTCGCTCCCAAGATCGGAGGGCGTTCGTTCGAGCACGTGTTCTTCAGCTCCAGCGGCAGCGAGAGCAACGACACCAACGTGCGCATGGTGCGCCGGTACTGGGACCTGCTGGGCCAGCCCGAGCGCAAGGTGATCATCGGTCGCCTGAACGGTTATCACGGCTCCACCATGGCCGGCGCCTCGCTGGGCGGCATGAGCGGCATGCACGCGCAGGGCGACCTGCCCATTCCCAACATCACGCACATCGGTCAGCCCTACTTCTTCGAGAACGCGCTGCCCGGCGAGAGCCAGGACGCCTTCGGTATCCGCGCCGCCGGCTGGCTGGAAACCAGGATCCTGGAGCTGGGTGCCGACAAGGTGGCTGCCTTCATTGCCGAGCCGGTGCAGGGTGCCGGCGGCGTGATCATTCCGCCGGCCACCTACTGGCCCGAGATCCAGCGCATTGTGGACAAGCACGGCATCCTGTTGATTGCCGACGAGGTGATTTGTGCCTTTGGCCGCCTGGGCCACTGGTTTGCCTACGAGAAGTTTGGCATCCGGCCCGACCTGGTGACGTTTGCCAAGGGCGTGACCAGCGGCTACATCCCGCTGGGTGGCGTGATGGTGGGCGACCGTGTGGCCAAGGTCCTGATCGAGCAGGGCGGCGAGTTCAACCACGGCTACACCTACAGCGGCCACCCGGTCGCCTGCGCGGTGGCGCTGGCCAACATCGAACTGATGGAGCGCGAGAACCTGGTGGGCCGGGTGCGAGAAGACACGGGTCCGTATCTCGCCGAGCGTTTCGCCGCGCTCAACGACCACCCGCTGGTGGGCATGGCCGAAACCTGCGGCTTTGTGGCCGGGCTGGTGCTGGTGAAAGACAAAGCCACCAAAGCCACCTTCGACCCGGACCTGGGCGTGGGCATGATGTGCCGCGCCCATTGCTTCAAGAACGGGTTGATCATGCGCGCCGTGGGCGACCGCATGATCATTGCGCCGCCGCTGGTGATGACCCGGGCGCAGATCGACGAGATGATGGCGCTCATTCACACCTGCCTGGATGCGACGTTGGCCCAATTGCGCGCCGCCGGTCAGCACGCGTGAATAGAATGCCCCCTGCGGTACCCCGGAACGCACCGATGAGGTGCGGTTCGGGCAGCAGCGGGTCTGGAACTTGCTAGATGGTTTTCGAGTCTTTTTGATCAACCCCTCTCAGGAGCGAGCACCACCATGAAGAAACACGTTTTGGTTATTGCAATGTCGGCGGTCCTGCTGGCGTCTTGCGGCAAGAAGGAAGAGCCTGTTGCGGTTGCGCCCGCCCCGGTGGCTGCTGCCCCGGCAGCGCCTGCGGCTCCGGCCGGCCCGGTGCTGGATGACGAGAAGATCCTCAACGTCTACAACTGGCCCGACTACATCACCGAAACCCTGGTGGCCGACTTCGAGAAAGAGTTCGGCATCAAGGTCAACTACGACACCTTCGAGAACAACGAAGCACTGCACGCCAAGCTGGTGGCGGGCAATTCGGGCTACGACATCGTGATCCCCACCGCCGGCTTCGCCAAGAAGCAGGTTGAGGGCGGCCTCTACCAGCCGATCGACAAGAGCAAGATCCCCAACTTCGCCAACCTGGACGGCGAGTTCATGGCCAAGATCGCCGGCGTGGACCCCGACAACAAGCACCTGGTGCCGTGGGCCTGGGGCTTCACCACGGTGGGCATCAACAAGCAGAAGGTCGAGAAGGCGCTGGGCGGCATGCCCATGCCTGAAAACGCCTGGGACCTGGTCTTCAAGCCCGAGTACTCCAGCAAGTTGCGCTCTTGCGGCATCGCCTACCTCGATTCGCCCAGCGAGATCCTGCCGGTGGCGCTCAACTACGTGGGCAAGCCCGCTTACAGCGAGAACCCGGAAGACTTCAAGCTCGCGGGTGAGATGCTGGCCAAGGTGCGCAAGGACGTTCGCCTGTTCTCCAGCACCATGATCGACGACATCGCCGGTGGCAAGGCCTGTGCCTTCATCGGCTGGTCGGGCGACATCAACATCGCGGCCGACCGCGTGAAGGAAACTGGTGGCAAGGACGAGATCATCCCGCTGCTGCCCACGGGCGGTGGTCTGGTGTTCATCGACACCATGGCCATTCCGAAGGACGCCAAGCACGTGAACAACGCGCACGCCTTCATCGACTTCTACCTGCGCGCAGCCAACGGCGCCGCCATGGCCAACGAGTTGAACTACCCGACCGGCAACAAGGCCGCCATGGCCGACATCAAGGACGAGGTCAAGAACAACAAGACCATCTTCCTGAGCGATGAGGACACTGCGCGCCTGATCCCCACCGGCGGTTTCTCCAACGACATCGCCGGCACGCTCAACGACACCTACAACGCGTTCAAACGCGGCAAGTAAGCGGGCCACACGCGGGCTCCCGGGGGCTGTTCATCCACTGCGGTTGAACAGCCCTTTTTCATTGGGTCAGGTCGCTGGCAGCAGCGAAGAAACGGAATCCACGATGGCAGATTCAACGGGTTATCTGGTCACTGAAAAACTGGTCAAACGCTTCGACGATGCCACGGCGGTTGATGAGGTTTCGCTCTCGATCGGCAAGGGCGAGATCTTTGCCCTGCTGGGCAGTTCGGGTTGCGGAAAGTCCACGCTGCTGCGCATGCTGGCGGGCTTCGAGAAGCCGACCTCCGGGCGCATTCTGCTGGGCGGTCAGGACGTGGCGGCCATGCCGCCGTACGAGCGGCCGGTCAACATGATGTTCCAGTCGTACGCGCTGTTTCCGCACCTGACCATCTGGGAAAACGTGGCGTTCGGCCTCAAGCGCGAAGGTCTGCCCAAGGCCGAGGTGAAGCAGCGCACCGACGAAATGCTGGGCCTGGTGCAGCTCACGCCCTACGCCCAGCGCAAGCCACACCAGTTGTCGGGCGGGCAGCAGCAGCGCGTGGCGCTGGCGCGCAGCCTGGCCAAGCGGCCCAAGATGCTGTTGCTGGACGAACCCCTGGGCGCGCTCGACAAGAAGCTGTCGAGAAGGTGGGCGTGACGGTGGTGATGGTCACGCACGACCAGGAAGAGGCCATGACCATGGCCAGCCGCATCGCCATCATGAGCAAGGGGCGGGTGCTGCAGGTGGGCACGCCCGAAGAGATCTACGAGCATCCGACCAACCGTTTCGTGGCCGACTTCATCGGCAACGTGAACCTGTTCGAAGGCAAGCTCAGCGTGGACGAGCCCGACCGCTGTGCCGTGAGCACCGGCATTGGCGAGATCCAGGTGGGCCACGGCGTGCCGGGTCACCTCAACATGCCGGTGGCACTCGCTGTGCGGCCCGAGAAGATCGAGATCAGCAAGCAGCGCCCCGACGGCGTGGCGGCCAACCTGTTCACCGGTGTGGTGAAGGAGATTGCGTACTTCGGTTCGTACAACACCTACATCGTGCAGGCCAGCGACGGCAGCAAGCTCAAGGTCACCGAGGCCAACACCTCGCGCCAGGACCTGTCGGACATCACCTGGGAAGACACGGTCTACTTTTGGTGGAGCGACGTCGCAGGCGTGGTGCTTCGCGACTGACCCGACCTGTTCGCCGACTGAAGCTCTGGAGCACAACGATGGCATCTCGCATACCTTTCCCCGGCAAACGCTTCGTGATCGGCGTGCCCTTTGTCTGGCTGATCGTTTTCTTCTTCCTGCCGTTTCTGATCCTGCTCTACATCAGCTTTGTCGACATGGGCGGCGATATCAGTCCGTTCAAGCCGATCTGGGACCCTGTCAGTGGCGTGTTGTCGCTGAAGTACGAGAACTACCTGGCGATCTTCCGCACCGAAGAAGGCGCGCCGCTTTTCAAGACGCTGTACGTGGACGCCTACGTGCGCTCCATCTGGTACGCGCTGTGCACGGCTTTCTTCTGCCTGGTGATCGGTTATCCCTTCGCCTACTTCATCGCACGTTCGCCGGCCAGTGTCCGCCCGGCGTTGTTGCTCATGGTGATGCTGCCGTTCTGGACCTCGTTCCTGCTGCGCGTCTACGCCTGGAAAGGCATCCTCACCGACCAGGGGGTGCTCAACCGCTTGATGATGTCGCTGGGCATCATCGACGAGCCGATCCAGATGCTCTACACCAACGTGTCCATGCTCATCGGCATGACCTATGTGTACCTGCCCTTCATGGTGCTGCCGCTCTATGCCAATCTGGTGAAGATGGACTTCCGCCTGCTGGAGGCTGCGTACGACCTGGGCACCACGCCGTTCAAGGCTTTCTGGCTGATCACCGTGCCGCTGTCCAAGGCCGGCATCGTGGCCGGCTTCATGCTGGTGTTCATTCCGTGCGTGGGTGAATTCGTGATCCCGTCGCTGCTGGGCGGGCCGGAGAACCTGATGATCGGGCGCGTGGTCTGGGACGAGATGTTCACCGCCAACGACTGGCCGCGTGCCACGGCGCTGGCGGTGGTGATGATCGCGCTGATCGTCATACCGCTGGCGATGTACTACCGTTCAACCGCTGACAAGCAGTGACCACACCAGGCCCGACCGCGAAGGACTCCCGATGAAACAGCTGCTCGAAAAACACTTCGGCAAAGCCTGGTTGGCACTGGTGTTTGCCTTCCTGTATTTGCCGCTGCTGTTCATGATCGTGTTCTCGTTCAACAGCACCCGGCAGGACGCGCGCTTCACCGGCTTCTCGCTGCGCTGGTACGAGGCGCTGATGCAGGACTCCAAGATCGTCGATGCCTTTTTTCTCTCGCTCAAGGTGGCGGCGGTCACGGGTGCGCTGTCGGCCGTGCTGGCGACGTTCGCGGCCTTTGTGCTGGTGCGCTACCGCCGCTTCATCGGCCGCACCGTCTTCAGCGGCATGGTGAACGCGCCGCTGGTGATGCCCGAGGTGATCATCGGCCTGTCGCTGCTGCTCCTGTTCGTGGGTGCGCAGAACCTGTTTGGCTGGCCGCAGCGCGGTCTGATCACCATCATCGCCGGCCACACGCTGCTGGGCATGGCCTACGGCATGGTGGTGATCCAGAGCCGGCTGATGGAGATGGACCGCTCGATCGAAGAGGCGGCCATGGACCTCGGCGCGCGGCCGCACCAGGTGTTTTTTCTCATCACGCTGCCCAACATCTTCCAGGCCATCCTGGCGGCTTTTCTGCTCGCATTCACGCTGTCGTTCGACGACCGGGACCGGGCGTGAACACGCTGCCGCAGGTGATCTTTGGCTACGCACGGCGCGGCATCAACCCCACGGTCTACGCCGCGGCCACGCTGCTGATCGTCACGGTGACGATCGTGATCGTGGGCTATGCGGTGTGGGTGGCGCGTTCGACGCGGCGGCGTGAACGGGAAATTGCCGCGGCGGCAAAAAGCTGAGGATTGCGCGCAACCGGCTCACTTGAGATGTCGTGCATCCACCAGCGTCGCGAGCGGCAGGGCGTTGAGTTCCTTGCGTGAATCCCGCCATTGGGGCCAATGCCGATCCAGGAGCGCAACGAACCGTTCGCTGTGAGTCGGCTCCAGCAGATGCAGCATCTCGTGCACCACCACGTACTCGACGAGATCCTTGGGCTTCTTGACCAGTTCAGTGTTCAGGCGAATGTTTCCCGCTGCGTGGTTGCAACTGCCCCACTTGGTTTTCATGCGCTGCAGAAAATAGCCTGACACGCGAACGCCGAGCCGAGGTTCCCAGCGCGCGATCATCTTGGGCACTTCGGCGTGCATCAGCCGTTTGTGCCAGTCGTGAATCACTTCCGCACGCTTTGCCGCGTCACTGCCCGGGCGCACGGTGAGCCTGATGCGGCGGTGATCCAGCGTGACCTCGGGTTTGCTGTTGCACTCGGTGATGGTGAGCAGATGCCTGCGGCCCCACAGTTGATGGCTCTCGCGCTCCACGTAGTGCCGTTGCGTTTCGCGGGCCTGATCGCGCAGCGCCGTCTGCTGCTGGCGTATCCAGCCCAGCTTGGAAATGGCGTAGGCACGGGCCACCTCGCTTCGGGTGCTTTTGGGCGCGACCAGCGTCACGCGGCCCTCAGGCGGGTGCACGGTGAGGTGCACATTCTTGACGCTCTTGCGCGTCAGGAGAATCGCGATCCCGCCCAGTTCGATCAACTCGCTCATCAGTAGCCCGGCTGGTTCTTGATGATGTCGAACATGGCCCTCGTGGCGGCCTCGTTTCTTCCCAGGATCGGGAAGATGGCGTTCAGGACCTGGGCCTCGCGTGCCGGGTCGCCCTTCCAGCCGGCAGGGGCCTTGTCCCTGACGGCTTTGTCCAGGGTGAGGGCCAGTTGCAGATGCTCGTCGCCATACGGAGCCTGTGGCTCTGCCACCGAGTGGGGCGGAACCGACGCAGCCAGCACATCGGGCAGGTTGTTGTACAGAACGGTGGCTTCCTTGTTGCCGTGCAACGCTGCGGGAATGCCTTTCTCGCCTGTGCCCTGGCCTAGTCGCTTTGCCAGCGCTTCGGCGTTCTTCAGGAACTGCTCGTAGGACTCCGTGTCCTCGTGCTTCTGCTTGATGAGGTCGTCCAGCAGTTTCGACATCTCTGCGTAGAACATCGGGTCCGTCAGCTGATCACGGATGATGGTTTTGCGAACGTTGTTGATGATGCCCTCGGCGATGGCATTGCGAGACAGTTTTCCCTTCTCGTTGAGCTTCTTCGCGATGGCATCGTGAACGCCGGTGTGGATGATCAGCTCGGTCAGCGACAGCTCGCTCAGGTCGCCCAGCAGATCGGCGGGATCGGCCTGGATGTAGGTGTTGATGAGGTGGCGCATGTCCGCCTCGAATGGCTTGATGTCCAGCTCTTCGCCCGAGTGGTTTTTGATGGTCGCGCGCACGTCTGAGTAGAAGAGCGTTTCCTGTTCGAGCGTCTTGATCTGCGCGGCGGTGTAGCCGGCTTCCACCAGGTTTTGGGCCAGATCGGCATAGGCCCGCACAAACGCTGCCACCGCCTTGTAGAAGGCGATGCGCAGCGGCTCCGTGTCGTTCAGCGCCGTGGGGTTGGTGGCTTCGCCGCAGAAGTACTGGATGTGCTGCTCAAGATCCCGTGGCTGTTTCACGGGCGCACAAAGGTACATCAGTGCCTCACGCGTTTCGTCCAGCTTGGCCTTTCCCGCTTCACGCCAGTCCTTCACGATCACGTTGCCATCGTCACCCACGGTCTCGGTGTCCAGCTCGTCCGAGGTGTAGACCGCAATGGCGCTCTGCACCTTGCTGAACAGCTCCTTGTAGTCGACCACGTGGCCGTAGTCCTTGTCGTCACCGTCCAGCCGGTTGGTGCGGCAGATCGCCTGGAAGAGGTTGTGGTCGCGCAGCTCGTTGTCCAGATAGATGTAGGTGCAACTGGGCGCGTCAAAACCCGTCAGCAGCTTGCTCACCACGATCAGCAGTTTCAGATTGGCCGGCTCCTCGATGAAGCGGCGCTTCATCTCGGTCTCGTATTGCGTGGTGGTCTGGTCCTTGGCCAGCACGTGTTTGGTGTAGGTGTCGAACTTGTAGCGCTCGTCGCTGTCCTTGGGTTCCTGAGAGATGGCGTTGTGGTTGGGTTCGTACGAGGTGATTACGCCGCAGTAGGCGCCGAAGCCTGTGTTCTGAAACAGGCGGTAGTAGTGGCAGGCGTCGTAGATGGACGCCGCCACCAGGATGGCCGTGCCCCGGTCGTTGTTCAGCCGGGGCCGCACACCAAAGTCATGAATGATGTCGGCGATGATGCGTTGCTTGCGCTCGCCCGAGCTCATCAGCTCTTCCATGGTGGCCCAGCGCTTGCGCAGCACCGATTTCTTGAAGTTGTTCAGGCCCTTCGTCTTGGTCTCGAACCAGTCGTCGATGGCTTTGCGCGAACTCAGCCGCTGCGGCACGTTGCGCGCCTCGTACTTCAGGTCCAGCACCACCTTGTCGGCCACGGCTTCGTCGAATTTGTACGTGTGGATGAAGGTGCCGAACACCTCGCGGGTGGTCTGCTTGTCGCGGCGCAGCAGCGGCGTGCCGGTGAAGCCGATGAAGATGGCGCTGGCCAGCCATCGCTTCATCTGCTTGTTCATGTCGCCGCCCTGGGTGCGGTGGCATTCGTCCACGAACACGTAGAAGCGGCCGGCCAGCCTGGGCGGTTCGCCCTTCAGGTCGGCAGCGTCGATCTTGTGGATCAGCGCACACATGAGGCGTGGCGACTCGGCGCCCAGCTTTTCCACCAGATCCTTTCGCGACGAGATGCGCGGCGAAGGCGCTTCGGCACCGATCACACCGGCGTTCTTCATCACGCCTTCGATCTGCTTGTCCAGCTCGTCGCGGTCGGTCACCACGAGGATGCGTGCTTGCGGGTCGTGCTCCAGCAGCCACTTGGCAATCAGCACCATCAGGATGCTCTTGCCGCTGCCTTGGGTGTGCCAGATCACGCCGCCTTCATGCTTCTGGATGCGCTCCTGGGCGGCTTTTACACCCTCGTACTGGTGCAGGCGCGGCACCTTCTTCTGGCCGGCGTCGAAGATCACGAAGTTGCGCAACAGGTCCAGCAGCCGCTCCGGCGCCAGCATCTTGCTCAGTGGCCCGTCCAGCAGCTCGCCCGGCGCGAGCGTTTCATCAGCGCTGCCCACCTTGTGGTGCTTCCACTCCACAAAGAACTTCTCGGGCGTGCCCGTGGTGCCGTAGCGCAGGCCTTGCGAATCGCTCCCCGCCAGCACCAGTTGCACGGTGCTGAAAAATCCCTGGTTGAAGATGGCTTCCTGGTTGGTCATCAACTGGCGGATGCCGTTGGCGACGTCCACCGAGCTGCGTTTGAGCTCGATCACCCCCACTGCGATGCCGTTGATGAACAGCACGATGTCGGGCCGGCGCTCGTGCCCGCCCTTGAGCGTGACCTCTTCGGCCAGCGCAAAGTGGTTGTGGGCCGGTGCGTCCCAGGCGATCAGGTGCACGGTCTCGTGCGGCGCGCCCGCCGCCACCTGCACCGGCACGCCGTAGCGCAACAGCTGGTAGGTGCGCAGGTTGGCCTGGTAGAGCGTGATGCCAGTGGCGTCCGCAGCCGCCATCAGCTTTTGCAGGGCCTGTGAAATGTGGGCATCGCCATAGCCGCGTTGCTTCAGGTTGGCGCGCAGGTACTCGGCCTCGATGCAGCGGTTGCCCTCGCGCTTGCTCCAGTCGCCCAGGTGGACATAGCCCAGGCCGCCTTCGGAGGGGCTCCCCGTCAGACGGGCGACCACGCGGTTCTGGGTGACCCGTTCGGGGCGCAGGGCTGGCGGCATGGCTTATTCCTTGGGCGTTTGGGTATGCAGGCGGGCTTGCCCGGCGGCGGTCAGGCGGTAGCGCTGCAGGCGGCTCTTGGGTTTGTCGGGGATGGTCATCGCCATGAGCCCCAGCGCCACGGCGGCTTGCTGATAGTGCTCGCGAAAGTGTTTTTCATCCTTCAGACCCAAAGCGGCCATCAACTCGGTACGGCTCATCTCACCGTTCAGTGCGGCCAGGAGACGCAGAATTTCGGGGGTGACTTCGGGGGTGACTTCGGGGGTGACTTCGGGGGTGACTTCGGGGGTGACCGGGTCGCCCACTTGTGGGCTGACTTGCGGCACCGCCACCCGCCACACCACCGCCCGGAACTGGTTGGCCTCGCGCTCGTCCAGCAGATCGATCTTCGGCCAGGCGCCCAGCGCGCGCGGCACCCCCGTGCCCAGCCCCCGGTACGGCAGGATGTGCGCCGCGTGTTCGGCCAGCACCCGGTTGCGGCGGTTGGAGACGCCGGTGCGAATCTGCTCCGGAGTCAGGCTGTCGGGCAGGTGGCCGGGGCTGATGATCTCCACCCGGTCGGTGAACACGAAGAGGCGGACGGTGGCGCTGACCAGAAAATCGCGGTGCACCAGCGCATTCACCAGCAGCTCCACAAAGGCTTCTTCCGGCACCTCCAGTTGCCCCAGCGTGTTGAAGCCCCTGCCCGCTTGCACGTGGTGAAGGCTGCGCTTGATGAAGGCCATGCCGCGCTGAAACTGTTCTTCCAGCGTGCCGTCGATGTTCTCGCTGTCCAGGTAGCGCGTGTCGCCCAGGTGGGTGCCGGGGAACCACACCGCGCCGATCTGGCAGACCTGCAGCAAGCGCTGCGGCTGTTTGCCGAACAGCAGCAGCCCCGCCAGGTTGGGCAAGCCGTCCTGCGCCAGTTGCAGGTTCTCCATCAGCTGCACCAGCGGCAGGCCGGCGGCCTCCAGGCTCTGGCCGTAACGGCGTTCGAAATAGCGGCCAAAGGCCCGCTCGTCGATGTCGGCCACCGTGGCGTTGCGCACCGGCACCTGGTCCGCCTGCAGCAGCCCCGCGCGCTGGAACATACGCTGCATTTCCTCACGCGCCGTCACATGGCGCTTGTCGGCCCCGCTCTTCACCCACACCCGGCCCTGCAGGTCCATGTAGGGCTTGTTCAGCCCGTCCGGCACCTGCACCACCATCACCAGGCCTTGAGCGGTCTGCACGTTGTGGCTCACCGGGGAGAGCGGTGGGCGCACATGCTGGCTTGCTGCGTTGCTGAGCAATTGGTTGAGCCGCTGCACGGTGGCAGCGTCCAGACCCGTGACAGTGCCGTCGTCTGCCACACCGAGCAACAGGCAACCGCCGCCGCTGTTGGCCAGGGCCGCCAGCTCGGCGGCTAGGCTGTCGGCGTTGGTGGCGTCGCGCTTGAACTGGTGGCGGCTGTCTTCGCCTCGGGCCAGCAGTTGCAGGAGTTCGGTTTCAGTCATCGCGATAGCGGCCCTATCCGAGTTCTATACACACAGAGCATTCGATGCTGTGGAGTGGCGGACTTCATCCAATTGCTTGGACTGAATTCGCAAGTCTCTTTTCCTTTCCGAGATGTGTTGTATAGAAGCGCTGCTCGATGCCGTACAGCAACAGCTTCAATTCATCATCCTTTGATACTAGAAATCTTTTGCCTTCAGCATCAAGCTTCAGATGTTCACTGCAATACTCATTGATATAGGTCAGCATCTCAATTCTGTCCCTATCTGACATTTTTTCTAATGTGGCCATTGCAAGAGCTATCCGCTTCCGATTCGGCTTGGATACGTTATTGGCTCCGTAGTCACCACTTAGTGACACAAAGGATTCATCGAGAAATTCAAAGACGTCCTCTTGCGTCGCCTCCTTGAACAGAGTATCGATCCCTTGAAAGATGCTGGCGATGGCCGCTAGATTTTTGAATATCAACGTGTCTAAGCTCTTGAGATAGACGGCGTCCGGTCGATCGTTGATCACAAGCCGACTGCTGTTGCTTTCAACCTCCACAACTTCACCGAAGCAAATGGTTTTCCGCTTGATGAACAGGCCTGGGTTGACTTTCTGGAAGTAAAAATCGTCCCCTTGAGCAGCGAGCAGGTAGGAGATTTCAGTAAACTGTGCGCGCCCTAGGTCATCACATTCTTTCGAATCGAAATCCGATTTCAAAAGGTCAATGCAATATGGGCGTTGCTTGAAGTTGTCCAGTTTGAACCAAGCGTCCTCGTCCAGATTGTGATCAGGGTTATAGGGAATGCAGAAATCTAGATCGACCACGACTTGGTCGAAAAGTGTGTGATCAGACAAAAGTTTGAAGAACGGCTTTTTTCTCTGGCGTTTGACTTTTGCGAGTACGCAATCCATTTTCATCCCTTTTCAATGAACGTGTAGTTGTTGATTCTGTATGCGACGGCGATATCGATCTCGTCAGGCCTTTTGTACTTGTTGCGGCTGATCAAGAAAATGGCTGCGCCGTTCTTTGTTCGAATATTGTAGAACTCGTAGCCGAACACAAGAAAGAGCGGGTTGAAGTAGAGGGCTTGAGAGAGAAACGTGAATGCAAGCAGGACGAAATAAACAAACCAAAGTGCCTCCCATCCACTAATGCTCAATGCGACAAAGAAGTAGCCTAGGTAGCTTGGGAGAAAGCTGTTGTTGGCGTGCTCAATGCTCTCAATGCTTCCCTTTATGAAGCTGTCTTTTCCAAGCCTGCTGCTGAGAATAATGCTGACTCCTGTCAGCAGAAGTGGGATGGCAGCGTAAACCAAATATGAGAAGTAGTTGGGGAGGGTTGATAAAAGTGCGAAGTTGGCGAAGAAATAGCTCAGCGTGTGGCCTTGCTGCACGAGAAAAACAATGAGCAAGAGCGATGTTGCATTGAATGCAAGCAATAGTCGGAAGGCAATATTCAACATTTCAACCGCGTCCTTCCCGTCAGCAGTTCCTGCATCATCCCTTGCTTGATGGCCCGGGTTTTGGTCAGGCGGGCTTCGAGGGCGGACAGTTCGGCGTCCATGTCGGAGAGGACGGTGGCGATGGCGTTTTGCTCCTTAAGACTCGTCGGTGCTGTGAATCCGAAACGGCGCATATCTGAACCGTATAGATGGAAAACAGTGCTTCCAGTGACCAAGCTGAGGACTTGTAGTTCTTGTTGCCGGATCACATAGCTTAAGAAGACACCTGAAATTTCAGCGGGATTTGTTCGAATCACAAGTATGTCGCCACCAAGCACAACGTCGTCCAGAAGAACACAGCTTGCCTTTGCCAGCCCACGTGGCGTTACGTCTGAAGTGGGCATCAGAACGTCGTTTGATCGAGACCGAAATGTTCCAATACAGAGGTTGGTGAAGCTGATAGTTTTCTCAATCCGTTCGCTGTACTGCGTGAAGAGTTCGCCATAGTGAATACACGGCTCGGAACCGTGAAGCGAGAGTGCACTTTTGGGTAGACCTTTACCTTTGTAAAACTCAGCGAGTTCACCCAATAGCTTGGTTGCCCATTCCCCACTGAACCCCGGCAGGCGGGTTTGGCCGGTGAGGAGTTGCTGCATCGCGGCCTGTTTGATGTCGCGCTTTTTGGCGATCAGCCGCTCCAGCCCGGTCAATAATGCGTCCACGTTGCCGAGCGCTTCTGTAATCGCCAGTTGCTCAGCGGGCTGTGGGACGGCGACTCGGTAATTGGCAAAGGTTGCGGGGTACAGATGCTTGATCGTCGTTCCCCTTGCAAGGACGAGCGTTCGTTTGCGGTAGGGAGCGGTACTTAGCAGGTATGAAAAGAAGACGGCGCTGTGGTCAGTTCTGAAGATGATGACTTCACGACCAATGGCCACAGGCGTTGTTCCAGGAATTGCTGAAGCCTTGCCAGTGTTCGCCGCCATGTTTGATGAACTAGCAATCAGAAGGCACGGCTCGTTGACAACGATCGTCCCTGCAATGTCGTCCACGAACCACTTGATTCGTCCGTAATCGACCACTTCAGAGAAGTCTGTGTAGAGGGCCGTGTAGGGAATTGCTGGGACAGCACCGCTGGTTTCAATGTCTTCCTTCAGCAGGCCCCTTCCTTTGGACAGATTCCCGATCTGACGCAACTCCTTGACGCTCCATTCTTGCGGGATGAGCCCAATGTCGGTTTGCAGGTAACCGTCGCGCGCCAACAAGTATTTGGCTGATGGCTCGTGGACCTCTGTGTTCAATGCCATGCAACCCCCATGCGCTTGAGGTGTTCTTCCACCTGAGCCGACAAGCCATCCACCTCGCTGGTCAGTTGCGGCAGTGGTGCTGCGTAGCGCTCCGCTAACTCCCGAATCCGCCGCGTCAGCGCCTGACTCACCCGGTCCAGCTCAGCCTGCAAGTCCTGCCACAGCCGCGCGAGCCACTTGTCGTGGATTACCAGGGCCTGGATTTCGGCCACGCTGAGCTTGGCGTACTGCTCAAACGCTTGTTGGTCCAGTTGGGTGTCCAGATCCCTCACGGCCTTCTTCAACGCGGCTTCGTCGGCGCTGAGCTTGAGCCAGTCTTTCAGCACCTTCAGCTCGTCCGCGCCGTCCGGGTCGGTGAGCAGTTCCTTGATGCGGTCCTTCACGCTGGCGGCGTTGACTTTGTCGAAGCTGGCAAACACCGCATCGTCGCCGCCGTGTTCTTCTTGCAGATCCGTGAGCTGGCTGCTCACGGCATCCAGCTCTGCGTGTCTGGCCTCCAGCGCACCCTGCCCAGCGGCGAAGTAACGCGCCACTATGTACGGTTTGGGCAGCAGGTCGCAGGCCCAGCCTTTGTCTTTCTGCTTGCCCTTCTTGTCGGTTTCCACCACGCGCTGGGGCTTGGCCACCCAGCCGTCCAGGGCAATCACGTAGGCGTCGTCCTGCATGGCTTCGGCCCAGTAGTCCATGAGCTGCTGGTACACGGCGTATTCGTCCACCAGCGGTGCGGCTTTGAAGCTGGCCAGCAGGTCTTCGGCAAGCGCCTCCACCAGCTGCTTGGGGTGGTCGCCTTTGCCAAAGGCCATGAGGCGCGGGGTGTGGCGGGCGCGCCAGTCGTCAAAGAGGGCAGTGGCCGTGTTGAGAAAGGCGGTGAACTCCGCGTGGCCGAGGATGGTGGCCTTCACCTCGGTTATGGGTTGCTGCAGCTGGCTGTAGCCGGGGCGCAGCGGGGTGAACAGCGTGGCGCGCAGGTTGGGCATCACATTCCAGTAAGCGCTTAGCGCGTCCAGGTCGCGGGTGGGGATGCCGCCTTGCAGGTGCGCCGCTAGGTCTTGAATGTCTTCGGGCTCGCTGCTGTCGATGTAGCGCGGCAGGTTGAGGTTGTAGTCGTTCTTCTCGCTGGCCATCTCGGCCAGCGGCACCAGGCGCGCGTAGCCGGGCACGTCTTCACCTTTGCGAAAGGTGTCCACGATGCGGTGGATATCTTGCTCGCGCAGGCGGTTCTTGTTGCCGTCCTTGAGGAAGCCCTTGCTGGCGTCGATCATCATCACGCCCTTGCGGGCGGCGGCGTTTTCCTTGTCCAGCACCACAATGCAGGCGGGAATGCCGGTGCCGTAGAACAGGTTGGCGGGCAGGCCGATGATGCCTTTCAGGATGCCGCTGCTCACCAGCTTTTTTCGGATCACCGCCTCGGCATTGCCGCGGAACAGCACGCCGTGCGGCAGGATGCAGGCCGCCTTGCCGCTGGCCTTCATGCTGCGCACGATGTGCAGCAGGTAGGCATAGTCGCCCTGCTTGGCGGGTGGCTCGCCCCAGGTGAAGCGCTGGTAGGGGTCGTTGGCGGGGGTGAGGCCGGTGCTCCAGGCCTTGTCCGAGAACGGGGGGTTGGCCACCACGTAGTCGTAGGTGCGCAGTTGCTGGCCGTCCAGAAACTTGGGGTTGGCCAGTGTGCTGGTGCCCCCCAGTACGTTGGCGGTGGGGAAGTCGTGCAGGATCATGTTCATCCGCGCGAGGCCGGCGGTGGTCACGTCCTTCTCTTGCCCTTCCAGCGTGATGTGTTTGCCGGCCTCGGCGGCCACCTTCAGCAGCAGCGAGCCCGAGCCGCAGGTGGGGTCGTAAGCGGTGGTGCTGGCCTTGGTGTTGTGCGGGCCGATGCCGATCACCTTGGCGATGACGCGGCTCACTTCACTCGGCGTATAGAACTGGCCCTTGCTCTTGCCGCTCTCGGTGGCGAAGTGGCGCATGAGGTATTCGTACGCGTCGCCCAGGATGTCGTCGTGCTCGGCCCGGTTGTCCGAGAAGTTCAGCTCGGGCTTCTGGAAGATGGCCACCAGGTTGGTGAGCCGGTCCACCATCTCCTGGCCCTGGCCGAGCTTGTTGGGGTCGTTGAAGTCGGGGAAGTCGCTGCGCGCGAGCCGGGTGTTGGCGTCGATCAGCGGCTGGATGATCTGCGTGTTGATCTTGTCGCCGATGTCGCTTTTGCCTTTGAGCGCCACCATGTCCTGGAAGCTGGCGCCTTTGGGGATGACTACCGGCGGTGCGATGTCCTTGGAGTTGGCGTATTTGTCGCTGATGTATTTGATGAACAGCAGGAACAGGACGTAGTCCTTGTACTGGCTGGCATCCATGCCGCCGCGCAGTTCGTCGCAGCTGGCCCATAGGGAGGAATAGAGGTCGGACTTCTTGATGGCCATGGGGCTGGAGTTTCAGGTGGTGGCTGCACGGTGGCCGGTTTTGGAGTATCGCCGTTTGTCGCTCTGCATTTCGCCCCGCGCGAGCGTGGGAAAACCCCTGACTGGATCGTTGGTCACCCGGCAAAGTGGCTTTGCAGTGGCGAGTGTTTCGGGCGTAGCATGAGGCCAATTCCTGCCCTGCAATTCCCCGAGACACTCCATGACCGACCTGAG
>LNFM01007251.1_pt1 | contig 17511 bp, 17 predicted proteins | sample 596031 | NCBI WGS metagenome assembly LNFM01 (sample SAMN04254537, study PRJNA301005) | activated carbon metagenome | isolation source: dual media filters at the Ann Arbor, Michigan drinking water treatment plant | place: USA: Ann Arbor | reverse complement strand
CGGTGGTCGCGCGAAGCGCACCTTCCGCCGTGAGTCTTCGAACGGCGCCCAACACGGGGTTTGTTAACCCCGTGCGAGAAACACCTCTTTTCAACGGGTCGTTTCTCCCTTCGAGCGCCCCGTGCGCCTCCCCGCTCACTTTCCACGCCATTCGCGGGTGACGGGGCCGGGATTTTACCTCGCATCATTCGTGTCGCATGGACGGCCCAGCTCCCAGCCGGGAGGTGGCGCACGAACCGCAATCACCCCTCGCCTACCTCGCGACGAACACAGGGAGGCTCAGCGCACGCTCGTTGGTGGCGCCCGCCTGCGCGCGCAGGTAGAGCCCCGCGCGCTCGCCGGCCACGAGGTACACGCCGTAGTTCACGATGGAGCCGTCGGGTTGCGCGAGGGCGTCGAAGAATCGCTGCGCGATCCACCGTCCGGGCCGCGCGAAGCGCAGCGCCTTGTCCCACTGCGCGTCGGTGACGAGGCGTCCGATGATCACCTCGTCGCCTTCGGCGCCGTAGTCGCTCTTCAAGACCCACTTCTCGCGCTCGGCGCGGAGCTGCGCCTCGTGCACGGTCTCCAGTCGCGACGTGTACGGAACGAGCCGCTCGATCACGCCCTGTCCAAAGGTCGAGAAGCGATGGATGTGCTCCCAGAAAAACGCCATCGCCCGCTTGTTTTGCGGGACGATCGCGCCGAACGGATTGACGATCGCCGTGCGCTCTTCGACCTCCGCCGTCAGCGCGTGTCGCAAAGGCTCGATCAGCGGCGCGGTGTCCGGCAGCGTCTCGTCGGTCCACACGCTCGCGCGCTCGGTCCACCAGTCGGACTTGTAGTGCCGCACGAGCACCGAGAGCTCTTGATCGAAGAGCGTCGCGCGGCCGCTCTCGCCGGTGCCGAGGTTGTACGGCGAGCCGAGGACGACCTTGTAGCCCGCGCCCTCGAACCAACGGCGATACAACCGAATCACCGAGAGGTCCTCGGAAAACTCTGTTGGATAGACGATTCCCAGGGTCTTCGGAGACTCGTCCCCGGCGATCGAGCGGCGCACCTCGTCCACCATCGCGAGGTACCGCGCCCTCAGCCCCGCGTTGGGGTCGATCCAATCGCCAGCGCCCGGACTGCGAGCGACCAGCGCGTTGAGCTCGGTCGCCTCGGCCTCACCCGTCGGCGTATCGCAGTTGAGCTCGGCGACCGCGAGCCCCTCGTCGGTGACGAAGACGTCCGCGCGCGCGATCCCGTGCCATCGAGGCGCGCTCGCCTGCCAGAGCACGCGCTGCGTCGGCTCGAGGCAGAAGAAGTCCTCGAGCAGCGCTGGCTCGTCATCGACGATGCGACACAGCTCGTCGAACACCTCGGCCACTTCTTCGGCGGCGCGACCGAGCTGCTCGTAGAGCGCCCGGTCGATCACGTGGGGCTCCATCGCGAAGCGCGGCGCGCCGTCGTACCAGGGGTCCTGCAGGATTCCGCGCTCGATGAGCTGCGCTGCGAACGGACCGTACGCGTCGTCCTCGACCCCAGCGTCGGAAGCAGGGTTCGTCGTCGAGTCGCTCATGCCAGCGCGACCAGAGCGAGCGCCGCCGCGATGTACGTCCCTGCTTCGAGCGCCGCCGTGCCGACGTCTCGCTCTTGCGCCACGGCGTCATCGATCGCGCCGCCGCGAAGCGTCGGCATCGCCCCGAGCCACAGCCCTTGCACGACGAGCTGTCGCAGCGGATAGAGCGCGAGCGCGCAGGCGCTGAGCTGAACGAAGCCGATGAGCGAGCCCTTCCACGTGGTGAAATCGCCCTGCAGCGCGCGGGACACGACGAGGGCGTTCGCGAGCGCAGCGCCCGCGTAGGACAGCGCCGCCGCGACGTTGCCGCCTCGAACGTGCTCGGAGTCGTCGTACGTGGTGATCGCGCGAAAGATCGCGACGAGGCCGAGCTGCGTGGCCACCGCCAGCGCGAAGAACACCAGCGAGAGCCCCCAGCCGCGCCAGTCCTGCGCGGACACCGCGTGCTGCGCGAGCACGCCCATCGCCGCGTAGTGCGCTCCCGCCGCGAGCCCTGCGGCGAGATTGCCGCGCGCGAGCTCGGCGCGCAGATTTCCGCCGAGCAGCGCCCGAACCCCGAGCTCTCCAGCGAGCTGCACGAGCAAGAGGCCCGTCAGCGCCATGATCGCGACCGACAGGACGTCGTGCGAGAGCCTCTGCCCGAGCACGTTGTAGCGAACGGCGGCGGCGGCGACGAGCAGCACAGCGATCACGTCCCCCGCGACCACCAGGCGGTGAGCCGATCGTGCGCCGGGCGCTTCGGACGGGTCTCTGCCCCGGCCATCGACGGTCGAGCGCGCCAGCACCCTGCGTCCGACGCGCAACAAAACGAGCAGCGCCAGGGCAGTCGCCACGGCAAACACCGCGATCCTCGCAGTCGAGACCGGTTGCATCGACCCGGATCATACCCGAAAGGCCGGCCCGCCGTTCTGCGCGCAAAACGCCCCCGAACCGCCCGATTTCACGGAGCGAGCATCCAGTCGATCACCGACGAGGCCCAGGGGCGAGGATCGCGCGCCCAGGCGAAGTGCTCTCTCGAAGGGCTGCTCTTCGAAGATCGCCCCTGGCGGTCGTACACCCAGCGCTCGCTCGCGGCGCGCGGAAGCTTCGCGCGGAGCCGATCGACCGCAGCAGAGGGAGCCCACTCGTCACCGACGCAGCTCACGAGCAGCGCGCGCCGTTCGTAGCGGCGCATGGCGAGCTCGAGGTCTTCGTCGAGCCCGCGCGCCGCATAGCGGCCGGTTCGACACTGATGGGACCAATCGGCGATCAGCCCCCGAGCGTCGCGGCCGCCGAAGCGCATCCTGTCTCCGGGGTAGTAGCCGAGCGCCTGGCTCGTGACCCGCGCGAGCTGCGTAAAGGCGAGGATGCCGAGGGCGCTCGGGCCGCTCCACCCGCGAAAATCCACGCTGCACGCGGCGAACGTCACGAGCGACAACCCGCGATCGGGCTCGCGAGCGGCGAAGATCGCGCCGAGCTGGCCGCCGAGCGAGTGCCCGAAGACGACCCACGAAATCGAGTCATCGAACGCGCCCTTCGCCGCCGCGTGCGCCGCGGGAATGTCTTCGCACAAAAGCTCGCGATAGCCCCAGTCGTGCGCGCTCGAAGCCCGCAGCGAGCTCGAGCCGACGCCGCGCCAATCGAGGCTCACCGCGGCGGCTCCGAGCGAGGCGAACTCTTCGAGCACGCGGTCGTAGAACGTCGCGGGCACGCTCATCGCGGGCAGCACCAGGACGCCGATCCGCGGGCGGTTGTGCGACGGGGCGCAGGTGCGAATCGAAAACGTGTGCCTTCGATCGGACTCGCCGACGGTGACGAGGCGATCTTCGATGGCGCCGATGGCGAGGCGTGCGTCGTGGTTCATCGCTGCTTCACGAGTGCGGCGAGCTTTTGTCGAGCGAGCTCGCGCTCGTGCTCGGCCTGCGCGCGATGAAGATTCGCGCGCTGCTCGCATTGGTTGACGACGTCTTGCGCGGCCGAGAGCTCGCGAACGTACCGTGTGCGCAGCTCCCCCTCGGGTCCGCCCTCTTTGAGCACGCCGAGCTGCTGCGAGATCTTCGCTTGCTTCTGCCACGCTTCTTCCCGCTCGCGCTCTGCTCTCTTCTGCTCGGCGTCCGCGGCGCTCGCCGCGTGCTGGTGGTTGAAGACGTCGGCGAGCGCTCCATAGGTCGCGGCGTCGAGAAAGCGGCCTTCGAACCACCGCTGCAGGTCCGCTGCGGAGAGCTGGGTCGAGTGGACTCCGCGCGCCCCTGGCCAGCGCTCGATCGGCGCGAGCTCGACGTGCCCGTGCGCTGCCGCCTTGGCGCGAAATCTGTGAAAATTCGCTGTCGATTCGTAGGGCGTCGGCCCCGATGGATCCCACGTTCGTCCCGCGATGTTGGGCACCTCGAACACGACGTCGACCTCTTCATGGTGGTCGCTGTCTGCGCGCAGCGTGTGGCTGAGCTCGTAGCGCGTCTCTTCGACGAGCGTGTCTGCGCCGATGGAGACGCCAGTGACGATCGACGCCGATCGGCTCGAGGCCTTGCAGCGAACGGCGAGGTCCTTGGCGAAGGCCAGGCGCACCGTCGTGTCCCGCGCGGAGTAAGGGACCATCGCCTCGCCTGCGTACACATCGTCTGCGTACACGACGGCGGGCCCCTCTTCGAGCACCGCGCCCGAGGCGTTGTCGAAGGACAAGACAAGGTCCGGCGCGGGCGGCGCGCCGATGCGCCAGATGCGCTCTTTTCTCGCGGGCAGCCGCTTTGCCAGAAGCGGGACCATCGCGCTTCCGCCGCGCTGCAAAGAGACCTTGGTCGCGACGCGATACTCGAAGAACTCTCCGCGGTCTGCGTAGTTTGTCGCGCCCTGTGCGCTCGAGGCCATCGCCTGCGCCATGGGCTCGGGCGCCGACATCGCAGGCGGAGGGGGCGGCGCGAAGCCGGCGGGGCCAGCCGAAGCCGCGCGCGGGGCAGGCGCGGCAGGCGCGACCGGAGCGCGCTCGAACTGCGTGGGCGCTGCTGCGGCGCGCGAGGTCTCTTCGACGACCGTGCGCTTGACGCTCTTGGGGTTGTAGAGATCGATCACGAACGAGACGGGCTGACCCGTGGTCAGCGTGAGGTCGATCGCGTCGAGGTCTTCGTCCGCGGGGTTGTGAACGATCCCCCACGCCATCAGCATCACGTCGCTCTCGACGAGGGCGAGCCGGTAGGACACGCGCCAGATGGGCGCAGGAATCACGTAGGAGACGCGCAGGTCCTCCGCGGCTCCGTCGAGCGCGACGCGCACGAGGCGCCGCTCGCCCGCGGTGGCGGCGCGAGAGCGGTCGACGAGAAAGGCCAGGTCTGCGCGGGAGGCGGGCTCTTCGAGGACGATCGTCTTTGCTTCATCGACGCTGACGAGCGAGAGCTGACCTTCGCTCGAGCGCACGATCAACCGCATCTTCCACGCCCCTTCGCCGACAGGAACGTTGTCGAACCCCACGACCTCGCCCCGCACTTCGCCCTCGTTGGACGCGATCGCGACCCGACGTCCGCGCAGCGAGCTCGCCAGCCCTTCGAGCGCGCGCCCTGGTTCGAGCTTGAGCTTTCTGCGCGAGAGCGCCTCCTCGGGGTCCTCGGGCTTGTCGAACGCGAGCGCGCCCACCGTGGCGCCTCCCCGAGCGACCCAGACCGAGAGCGACTTGAGCACGTCGTTCATCTCGTCGAGCCGAAACGACAGTTCGAAGGCCCCATCCGCGGGTCCCGACCGCTCGAGGTAGGCCACCCCGTGCTTGAAGAGCACCATGCGAACGACTCTCGGAGACTTCATCGAAGCGGAGTATCACTCAGGCCGCGATGACTGATGAAACACCAATCGCCTCGAAGCCCCGGCCGAGGAGCTACGCCCACGCCCCCCGACTCGCCGCCGACGGCGGCAAGGTAGAGCTCCGCTCGCTCTTCAGCGGGACCGGACCGGTGATGCTCGAGATCGGGCCCGGCCGGGGTCGATTTGCGCTCGAGCTGCTCGCGGCGCGGCCAGACTGGTCCGTGCTCGCCCTCGAGATTCGCAAGAAGCTCGCGTTCAACCTCGACGAGCGGATGCGCGAGAGGGGCTGTTCACCGCGCGCGCGGTGCTTCGCCGAGGACGCGCGCGAGGCGCTCCCGAGGCTGATCGGGGATGGGACCGTCAGCGCGGCGGCGATTCACTTTCCCGACCCGTGGTGGAAGAAGCGACACGCCAAGCGAATGGTCGTCGGTGACGAGCTGGTCAACGAGCTCGCGCGGCTCGTCGCCAAGGGAGGGACGGTGCTCGTTCAGACCGACGTCATCGAGCGGGCCGAGGCGTACTTCCCTCGCTTCGCCGAGCACCCCGAGTTCGCCAGCAAAGGCGCCCCCTACGTCGAAGAGAGCCCGTTCGTCCCCGCGCGCAGCAACCGCGAGGCGATGGCGATCACCGACGGACTTCCGGTGTACCGCATGGTGTTCGAGCGCAGGTGAGCGCACGAGCGCTTCGCTCAGCGCACGAACTGCCAGCTCGTCTGCCGCGCGACCTCGAGGTGAAAGTGGTTTCTGTGCGGGACGTTGAAGTTCGGCGTGAGCACGACGTGAAACAAGCTCCGCCGCGCGGAATCACAGGCGATCGTCCGCAGGATCCGCGCGCCGCGATGCCTCGGGACGCGAGCCTCGGGCCCGCACACCGGGGCCCTGAGGCGACCGTGAAAGTCGTCGAGGACCGAGAGCGTGCTGCGGTCGTCGAGGACGAACACGCCGGCGTCGATGGCCATTCCACCAGCGTGACGGCTCTGAACGGGGCGCGCCGCCGCTTCGGACTCCGACGGGGGACGATAGGTCGACAGGTGCACGACCTCGCGCACCGAGAGCGCCCGCAACATCCTGGACCAACGCAAGAGCGCGACCGCCATGCGACAGTCGACGAGCTCGCGGATCACGCGACGGCCGCTCGCGCGATAGGTGACTCCGCCGATCGGACCCGTGATGAAGATCGGCTGCGCGACGCCGCGCTGCGCTTGGGGGCTCGGCTCGAAGGGAACGGCCGCGCGACGAAGCACGCGGATGCACTGCCGATCCGACAGCGCTGCGATCTCGTGCGCGACCTGCGGCGAGGCAGGCAGCGGCTCTCCCTCGGCGCTCCCTGTGCGCTCGCCCTCGTCCGCGATGGGATCCGGGAGGTCGTCCTCGGGACGGCCGAGCACGCGCGTCGCCGTCGCCTCCTCGGCGCTGTTGTGCGGGTCGCTCGCGGCGGCGCTCGTCGTGTCAGCCCGCGAGGCGCTCGCCACGGAGCCGTCTTCTTCCAGCAAATTCACGGTGATTCGCGGCGCGCTCGCGTCCCTCGCGCCCGCATCGGAAGCAGGGGTCGACTGCGCGCGCACGGGCGATGCAGGCGCGACGAGCACGACCGACGCGCTCGCGAGCACCGCGAGAAACACACATATACTCGAGTGTCTGGGCGCTCTCATGGACCGGTCGCGTCGCGCACGAGCACGGCGTCGACGGCGTAGTGTTCTGCCCCTCGCGCAAAGCGCAAAGAAAGCGACGAACTGAAGCGGGTCATCGCGTAGGCCGCGAGCAGCTCGTCCGGCGTGCGAGTGGGGCGTCCGTTGATGGACACGATGCGGTCTCCGACGCGGACTCCGGCGGCCGCGAGGTAGCCCTGCGCGTCGAGCGAGGTGATCTCGTAGCCGCCCTCGGGCGCGCGACGGGCGCGAAAGCCCTGCGCAAACGGACGAAAATCAGCCAGCGTCGAGAGCCCCGACAAATCGAGCCGCAGCGTCCCGTCCGAGCGCTCGGCGAGGCGGGGGCGAAGATCGACCCATGGATCGCGGCGGACCGCTCGGGCGCGGCCCGCGGGCGCGGCGCGAACGGGAGTCCTGGCGACCACGGCCCTGGGAGGAGCGATTTCGGGCAACGGCGCGGGGGCCTCTGGAGCTCGGTCCGCAGGAGCCCTCGGGGGCCGCGAGCGGGCCGGCGCTCCGAGCCCAGCGCGCGAGATGCGCGGTGTTTCTCCGCGCGCACCGCTGCGCGACGCAAGCACGAGCGAGGCCGCGCCGCGAAGGAGCAACGCGCCCACGAGCGCGCAGAGCGCCACGAGCGCGAGCTCTTCGAAGATCGTGCGCGGGCGTCGCATCACCACAGACTACGCTTGGGACGAGGGAAACTTTCAGTTCTTCAACGACTACAACCACCGCCCGCCTTCCATTACAACCGCTGATCCAGTGACCTCGAGGTGGCAGTCAGTCGTCGGGCTCGTCGCGATCGTCCTTTCGATCGCGTGCGCGATCGCGCTCACGCGCACGCTCGGCGCGGACGATCGGGTCGACAAGCGGTTCGTGGCGGCTTTTCCCTCGCGGCCGATGCGGACGGTGTCGCTCGGGGCGACGGCCCTTCCGTCACCTGGGACGATCCGCGTCGTCGTGTGTCCCGCCGATCGCGCCCCGGCGATCGCGGAGGGAGGCTCTTTTCTCGTGCTGTCGCGCGGCGCACAGACGCTCGCCCGAGAAGCGCTCGAGCGCGACGAGGGCCACGGCCGACGCTGCCTAGAGGCCTACGCGCACGAGCGCGGAGAGGTGAGCGCCACGCTCGAGCTCTCGCCGACGGCCGCAACGCAGGTGGCCACGGTCGAGCGCTTCGTCCACAAGCGCTTCACTGTGCTGTTCGCGCTGCCGACGCTCGCGTTCGTGCTCGGGCTCGCGCTGGTGCTGTTTCGAAAAAAGTCACACACAATCGAGAACGCTGCCGACGGATCGAGCGCAGCGATCCCGGCAGAGACGCGCGTCTCGCCGGCCGCGCCGGTGACCTGGTCGCGCGCGTGGGCGATGGCGATCGGCGCGTACGTGGGGGTGCACCTCGTCAACGCGATGATCGCGATCGCGTGGATGGCGCTCTATCGGCCAGCGAGCCCGGCGGACGGCGTGACGCTGGTGGTGACGACCATCGTGCAGCACGGGCTCATGACCCTCGTTTCGTTCGCGCTGCTCGGGGCGTTCGACCGCGCCGCGGAGGGACCGCGAAACCTCGGACTCGCCGTCGATTGGCGCGAGCGTCTGGGGTTTACGAAGATCACCGCGCCAGGAGCGCTCGCCAGCGTCGCGATCGCGGCGGCGCTGGTCGGCGTGGCCATCGCGTCCACCAAGCTCATCCCTGACCTCGGCGCATCGCCCATGGGAAAGCTGCTCGAGCGCTCTCCAGCGCGCTACGCGATCGCGTTCGGCGCGCTCATCGCGCCCTTCAGCGAGGAGCTGTTCTTTCGCGGCGTGATGGTCAGCGCGTTCGGGCAGAAGAGCCTGTGGCGCGGCGCGTTCTGGGCGTCGGTGATCTTCACCCTCGCCCACGCTGCACAGCTCTGGGGCGCGTGGGCGGGGTTGATTCCAATCTGCGCCGTGGGCGTGACCAACGCTGTCCTGCGCGCGAAGACCAAGAGCCTGAGCTACCCGTGGCTCGTGCACACGATCTACAACGGAGCGCTCACGGCGAGCCTGTATTTTCTCTGAGATACCGGGCGCTCGATCAGCGCCCGCCGCTCAGCGCGCGAAAGCGCTGCTCGGGGCCGCCGGGCGCGTACGCTTGGACCGCGACGAGCGGAAGCGTCCCCGCGGGTTGCCACGAGTGCCGCACGCCCGCGGGAATCACCTGCGGATCTCCCGGTCGAACGATGGCCTGGTGCCCGAGCTGCCCCTCGGCGCCGCCCGCGACCTGCACCATCCCATCGGACACGATCGCCGTGAGCAGCTCGTACGAGCCGTCGTGCACGTGCTCTGCGACGCTCGCTCTGGCCGCGCCCACGAGCACGCCAAGCGACGCCCTCGGCGCGCTGGCCCCTTCGAACGCGATCTTCGCCCGAAATGACCCGCCCCCCCAGCTGAGCCACGGAAGCGCCGCGAGCGGACGAAGCTCGAGCCGAGGGCTCGGCGGGCGCTGCAGCTTCGCGCGATCACCCGCGCTCGCTTCTCGCGGGGTTTGTTGCGGTGCGCTCGGGGTCTCCGCGGATTGCGGCTCATCACGGGCGATCACCAACACGACGGCCGCCGGTGGACTCGACCCATCGACGTACAGAGACAGCCCGATCCCTGCAGAGCGAATCGCGGTCCACGCTTCGCTGCGCTGGTCCTGGTCGAACTCGAAGTCGGCCTCGCGCGAAGCGGCCCTCGCCGGCGACGCCACGACGCTGCCTGCCACCACCATCGCGAGCACATCGTAGTCGCCGGGCTCGACGCGCACCGTGCTTCCCGGCTCGATGACCCAAGGGCTCATCTTGGCCGGCGCCCGCGCGTCGTCGAAGCTCGCGTCGAGCACACACGTCCCGCGGTCGCATCGACGCACCGCGCGGCTCTGCCGCAGCTCCTCGGCGTTGATCGTCGGAAGCTCTCGCGGAGCGAGCGAGCCGCCGAAGCCCTCGGGCAGCTGCGAGGTGATCGTAGAGGGCGCGGGACGGCACGCACACAGATTCAATACAACTGTCGAAACAGCGGCGATGCCGACGCGCCGAGCCGTCACGACGTCGCCCCTTCGCGCCGCTCGAACTCCTCTCTCGCCCGCGTCCTCAGCGACGCGTCTCGCACGAACTCGGCCGCCGTCCTCGCCATGGCCTTGGCCGCGACGATCATCGCGTCGATTCCTCGCGGGGACGCCGCGCACCGCGCGAACGCGTGCTGGTGGCAGGTCGTCTCGTTCTCGTCGCAGATCGCCACCCACGGGTGGATGCTCGGAACAGCGTGGGACACATCGCCCATGTCCGTGCTCCCAGCGCCCGCGTTGGGGTCGGTCCGTCGCGGCGCGCGCCCCAGCGCCTTCATGTGCGCCCCGAACGCGTCCGCGAGGGGCATATTGTTCGAGAGGTCCTTGTATCCGCGGCGCGCGGTGATCGAGAGGGTGACGTCTCCCGCCATCGCCGCGGCCTTCGCGCAGCGCTCGACGATGGCGCGGACGCGCTCGAGCTCGCGGACGTTGGTGGCTCGCACGCTGAACTCGCAGCTCGCCTTGCCCGCGATGATGTTGACCGCCTCTCCGCCGTTGGTCACATACCCGTGCACGCGCACTCCGTCGCGAAAGTGCACGCGCTGCGAGTCGATCAAGTGAAACGTGTTGGTCACCGCGGAGAGCGCGCTCTGCCCGTCCCACGGCGCGATGGCAGCGTGCGAGGCTTTTCCCGCGAACTCGAACTGCAGCCACACGTTGGCCAGCGTCGGGTGCGCGAGCAGATCGCGATCGAAGGGGTGAAACATCATCGCGCAGTCGACGCCGTCGAACGCGCCCGCTTCGATGAGCATGATCTTGCCCCCGCCGCCCTCCTCCGCGGGCGTGCCGATGAGGTCGAATCCTCCGTCGATCGCCGCTGGATTCTCTCGGACGACCTGCGCGAGCGCGCAGAACGCGCCGACGGCGCCGGCCGCGATGAGGTTGTGCCCGCACGCGTGCCCGACGTGCGGGAGCGCGTCGTACTCCGCGAGGATCGCGACGCGCGCGCTCGCGTTTCGCCCGCTGACCCGCGCGCGAAGCGCCGTCTCGAGCCCGCCAAACGGAAGCTCGACCGGCACCGAAGCGAGCGCGCCAGCGGTCTCGCTGATCCACGCGGCGGCCTTGCGCTCTTCGAAGCGCAGCTCAGGGTTGCTGTGAATCTTCAGCGCGAGCTCGGCGAGGCGATCCTTCATCGCGTCGACGGCGCTGTCGATCTTCGCGTCGAGCTCGGCTGGCGTCATCGGCAGTTGGTTCTGCGTCATGGGGGTGTTTGTCCTTCGACGGACGGTCCGGGGGTGACCGGCGAAACGTACCGAGAAGTTGCACGGGCGTCCCGCTCCTCGGAGAGTATGCGCTCCTCGGCAGAGCGGCGCGCGCCGCTGCGTGAGTCATGGGCATCGAAGCGCTGATCGCAGAAGCGAACAAATCGAAGGTTCCGCCGATCGTCCTGGTGGTGGGCGACGAGCGGCTGCTCGTGACGCAGGCGGTCGACGCGGTGCGCGCAGGAACGGTCGGCGCGGGACCGCGAGGGTTCAACGAGGACCACTTCGACGCCGCGAGCGCTTCGAGCGCCGCCGTGGCCGACGCCGCCCGCTCGCTGCCGATGATGGGCAAGGTTCGGCTGGTGCTCGTGCGCAACGCCGACGCCTGGAAGGCCGCGGATTGGGACGAGCTCGTTCGCTACGCAGAGGCGCCGTCTTCGAGCACCGTGCTGCTCGTGCTCGCAGAGAAGCTCAACGGCAGCATGAAGTTCGTCGCGAACGCCAAGCGAAAAGGCTGGCTCTTCGAGGCCAAGACCCCGGACGAGCGCGACCTCGGGCCGTGGATCGACGCCGAGGCCAGGCGCCGCGGGATCACCTTCGCGCGCGGCGCGGCGGAGTCGCTGTTGCTTTCGATCGGCGCGGACCTCGGCGCGCTCGCCGACGCGCTCGAGCGCCTGCAGCTCTTCGCGGGCGGGCGAACGATCACGGACGACGACGTCGAAGAGATCATCAAGCCCATCCGAGAGTCGGGTCCGTTCGAGCTCTCCGAAGCGGTGGCGGACAGAGACCTTCCGCGGTGCCTGTCGATCATCGACTCGCTCTCGCGCGCGGGCAACCGGGACAAGCCGGCGCTCGTCGTGCTCGCGCTCGTTGCGCGGCAGATTCGCATGCTGGCGCTGGCCCGAGACGGCATCGACAAGGGCGGCGACGGCACCGCGCAGCTCCACGGAAAAATGCCGCCGTTCGCTGCGAAGAAGCTGGCGCTCGTCGCGCGCAACAAGTGGAGCGCCGGGCACTTGTTTCGAGCGCTGAAGAAGCTCTCGGAGACCGACGGTCGCTTGAAGTCTTCGAGCGGCGCGCGCGGTCAAGAGTGGCGCGTGATGGAAGAGCTCGTGCTCGTGCTCTGCGCTTGAGCTTCGAGCGCGGCCTCGAGGTGCTCGATGTCCATCCCGTTCATCACGACACCATTTCTCTCAACGGATCGAATGGTGGCACGACGATCGTTCCGTCGCTCGCAGAGGTGAATCGTTGCTTCGAGAGCGGCTCGCGGAGCAGCGCTCAGCCCATCGGCTCGAAGTCGGCTTTGCTCGCGCCGCACTCGGGGCACGACCAATCGTCGGGGAGGTTTTCGAAGGGCGTTCCTGCGGGAATTCCGCTCGCAGGATCACCATCAGCGGGATCGTAGATGTGGTTGCACACCGCGCAGCGCCAGCGTCTCGTCGTCGAATCAGCCATCGTTGTTGCGAGCGAGACTAGCAACAACAACAACGGCCGCGACACCCCCTCGCGGCTGTGGCATCCAGGGACGTATGCCACGGATCACACAGGTGTATACGCGAACCGGCGACGACGGCACGACAGGCCTCGGCGGTGGACAACGCGTCCCGAAGGACTCGCTTCGAATCGAGGCGTACGGGACCGTCGACGAGCTCAACTCCGCGATCGGCGTCGCGGTCGCGTCGGGCCTCGACGAGCGGCTGTCGCGCGCGTTCGCGACGATTCAGAACGAGCTGTTTCACCTCGGGAGCGACCTCTGCATCCTCGAAGAGGACAAGGTGAAATTCAAAGTGCCTCAGATCGAAGAGAAGCACGTCGTCGCGCTCGAAGCGCTCATGGACGAGCTCAGCGAGTCTCTGTCGCCGCTCGAGAACTTCATCCTGCCCGGAGGCACGGTGGGCGCAGCGCAGCTCCACGTCGCGCGATGCGTCTGTCGCCGCGCCGAGCGCCAGGCGATCGCGCTGTCGCGCATCGAGCCGGTGGGCGCGTTCGTGGTGAAGTACCTCAATCGCCTGAGCGACGCGCTGTTCGTGATGGCCCGCTTCGAGAACCACGCTCGCGGCCGCACCGACGTCCTCTGGAACAGCAGGGCCTGAGCGCGCTCAGCGCGCTGCGTTTTCGGGCGGCGCGTAGACGCTGACCAGCGCGGCCAGCGTCGAGGACGCGATCGCGCCGAGGCCCACCAGCGAGAAGGCGTCGAGCACGCGCGGCCCGAATTGCTCTGCGCGGCTGCCGAGCACGGGGACCGCGCCCCAAGCCATCGCGACGACGGCCCACACCGAGGCGCCCATCGATCCGCGCCCAGGAAGAAATGCGCTCAGCGAGAAGAGCGCGACGGCGAAGAACGTGAGCGCGGGCAAGTGCATCGCAGCCCACGGACCGCCGCTCACAGACAGCGCAGCGCCCCCGCTCGGCAGCAGCGCCCAGACCGCGCCGAGCGCGAGCCCCGCGGCGACCGCTGCGCGCGCGCGGTTGCTTTGCGGATAAAACGAGCGCAGCAACAGCCCCGTAGGCAAGAGCACGAGCAGCGCCGCGAGCACGAGCGCTCCCGCGACCGAGTGGCCCTCGCACCCCATCGCGCGCACCGCGAGCGCGGGAAGCGCCGGAGCAAACGCCAGCAACGCGCGCGTCGCGTGGCCGACAGGAAATGCGGCGAGCGCGAGCGCGATCACGCCAGGAATGGTCCAGGTCGCCGCAGCGAGGGGGTCCCTCAACAGCGAAGGAACCGCGCTGACAACAACGAGCATCCCCGCCGTCGCGAGCGCGACACGGAGCTGGGACTCGCCGACCTCTGGCGCTTCGCTCTCGTCCGGCTGCGCGACAGGGGTCGCCTTCGGCTCGCTGTACTTCTGCGAGGTCGGCGTGAGCGCTGCGATCACGGGCCGCGACGCGCGCCCCGCGCCACCTTCGGACGACGCGCTCGCGTTTGGCGCAGGGTGCGGCGGATCGCTCGGCGACCTGCTCGCTGCTCCGCTGAATACGCCCGGAGAAGACTGCGGTGAACGCGGTTCACTCGAAGGCATCGCCGCGCCGAGCTCACCCGTGACAGCGTTGTGCTCGAGCGTCGCGGCGAAGCCCGCCGGCGTCGTCGTCGTGCGAACCGACGCGGAGTCCGGCGTTCCCTCGCGGAGGGTCGCTGCACCGACGGGCCCCGAGGGGGGACGTGTCGCGGTCGAGGGTGGATCTTTTGCGGCGAGCGACTCCGCCGAACGCTCGGATTGCGCTGGGCTCGGCGGAGGCGAGCTGTGAACCAAGGTCTTCGAGAGCGAAGCCAGCGCTGCGGGTGGCGTTTCGCGCGCGGCGTCCTGCGATTGGGCCTGATGGCTGTCGCTTCGACCAGCGGGCCCCACGGGTGTCCCGACGAGAGGCGAGGTTCCAGCAAGCGTATGGGTGAGGGTCTTGTGTGGCGTCGGCGCCGAGCGCGCGGCGGCGGTCGGCGCGTGCCCGACGATCGTGCTCGAGAGCGGGTGCGCCGGCGCGGCGATCCGCGCGTTGTTCGCGGCGCTCGTGGGAGCCTGCGATGGCGCGCCCTGCGCGAGAGTCCCATCGCGCCCATCGGCGACGACCGTGCTCGACGCGTGCGATGGTTGCGCGGGCTGCGCGGGCGGTGACGCGGGCGATGGTTGTGACGACTGCTCCGCCTGCGCTGCCTGACGAACGAGCGGCGCCGACATGATCAGCGTGCCGCGCAGATTGCCCGAAGCATTGTCCGAGGGACTGGCCGAGCCCATGCGACCCGCGGAGGAAGGCGTCCCAGGTGGCGCCGTCGAAGGACTCGCCGTCGGCGCGCTGTAGGGACTCGCGGGCGGCGCAGCGGCGCTCGCAGAGGGCGGCGCGGCCGGTGGCTCCGATGGCTTGGTGCTGCCCGGAAACACCGACGCCATCCCGAGGCCAATGGTCGACGTCAGAGGGTTCGCCGCTTTGGGTTTGCTCGCGCTCGACGGCGCGCTGGACTCACTCTCAGCGCTCTTCGCGGCGGCCGCCGCGCTCAACTCGGTCGCGGAGAACACCATCGTTGTTCGCGAGGCGGACTCGGGACCGGACGAACGCGAGGAGGTGGCCGCGGATGACGGCGCCTTCGGCTCGCTCGACGCTGGTTCGTTGTGACCGATCGTCGTTCCTCCGACGCGCGCGGGCTTCGTCGTCGCCGTCGAGGAGACCGTCACGATCCCTTGCGATCGCCCGGCCAGCATCGCGTGGACCTCCTTCGCATCGAGCCCCAGCGTCGGCGTCGGTTGGTCCAAGCGCTTTGCGCCCGACGGGCCTGGCGCGCTCGGCGGCGGCCTCACGGGCTCGGGAGCGGAGCCGACGTTGCTGGGAGTCGCCGGAGCTCCTGGAATGCCGAGAGCGCCGATCGCGACCGTCGTGCGAAGAGGGTCCGCGGGACGCGTGCTCGGGGAATACGGAGTCGCCGCGGGAAACGGCGCGGGAGGATTGCTCGGCGCGACGGGCGCTCCGACGGAGACGTCTGGCGGGCCAGGAAGCGGATCGTCGGAGACATCCCAACGATCCTCCGCGGGCACCGGCGGTCGATCGCTGGACGCGCGCGGCTTCGGGGTGCCGAGCGGCGTGAGAGAAATCCGACTCTTGGTGGCGGATGGCAGCCGCACCCCGCAGCTCGGACAGCTCGCGCCCGCGTATTCGGGCGGAAGTGCGCTCTGACAGACGGGACATCGATCCATCTTCGATACACTCGCGCGAGCGATGGTCACCCGCAAGCTTCTAACTCAGGACGCAAACCAGAGAATTCGCGCCGGCGACAACGAGGGAGCCCTTCGTGGGCTGGTCGCGCTCGTCCGCTCGGCGCCGCACGACCTCGACGCGCGGTTACGCATCGGGGACGCGCTGTTGATCGCCGGGGACAACACCCAGGCGATTCAAGTGTACGCCTTCGTCGCGCGAGAAGCCTCTCTTTCGGGCTATCCCTTGAAGGCGATTGTTGCGCTCAAGATCCTCGCGCGGATCGACCCTGCGATCAACGAGCTGCTCGGGCAGTTGGCGCAGCGGTACGCCGCGGGCTCGTCGGCGCTCGGAAAGGCCGTCCGGCTGGCGCCTCCGACGCCCGAGTCGGAGGTTCCTGCGGCGGCGTTCGTCCCCAACGAGCTCGATTATGGGCAAGTGCGCGCGGTGGCCGCGCAGGCCGCGACGCTGCGCGAGGGGCTGCCTGGCTACCCTGCGACGGTGGCGCCCATTCCGTTGCTCTCGGATCTGCCGCCGGAAGCGTTTGTAAAAATGCTCTCAGCCGTGACGCTCAAGCGCGCGGCGCAGGGAGACGCGATCATCCGCGAGGGAGAGCCAGGCGACGCGTTCTACATGCTCGCGCGGGGAACAGCCCGAGTCACCCGGCGCGCCGGCGGCGGCGGAACGGTGATCACGCCCGAGAACGACGTCCTGCTCGCGACGCTCGGCGAGGGCTCGATCGTCGGAGAGATGGCGCTGGTCTCCGGGGCTCCTCGCGGCGCCACGGTGTCGGTGGTCGACGACGGGGACGCGCTCGTCTTCGGTCGCGACGCGCTCGAAGCCGTGGCCCGAGAGATCTCTGTGGTGGGTCAAGCGCTCGAGCGGTTCACCCGCGATCGGCTCGTGCAAAACCTCCTGGCGACGCACCCGATCTTCAAGCCCTTCGATCGCGCGCAGCGCGTGCAGCTCGCGTCGCGGTTCAGCGCGCACGACGCGCCCGCCGGCGCGGTGATCATCCGCGAGGGAGACGTCGGACGAGGGCTCTTTCTGTTGCTCTCGGGGCAGGTCGAGGTCACCCGCGAAAACAACGGACAGCGCGTGGCGCTCGCGACGCTCGACTCGGGCGACGTCTTCGGCGAAATCGCCCTGATCGAGCAGGGAACGACCACCGCGACCGTCACCGCCGTGCGCAACAGCACCGTGATGTTTCTCTCGCGCGAGCTCTTCGATCGCTTGGTGCAAGGCGTCCCGGAGCTTCGGACGTACTTCGAGAACCTCGCGCAAGACCGCTTGATGGACGCCAACCTCACGATGAGCGCCGCGGCCGAGGGGCCCGAAGCGAGCGCGGTCGAAGACGAACACGAGCTGCTCGACGAGGACGACCTCGTGCTCGTGTAGAGACTCCAAAGGGCAGGTCTGCCCAAAAAAGGGCAGATCTGCCCCTTCGCTCAGCGCCTCATCGTCACCCAAATTGTGCTTGGGAAAATCCCAGAAGAGCGCGCTGGGCGCAGTGCTGAAGCCCCCCCCGCGCTGCCGCGCGCGAGCGAGTGCAACGACAGTGGGCGCAGTGCTGAAGCCCCCACCCGCGCTGCCGCGCGCCGAATGAGCAGAACGCCAG
>LNFM01007250.1_pt1 | contig 17511 bp, 19 predicted proteins | sample 596031 | NCBI WGS metagenome assembly LNFM01 (sample SAMN04254537, study PRJNA301005) | activated carbon metagenome | isolation source: dual media filters at the Ann Arbor, Michigan drinking water treatment plant | place: USA: Ann Arbor | reverse complement strand
CTATCATTATTTTCATTAATGAATTTTTCATTTTGAATAAAATTGTAATCAAAGCAAACTACCTTGATTAGTTGATAAAATAAATTTGGATAAAAGACAGTTGAGAAAGAATGTAATTACAGTACCAATAATGGTATGAAAAACAATACTAAAACTGTTGAATTGGATAGCGAAAAGCTATGAATTTGACACACTTATGGCTATCAAAAATGGATTTAGCTTATTTTAGGAATGAGCCAAATGGAATAAAAACCATCTAAGATTAATGGTATTGTGTATGAAAATTTAACTTTCTCGATTGAAGAATAGCTAAACATGTAATTTTTAAAAACGATTTCAGATAAAAAGCTTACTGAAGAGGTTGGACAGGTTGACGAACATCCACATTTAGAATGACCGCAATTGCCTTTACAACCTTTGTGATCTTTATCTTTCGAATTATCGTTGTCACAACAACTCTTTTTTTCTGATTTAGTAGAGGAAATTTCTTTTTTGCAAGAACTCTTGTCTGAACCTTTACCACAAGCCATAGCACTATTAGGCAAGATAAACATGCCTAAAATCATTATGAGTATGATGTGGTATTTTTTCATTAAACTAATAAAACAATACAAAACTAATTAAAATAAATTAATATTAAGTAAAAATATTGTTAAATAGATTTTCTCTTTGTCAAACAATCTGATTTGAATTTATTTTTCAAAATCTTCATGTCTTCGCTTACTTTTCTATCTAGCACTTTTGCATAATGCTGAGTAGTTCTCAAATTTTTATGACCTAACATTTTGCTTACGCTTTCAATAGGAACTCCGTTTGTCAATGTTACAGTTGTGGCAAAGGTGTGTCTTGCAATGTGAAAAGTTAATTCTTTTTCAATTTCACAAACTCCGGCTATTTCTTTTAAATAAGCGTTCATTTTTTGGTTCGATAGGATAGGTAGTAGTTTTTCTTCATTTAAACATTGTGGATGATTTTCGTATTTATCAATTATCATTTGAGTTACAGGAAGGATTGGAATTTTGGATGCACTTTCTGTTTTTTGTCTGTGAGTAAATATCCATTTTTCGCCATCAATACCGAAGCTTATATGCGACTTTGTTAAGTTTTTGACATCTATGTATGCCAAACCTGTAAAGCAGCTAAAAAGGAAGATATCGCGAACTAGCGAAAGTCTTTCTGTTTTGAAATCTTTTTCAATTATGCTTTGAATTTCAGCTTCGGTCAAATAAACTCGTTCAACTTCTTTAACTTTTGATTTGTAGTTGGCAAAAGGATTTTTTTCTAACCAGTCATTGGCCAAGCAAAGCTTGATAATTTTATTGAAGTTTTTTAGGTATTTAACAGCTGTATTGTTAGCACAATTTCTAACGCTTCGTAACCAAAACTCGTAATCCGTAACAAAGGCGTGGTCAATCTTTGTAATATCAATATCTGAAACGTTGTATTTCCATTGCATAAACTCAATAGTATGCTTGAGTGAAGTAGTGTAGCGTTCTAATGTTCCTGGAGCGTATTCTTTTCCAACTAATTCCTTTATTTTGTTGTTGTGGTCTTGGAAGATGGGAACAAGCATACGCTTGGTTTCTGATAGACCAAACAATTCATTCTTTAGATTTTCTGAATTTAAACTGATGTCTTTTTTGAAAAGTTTCTTCTCAGCTTCTAAAACTTGACTTTTTAAGTAATCAAGATGACTATTGATTGTTCTAGCTTCTTCTGTGGAACCTTTTACTTTGCTGCCTTCTGAGGACCATTTATCAGGATTGATATATTTGTTGGTGCTAAACTCAAAACGTTTGGTATTGACAGTAACTCTAGTGTAGATAGGACAAACCCCTAAATTGTTGGCTTTTGCTCTCTTGATGTAGAAGAGAATTGATACTGATGTGTTCATTGTTGGTGACCTTAAAGTTAGTATTAAATTTATTCGATTTAATAACTACACACAAGATGTACATTTTTTGAATATGTTGTTGAACAACTTGTAGTAGCGGTGCTTTAGTTGCGAGGTGTCACTTAAAATTTATTTTTTTAGTGACACCTTAAAAGACACCTAAACTTTGAGATTTAATGAATAATTTGATACAGCCCTAAAAGAAAAAACCCACTAAATTGTTGAATTTAGTGGGTTTTAGTACCGTTTGTATTTCTACTGGCGGAGAAAGAGGGATTCGAACCCCCGGACCTGTTACAGTCAACAGTTTTCAAGACTGCCGCATTCGACCGCTCTGCCATTTCTCCAGTAAGACGCACATACTTCCGTATTGCGGATGCAAATATAGTAACCTTTTTTTGTTTTCCAAATAGATTTTAAACAAAAAAACGATTAATTTTTATTATAAAAACTAATCGTTTCATTTTCTATACTTTAGGAAACTTAAATTTTGTATTTTTTTGCATTAATAACCCACGTAATCTGTGATTTCTAATCCATATCCAATCATTCCTACGCGTTTTGTGTGTTGCGTATTGGTGATTAATCGTATTTTAGAAATGTCTATGTCGTGCAATATTTGTGCTCCAATTCCAAAATCTTTCGCATCCATTCTAATTTGTGGAGCATTGATGATTCCTTGCTCTTGTAATACTTTAAGTTCTTTCAAACGATTTAATAAATCTAAAGATTGTACTTCTTGATTAATGAAGATAACGGCACCTTTGCCTTCCTCATTAATCAAACGGAACATATCATCCAATTTTTTATCGGCATTGTTGGTCAAGGTTCCTAAAATATCGTTGTTGATTTGCGTCGAATTGATACGCGTTAAGATAGATTCGCCTTTACTCCAACTTCCTTTGGTTAAAGCTACGTGAACTTGTTTATTTGTGGTTTGTAGATAAGCTCGCAAACGAAATTGTCCGAAACGTGTTTCTATTTCAAAATCTTCTTTCTTTACAATTAAGCTATCGTGTTGCATTCTGTAAGCCACCAAAGCTTCAATGGAAACTAATTTTAAATCAAATTTCTTTGCTACTTCAACCAATTGTGGTAAACGAGCCATTGTTCCATCTTCATTCATGATTTCAACAATAACTCCTGCCGATTTGAATCCAGCTAAACGTGCAAAATCAATTGCTGCTTCCGTATGACCAGTTCTTCTCAAAACGCCACCTTGCTTTGCAACCAACGGAAAGATATGTCCAGGACGCGCTAAATCATAGGGTTTTGTGTTTTCATCTACTAAAGAAAGAATAGTTTTGGCTCTATCAGCTGCAGAAATACCTGTAGTAACACCATTTCCTTTTAAATCTACAGAAACCGTAAAAGCAGTTTCCATATGGTCAGTATTGTTTCTAACCATCGCGTGTAAATCCAATTCTTTACAACGACTTTCAGTTAATGGTGCGCAAATTAATCCACGACCATGTGTAGCCATAAAATTAATCATCTCGGGAGTTACTTTTTCGGCAGCAGCCAAGAAATCACCTTCATTCTCTCTATCTTCATCATCAACAACAATGATGACTTTACCTTGACGAATGTCTTCGATAGCTTCTTCTATAGTGTTGAGTTGTATGTTATTTGACATGATCTTAATTAGTAGTTAATGTGTTCAAAACTTTTTTTGTGTAAAGGTAAAGCAAACCATAAAAAGGAAAACCAGTTAATAGTGAAATACCCATACCAGGTTCGATTGCTATACAATGTGCCTTGCTTATTTTTGAAACGATTTGTTGTGATTGATATATAAAATATAGTAATACTATAAGACTTAATCCAAACAAAATTGTGGTGATAATGGAATTATTCATAAACCATAGTAGGCAGGTTATGAATGTTATAGCATAAGCGATTAACCCAAAATTGGCATATTTTTGATATTTTTCGATATGTGATTTAGTATCAAATAAGGCATCAATAGTTTTTGGAGTTGCATTCTCATTCTCTTGTGTTTTTTTTGTAAAAAACTTTTGAAGAGGAAGTAATACACCATCAAAACTTACCATACCTCCAATGTCATTAATAGCTCTATAGGTAAGTAAAACTGCTAGAGGAGTTAATACAATCGACGACATCCAAACGCCCATAAAGGGTGTCATTCCGTCTTCTTGAGCTACTCTTTTTCCAAAAGTATTGATAAAATGAAATACAATAAAAATCGCTACTGCAAATACAATAGGTAATCCCAAACCACCTTTTCGGATGATAGAACCTAGTGGTGCTCCAATAAAAAACATCAATAAGCATGAAAAGGCAATCATGTATTTGTCATGTAATGCAATCCAATGTTTGTTGATACTTTTCTGTTTGGCTTGCATTTCAAAAATAGAACTGTCAATAGAAAAAACAGTATTTTCTATATTACTGAAGGCAATTTTTACTATCTCACTTTTTTGACTATCAGTAAGATTAGCCAATAAATTATTGGAAGAAACTTTGGTTCTTACTTGTGTGCTATCGGGTTGATAGTAAGTGTTGTTTATCCCAGTGCGCAAATAAATGTTTTCGGTGTAGGAGCGAAGGTCTTTTTTGTAATTGGTATTAAGTGAATCAATAGTAAATCGTAACTCACTTATATTAAGCATGGTATTGGTATTTGAAATATCCACTTCATCCATACTCGATTGATTCAATTTTGATAAATCAATATTAATTACATCACGTTTGAAGGTTCCTTTAGCAAATGGAATTCTAGGACGTTCTTCATATTTTTTTGGAATTATATCTTCGTAATAATTTCCGTCTGTTAAAACTAACTTTAAAGTATTGGATGATTCACTACTTATTAGTTCACCTTTTTTAGCTTTAATTACGGTTGTATTTCCTTCACCATTTGGAAGTTTCCTGTGAATGGTTACTCCAGTTAGAAAGTTTCCTTTCTCACCTGATTTTTTATCTACTTTGATGGTGTAATTTCCAACTTCACTAAATTGACCTTCTGCAATAGCCATAGCTGGCTTAACTTGAGCGATATTTCGTCTAAAGTTGATGAACTTATATTCTGCGTAAGGAATTACGTTATTGGCAAAGAAAAAGGATAAAATGCTTAGTAAAATTATAAATACGGTGATGCTTCTCATGGTTCTCTGAAAAGAAATTCCAGAAGATTTCATTGCGGCAAATTCGTAGTTTTCTGCTAAGCTTCCAAAAGTCATAATAGAAGCCAATAATACAGATAAAGGCAATACTAGCGGAACTATTCTTGGCATGGAGAACAGTAAAAATTTCACAACCAAAAGGAAGTCTAAATCTTTACCAGCCAACTCAGAAATGAATAACCAGACCGTTTGAAGTATGAATATAAAAAACAAGATTACAAATACCGTAGTAAATGTAATCAGGAATGATTTTAATAAATACTTGTCTAATATTTTCACAAAAGCTAATCTAATTTATTGATGTAGTAGTTAGGATATTTACTCGCTACAAATGTAAATTGATTTTTTGACAATGGCTGATTGGTTTTGAAAGAATTAACAGTCAATGTAGTTTTTGTTCCATTTTTACCAACTTCTATAAGGTTGTAAATGGTTTTAGTTTGAACATCAATTCCCAACAAAACCTCTTTACGTTGGTCTTTAGCGCTATTCGGAATTAATTTGATGTATTGAATTTTACGTCCTTTAATGTTTTGAGAAATATCCATAGAATATTTATAACCACTATTGAAAAACGTTAGCATTTTGGCAGGTGTAATAGCTTTATCATCTTTGTCATTTACACTTGAAATAGTAACTTCTTCATCTTCTGGATTTATAGTGTAGGATTTTTTTCCATCGTAAATTTTAGTTACGCCCATAAAATTAAGAACATACTTATTTCCTTCCAAAGTTACATTTCCTTTGCTTTCTTGGTTGATGTTTTCTTTGGCGTTATTTAAAGTGTATTTAAAATCAATAACGATGTTCTTATAACTTTTAATTTTTTCAGTTACATCGTCTAAAAGCTCTTTAGCTTTTTTATCTTGTGCATTAGCTGTTAAACTAACAAAAAGTAGTAACGCAATTGACAGAAATTTATTCATTTTAATTATTGTTTTGTTCATTGTTTAAAAATTGATCTAAAGCTACCAAGTCTGGAATATTTACACTTCTAGCTTTGCTACCTTCAAAAGGTCCAACAATTCCGGCTGCTTCTAGTTGGTCTATTAGTCTTCCGGCACGATTGTAACCTAATTTCAATTTTCTTTGCAATAATGATGCCGAACCTTGTTGGGCGGTCACAATTATTTCTGCAGCTTCTCTAAACATAGAATCTCTTTCAGAAATATCGATGTCTAATTTCATGCTGCTTTCTTCACCAACATACTCAGGAAGCATGAAAGCACTTGCATAAGCTTTTTGAGAACCAATATAATCTACAATTTTTTCTACTTCAGGTGTGTCTACAAAGGCACATTGTACACGAACTAAATCATTTCCGTTAGAAAACAATAAATCTCCACGTCCAATCAATTGATCGGCTCCACCAGAATCTAATATAGTTCTTGAGTCAATTTTTGATGTTACTCTAAAAGCAATTCTCGCAGGAAAGTTAGCTTTAATCATACCCGTAATTACATTAACCGAAGGTCTTTGTGTGGCGATGATTAAGTGAATTCCAATAGCACGAGCTAATTGCGCCAAACGAGCAATTGGTGTTTCCACTTCTTTTCCTGCGGTCATAATTAAATCGGCAAACTCATCGACCACTAATACAATGTAAGGTAAAAATTGGTGTCCGTGTTCTGGATTTAATTTTCTTTGTTTGAATTTCTCATTATATTCTTTGATGTTTCTAACCATCGCATCTTTCAATAAAGAATAACGGTTGTCCATTTCGATACAAAGCGAATTCAATGTATTTATTACTTTGCTATTATCGGTGATAATGGCATCTTCAGAATCTGGTAATTTTGCTAAATAATGCCTTTCAATTTTGTTGAAAAGTGTTAACTCCACTTTCTTTGGATCTACCAAAACAAACTTCACTTCTGCAGGATGCTTTTTGTATAATAACGAAGTTAAGACCGCATTCAAACCAACCGATTTTCCTTGTCCAGTTGCTCCAGCCATTAAAAGGTGAGGCATTTTGGCTAAGTCAAATACAAAAGTTTCGTTAGAAATAGTTTTTCCTAATGCAATTGGTAATTCCATTTCGGCTTCTTGAAACTTTGCAGATGCAATCACCGTTTTCATTGGAACCATAGTAGGATTCTTGTTTGGAACCTCAATACCAATTGTTCCTTTTCCTGGAATAGGAGCGATGATACGAATACCCAATGCTGAAAGAGAAAGTGCAATATCGTCTTCCAAACTTTTAATTTTAGAAATACGAATTCCAGCTTCTGGAACAATTTCATAAAGTGTTACCGATGGACCAACAGTCGCTTTGATTTGAGCAATATCGATTTTGTAGTTACGTAACGTTTCTACAATGTTGTTTTTGTTGTCCTCAAGTTCCTCTTGATTGATGGTAATTCCAACGCTTGAGTATTCTTTCAGTAAATCAATAGTTGGAAATTTATAATTAGACAATTCCAATTTAGGGTCAAATAAACCAAAATCGGCTACTAATTTGGCTGCCAAATTTTCTTCAACCGTATCTTCGTCTTGCGATTTTTCAATTACAAAAGCTTCGTCATTGGTTTTGATTATTTCTTTAGCAGGTTCTACTTTTGGAGTTATGGGTTGCTCAACTTCTAGTGAAAGTGAAGGAGTAACTTTTGGTTCGTTTTTTAATGTAGGTTCCAATTCAATTTCAGAATAACTTGAAATTGTTGGTTTCAATGTTTCTTTATTGATTTCAAACTGAGAGGTTACTGGTTTGATATAAGGTTCTTCAAATGCTTCATCTAAATCGTCTTTAGATTCCTCAACGGCATATTCTTCAAGATTGTAAGCTCCACTTGCATCTTCAGAAGGTTTTGATTTCATAGCATCAATATCTTCTTTGAATTCTTTTTGCTTTTTCTCAAAAAACATTTTGATGCTGTCTGGAGAGATTTTGATTTTGAATAATAAATAAATTACTAATCCAAAAAGTAAGACTAAGAAAGTTCCAATTTTTCCGATGTAATCTTGAAAGAATTGATTCATTTCAAAACCAATAGTTCCGCCAAGTTCTGGAATAGAATTGGCAAAGAATCCGAAAAGTATGGATAAGATGATGATGGCAAATAAATCCCAAAACCAAGTTGATTTTAATTTCTTTAATGGCAAATCTAAAACCATAAAAGCTCCAGTAATGAAAAACAATTTCACAAAAAGAAACGATGCGGCTCCAAATCCTTTGTAAATAAAGAAGTCAGCTAAAAAAGCACCTACTTTTCCCAACCAATTTTCTGCAGGTTTATTTCTGTCAGATAATGCGGTAACCACACTTTGATCTTCTTGACCATGCATGAAAAACGAAATGAAAGCCACCAAAAGTCCTATGGATAAAAGTACTAAAAGACAACCAAAAACTACTTTGTATTGTCTTTTCATTTTCCAAGGAAGTTTTTCTCCTAGTTCGTCAGGTTTTGTATTTTCTTTTTTTACTTGTTTTGCCATTCGAAATTAAATAGTTGGTATAAAAATAGAAATTTTATGTTGTAATCAATTAAAATTTTGGAATATAAATAATGCATCCAATAGCAATAGCAGTCATTGCAGCAAAAAATACGGCTCCAGCTGCAATGTCTTTGATAAAACCAATGCGTTCATGGTATTCAGGATGAATAAAATCGGCCACTTTTTCTACTGCAGTGTTTAGACCTTCAATTCCAAGGACTAAACCAATGGCTAAGGTTTGAATCAACCATTCTTCGTGAGAAATTTCAAAGTAAAAACCAGCAATAATCATTATAACAGCCAAACAACTTTGTACCATTACACTGTGTTCGGTTGTAATTAATTTGATGGCGCCTTTAAAGGCAAATCCCATACTTTTAAATCGTCCAGTTAAGAAGGTTTTATCTCTTTCGAATTCCATTATAGTGATGCTAAAGCGGCTTCGTAATTAGGTTCGTCTGCAATTTCACCAACTTGTTCAGCGTGTTTTACAACTCCGTTTTCGTCTAAAACAATCACAACTCTAGAATGTAATCCTGCTAATGGACCATCAACGATTTCTAAACCATAATTTTTCCCGAAACTTCCTTCTTTGAAATCAGATAAATTTTCAACATTTTCTAATCCTTCAGCACCACAAAAACGTTTTTGAGCAAAAGGTAAATCTCTTGAAATACATAAAACTTTTGTGTTTTCTAAAGCACTAGCTTTTGCGTTGAAAGTTCTAACCGAAGTAGCACATGTTCCGGTATCAATACTTGGGAAAATGTTTAAAACCAATTTGCTTCCTGCATAATCAGCTAAAGTAGCTACAGATAAATCGCTTTTTACTAATTGAAAATCGGTTGCTTTTGAACCTACTTGAGGTAATGAACCATTTGTGTTTATTGGGTTTCCACCTAATGTTATTGCTGCCATAGTTAAAGATTTTTTAAGATTTCAAAAGTATGAAATTATTTCTGAATTGAGAAGTTTGATTTGTAGTATAAATTTAACATAATAATTCGCTTTATATAATTGTTTTATCGTAATATTGCAATATAATAATTTTTTATAAAAATGGGAGCATCAAAATCAGAATCATTTTCAGAAGAGCACAACGAAATGGCAACTTTATTCAAAGCACTTTCACATCCAGCAAGAATTGCAATTGTCGATTATTTATTGTCGGTAGATTCCTGTATTTGTGGTGATATAGTTAACGAATTACCATTAGCACAACCTACAATTTCGCAACACCTTAAAGAATTAAAAAACGCCAATATCATAAAAGGAACTATAGAAGGCACAGCCATTTGCTATTGCATAAATCCAGATACGATAGATAAAATAGAAAATCATTTTGGAGTGATTCGACATAAATTAAAGAACAAATGTTGTTAGCTAATCACTTTTTACTAATCACTAATCACTAAAAAAATGAAACTATCAGAAATAAAAAATCAGTTAAAAAATCTTTCACAAATTGCTTTTCAATTGCCTAATGGCGAATTGGTTCCAAGTCATTTTCATGTGACTGAAGTTGGTAAAATTACTAAACATTTCATCGATTGTGGTGGCGTAGTTCGCACTGAAGAAGTTGTGAATTTTCAACTTTGGGAAGCCAACGATTATGATCACCGATTGCATCCTGAAAAATTGGTTCACATCATTGAATTATCGGAAGCTAAATTGCAAATTCCAGATTTAGAAATTGAAGTTGAATACCAAATGAAAGAAACCATTGGGAAATTCGGTTTAGATTTTGACGGAACTAATTTCCAATTAAAATCAAAACTAACCGATTGTTTGGCAAAAGACAATTGCGGAATTCCTCCAGAAAAATTGAAAGTAAAAATAGGAGAGTGGAAACCAAAAGTAACTTCTTGTTGTACACCAGATTCTGGTTGTTGTTAGAAAAAGTAGCACAGAGTTCTTAGAGTTTTGCACAGAGTTTATTGTAAAAAGAAATCTGTGGCGAAAAAGTAAAATCCTTTGCGAACATAGTGTAAATCATTGCGCTCTTTGCGGTAAAAAAAATAATCTATGCTTGAAAATTTATCAAATACAATACAAACAATTACTGAAATTTCTGTTCCTAACGAACGAAAGGAAGTTTTGAAACCTTTGATTGATTATATTCAAAATAAAGTAAACTCCAACGAAGAAATTCGTCTAAACTTCATTTGCACGCACAATTCTAGAAGAAGTCATTTGTCTCAAATTTGGGCACAAACTATGGCGTTTCATTTCGGAATTCAAAAGGTTTTTTGCTATTCTGGCGGAACGGAAGCTACAGCCATGTTTCCAAAAGTTAGTGAAACGTTGACCAATCAAGGTTTTGAAATTCAGAAGTTGAGTGAAGAGCAAAATCCGGTTTATGCGGTTAAGTTTGATGAAAATCAACATCCCATTATTTGTTTTTCAAAAGCGTATTTCGATGATTTTAATCCGAAAAGTAAGTTTGGAGCCATAATGACTTGTAATAATGCAGATGAAGGTTGTCCAATGGTTTTTGGTGCAGAAGCCAGATTTCCAATAAAATACGACGATCCAAAAGCTTTTGACGGAACCGATTTAATGAACGAAAAATACGCAGAAAGAAGTTTACAAATAGCAAGTGAAATGCATTATGTGTTTAGTCAGATTAAATGAGATTCCTACGGAATGACAACTGTGAATATAATAAATCTTAATGAATCTTAATACCTTAATGGTTTAACATGAAAAAAAGACTTAATTTTTTAGATCGATACTTAACACTTTGGATATTTCTAGCTATGCTAATTGGAGTTGGCATTGGTTATTTTATTCCGAATTCAGCCGATTTTATTAACTCGTTTTCATCTGGAACTACAAATATTCCTTTGGCAATTGGACTAATTTTAATGATGTATCCGCCATTAACAAAAATCGATTTTTCGCAAGTTCCTAAAATGTTTGAACAACCCAAATTACTCACAGCTTCGTTTTTCATAACCTGGATTGTTGGTCCTTTTTTGATGTTCTTATTAGCTACTTTTTTCCTAAAAGACTATCCAGAATACATGACAGGATTAATCATCATTGGAATTGCTCCGTGCATTGCAATGGTAATCGTTTGGAACGAACTAGCCGAAGGCAACCGCGAACTAACAGCAGGATTAATCGGAATTAACAGTTTGCTACAAGTGTTTTTCTTCAGTTTGTATGCCTATTTTTATTTGGCAGTGATGTTGCCATTATTCGGAATCAAAGGTTTGGAACTCGATATTACTATTTCAGAAATTGCCAAAACCGTTGGAATTTATCTAGGAATTCCATTTGCATTAGCAGTGATTAGTCGATTTGCGATTAAAAAATATTTAGGAGATAAATTCTTCAATCAGAAATTTATACCGTTTGTTTCGCCAATTACCTTGATAGCGCTTCTTTTTACGATTGTGTTAATGTTCAGTTTGAAAGGCGAAATGATTGTCGATTTACCTATGGATGTTGTTCGAATTGCCATTCCACTAGTGATTTTCTTTGCTATTATGTTTTTCTTGATGTTTTTTGTTTCCAAGAAAATTGGAGCCAATTATCGTGATGCTGTTGCATTATCGTTCACCGCTTCAGGAAATAATTTTGAGTTAGCGATAGCCGTTTCCATAGGCGTTTTCGGAATCAATAGCGGACAAGCATTTGCTGGCGTTATTGGACCTTTAGTTGAAGTTCCGGCATTGATTATTTTGGTTAATGTGGCTTTTTGGTTGAGAAAGAAGTATTTTTGATTTTTATTTCATTGTTATAAATAACACAATAAAGGATACAAGTAGAACAAAGAAAATAATAAAAATGAATAGTGTTAAAAAGGCATTTATTACATTCAAATACCTTTTATTTTGATAATATTCTTTAAAAAATTGATAGTAAATAATGATAATTGTTATTGCAGTTATTAAATTTATGATAGAATTGGTATTTTCATCCAACTTCAATAACTTAAGAATATCAGATAATAAATTGAACAACAAAAAATAAATTAGGCATATACTCGCAATAATACTATGTTCAGCGATATTGAACTTTACTTTGTGATATACCATTCTTGAAGAAATTGCAAATAAAGGGATAAACGAAAGCAAAATGAACTTGATATTCTCACGTGCAAAATTCAAACTTTTTACATAAGAAGGATTGTTGTTTCTAAAACTTGGTTTGTCCATAAAGGATTGCAACAAGAGCGTAAAACCAATAATTACTAACGTCAAATAAAAGAAATTATAATATCTAACTCTTTTTCCTTGAATGTAGTTCTGAGCGACAGTAGCAGGTCTTAGTATGATTTCTTTTAGTGTAAAAGGCAAACCTTTATCTAAATGAAATGCGCCATGAATTATGTCGTGTTGGATAAAATGTTTAATGCCAAGACGTTGTGTATTTGATTTTTGACTGCAATTGTGACAAAATTTACCAATTATCTCGGTATCGCAATTTATACAACGACTATTTTTATACTCACTCATTTCGCAATTCTATATTTAATAATTTAAAACAACTTATTTCAACTAGTAATTGGTCAAATGTAAAAAAACTCTCAAGAAATTGAATGTTTAATTTTATTATTTAGATAAGAATCATGGTCTAAAATTAAAATTGATTAAAACAAATTGAGCTAATTAATGTTTAAATAAATCTATTGTTTTAAATGAATAAAAGATATTGAAATATTACCAAAAACAATAGAAAATATGAATCTTATTTTAGAAATATCATAGTAATCAAATGTGGTAAATAAATGTTACCAGTAGTACTTAACTTATATACATTGTATTATCTCTTTCACTCAAAAGTTGTTTGATAGCAATTCTTGCTTCTTCAGTAATTCTATCTTCATTTTCTCTTCTTAATAATTCTTCGGAAGATAAATTTTGAAATTCACGTTTGTAGAAAGCTATTTTATTAAGTTGTGATTTTTCAATTTCAACAGTTTCAACTCCAAACCATTTTTCTCTCAAATCAATTAATTCGCCAAAGTTTGAAAAAATTAATATAAGTAATAACAAAAAAGGTATCAAACTAATAAAACCAAATTTTAGGCTTAATGATTCATTAAATATAATTACATTAAAAGTAGATAGAAATAATGCAAAAGTTAAAATTCCGAGACTTAAATCTTTTCTTCTCAGAAGCAAAGTTGTTGAAGCACTTATTAAGCTAATACATCCAAATATGAATTGAACGCCAAATTGCGGATTTCTTACAATTGATGTTAAAATACTTATCCAAAGTATTATGATTGTCAAAACTGTGGTTGTCGTTTTACGCATTTTTTAAGTTTTACTGGTAACGTTCGGACACTTGCATCTGTTACTGATACACGCACTAATCAAAACAAAACTAAGGATTTTCTTAGAAATATAAAGTCGTAGCCACCAGATTGTTTTTTACAAAAAAACAAAATAACAAGATTAAGCCTAATTTAAAACTTGGGTTAGTAGAAGTTTTTAATCTGCTTTGAGTATTAAGTTTATTTTGTTATATTCCAGTAAACGATGTTCAATTATTTGACCTTCATGCGTGACTCCTTTTGCACTTTCAACAATATAGTTACCATTAATATCAAATTGTGGTACAAATTCGAAACGGTGAATACAACTTACTCTAAATGCTTGAAACAAATTGACATCAATTTTCTTTAATTTTAAATCAAAATGAATAACGGGTTTTTTTCTTTTGGAGTTTTTAAAAACGTTTAATTTGACTTGTTTATAATCATCATTTTCTTCAGTAGTTTCAAAATCATAAACGTAACTTGTGTAAAATTCCTGACCAGTTTTTAGATAAGAAGTCTCCTTATAAGTAAATTTTGTGATTGTATCATTATTTGATATAACTTCTTCAACGTTATAATAATGTACTTTACATCTTTTGAAGTCATATAGCCTACCTTGTAAAATACCGTCATAACTAAAAATTTTAAAAGAATAGGTTTTATTTTTTGAACTGAAATAGTTTGAAACCGAATTTTGATTCAAACCCAATTTTGTAGAATAAATTGTCATAGTGTCAAATTCATATTCTTGAGCTTTTATGCTCAAAGATGAAACGAATAACAATACATAAAATATTTTTTTCATATAACAGTTGTGTAAAATTTCTGCCAACGGAAACGGCTGTTGGGCGTTCGTTTTTTTATTTATTCTACTCTTTCAATTAAATTTTCTAAATATTCTTTCCATTCTTCAAATGATTCAGATTCCAACCACAAAACATTTAGATGCATTTGGTTGTCTGTTTTAATTTTGTTTATAGTTTCTTTTGCTTTTTGCTTTATTTCAGATGTTAAATTCTGATTTAGTTTTTCAAAATCAATCATTTGAACTTCCATTTCATCATGATATTCATCATCTGGAAGTTTTTCACATGGTTTTCCATTTGCAGTTGCAATAATTTCAGCACAAACCAATGCGTTAATTGGTTCAATGAATCCTTCCATAAGCAAATCGTCCATATTATAATTTTGTGAGATTACAATGTCTAAACAATCTTCCAAATCATTTATTGATTGTTCAGATTCACAAAATTCATCGTAAAATTCCATTGCTGTATCATCTTCAAATGCGGTTATTCCCCAAGTTCCCATATTTTTTTATTTTATGTTTTGTTCTTTTTTTGTTTCGCCAAATGACACCCAACGTTCCTGTTTGCATAAGTTGCAAACTTCGGAACCGATTATTTTCTGTTAAAGATAAAAATTCTTACGAAACGTGGTTGTGAACTTACCACAAAATTTGCAATTGCGAGGAACGCTTACAATATTTAGTTTTATATTTTATCTATATCAATTCTTCTCATCCAGAAAATTTCTGACTCTAGGAACTTAAGTTGAGTTTTTATTATTTCTTCACTTTTATCACGAGGAGATTTTGTAACAAATCTTGCTTTGGTATTTGTAAAATCCAAAGTGTATTTTTCATCAAAATCTTTTTGCTTATCAGAGAAGAATGTAATCACATTATTTTTTATAGTCCAATTTCCTTTTCCATATTTATTTACTTCGGGTGGAATTCCTTGTTTGATATTCGAATAATAATGAAAGGAAAATGTTCCGTCCTGGCTTAAAGTCAATTCATATTCAAATGAGCTATTGTCTTTAGTTTCAAGGATAAGTTTGTAATTTCCAACTACATTCTCAGTTTGTGAAAATAATGTCAAACTGGAAATCAGAAATAGAATCGTAAATATTGGTTTCATATGTTTAAATTTTATTTTTTAGAGGTAACGTATGGTATCGCCTTTTTAATCATTAGTGTTTGTTAGCGCAAACTTGATGTTAATGGCGATTTCATATGATAGAGTTAAGTTTTAAATTAATGTCTTGAATTCTACAAGTGTTTTGGGAATTTTTCACAATGTTCGACCGCTTGTATTCAGTTGCTGCTGCCAGCACTCACCAAAACAAATCTACAAAATTAATTTGAAAGATAGAATTGAAAACATCTGAGTATTTACCACTAAGACGGAAACACAAGCGCAAGCCCAGAAATTGATTCAAACGGCGGTTGTACGATGTATTACTTTTCAAGTTTAAATTTAACACCTACTTCCGCACTTACTTTTATTTTTTCAAATTCAATTTCTTTGTTTTCGGCTTCAGAACCATATTCCCTAAGACTCGCAATTCCTCGAATTTGAATTGCAGAATTCCTACCATAGTTAAGGTTTGTAATGTTTACATCAATGTCAGAAATAAACATTGCTTCACCAACTTTTAGATTAAAAGGTTTGACTAAATATTCAGCATTTTTAATTGCTTTTTTGACAGCTAAACTTTTGAGTTCAAGTTTTAATTGTTCAATTTTTGAATATTCAGTTTTTTCTAAATATATGTTTGATATATTTTCTTCTTCGAGTTTTTGAATTACTAAACCTGCAGTTTTTGCATCAAAAACTAATAAATTAAAAAGTTTAGCTTTTTGTACTTCTTGCTGTTTAAGAAAATATTTTTTGAAGTTACTTGATAAATCTGATAGTGATAATTGTTTTTTTAGATCAATTCCAATAGAATTTAATTTGTTTATCATTTTAGTTTCCAATTCTTCTAGAGATATTTTTCCCCTTGTATCTTTTTCGGAAATTACAATGTTTAAATAAATTCTATCAGGAATTATAAGAGTGTCAGCTTTTGATGTTGTTTCAACGTAAGGTTGATCTATGAAGTTTTTGTTTTGAGAATGAGATTTTACAGTTAAGATTGCGATAACAAAATAGATTAGATTTTTCATAATGTTGATTTAGGTTTATAAAATTAAGATGTATTTTATTTGCTAAAGGTTGGAATTGAATATAAAAATAATTTCCAGAACTTCTATTATGCACATTTTTTTCATAAAATATCGCCCAACGTTCCCATGCTTGCCGTCTGTTGATGCTGCAAGCACTGACCAAAACAAAACTACGACTTTTCTTAGAAAGATAGAATTGTAGCCACCAGATTATTTTCCACGAAGACTAAATAGCAAGCTCAAGTCCAGCAATAGCGCAAAATCGTTGTTAACAGTAGACTTTTATTAATTTGCAACTAAAAAAGCTCGTATTTTCTGACCTTGTAAATTTTTTAATTCCAAAACACAATTAGTTTCTGTACAGGAAATGACTTTAAATTTCATTTTGAATTCATTTTTTTCTTCAACAACTAATAAAATTCCATTTTCTTTATCAAATTCCCATGTTCCAACTTGAGAAACACCGTTGTTTATTGATTCTGATTTATGCTCTTTGGTAAAAATCATTTTATCATTTTCATGCCCAGATTTTGGTGGAAATTTTGCTCCACCAGTTTCATAATATTCTAGAGACCATTCGTTAACAATATATTCCTCAAAATTTTCTAAATTCTGAGATTTCGCTATGTTTGGGATAGATATAAGAAAAAAAATAAAAAGTGTATTTAAATAAGTCTTCATAATTTCCGCTGGTTTTTTTTAAAGCTTACTGTTAACGTTCCGGCGCTTGGCGAGTTTGCGAACTTCGGAACCGATTATTTTCTATCAAAGATAAAATTTCTTGCGAGAAATAAATGTGAATTTACTA
>LNFM01001925.1_pt1 | contig 17513 bp, 19 predicted proteins | sample 596031 | NCBI WGS metagenome assembly LNFM01 (sample SAMN04254537, study PRJNA301005) | activated carbon metagenome | isolation source: dual media filters at the Ann Arbor, Michigan drinking water treatment plant | place: USA: Ann Arbor | reverse complement strand
ATCGAGCAGATCGCATCGCCGCCGCCGGAGTGGCGCAGCTCGGGATCGCGCGTGAGGCGCCCCACCAGGGTGACGCGGTTCAGATCAGCGGGCACGGGTGCCTAACGGGGCCGGCGTCCGCCGCCGCCGCGACCGCCGCCGGGGCGGCCGCCGCGCTGGGGCCGCTCGCCCTCGGGGTGCGCGTCCACGGGCGCCGGGGCACCGGTTGCGCGTGCGCGCTCGGCCTCGACGCTGTTGAGGCGGATGAACATCGAGCGGAGCACGACGCCCTTGTTGATGGAGAGGACGCGGTCGATCTCCGGCAGCGAGGTCTCCTCGCCGGTGCAGGTGATCACCACATAACGCCCGTCGGGGCGCTTCTCCATCGGGTAGGTGATCTTCTTGCGGCCCCAGTCGTTCACGTGGTCGACGGTGCCGCCGCCCGCGGTGATGAGCTGCTGGACCCTCTCGAGGATCTCCTGCTGCTGTTCCTCATCCGCATCGGGATTGAGGATGATCATGATCTCGTAGGGGGCGATCCCGGACCTCCGGAGGTTTGCGACACGCAGGCATTACGGGGCGACCGGGCCCCGGCAGGCGCGGGAGTATAGCAGCGGCCGACGCGCGGATTAGGATGGCCTCCGGACCCCAGGCGAGGTGACGCACGATGCGCAGATGGACCAGATGGGCGGCCTCGGCCGCCGGAGCGGCGGGCGCGGGAGCGGGCATCGCGATCGCCCGTCACAGGAGGCGCCCGGCGCCGTCGGCGGCGCAGCCCCCGGCGTCCCATCCGGGCCCGGCCGCCCCGCCTCCGCCCCCGGCGCCGGAGACCCCGGTCTCCCCGGCCGAGGACCCGCAGGCCGCCCTGGACGCCGCCCGGCGCCGCCTTCGCCGCCGCGCCGACGAGCTCCGGCGCGACATCGAGTCGTCGGAGGGCTCGACGGGCGGGGCGTGATCCTCCGCACGACGCTCGCGCTCGCGCTCGTCGCGCCGCTCGCCGGGGGCGGGGTGATCCCGGCGGAGCCGGCCGCCGCGGCGGGCAGCGTCCGCTTCCTGGTCAAGGGCGACTGGGGTACCGGCTCGGCGGCGCAGGCCGCCGTCACCCGCCGCATGTGCGCCGAGGCGCGCCGCGCCCCGGTCGCGTTCATCCTCACCACGGGCGACAACTTCTACGCGCCCGACGGCGTCGCCACGACCGAGAACTTCTGGCGGCCCGAGCGCTGCCTGCGGGCGTTGCGGATCCCGTGGCGCGCGGCGTGGGGCAACCACGACCTCGGCGGCACCGCGACCCGCGACGTGCTCGGCGCCCGCCGCCGCTACGCCTTCTCCGAGGGTCCCGTGCGCGTCATCGTGCTCGACGGCAACGTCCCCGGCGATCGCGCGCAGGCGGCCTTCCTCCGTCGCGAGCTGCGCGACGCCCGCGAGCCCGTGCGGATCGTCGCCGTGCACCAGCCGCTCCACAGCTCCGGCGTCCACCAGCCGGCGCCCGAGGCCCGGCGCCTCTGGGAGCCGCTCCTGCGCAGCGGCCGCGTCTCGCTCGTGCTGCAGGGCCACAACCACATGTACGAGCGCCTCGTCGTGGGCGGCGTCACCTACATCACCACCGGGGGCGGTGGCGCGACTCTCTACCCGTGCGTCCGCCTCGTGAGGGGGCTGCGGGAGTGCGCGCTCGCCCACCACTTCCTCGCCGTCACCGCGACCGCGCACGCGGTGTCGGTGCGCGCCGTCGGAACGCGCGGCGACACCATCGAGAAGATCCGGATCCCCGTCCCCCGCTGACGCGGGGCTCAGCGCCCCCGGCCGGCGACCGCGGCGGCCCAGGCCGTCGCCACGCGGACGGTGAGCTGGCTCATCGCGGCGACGACCTCCCGGCGCCGATCCTCCGAGAGCGGCTCCGGCGCGGCTCCCAGGGCGCGGTCGATCGCACGCTCGAGGGCGAGGCTGCCTCCGAGGGTCACCTCGGCCGACGAGCCGGCGAGGCCGTGGCCCCGCCCGTAGGTCTCGGCGCGCTCGAGCGCGTCGGCCAGGCTCCCGCTCTCGAAGGCGTCGGCGAGGGCGTCGACCCAGGCGCGCACGACGCCGCGCCGCTCCGCCGGCGGCAGGCGCCGGTAGGCGGCCTCGGCCGGGCCCTCCACGAGCGTCTCCACCGCGTCCGAGACCAGGTCGGCCCGGTTGCGCAGCGCTTCGGCGAGCTCGGGCTCGGCCGAGATGCGGATCACTCCCTGGCGCGGCGGCCGGGCGTTGCGCGCGGGCTGGCGCGCGAGCCACTGGCGCAGGGCCTCGGGGTCGAAGCGGCGGTGACCACCGGCGGTGCGGACGTGGGGGACGCGTCCCTCGCTCGCCCAGAGGCGCAGCGTGCTCGGGCTGACGCCGAGCGCGCGGGCCGCGGACGACACCGATAGCCAGGGTCCCTCGGGCTTGCGCGCCCGGCCGCCTATCCGCGTCACGGTCGTCGGAGGCTCCCGCTCACTCGAGCGTCGAGCGAAGGCGGCAGCGGACTCCGTCCGCGTACCCCGCCGCGACCCTCACGGCCATACGATCGAGCGACCGCTCCACGGCCCGCCTCTCGGGGGCGTTCTCCGACAGGCTCGGCGCCAGCACCCGGTCGACGGCGCGCCGCAGCGCGAGCGCCTCGGTCACGGGCGCGTCGCCCGGCTGGCCGGAGGCCCCGTGGCGGAACCCCTCCCACTCGGCGTCCCGGTAGCAGGCGGCCAGGTCGCCGGTCTCGAGGGCCTCCGTCAGCGACTCGAGGGCGCCGAGCACCCGGGTCTGGCGGGCCGACGACGGACGAGGGGCGGTCGAGCGGGCCCGTGAGAGCTCCTCCTCGAACGCGCTCAGCACGTCGTCCCCGGCGCCGGCGAGGACCGCGGCGGTCTCGGGCATCGCCTCGAACCGGGTCGGCACCAGTTCCTGGAGCCGCTGCTGCGGCGCCGGAGGGGCGCCGCCGCGCTCGGCGAGCCAGCGCACGAGCTCGTCGAGCTCGAAACGCCGGTGGCCGCCCGGCGTGCGGACGTGGGGGACGCGACCGGCCGCCGCCCAGGCGCGCAACGAGGACGAGCTCACCCCGAGCAGACGCGCCGCGGCCGACACCGACAGCAGTCGCGACCCCTCGACGCGCGACGCGGGTCGCGCGTCCACATCGGTGCGCTCGGCCGCGTGCGCGCCGTACGCGGTCACCATCTCAGTCGCCGCCGAGCACAGGTGCGATGCGCGATCCCGGACGTGCGACGGAGGGACGAGCGGTGAGTGTGGGCATCCCTTCCATGGGCCGATTGTGGGCGCGTGTCTCGGGGGCTGCAACCTGCAGCATCGGCATCATGCCCTCAGAACCTGACGAAAACTCCCAACGTGCGCGCGTGCCGCAACAAAAAACTCACAGCGCGACCACGAGTCGGCGAATTCGTCAGGCCTCGGGCCCGGGGACGGCCACGCTCTCGCGGGCGGCCCTCTCGGCCGCCGCCTCGGCGTTCTCCCGCCGCACGCGCCGGCGTTCCTTGATGGTCACGAAGCCGCCGACGGCCCCCGTCACGGCGAAGGCGACGACGAAGGCGACCCAGAGCTGATCGGCGAAGGCCTTGCCCGCGAAGTAGCCGAGCAGGGCGGCCTGGGTCGCCCAGAAGGTGGCGCCGATCACGTCGAACAGCAGGAAGCGGCGATAGTCCATCTGCCCCGCGCCGCACGACATGTTGATCGCGATCCGGATTCCGGGGAGGAACCTCCCCACCACCACCAGCGCGGGCCCCTGGCGCTTGACCATCCGCTCGGCGGCCTCGAGCCGGTCGGGGCCCGCGAACCGCGCGACGAACCTCTTGATGGGTCCACCGCCCGCACGACCGACCGCGAAGGCGGCCGAATCTCCGATGACGGCGCCCACCGCTCCCGCCAGGATCACCAGCGGCAGGCTGAGCGTGCCGTCGGCGGCGAGCACCGCTGCGGCGACGATGGCCGTCTCGCCGGGGAGGACGGGGAAGACCCCGTCTCCGGCCACCACCAGCAGCACCGCCCAGTAGCCGTACTCGGCCGCGCCCTCGGCGAAGTCCGTGAAGGCGTCGATCACCGAGAGCGGGGCGAGGGCCCAGACGAGGTTGATCACCGCGCGTCCCGGCGCGTGTCGGCGGTACGCGGCACGTGGTGATGATGCCACGCCGCCCGGGGGCGCGACCGCGACCCCCGCTATCCTCACCCGCATGGGGCGCATCGCCGACTCCGCACTGGCCCTCCTCGCCGACGGCCCGCTCGACGCGGAGCGGCTCGGCACGGCGCTCGCGGCCTCCGGCGCCACCCGTTCGCGCGACCCGGTCGCCGCCGTCCGGAGGGCGATCCGCGACGACCCCCGGGTCCTCGAGATGGCCGACGGGCGGTTCGCCAGCGTCCTCCACGCGCTGTCCGGGGTCTCCCTCGCGACCGTCGTGACCGCCGATCAGGCCGCCGCGGGGGAGCTGGACGTCGAACCGGATCTCGCGGTGCTCTCGGTGCTCGACGTCGGGCCGTCGGTGCCGCTGCCGCCCGGGATCGTCGCGGGCGAGCCCGTCGTGGTGACCATCGAGGACCCTGTCGCGCGGCGCGTGAGGGTGGGGCGCGGTTCCGCGCCCGGGGCCCGGCCCGGCGACGAGGCGGCGATCCTCGCCGCGATCGCCGAGCGCCTCGGCCGTGCCCGGCCCGGCCGGCCCGAGCTGGCGCCGCCGATCACGCACCTCGGCAGCGTCGTGGCCGGCGTCGCCGCGCTGTCGCCCGACGCGCTGCGCTCCGCCGGCCGGCCGCTCGGCGTCGTGCTCGCCGACGCCGGTATCGAGACCCACCTGGGGTGGGTGGGTCCCGCCGGGACCGAGTGGTCGAGCCTCACCGAAGAGGAGGTCGACGCGCTCGAGTGCGACGTGGCGGACCTCCTCTCGGCCGAGCGCACCGCCGAGGCGGCCCTCGCGCAGGGCCGCCTGCTCACGGTGCTGCGCCGCCACGTCCCCGACCGCGTGCCGGCGGCGCGCCGCCACCTCGCCCGGATCCTCGCGCGGTCGGGGCGCTTCGACCAGGCGCTCGGGCACCTCCGGGCCGCGTTCCCCCAGGAGGATCCCGAGGACTGGTACGAGGCGTCGCTGATCGCCTACCGCCACGGCGACGAGGCGAGCGCCCGCCGCTGGGTCGAATCGGGCCTCGCCCGCGCGGACGGCCCCGAGAGGGCCGAGGTGGCCGAGTGCCTCGCCGACATCGGCGACGACCTCGACGCCCAGGCGGCCTTCCTGCGTGCCCGCCGCATCCTCGACGACGCGGAGGCCCTCTTCGACGAGGACGGCCCCGAGCGCATCGCCGGTGCGATCACGGGCCTGCGCCGGTCCTACCTGATCGAGGCGATGATCGAGGAGATCCTGTCGGCGCTGCCCGCCGACGAGGTGGGCGCGCTGCTGGGCGCCCTGGCCGACGCGGGCGACGTCGGGCGCGAGGCGTGCCGGGCGTTCGCGGCGATCCTGCCGCCCGGCCGCGACCGGGCCGCCGCCGACGGGGTCGCCCAGTCGGCCCCGTCGCGGATCCCCGCCGTCGCGGGGCTGGCCGGCGCGCGTCCCGCAGCCGCCTGGGCGACCTCGCCCCTGGATGCCCCCGACCAGCAGCAGGTGGTGATCACGGTCGCCAAGGAGCGGGGCCGCGTCTCTCCACTGGTCGTCCTGATCGATCTCGATCAGCTGGGCGGGGGCGTGAAGGACGCGTTCTTCCTGCCCGACATGATCCCGCCGCGCCTGCGGCGCGAGCTGTTCGCGCCGATGGAGGAGATGGGACTGCCGAGCTCCCCGGTTGACCTGCACGAGGCGATCGCGCTGGTGCAGTACGCGCTCGGGCGCACCGCCGCCGTCGGCTGGCGCATCCCCTCCCTGCAACACCAGCCGGTCCTCGACCGCATCGAGAGATGGCTGTTGCGGCCCCAGCGCGGCGACGCGGGGCGGCGCCCGGTCGCCTAGGCGGCCCGGCGCTCCTGCACCGGCGCTGCGCTGCGCGGCTCGTCCGGCGCGAGCGTCTCGCGAACGGCGACAGGACGGGCGGCACGCCGGCGCAGCAGGGGCGCCGCGAGCCCGCCGAGCAGCGGCGCAGCGGCCATGGCGGCAACCCCGGCGGCGAGGGGGAACCCCGTCAGCACGGCGGTCACGGCCATCGCCGCCAGCCCCGCCCCGCCCACCACGCGCAGGCCCAGCAGGCCCGCGGAGGAGGCCATGCCCGGCCGCCCGGCGTCGCGCGCGGCGACGGCCAGGAGGGCCGAGAGCGCCAGTCCGATGATCCCGAGTTCCACCGCAGCCTCCTTCGTGGGTGGCCTGTCTTGGCGGTGGGCCCGCGGTTCCCTTCCGGCGCCGCGGTCTCTGCAACGGCACGGTGTCCGTCACCTGTGCGATAATGCCCGGCATGGCTGATGAGATCCCCGCGCAGCTGCTCGAGTCGTTCAAGGTCCTCGATGCAGATATCGCCCAGCGTCTGACCGACGCACTCGCCCCTGTCGTCGCCGAGCTCGGTCCCCGTGAGGAGGCCGTCCTCCAGCGGCTGGTCACGGGTCTGGCGGAGGGCGCGCCGGCCGCAGAGCTGAACGCATTCGTGCGTCTGCTGCCGGTGACGGTCAGCCGGGCGGTCCAGCCGGCGATCGACCCCGTCACCGCTTAGCCCCTCCGAGGGCGGGCTGATGGCCGGCCCTCTGGTGGTCATCGGGGGCAACGCGGCCGGCATGACGGCCGCAGCAGAGGCGCGCCGCGGCGCGCCGGACCTCGAGATCGTGGTGCTCGAACGCGGTGGCCACGTCTCCTACGGGACCTGCGGCATCCCCTACCTCATCTCCGGTGAGGTCGCGTCCGAGGGCGACCTGGTGCACCACGACCCGGAGTCCCTCCGGCGCGAGCGGGACATCGAGGTGCGCACCGCCACCGAGGTCGTCGCCATCGACCCCGAGGCGCGCGCGGTCACGACGGCCGATGGACGCCGCCAGCACTACGGCGCCCTCGTGATCGCCACCGGCGCGCGGCCGGTACACCCGGATATCCCCGGGATCGACCTGCCGGGGGTGACCTCGATACGGCACCTCCCCTCGGCGCGGGCCCCGCGACGCATCCTCTCCGAGGCGCCGGAGCCGGCCGTCGTCCTGATCGGGAGCGGCCCGATCGGAGTCGAGATGGCGGAGGCCGCGCTGGCGCTGGGGGCCCGCGTGACGATCGCCGAATCACGCTCCTACGCCGTGCCCGCCCTCGGCGAGGAGGCTGCCGCGCGGGTGGCGCAGGCCCTCGGGGAGGCGGGCGTCGACGTCCGCGCCGGCGCGCGGGTGGAGGGCATCGCGCAGGCCGGCGGGGCGCTCGAGGTCTCCATCGACGGTGACCGGGTGCCCGCCCACCTCGTGGTGCTCGGCACGGGGGTCGCCCCCGAGGCGGGCCTGGCCCGCGACGCGGGGTGCGCCACCGGCGCGGCCGGCGCGATCACCGTGGACCGGCGCGGGCGCACCACCGTCGAGGGCATCTGGGCCGCGGGCGACTGCGCCGTCGCCCACCACCGCGTGCTCGACCGTCCGGTGTGGCGGCCGCTGGCCACCACCGCCACCGTGCAGGGCCGGATCGTCGGCCGCGACGTCACCGGGCGTCCCGGGCGCTTCCCCGGGATCCTCGGTTCGTGGGTGTCCCGATTCGGTGACGTCGCCTTCGGCGCAACCGGCATCGACGGGGCGGCGGCCGCCGCGGAGGGCTTCGCCCCGCGCGAGCTGACGCGGGAGGGGGCCGACCGCTCGGCGTACATCCCCGGCGCCCGGGACGTGCGGGTGACCCTCATCTGGGACGAGGACACCGGACGGCTGCTCGGAGGCGAGATCGCCGGCAGCGGTGAGGTGTCGACCCGGCTGCACACCATCGCGACGGCGATCTCGGCCGGGATGACCGTGGGCGAGCTCGCCGCGTGCGACTTCGGCTACGCGCCGCCCCTCTCGCCGTTGCGCGATCCCGTGGAGCTGGCGGCCGCCGCCGCCGTGGGCGACGCGGCCTGAGCGCCGCCGCACCCGGCACGTAACGGTCTTGTGAGGGCCGGGCGGTACCGTGCCGGACGTGCGCTACCGTCCCCGCCCATGAGAAACCGCCGCCGCTCCCTCAGCCTCGCCGCCACCGCCCTCGCCGCCGTCGCCCTCGCGGGTTGCGGCTCCACCGACGACGGCGATGCCGACGCCACCGCCACTGCCGCGCCGGCCGAGGCCGCCGCGCCGGGGAGCACCGAGTCGGCGACCGCGGGCGTGCGGCTGGTGCGGGTGCGCGGGGGGCTCGGCGACGCCCTCTACGTGACCCACGCACCCGGGCAGGCGAACCGGCTCTACATCGTCCAGCAGAGCGGGCGGATCCTGATCCAGGACCGCGGGCGGATGCTGGGCACCCCGTTCCTCGACATCTCGTCGTCGATCAGCTCGGGCGGTGAGCGTGGGCTCCTGGGCCTCGCCTTCCATCCCGGCTACGCCTCGAACGGGCGCTTCTACGTGAACTACACCGAACCGTCGGGCGACACGCGCGTCGTCGAGTACCGGCGGGCCGGCGCCAACCGCGCGGACCCCGCCAGCGCGCGGACGCTGCTCTCGATCGACCAGCCCTACTCGAACCACAACGGCGGCCACCTCGCCTTCGGGCCCGACGGGAACCTCTACGTCGCGACCGGCGACGGTGGCAGCGGCGGCGACCCCGAGAACCGGGGCCAGGACACCGGCAGCCTCCTGGGCAAGCTGCTGCGCATCGACGTCGACGGGCGCACCGGCGGTCTGCCGTACGCCATCCCGTCGGGCAACCCCTTCGCCTCGGGCGGCGGCCGCCCGGAGATCTACTCCTACGGCCTGCGCAACCCGTGGCGCTTCTCGTTCGACCGCACCCGCGGCGACCTCTGGATCGGCGACGTCGGCCAGAACGCGATCGAGGAGATCAATTACCGGGCCCGCAACCGCGGGCAGGGGGCCAACTTCGGCTGGGCCGCCTTCGAGGGTCGCTCGCCGTTCAAGGGCGCGGGCGCCGTGCGCGGCGCGGCCCCCGTCCGCCCGGTGGCGCAGTACACCCACTCGGCCGGGTGCTCGGTGACGGGCGGCTACGTCTACCGCGGAAAGCGCGCCCGTGGCCTGATCGGCCGCTACGTCTACGCCGACTTCTGCAGCGGGCGCGTGTGGAGCATGCGGGCGGGCCCGAGGCCCGGTGGCGTGCGCGAGGAGACCGGTCGTCTCGGTGTCCGTCTGTCGAACGTCACCTCCTTCGGGGAAGGGCTCGCCGGGGACGTCTACGTCCTCGCCAACGGCTCGTTGTACCGCTTCGTCAACCGGTAGATTCGCCGCATGAGCGGAGTCCGTCCATCGGTGGGCTGGGGCGTGGTGCATCTGATGCTGCGCGCGATCCCGGGTGAGGCGGGGGCCGTCGAGGCGATCGAGGCGATCGACGAGTTCACGGCCGTCGACCCGCAGCAGGTGATCGCGTTCTCCGTGCTGGGCGGCGGCGCCGACGTCGGTCTGATGGCTCTCGGCCCGGACCTCGACGCGCTCGACGTCCTGACCAAGAAGGTGCTCTCCGGCCCCTTCGACGTCGCGTACTCGTTCTTCTCCCTGACCGAGGGCAGCGAGTACACCACCGGCGAGGACGAGGAGCGCGCGCGCCTCGAGGCCGCCGGCGAGGCCGACGTCGAGGGGGCGCTCGCCACCTGGCGGGAGCGGATGGAGAAGTACATGGACGCCCGCCTGCACCCCCGCATGCCCCCCAAGGACGTGATCGCCTTCTACCCGATGTCCAAGCGGCGAGCGGAGGGGGCCAACTGGTACTCGCTGCCGTTCGAGGACCGCAAGCGCCTGATGCAGGGGCACGCGACCGTCGGCCGGCGCTACGCCGGGCGGGTCGTGCAACTGATCACGGGCGCCACCGGGCTCGACGACTGGGAGTGGGGCGTCACCCTCGTCGCCGACGATCCCGTGACGATCAAGGACATCGTCTACGAGATGCGGTTCGACGAGGTCACCGCGCGCTACGGCGAGTTCGGCCCGTTCTTCGTCGGCCTGGTGATGGACCCCGCCGAGGCGTTCGCACGCGCCGGGCTCGTACGCGAGGCCGCCGGGTAACCTCCCCCGGGTGACGGCGGCGATCAGCGTTCGTGGCGCGGTGAAACGCTACGGCGCCATCGCCGCGGTGGACGACCTCGACCTCGAGGTGCCCGACGGCACCTGCGTCGGGCTGCTCGGCCCGAACGGGGCGGGCAAGTCGACGACCATGAAGCTCCTCACCTCGCAGGCGATTGCCGACGAGGGCGAGCTCGAGGTGCTGGGATACCGGCTGCCGGACGAGTCGAAGCAGGCGCGCGCGGAGTGCGGCGTGGTGCCCCAGCTCGACAACCTCGACACCACATTGACCGTCGAGCAGAACCTGCTGGTGTTCACCCACCTCTACCGGGTGCCCCGGGCGGGGCGGCGCGAGGCGATCGAGCGGGCCCTGGCCGTGGCCAACCTGTCGGACCGGCGCGCCAGCCGGGTCGATGAGCTGTCGGGAGGCATGCGCCGACGGCTGCTGATCGCCCGCGCCCTGGTGCACCGGCCGCGCCTGGTGCTGCTCGACGAGCCGACGGTCGGCCTCGACCCCCAGGTGCGCCAGGAGCTGTGGGCGCTGATCGGCGCCTTGCGCGCCGAGGGGGTGTCGATCCTGATGTCGACGCACTACATCGAGGAGGCCGAGCGCCTCGCGGACACCGTCGTGATCATGTCGAAGGGCCGGGCGGTCGCGACGGGCCGTCCGGGCGACCTGGTCGCCGAGCACGCGGGCGCGGAGGCGGTGGAGGTCTACGGCCCGCCCGACCGCCTGGCCGAGGTGGAGGCCGACGCCGAACGGCTGGGACTGCGGACACGGCGCACGGGGACCTCCATCTCGCTGCTCACGCTCGACCGCGCCTCGGGCCCGCTCCCGGCGGGCGAGCGCCGGCCGGCCAACCTCGAGGACGTCTTCGTCCTCCTCACCGGGGAGGACATCGCATGAGCACCACGGCGCCCACGCGCCGGCTGCGCCGGCTGGAGCGTCCCGCCCTCGCGGGCGTTCTGGTGCGGGAGGTCATCAACTTCTCCTCGTACTGGCGCTCCACGACCTTCTCCTCGACCGTCGAGCCCACGATCTACCTCCTGGCGTTCGGCTTCGGGTTCGGATCGCTGGTCGCGACGGTCGGCGGGTTCCCGTACGTCGAGTTCGTCGGCACCGGCACGGTGGCCACCGCGGTGCTGTTCTCCTCGGCCTTCCCGGCGATGTTCGGGACGCTGGTCAAACAGCAGTACCAGCGCACCTACGACGCGATCCTCGCCGCGCCGGTCGACACCGAGGAGCTCGTGACCGCCGAGGCGCTCTGGATCGCCGCGCGCGCCGGCACGTACGGCTGCGTGCCGATGGTCGTCGCGATGGCCTTCGGGCTCGACCCGAGCTGGGGGATGCTCGCCGTGCCCCCGATCGCCATGATCGCCGGCTTCGGCTGGGCCGGCTTCGGCATCACGATCGCCTCGAAGATGAACTCGTTCGAGAACTTCAGCTACGTGATCAGCGCCGTGCTGACGCCGCTGTTCCTGGTCGCGGGGACCTTCTTCCCGCTCGACGAGCTGCCCGAGTGGGCCCAGGCGCTCGCGTGGCTCAACCCGCTCTACCACCTGGTCGAGCTCGTGCGGCACGCGGTCTTCGGCTGGGAGTTCCCGCTCGACCTCGCGCACCTGGGCATCGTGATCCTGTTCGGCCTCGTCACCTGGCGGCTCGCGGTCGCCGGGATGACGCGCAAGCTGATCACCTGACCCGATCCTGAGCCGGTGCGACGGCCTCCCTCAAGGCCCCGGCAGGGGTGCCGATACCGGCAGAGGCCGACACGTTCCCGGAGTGCCGATGAAGCGCATCATCTACTGCAGCCAGGCGGTGCACGACTTCCCGCCCGATGAGCTCGTCACGCTCCTCGACCGCTCGCGCGAGCGCAACGCGGCGTGCGGCCTGACCGGGATGCTGCTCTACAGCAGCCAGAGCTTCCTGCAGATGGTCGAGGGTGAGGCCGATGCGATCGAGGCCACCTACGCGCGGATCCGCGGCGACGAGCGGCACACCAACCTGCGCCTCCTGATGGACGCGGAGGTGCCCGGCCGCCTCTTCCCCGACTGGACGATGGGCTTCGAGCACGTGGACGACGAGGAGCTCGCCGACGAGCTCGACGGCTTCACGCCGGCGACCCGGTACCCGCTCGTGAACCCCGACCTCATCACCAACGCCACCGTCGCCCAGACGCTCCTCACGCTCTACGCCAAGAACCGGGTCCGGTGACACCCGATCCACCGGCCGCTCCCGGTCCGGCGGCGGCCGCGATTCGCGCGACCGAGGTCGAGCTCTTCTCGCTGGCCGGCCACGACGGCGTCCTGCGCGAGGTCAACGGCGCGTTCGCGCGCCTCATCGGACTGCCTCCCGGCGAGATCGCGGGCCGGTCTCTGCTCGAGCTGGTCGATCCCGACGACCTGCAGAGTGTCGTCGCGGGCCTCTCCGCGCTGGAGGGGGGCGCTCCCGAGGTCCTCTTCGAGTGCCGGTTCCTGCAGCACGGCGGCTCGGTGGTGCATCTGCAGTGGGTCGCGCGTCCGGTCGCGGGGACCGACCGCTGGTGGGCCGCGGGCCGCGACACCACGGCCTTCCACCGCCTCCTGGCCGAGCAGATCGACCTGCGCGCGCGTTTCGACCTCGCGCTCGGCAAGGCGACGGCGGCTGTCTGGGAGCTCGATGTGCCCTCCGGCCGCTTCACGTGGGAGCACGAGGCCGCAGCCCTCTTCGGGGTCGCGCTCGACGCCGTCCCGGCGGACGCCGCCGCGATGGCCGCGGCGGTCCATCCCGACGACGCCGGCGATCTCGAGGAGGCGATCCGCCGGCTCGTGACCGATGGGGCGGCCGAGGTGGGGGTGCGCGTCGGGGTCGATCCCGGCCTCCGTCATCTCTGGGTGCGCGGACGGGTGCTCGACCGCGACCGCCGGGGCCGGGCGCTCCGCGCCGTCGGCCTGGTGCTCGACGTGACGGTCGAGAAGGCCATGGAGGAGCAGATGCTCCGCATGGTGATGAGGGACGCGCTCACCGGCGCGCCCAACCGCCGGGCCTTCGATCAGGCGCTGCGGGGCGAGTGGCGCCGCAGCGCCCGCGCCGGCTCGCCGCTGTCGGTGGTGATGATCGACATCGACGACTTCAAGGGCTTCAACGACGCTCTCGGCCACCTGGTGGGCGACGAGGCCCTCTGTGCGGTGGCGCGGGCGCTCGGCGCCGCCCTCCATCGCGAGGGCGACCTGCTGGCGCGCTTCGGCGGCGAGGAGTTCGCCGTGGTGCTCCCTGACGCCGACCACGAGGGGGCGGGCGAGGTGGCCGGCCGCCTCGCCGAGGCGGTCCGCTCGGTCGTCGTGAGACAGGCCCGCGGCCGGCCCCTGACGGTCTCGGTGGGGACCGCGACGCAGGTCCCCGCCGACACGGCCGCGATGCCGCGGGAGCTGCTGGCGCGCGCCGACGAGGCCCTCCACGCGGCGAAGGCCGCCGGCAAGGACCGGGTGGTCGTGTACGAGGAGGTCCTCGCGGGGCGCGCGCGTCGGGAGGCCGCCATCGCCGCCGGGCTCGCCGCGGGCGAGTTCGTCCTCCACTACCAGCCGGTGATCGCCCTCGGCTCGGGCGCGGTGGTGGGCTTCGAGGCGCTGATGCGCTGGAACCGGCCCGGGCACGGGATGGTGCCGCCCGACGAGTTCATCCCGTTCGCCGAGACGTCACCCCTGATCTGCGAGCTCGGCCGGTGGGCGATCCTCGAGGCCTGCCGCCAGCTCGCCCGCTGGTCGGCGGAGGGCCTCGACCCCGAGGAGGGGCTGCGCGTCGCGGTCAACGTCTCCGGGCGCCACGCGGCCTCGGCCACCATCGTGGACGACGTCGTCGCGGCGCTCGCCGGGTCGGGCGTCTCCGCGGCGCGCCTCGAGCTCGAGATCACCGAGACGACGCTCCTCGAGGCGGGAGCAGCCGACGAGAACCTGGCCGCCCTGCGCGGGCTGGGCGTGTCGATCGCCCTCGACGACTTCGGCACCGGCTTCACGTCGATCGGTCAGCTCTCGGGGCTGCCGGTGGACACGCTCAAGATCGACCGCAGCTTCGTGGGTTCGGGCGACGCCCGGCGCCGCGGCCTCGTCACGCTGATCGTCCAGGCGGCGCACGCGTTCGGGCTGAGCGTCGTGGCCGAGGGCGTCGAGGATCTCGAGACCCTCGAGCAGCTTGGCGACCTCGGCTGCGACAAGGTCCAGGGCTTCCTGATGGCCCGGCCGATGGACCCCGATCGGGCGGCGGCCTGGCTGGCGGGGCGGACGGGCATGCCGTCCGCCGCGCGCTGACCGCTCGTCAGGTGATCCGCAGCTCCCGCTCGACCGCGACCGGTCGGGCCAGCACGTCGTAGACCGGGCAGTGCCGGTCGACCGCGTCGGCCAGCTCGCGGTAGCGGTCGCCGGTCTCGGGGCCCTCGAGGGTCACCACCATCCGCACCGCCGCATAGCCGGCCGGCACGTCGGCGATGCCGAGGAAGCCGCGCAGGTCGAGGTCGCCCTCCACCTCCACGCCGATGCGCTCGACCGCGACCCCGAGCTCGGCGGCCCAGAGGCGGTACGTGACGGCCTGGCAGGTGGCGAGACTGGTGAGCAGCAGCTCAACCGGGCTCTGGGCGGTGTCGCCTCCCCCGAACGAGCGCGGCTCGTCGGCGGCCACCTCGTGCCCGCGGGCGGTCGTCGAGCAGCGCATCCCCTCGCGGAGCTCGGTGGTGACGGCGACCGTGACGCGCGCGAGCGATCCATCCTCGCGGAAGCGCGCGGCGAGCTTCGAGTGGGGGGCGGGCTCCATCGGGCCCGATCGTAACGGCAGCCGCATCGGCGGGGGGCCGCGGCGTATCCTGCGGCGCAGGGCAACCGACCGCGGAGACCGTCATGAGGGGACTCACCTTCCAGGGAACGCACGACGTCCGGGTGGAGGACGTGCCCGATCCGACGATCGAGCAGCCGGGCGATGCGATCGTCCGGGTGACCCTGGCGGGGATCTGCGGATCGGACCTGCACATCTACAACGCGGGCGAGGCGTTCGGCTTCGCCCCCGGATCGCGTCTCGGCCACGAGTTCATCGGCACCGTCGAGGCGGTCGGCCCGGAGGTCGCCGGCATCGCCGTGGGCGACCGCGTGATGTCGTCGTGCTCGGTGGCGTGCGGGGAGTGCACCTGGTGTCGCGAGGGCCTGGCGTCGTCGTGCGTGAAGTGGTCGCTCTTCGGCTGGGCGCCCCGCGTCTGGGCCCACGGGGGCGCCGTGCAGGGCGGCCAGTCCGAGCTCGTCCGGGTCCCCCTCGCCGGCTCCACGCTGCACCCGATGCCGGAGGCCCTCTCGGGCGCCGACCGGGAGATGAGCCTGCTGCCGCTGGTGGACGTGATGTCGACCGGCTGGCACGGCCTGACGTCGGCGGGCGCCGCGCCCGGGCAGTCGGTGGTCGTGATCGGCGACGGGGCCGTCGGGCTCGCCGGCGTGCACGGCGCCCGCGCGAAGGGCGCCGTGCGGATCATCTGCCTCGGCCACCACGCCGACCGGCTCGCGACGGCGACGGCCCTCGGCGCGACGCTGACGATCTCCTCGCGCGACGACGACGAGATCAAGGAGGCCGTGATGGAGCACACCGGCGGCGAGGGCGCGCACGTGGTGATCGACTCGATCTCCGGCCCGGGCTCGATGGCGAGCGCCCACGCCTGCGTGAGGCCGGGTGGGACCATCGCCTGTCTGGGTATGGATCACTTCATGGGGAAGACGCCCTCGGTCAACTGGTTCGACCAGTTCCTGCGCAACATCTCGGTCACCGGCGGGCTGGTGCCGGGCAAGCGCTACTTCCCCGAGCTGCTCGGCCTGGTCGAGTCGGGAGCGCTCGACCCGGCGCCGATGCTCTCGCACACGATCACACTCGACGAGGCGGCCGACGGCTACCGGCTGATGGCCGACCGCGCGGAGGGCGTCACGAAGGTGGCGCTTCGCCCGGCGGGGTGAGCGCCGGCGGCGACACCGGGCTGCGGGACCGGCTCGAGGCCGCGGGGCAGGGTCACCTGGCCCGCGCGCTCGACGACCTGGAGGGCGGAGCGCGCGAGCGGCTGAGGGCCGAGGTCGAGGCGCTCGACCTCGGACTGATCCGCCGCCTGGTGGACGGCCTGGTGGGCGACGACGACCACGGCGTCGCGGGGGAGATCGCCCCTCCCGACCCTGCGAGCGTGATCGCCCTGCCGCGCGGTCCGGAGGACGAGGAGCGCGACCGCCGCGCGCGCGACGCCGGGGAGTCCCTGCTGCGCGAGGGCGGCGTCGCCGCCGTGCTGCTGGCGGGCGGCCAGGGCACCCGCCTCGGCTTCGACGGCCCGAAGGGCCTGTTCCCGTTCGCCCCCCTCACGGGCCGGACGCTCTTCGCGCACCACGCCGCGAAGATCGCGGCGCTGCGCGCGCGCTACGGCGGCGGCCTGCCCTGGTACGTCCTCACCTCTCCGGCCAACGACGGCCCCACGCGCGCGGCCTTCGAGGAGAACGACCACTACGGCCTCGCTCCCGAGTCGGTGCGGCTCGTGGTGCAGGGCACCCTCCCGGCCGTCGACGCCGGGAGCGGCGAGATCCTGCGCGATGCGCCCGACCACCTGGCGCTGTCGCCCGACGGACACGGCGGCCTGCTCTCGGCGCTCGCCGCCTCCGGCGCGCTCGACGAGATGTCGCGCGAGGGCATCCGCACGATCTTCACCTTCCAGGTCGACAACCCCCTCGCGCGCGTCTGCCGCCCCGAGCTCCTCGGCCACCACGTCCTCGCCGGGGCGGACATGGCCTCGGTCGTCGTGCGCAAGATCGCGGCCGAGGAGAAGATGGGCGTCATCGCGCGCGTGGATGGGCGCACCGGGGTCGTGGAGTACAGCGACCTGCCCGACGAGCTCGCACGGCAGGTGGACGCGGGCGGGGAGCTCGTCTACTGGGCGGGGTCGATCGCCGTCCACTGCATCGAGGTCGAGTTCGCGCGGCGCCTCACCGAGGGCGGTCTGCGCCTGCCCTACCACCACGCCCTCAAGAAGGTGCCGTATCTCGACGCGGAGGGCCGAAGGGTGGAGCCCGACGCCCCGAACGCCGTGAAGTTCGAGACCTTCCTCTTCGACGCGCTGCCCTCGGCCGAGCGCACCGTGACGGTCGAGGCCGCCCGTGAGGACGAGTTCTCGCCGATCAAGAACGCCGAGGGGTCCGACTCCCCGGCCACCGCCCGGCGGGACCTCAACCGCCTCCACGCCCGATGGCTCGAGGCGGCGGGGGTATCCGTGCCGCGGGGCGCCGACGGCGAGCCCGTGGATGTGGAGATCGACCCCCGCGCGGCCCTGGAGGGCCCCGACCTCGCCGGGGCACTGCCGCCCGGCTTCACGGTGACCGGCCCGACGGTCATCCCCTGACCTGATATGGAGTGACCTCCTGTCAATAGGCACGCCTGAAAGGCCCGCGCAAGCGGGCCTTTCTCGTGGGTCAGGAGAGCGCGCCGGGGGCG
>LNFM01010874.1_pt1 | contig 17514 bp, 14 predicted proteins | sample 596031 | NCBI WGS metagenome assembly LNFM01 (sample SAMN04254537, study PRJNA301005) | activated carbon metagenome | isolation source: dual media filters at the Ann Arbor, Michigan drinking water treatment plant | place: USA: Ann Arbor | reverse complement strand
GCTTCACGACCTGGGGCTTCGCCATGGACGTGATCGGCGGCAACGCCAAGACCGCCCGCATGATGGGCCTGAACGTCGGCCGCTACGTGCTGCTGGCCTGCGGCGTCGGCGGCGCGGCGGCGGGCATCGCCGGCACCGTCGAGGTCGCCGCGGTGCTTGGCCGGGCCAACGCCTCGCTCGCGGTCGGCTATGGCTATGCCGGCATCCTGGTGTCCTTCCTCGCCCGCCATAATCCGCTGGCGATCATCCCGGTCGCCATCCTGCTGGGCGGCATCGCTGCCAGCGGCGGCCTGCTGCAACGCCGCCTCGATCTGCCCGATGCCGCCGTCGTCGTCCTGCAGGGCATCATCTTCGTCGCCATCCTGGCCAGCGAGACGCTCTACGGCCGGCTGCTGCCGCGCAAACAGGGGAGCTGACGATGTCCGACGGAGAGCTGGGCATCTGGGGCGTGCCGCTGGCCATGCTGGCCGGCGCCATCCGCGTCAGCACGCCGTTCCTGTTCGTGAGCATCGGCGAATGTCTCACCGAGCGCTCGGGCCGCATCAATCTCGGGCTCGAGGGCACGCTGGTAATGGGAGCCATGAGCGCCTACGGCGTGGCGCTGGGAACGGATTCGCCGTGGCTCGGCGTGCTCGTGGCGGCCGGGGTCGGCCTGCTGCTGGGCGCGCTCCATGCCGCGATCTGCCAGCTGCCGCGGGTCAACGACATCGCCACCGGCATCGGCCTGATGCTGTTCGCCACCGGCCTCGCCTTCTTCCTCGGCAAGCCCTTCATCCAGCCCAAGGCGCCCAATCTCGGCGCCATCGATCTCGGCTGGTGGAGCGACATCCCGCAGGTACGTCAGGCGCTGCAGGTCAACTACCTGTTCATCCTCGGCGTCGTGCTCGCCTTCGCCCTGGCCTGGGCACTGCGCAACACGCGCTGGGGCCTGATCGTCCGCCTGGCCGGCGAGAGCGTCGACGCGGCCCTCGCCATCGGCGCCTCGGTCGGCCGGGTGCGGCTGATCGCGACCTCGATCGGCGGTGCGTTCGCCGGCGTCGGCGGCGCCTTCCTGTCGCTCTACTATCCGGGAAGCTGGAACGAGGGCCTGTCGAGCGGCCAGGGACTGATGGCGGTGGCGCTGGTCATCTTCGCCCGCTGGGATCCGATCCGCTGCCTGTGGGCGTCCCTGCTGTTCGGTGCCGCCGGCGCCATCAGCCCGGCGCTGCAGTCGATCGGCGTGACCCAGGGCTACTACCTGTTCAGCGCCGCGCCCTATGTGCTGACGCTTGCCCTGATGATCGCCACCTGCTCGCCGGCGCGCAGCCTGCGCGGCGCGCCGGGCGAGCTGGGAGCGGTCAAGTGATCCCCCGCACGAGGAAGGGCATTCGCCTATGAGAAAAAACCGTCATCCCGACCGGAGCCGAGCGCAGCGAGGCGTAGTGGAGGGACCTTTCTTGCTGCGGCGTCGGGCAAGAAAGGTCCCTCGACTTCGCCTCCCTTCGGGCGGCTCCGCTCGGGATGACGGCATTTTTTGTCAAACGCAAATGCCTTGCGGTGCGAGGAGGCCGTCGTGACCAAATTCGTGAAGTCGCATCCCTACGCCTGGCCATGGAACGGCGATCTGCGGCCGGAGAATTCCGCCCTGATCGTCATCGACATGCAGACCGATTTCTGCGGGGCCGCCGGCTATGTCGACAAGATGGGCTACGACCTGTCGCTCACCCGCGCGCCGATCGAGCCGATCGGCCGCCTGCTCGCGGCCGTGCGCAAGGCCGGCTGGCACGTCTTCCACACGCGCGAGGGCCACCGCCCGGACCTTGCCGACCTGCCCGCCAACAAGCGCTGGCGCTCGCAGCAGATCGGCGCCGGCATCGGCGATCCCGGCCCATGTGGCCGCATCCTGGTGCGCGGCGAGCCGGGCTGGGAGATCATCCCCGAGCTCGCCCCGGTGCCGGGCGAGCCGGTGATCGACAAGCCGGGCAAGGGCTCGTTCTGCGCCACCGATCTCGAGCTGATGCTGCGCACGCGCGGCATCGCCAACCTGGTGCTGACCGGCATCACCACCGACGTCTGCGTCCACACCACCATGCGCGAGGCCAACGACCGCGGCTTCGAATGCCTGATCCTCGAGGATTGCACCGGCGCCACCGACAGGGGCAATCATCTGGCGGCTCTCAAGATGGTCGAGATGCAGGGCGGCGTGTTCGGTGCCGTCGCCAGTTCCGCCGCGCTGATCGAGGCGGTCGCTTGAGGGCCAACGCATGAGCGTGATCGGCACGGTTCCCTTCCCCGAGCACCGCGGCGCGCCGTCGCTCGAGCTGGTCGGCTTCTCCAAGCGCTTCGGCGCCCTGGCCGCGCTCGACGACGTCTCGGTGAAGGTGAATGCCGGCGCCTTCCATGCACTGCTGGGTGAGAACGGCGCCGGCAAGAGCACGCTCGTCAAATGCGCCATGGGCTACTACGCCGCCGACCAGGGCCAGATCCTGCTCAATGGCCGCGAGGTCGAGATTGCCCATCCGAAGCAGGCGCACGAGCTGGGGCTGGGCATGGTCTACCAGCACTTCACGCTGGTGCCGAACATGACCGTGCTGGAGAACTTCGTGCTGTCGCGCGGCAAGCTGCCGCCGGTGATCGACTGGGCGAGCGAGCGGCGGGTGCTCGCCGACTATTTCTCGACGACGCCCTTCACCGTGCCGCTCGACACGCCGGTCGCCGATCTTGCCGCCGGCCAGAAGCAGAAGGCGGAGATCCTGCGCCAGCTCTACCTCAAGCGGACCCTGCTGATCCTCGACGAGCCGACCTCGGTGCTGACGCCCGACGAGGCCGACGAGGTACTGTCGACCCTGAAGAAGCTCACCCGGGACGGCGCGGTCACGATCATTACCATCACCCACAAGTTCCGTGAGGTGAACGCCTTCTGCGACACGGTGACGGTGCTGCGGCGCGGCAAGCTGGTCGATACGCGGCCGACCGCAGATCTGGACAACGACATGATGGCCGAGATGATGGTCGGCCGGCGCGATAACCGCGTCGTCGTCGAGCGCGAGGCACGGCCGCCTGGCAAGGCCGTGCTGCGCATCGAGGGACTGAGCGTCGCCGACCATGTCGGCCAGCTGGCCGTCGAGGAACTGGCGCTGGAGGTCCGGGCCGGTGAGATCGTCGGCGTGGCCGGCGTCTCCGGCAATGGCCAGCGCGAGCTGGTCGAGACGCTGGCAGGCCAGCGCGATGCCCAGGCCGGTCGCATGCTGGTGCACGGCGAGCCCTACACGGCGACCCGGCCCGAGATGATCCGCCACAAGATCGCCTGCCTGCCGGAGGAGCCGCTGCGCAACGCCTGCGTCGCCGACATGTCGGTGGCCGAGAACATGGCGCTGCGCTCGTTCGACCAGCCGCCCGCCTCGCCCGACGGCATGCGCCTGCGGCGCCTGCCGATGCGCGACATGGCGCGTCGCCTGATCGAGGCCTATCGCGTGAAGACGCCCGGACCCGACGCACCGATCAAGGCCCTGTCGGGCGGCAACGTGCAGCGCGCCGTGCTGGCGCGCGAGCTGTCGAGCGAGGGCGACCTGCTGATCGTCGCCAACCCCTGCTTCGGCCTCGATTTCGCCGCCGCCGCCGAGATCCGCACCCGCATCGTGCAGGCGCGCAACCGCGGCGCGGCGATCCTCCTGGTGAGCGAGGACCTCGACGAGGTGCTGCAGCTCTCCGACCGCATCGTCGTCATGTTCGACGGCAGGCTCGCCCTGCAGACCGACGCAGCGCAAGCCGACGTCGGCGCCATCGGCCGCGCCATGGCGGGGCACTGAGTTCCATTCCTGGCTCCGCCGATTCTTAGAGCAAGTGGGCCAAGGCAAATGGGCGCCGACAAGCGGGACCGGCGCAGGCTTGCAGCCGCGACGTTAAAAATTCCGTCATCCCGACCGGAGCCGTGCGTCGCGCGGCGTAGTGGAGGGACCTTTCTTGTTGCCGTACCAGCAAGAAAGGTCCCTCGACTGCGCCGCCCTTTGGGCGGCTTCGCTCGGGATGACGGAATTTATGTCCATATGCGAATGCCCTGCCCCATTCGGCGGAACGGTGGAACATTGCGCCGGGTTGACGTCGCACAAATCTCGCCTGGGCCACGACTGCAAAGCTCCGGCCGGCATCGAGTGCGAAGATGGGAAAAGGCCGCTTCCGGTCTGGCGCGAGGAGCTTGGGATCAACCCGGTGACGAGCGGCAATCTCAGTTGGTATGGAGTGCCGGGCGCCGCGAGTTGAAACCCGAAGATCGGTGGCGGTCGGGAAAGTGCAGGCGTCCACTTGGTCCCTTGTTCCAGGACCGACGGCGGGTGATATGTCCTCGGCCAGCATTCTCGGCGACTGCGCCGGGGTCATGTTGATGGAGCGGGCGAACGCCGATGGCCAAGGAAAAGATTGTTTCCGCAGACGAAGCCGCCGCCATCATCCATGACGGCGACACCGTATGCGTTTCGGGCTGTCTCGGCATCGGCACGCCGGACGAGCTGCTGCTCGCCATCGAGCGGCGGTTCTCCACCACCCGCTCCCCGTCGAAGCTCACTCTCGTCTTCGCCGCTGCGCCCGGCGACGCGAAGGAACGTGGCCTCAACAGGCTTGCCCATCCCGGGCTGGTCAAACGGGCGATTGGAGGCCATTGGGCGCTGGTCCCCAAGCTCGGCGAGCTTGCCCTGGCCGGCCGCATCGAAGCCTACAACCTGCCCCTCGGCTGCATCTCGCAGCTCTATCGCAACATCGCAGCGCGCGGCCCCGGCGTGTTTTCCAAGGTGGGGCTCGGCACCTTCGTCGATCCCCGCCTCCAGGGCGGCAAGCTGAACGACGCCACGACGGAGGACCTCGTCGAGCTGGTCCGCATCGACGATCAGGACTGGCTCCGCTACAAGTCATTTCCCATCAATGTGGCGCTGCTGCGCGGCACGACGGCGGACCCAGCCGGCAACATCACGATGGAGCGCGAAGCCCTGACGCTCGACGGCCTCGCCATGGCGACGGCGGCGAAGAACTCGCGGGGCTTCGTGATCGTCCAGGTGGAGCGCATCGCGGCCGCCGAATCACTCAGCCCGCGCGAGGTGCAGATCCCGGGCATCCTCGTCGACTGCGTCGTGGTCGCCGATCCCGCCAACCACATGCAGACCTACGGCACGGCGTACAACCATGCGTTTTCCGGGCGGCAGCGCGTGCCGATGGACCGGATAAAGCCGCTCGAGTTGAACGAACGCAAGATCATCGCCCGTCGCGCGGCCTTCGAGCTGCCGCCGGGAGGCGTGGTCAATCTCGGGATCGGCATGCCCGAGGGCGTCGCAGCGGTCGCGAGCGAGGAACATGTCCTCAAGCTCGTTACCCTGACGGCCGAGCCCGGGATCATCGGCGGCATGCCGCAAGGGGGCGTCAATTTCGGTGCGGGCCTCAATGCCGATGCCGTCATCGAGCTGAATCAGCAGATCGATTTCTACGACGGCGGCGGCCTCGATCTGGCGTGCCTGGGCATGGCGCAGGTCGACGACGCAGGCAACGTCAACGTCAGCCGCTTCGGCTCCCATCTGGCGGGCGCTGGCGGCTTCATCAACATCTCGCAGAGCTCCCGCAAGGTGGTCTTTGCCGGAACCTTCACGAGTGGCGGCCTCGAGATCGCGATCGAGAACGGCGCGGTGCGAATCGTTCGCGAGGGATCGGCCCACAAGTTCGTGGCGAGGGTGGAGCAGATCACCTTCAGCGGCGCCCGCGCGGCGGAGACCGGGCAGACGGTGCTCTACGTCACCGAGCGCTGCGTGCTGCGCCGCGCGCCAGGCGGAGTCGAGCTGATCGAGGTCGCTCCCGGAATCGACATCGAGCGCGACATCCTGGCTCAGATGGATTTCCGGCCCTCGATTGGCAAGGTGCGTTCGATGGACCCGCGCATCTTCGCGACCGGGCCGATGGACCTGAATCAGCTGCTTCTCGGACGCCGTTTCGCCGACCGCATCCACTACGATCCCGAGCGCAACCTGCTGTTCGTCAATCTGGGCGGCCTCCACGTTCGGACGGTCGAGGACGTCGACCTCATGCGCCGCGAGGTCGAGAGCGCTTGCCGCGCCGCCGGCAGGCCGGTCGCCCTCGTCGCCAACTATGACGCGTTCGAGCTCGATCCGACCGTGAGCGACGCATACTTCTCGATGATCACCTATCTCGAGCAGTCCTACTACAGCTCGGCCTCGCGCTATGCCAACAGCGCTTTCCTGCGCCTCAAGCTCGGCGCGGGCCTCGCGGAACGCCATCTCGCGCCGCACGTCTTCGAGACCGAAGCCGAGGCGCGACAGTTCATGGGTTCGCAGGGACGCTAGGCGTAATTCTTGCCGCTGTTCCCGGGGCACCGGGGTTGACGTCGCGCGAATCTCGCCTAGCTTGCGGAGGCTGGCAACGGGACGTTGCCAGCAAATGCGCGGCATCAAGGAGGATGGATCATGCGCAGACACGGGGCTGTGGCTGACAGAATGCCGATCGGCGGAAAGCCACCTGATCGGGGCGTGCCGGTGCAACGCACGCGTCCTCGCCATCCGGCTGCGCCCGACCTTTTTCTTCGCCGCCGCGGCATCGCTTTCGAACGCCAGGGCGCCCTTGGCACGCGGGTGATGCGGATGTTCGGCGCGCTGGCCGGCGAAGCCGACGCAACGCCCCCGCCTGACGCAACCCCGAAATCGACGTCGTCCCTTGCGTCAGTCGCAAGTCGTTGATTCCAAAGGGCACTGACGGAACGGACGCAACGGACGCAAGATCTGGCCGTGTCCACGCCGTGCGGCAGGAGCGTAAAGGAGAACGATGGGGCTGGGGTTGTGCCCGGGTTTCAGGCTATTCTGTCCCCATGCCGACTTTGCGGTGGTGAACGGCCCCTCTCGTCTCTAACAAAGGCTCTGCCATGGAGCCCATGAACAAAACGTCCAACGTCACGCGCCTGCCGGGCACGGAAGACATCCGCCTGCGCGAGCCCCCGCACAATTTCGAGGCCGAGCAGGCGCTGCTCGGCGCGATCCTGGTGAACAATGCCGCCTATCACCGGGTGGCCGAGTTCCTCAAGGGCGAGCACTTCGCCGATCCATTGCACGGCAAGCTGTTCGATTCCCTGGCCCGCCTGATCGAGCGCGGCCAGGTCGTCAGCGCGATCACGCTCAAGACCTATGTCGAGAGCGACGAGACCATGAAGGAGGCCGGCGGCGCGGCCTACTTGGCCGGCCTCGCCGCGGCGTCGGTCCATGTGATCGATGCCGGCGATTTCGGCCGCATGGTCCACGACCTCTATCTGCTGCGCCAGCTGATCACGCTCGGCGAGGACGTGGTCAACGGCGCCTTCAAGCCGACGCTCGAGGCGACGGCGCTGGAGCAGATCGAGGTCGCCGAGAAGAAGCTCTACGACCTGGCGAGCGTCGGCCAGACCGAAGGCGGCTTCAAGCCGTTCCGGGCGGCCCTCACGGAAGCCATGGTCGCCGCCGAGGCAGCCTACAGCCGCGCCGGCCAGCTCACCGGGGTGGCGACCGGCCTGTTCCAGCTCGACCAGCTGCTGGGCGGCCTGCACAAGTCCGATCTCATCATCCTGGCCGGCCGGCCGTCGATGGGAAAGACCGCGCTCGCCACCAACATGGCGTTCAACGCCGTCAAGGCCTACCGCGAGGAGCACGGGCCGGACGGCAAGCCGGTGGCCGTGGATGGCGCGGTGGTCGGCTTCTTCTCGCTCGAGATGTCGGCCGAGCAGCTCGCCAACCGCATCCTCTCCGAGCAGGCCGAGATCTCGTCGGAGAAGATCCGCAAGGGCGAGCTGATCAGCAGCGATTTCGACAAGGTCCTCGCGGTCAGCCAGCAGCTCGAGCACCTCAATCTCTATATCGACGACACCCCTGCCCTGACGATCGCCGCCCTGCGTACCCGGGCGCGCCGCCTCAAGCGGACGCGCGGCCTCGGCCTGCTGGTCGTCGACTACCTGCAGCTTCTCAACCCGTCGGGTCGCTCGCGCCAGGAGAACCGCGTCCAGGAGATTTCCGAGATCACACGCGGGCTGAAGACCCTGGCCAAGGAGCTCGATGTGCCGGTGCTGGCCCTGTCGCAGCTCAGCCGCGCCGTCGAGCAGCGCGAGGACAAGCGGCCGCAGCTCTCCGACCTGCGCGAATCGGGGTCGATCGAGCAGGACGCCGACGTCGTCATGTTCGTCTACCGCGAGGAGTACTACCTGACGCGCTCCGAGCCGACGCGGCGGGCCGAGGAGAGCGACCAGCGCTTCAACGAGCGCCACGACGCCTGGAAGCAGCGCTGCGAGCAGACCTATGGCAAGGCCGAGGTGATCGTGGCCAAGCAGCGTCACGGGCCGACCGGCATCGTGCGGCTGGCGTTCGAGGGCGCGATCACCAAATTCGACAACCTGCCGGCCGACGAGGAGCGGCCGCACGGTCCGGCGTTCTAGGGCATGCCGGGACTGGTCGAGACGTTCTCATTTTCCCTCCCCAGCTTCGCTGCCACGGAGTGGACGCAACTCATGTTCCTCTCCGCCCGCGAAGCGGGGGGAGAGGTTAGGAGAGGTGGGTCATGGGGTCGTTGCCCGCAAGGAGATCAATCACCACCCAGGCATCGATCGTGTCGCGACCACCCACCTCTCCTCCCCCACGCTTCGCGTGGGGCCCCTTCCTCTCCCCCCGCCTGCGCGGGCGGAGAGGACTCATGAACGGCTTCTCCCATTTCCGGGAGCTTGAACCTGAGATGTATCCACGCCGTCGTGGCGCCGCTGGGGAGGAGAATGACGAGCGTGTCGTCAGGCGTGTGCCCTGGGGGCAAGGCCTTGTCGATCACGATGCCATCCGCGACGATGACGGCCTGGATTCGACCAATGTCTGCCCCGGACGATAACGCCGCTCGGCGGGCCGGCGCGATCCTGACGATCGACCTCGGCGCGATAGCCGCCAACTGGCGCGGCCTGCGCGACGCCGGCCGCGCCGACGGCAGGCCGATCGATTGCGCCGCGGTGCTCAAGGCCGACGCCTACGGCACCGGCGCCGCGATCGTCGGGCCGCGCCTGGCGGCGGAAGGCTGCCGGCAGTTCTTCGTCGCCCACCTCGACGAGGGCATCGCGCTGCGCGCCGTCGTGCCCGATCATCCGATCTGCGTCCTCAACGGCCTGCTGCCCGGCACCGACGGCGACTTCGTCGAGCATCGGCTGACGCCCGCGCTCAACCATCTCGGCCAGCTCAATGCCTGGCGCGCCGCCGCGCAGCGCTTCAGCCGGCCGCTCGACGCGATCATCCACATCGACACCGGCATGCATCGCCTGGGCTTCTCGCCCGACGAGGCGCAGGCCCTCGCCAGCGAGCGCGGCCGCCTGCGCGGCCTGCGCCTGGCGCTGCTGATGAGCCATCTGGTGGCGTCGGAGGAGCAGGCCAACCCGGTCAATGGCGAGCAGCTGTCGCGCTTCCGCAATTTCCTCCGCACCATGCCGGGGGCGCCGGCGTCGCTCGCCAACTCCTCGGGCATCTTCCTCGGGCCGGACTACCATTTCGACCTGCTGCGCCCCGGCGCGGCGATCTACGGCATCAATCCCCTGCCCGGCGAGGCCAATCCCATGCTGCCGGTCGTGTCGCTGCAGGCACGCATCCTGCAGACCCGGCGAATTGACGCTCTTCAGACCGTTGGATACGGTGGGGCGTGGCGGTCCGCCCGGCCGAGCCGCATCGCCACGATCGCCCTTGGATATGCCGACGGCTACTTCCGCACGCTCATCAACCGAACGCACGTCTACCTCGCCGGCCATCGCGTGCCGGTGATCGGGCGCATCTCGATGGACCTCGTGACGATCGACGTGACCGACATCCCCGAGAGCGAAAGCCAGCTCGGCGCGACGGTCGAGGTGCTGGGCCGTCACGTGACGGCGGAGGATCTCGCCGACCATGCCCGCACCAATGCCTACGAGGTGATGACCGCCCTCGGACGGCGCTATGCCCGCCTCTACGTCGATCGCCCGGAGACTGCCTCGTGACCCTGCCGATCGTGACCGTGCTCGGGCGCATGACGCTCGCCTTCCTGACGGCGATCGGCGCCGTCAGCGCCTTCGCCTTCCATGCCGTCCGCCAGGGCCTGCGGCCGCCGTGGTACGGCCGGCAGATCGCCCGGCAGATCATGGAGATCGGCTATTACTCGCTGCCGGTGGTCGGCCTGACGGCGATCTTCACCGGCATGGTGCTGGCCCTGCAGAGCTACACCGGGTTCGCCCGCTTCTCGGCCGAGAGCGCCATCCCCAACGTGGTCGTGGTGTCGCTGACCCGCGAGCTCGGCCCGGTGCTGGCCGGGCTCATGGTGGCCGGCCGGGTCGGCGCGGCCATGGCGGCCGAGATCGGCACCATGCGGGTCACCGAGCAGATCGACGCGCTCACCACGCTGTCTACCGACCCGTTCCGCTATCTCGTGGTGCCGCGCCTGATCGCCGGCATCGTCACCCTGCCCATCCTGGTGCTGATCGCCGATATCATCGGCGTGCTCGGCGGCTTCCTGGTCGGCGTCTACAAGCTCGACTTCAACGACGTCGCCTACCTGCGCAACACGATGGACTTCCTCGAGTTCCAGGACGTCTTCTCCGGCCTGGTGAAGGCCGCCGTGTTCGGCTTCCTGATCACCCTGATGGGCTGCTACCACGGCTACACCTCGCGCGGCGGCGCGCAGGGCGTCGGCATGGCGACGACGAACGCGGTGGTCTCGGCGTCGATCCTGATCCTGACCTTCAACTACTTCATCACCGAGATGTTCTTCGCGCTGTGACCGTCCCCGCCAAAATCCTGCTGCGCGGCGTCACCAAGTCGTTCGGCCCGAAAAAGGTGCTGCAGGGCATCGACCTTGCGGTCGCGCCGCGCGAGTCCGTCGTGGTGATCGGCGGGTCGGGCACCGGCAAGTCGGTGCTGCTGAAATGCATCCTCGGCCTCATGCAGCCCGATTCCGGCGCGATCCATGTCGACAGCGAGGAAACCACGACGCTCGGCAGCCGCCAGCGCGAGCGGGTCATGCGCAAGTTCGGCATGCTGTTCCAGGGCGGCGCGCTGTTCGACTCGCTGCGGGTGTGGGAGAACGTCGCCTTCGGGCCGATCCAGAGCGACGGGATGGCGCCGCAGAAGGCGCGCGACGTGGCGCTGGCCAAGCTGGGCGCCGTCGGCCTCGGCCCCGAGATCGGCGAGCTGTTCCCGTCCGAGCTGAGCGGCGGCATGCAGAAACGTGTCGCGCTCGCCCGCGCCATCGCGCGCGAGCCGGAAATCATCTTCTTCGACGAGCCGACCACCGGCCTCGACCCGATCATGGCCGACGTGATCAACGACCTGATCGTGAAATGCGTGAGCGATCTCGGGGCGACCGCCGTCTCGATCACCCACGACATGGCGTCGGCCCGCAAGATCGGCCATCGTATCGCCATGCTGCACGAGGGCCGCCTGATCTGGCAGGGCCCGGTCGGCGAGATCGACCGGTCGGGCGACCCGCGCGTCGACCAGTTCATCCACGGCCGCGCCGAAGGCCCGATCCAGATGCAGGTCCGGAAGCTGTGAGGGCGCGAGCTGCTCTTCTCATTCTCCTGCCCGCCGCAACCACCGCGGAGTGGACCCGACTCATGTCCCTCTCCGCCCGCAAAGCGGAGGGAGAGGCTAGGAGAGGTGGGTCACGGGGTCGTTGTCCGAGAAGCGGCCCATATCGATCCAATCGTCTGACGGCGAAGATGTGCCAACGACCCACCTCTCCTCCCCCACGCTTCGCGTGGGGCCCCTTCCTCTCCCCCCGCTCGCGCGGGTGGAGAGGACTGGCTGAACACCCCCTCTCGGGCCGGGCAAGGCCCTGATGGCGCGGCCACTCAAGCGTTTCGCCTGCCAGTCGTGCGGCGCCATCACCAGCAAGTGGAGCGGGCGCTGCGAATCGTGCGGCGAATGGAACACCATCGCCGAGGAAGCGGCGGCCCCGTCCGGGCCGGCCGGCGGCGGGCTGGCGCGCGGCCCGGGGCGCCACAGGGGGCGGCTGCTCGAGTTCGCGAGTCTCAAGGGCTCGACGCCGCAGCCACCGCGCTATCGCAGCGGCATCGCCGAGTTCGACCGGGTGTGCGGCGGCGGCCTGGTGGTCGGCTCGGCGCTGCTGATCGGCGGCGATCCGGGCATCGGCAAGTCGACCCTGCTGCTGCAGGTCGCGGCCGCCCTGGCGCGCCAGCACACCGCCTGCGCCTACATCTCCGGCGAGGAGGCGCTCGATCAGGTGCGCCTGCGCGGCGAGCGGCTGGGCGTGAGCGATGCCCCCGTGCAGCTCACCGCCGCCACCTCGGTACGCGACATCGTCGCCTCCCTCGAGCGGCCGGATGCGCCCAAGGTCGCGGTCATCGATTCGATCCAGACGATGTGGCTCGACTCGGTCGAGAGCACGCCTGGAACCGTCACCCAGGTGCGCGCTTCGGCACAGGCGCTGGTCGAGCTCGCCAAGCGCCGCGGCATCGCCATCCTGCTGGTCGGCCACGTCACCAAGGATGGCGCCAACACGGTGCTCTACTTCGAGGGCGAGCGCGGCCACCAGTTCCGCATCCTGCGCACGGTCAAGAACCGCTTCGGCCCGACCGACGAGATCGGCGTGTTCGAGATGTCCGACCGCGGCCTCGCCGACGTCGCCAACCCGTCGGCCCTGTTCCTCGGCGAGCGGCGCGGCCAGGTCTCCGGCGCCTGCGTCTTCGCCGGCATCGAGGGAACCCGTCCGCTGCTGGTCGAGATCCAGGCGCTGGTCGCCCCCTCCTCGTTCGGCACGCCGCGTCATGCCGTGGTCGGCTGGGATTCCAACCGGCTGGCCATGGTGCTGGCCGTCCTGGAGGCGCGCTGCGGCGCCGCCGTCGGGGCAAACGACGTCTATCTCAACGTCGCAGGGGGCCTGCGCATCAGCGAGCCCGCCGCCGACCTCGCGGTCGCCGCGTCGGTGGTCTCCTCGCTCGCCGACGAGCCGGTGCCGGCCGACATGGTGGTGTTCGGCGAGATCGGTCTGGGCGGCGAGGTGCGGCCGGTCGGCCAGCGCGAGGCGCGCCTGCGCGAAGCCGCCAAGCTCGGCTTCCGCAGCGCCCTGGTGCCGCGCGCGCGGGGCGCCAGCACATCCACGCCGCGCGCGCCGGAGGGCATCGCCATTGACGAAATCGACCATCTATCGGACCTTGTGGCGCGTTTCCAACCGGCCGACCGGCGCCAAAGGCGTCCGGAGCGTGAAGGCCTGGCGGATCGGCGGCGCATTTAGGCCTCGGAGCGTATGGAGACGATGGAGCAGCTAGGGATCACCGTTTTCGACGTCGCCGTCGCGGCCGTCGCCGTCTTCGGCGCCCTGATCGGCATGTCGAGCGGCTTCGCCCATTCCGTGCTGTTCATCGCCTCCTGGATCGGTGCGGGCTGGCTCGCGCTCAACTACGCCAAGCTCGTCCAGCCGGAGATCGAGAAGCTCGTCGGCAGCACCGAGCTGGCCTACTTCATTTCCATGCTGGTGGTTTTCGTCGGCGCCTTGATCGTCCTGGTAATGGCCACCAACGCCCTGTCGCGGGCCGTCCGGGCGAGCCCGCTGGGCCGGCCCGACCGGATCCTGGGTGCCGGCTTCGGCGTGCTGTGCGCCTGGGCTGCCCTCGGGGCCGCCTTTCTGTTCTACGGCTATCTCGGGCCTCGCCAGCTGCCGCCGGCGGTCGAGGGCGGCGCCACCTTCCCTATGATCAAGGAAATGGCGGGTTTCATCGAGCCTTACCTGCCGCCCGGCTTCCGGACCCGCCTCCAGGGCCGGGGCGAAGGCCTGATGTCCCCGCCTTCCCCGGCGGCGCCCGCCGATGCGGAGCCCAAGGAGACGGAAACCAAGCCGCAGTGACTTTTCCTTGATGGCGCGGGTGGCGGACACCAGCTATAACCCCGCCGTGTCCAGTGCCCCCCAACGCATAGACAACGACCTCGACAAGTTTCACGAGGAGTGTGCGTTGTTCGGCATCTTCGGGACGTCCGATGCCGCCGCCCACACCGCCCTCGGCCTGCACGCCCTGCAGCATCGCGGCCAGGAAGCCTCCGGCATCGTCACTTTCGACGGCCGGCACTTCCACCAGCATCGCGCTGCCGGCCTGGTCGGCGACATCTTCGGCGACCCGGCAATCATCGCCACGCTGAAAGGCTACGCGGCGATCGGCCACAACCGCTACGCCACCACCGGCGGCTCGTCGGACCGCAACATCCAGCCGATCTTCGCCGATTTCGACTTCGGCGGCCTGGCCCTGGCCCACAACGGCAACCTGACCAACGCCTACCTGCTGCGCAAGGAGCTGGTCCGGATGGGTTGCCTGTTCCAGTCGACCACCGACACCGAGGTCATCAACCACCTGGTCGCCCGCTCGAACTACTCGACCGTGGTCGACCGGCTGATCGATGCGCTCGGCCGGGTCAAGGGCGCCTACTCGCTGCTGCTGCTGACCAACGAGGCGCTGCTCGGCGTACGCGATCCGAGAGGCGTGCGCCCGCTGGTGATCGGTCGGCTCGACGATGCCTGGATCCTGACCTCGGAGAGCTGCGCCCTCGATATCATCGGCGCCCGCTTCGTGCGCGACGTCGAGCCGGGCGAGATCGTCATCGTCGACGGCACCGGCCTGCGCTCGATCAAGCCGTTCACCAGGGAAAAGCGCCGCTTCTGCGTCTTCGAGCACATCTACTTCGCGCGGCCGGATTCGCGGGTCGAAGGCGTCGGCGTCTACGACGTGCGCAAGCGCATCGGCATGCAGCTCGCCAGGGAGAGCCCGGTGCCGGCCGACGTGGTCGTGCCGGTGCCCGACTCCGGCGTGCCGGCGGCGATCGGCTACGCCCGCCAGTCCGGCCTGCCGTTCGAGCTCGGCATCATCCGCAACCACTATGTCGGGCGCACCTTCATCGAGCCCGCCGACAACATCCGCCATCTCGGCGTACGCCTGAAACACAACGCGAACCGCGCCCATATCGAAGGCAAGCGCGTCATCCTGGTCGACGATTCGATCGTGCGCGGCACGACCTCGATGAAGATCGTCGAGATGGTGCGCGGCGCCGGCGCGCGCGAGGTGCACATGCGCATCGCCGCGCCGCCGACCACCGATCCCTGCTTCTACGGCATCGACACACCGGAGCGGTCGAAGCTCCTGGCGTCGCGCTACGACGTCGCCGGCATGGCCAAGTTCATCGGCGTCGATTCGCTGGCCTTCCTGTCGATCGACGGCCTCTACCGGGCGATGGGCCTGCCGGGACGCGATCCGGCCAACCCGACCTTCTGCGATGCCTGCTTCACCGGCGACTATCCGATCGCGCTCGACGACGTGCTCGGCGTCGAGGACCGCCAGCTCTCCCTGCTCGTCGAACCGGCCTGAGACCGGCGCATGTCCACCGGCAGTGCCGGCCGCCTGGCCGGTCGCATCGCCCTGATCACGGGCGCCTCGCGCGGCCTCGGCGCCGCGGCGGCCCTGGCTTACGCCAGGGAAGGCGCACACTGTATCCTGGTGGCGCGGACGGTCGGCGGCCTCGAGGCGCTGGACGACAGGATCAAGGACGTCGGCGGCGCGGCGACGCTGGTGCCGCTCGACGTCACCGACGGGCCGGGCATCGATCGCCTCGGCGCCGCGCTCCATGAGCGCTTCGGCCGGCTCGACGTGCTGCTCGGCAATGCGGCCATGTTGGGCGTCCTGTCGCCGCTCGGCCATATCGAGCCGCAGACCTTCGACCAGGTGATCGCGGTGAACCTGACCGCGAACTGGCGCCTGATCCGCTCGCTCGACCCGCTGCTGCGCCGCTCCGAAGCCGGGCGCGCCATCTTCGTGACGTCGGGCATCGCGCGTCGTCCGGTGCCCTACTGGGGCGCCTACGCCGCGAGCAAGGCCGCACTCGACATGCTGGCCGCGGTGCGCGTCAACCTGTTCAATCCCGGGCCGATGCGAACGGCGATGCGCAGCCAGGCCTTTCCCGGCGAGGACGAGGCGCAGCAGACGCCGCCTGAAGCGCATTGCGAGGCGCTGATCCAGCTCGCCCTGCCCGGCTGCACGATGAACGGCCAATGGGTGGCCGGCGACGGGGCGCTCGCCCGCTCAACGGACCCTGGCGGGCGCCACTGAGGCGCGCGGCGCGGCGACGACACGGCCGTTCACCTGCTCGATCGCCTTGTCGATGCACAGCTTGAGTGCCGCGGTCAGCTTCCAGCGTTTCTCCCCGCGAGCGTCAGATGCGCCCGCAGGGTCGAGTGCCTCCTCCAGGCAGGTCTTGAAGACAGTGGCATCCTCGCCATGCCCCGAGCGGTCGAGCGCGCGCACGACGCGGCCGATGAAGGTCGGATCGGGATCGCCTCGTGAAGCCCAGGACAGGTAGGCCGAGGACGCGCCCAGGGCGACCAGGAGATGGATCGGCACGGCAGGCACCGGCCCATGGCCGACCCGGTCGAGATAGGCGACGGCAATGCGCAGGCGCGGTGCCGCATCGCCCGGGCTGAGGTCGGCAGCCCGCAGGTACCTGTCGACCGCGCCGTCGAACTCGCCCATGCCGCGCAGGACATCGCCCCATTCGACGAGCAAACCGGCGGATTGCGGTCCATTGGCGACCGCCGTCTCGAGCTCGGCCGGCTGGCCGATCGCCACGGTCGCCAGGGGCAGCTGCGTTCGCCGATGCGCCGCGAGCAGCCATTGCCGGTAGATCAGATGGCCCTCGAGACGGCGAACCAGGGCGTCGAGCGAACGATCGCGCCGCCGCGGCATCTGGCGCAGTTTCTCCACCGCCTGGGCGAAGGTCGATTCTGCGAGATGGAGCTGCCACTGCAGGGACGATTCGCGATCGTCCGTCCATGCCATGCCGGGCGTGGTCTCGTGAATCGACACGCCCTTGCGGATGTAGGCATCGATCAGGACGGCAAGCGCGGTAGGCGAGCTCGGCATGCGGCCGAGCGTGTCGCTGAACCGGCCGATTGCCTGGTCGAGCTCGCCGAGTTGCTGCGCGCGGTCGATGCCGGCCAGCGCCGCCGCGCGCGACAGGTGGACCATACCGAAGACGTAGGGTACCCAGGGCAGGTCGGCCTCGCGACCGCTCTCGAGCGTACGGGCGATCAGCGCCTGTGTCCGCTCGAAGCCGCAGCGCTCGCGGCGGTTGCGGATGCGCCGCTCCTCGCGCGCCGCGTCCGACGCATCGGGCGCCGGCGCCGCGTCGAGGTCGTTGCAGGCCTTCTCCTCGGTACGAAAGACGTGGAGCGCCGCTACCTTGGGATCGCGCAGCGTCATCACGCCGAGGGCGAGGCATTCCAGAACCTCGTCGACGCCCGACGGGACATTGGCTGCCTCACAGGTCGCGCGCGCACCATGCTCGCCGACCAGGCTGACCGATCCCACGAAGCCGGCCGGCTCGCGGCGCACGGCAAGCGAGGCCCGGATGGTCGGCCGCGTGAAGCCGAACAGGGCCGCAACCTCGCGAATGCTCGCGCGCAAGGTGAGCGGTGCTCCCGGAACCTGGAGGTCGATGGGGTTGGTCGACTGATCGACATAGAGCCGCTGCCATT
>LNFM01008781.1_pt1 | contig 17514 bp, 16 predicted proteins | sample 596031 | NCBI WGS metagenome assembly LNFM01 (sample SAMN04254537, study PRJNA301005) | activated carbon metagenome | isolation source: dual media filters at the Ann Arbor, Michigan drinking water treatment plant | place: USA: Ann Arbor | reverse complement strand
GCTTCGTTACGCAGCTTGTCGACCAGTTCGGCGACCGTCTTCACCTTGATGCCGGCCTTGCGCTTGGGCGGCTCCTCGACCTTCAGCGTCTTGAGGCGCGGCGCCACGTCGACGCCGAGCGCATCCGGCGCCAGCACTTCTATCGGCTTCTTCTTGGCCTTCATGATGTTCGGCAGCGAGGCGTAGCGCGGCTCGTTGAGGCGCAGGTCAGTGGTGATCACTGCCGGCAGCTTGATCTTGATGTTCTCGAGGCCGCCGTCGACCTCGCGCTTCACCTCGGCCGAGCCGTCGGCGACGTTCAGCTTGTTGGCGAAGGTACCCTGCGACCAGCCGAGAAGGGCGGCCAGCATCTGGCCGGTCTGGTTGGAGTCGTCGTCGATCGCCTGCTTGCCGACGATCACCAGGCCCGGCTGCTCCTTGTCGACCACTGCCTTCAAGAGCTTGGCAACGGCCAGCGGCTGAAGCTCGGCGTCGGTCTGGACGAGGATGCCACGGTCGGCGCCCATGGCGAGCGCGGTGCGGATCGTCTCCTGACACTGCGCGGGACCTGCGGAAAAGGCGATGACCTCGGTCGCTAGCCCCTTCTCCTTCATGCGGAGCGCCTCTTCCACGGCGATCTCGTCGAAGGGATTCATGGACATCTTGACGTTCGCCGTCTCGACACCCGTGTTGTCGGCCTTTACGCGGATCTTGACGTTGTAGTCGATGACCCGCTTGACCGTGGTGAGTTGCGGCCGGACCTCCCGCCCGGCGAAGGGGTTTTCGTGTACGAGGCGTCAGCCGATCATGTCAAGACTATGTCGCGCTGCACAAAACCGCAGGGTGGAAGCTTTTTCTTTGTTCTTTCAACAGCTTGAGGGTTGGCACGCGCCTATCCGAAAGACACCGCCCGCACGATCGTGGACCCCTCAGCGGCACACGATGTGTGCCGCTAACCCGCGGCAGGTGTGCCGGAGCGTGTGCCACCCACCCGCGATTCCCGCGCCTGTTCAACGGCTTGCGACCAAGCCGCAGGACACCGCCGGCAGCGCCGAGAACGAGGACCGAATCTCGGTGTTGTACCGGAGCAGAACTCGGCCCATCTGCCCGTCAGCGCCCTGCTCCAGGCACCCATAGAACATCCGTCGCGCCATTGTCGTTGAGCCGCCGCGCGAGAACGAAGAGATGGTCGGACAGGCGGTTGATGTACTTGATCGCCTCCGGATTGATCGCCTGTTCGACGGCCAGCCGGGTCATGCAGCGCTCGGCGCGGCGCGAGACTGTGCGCGCGAGATGCAGCCGGGCTGCGACCTCGCTGCCGCCGGGCAAAATGAAAGACGTGAGCGGCGAGAGATCGGCATTCATGGTGTCGATCTCTTTTTCGAGACGCTCGACCTGGCTCGCCACGATGCGCAGCGCGCCCTCGCCGCGCTTGCTCTCCCCCTCGGGCGTGCAGAGATCGGCGCCGAGATCGAACAGGTCGTTCTGGATGCGGCCCAGCATGGCGTCGGCTTCGGGAAGCCTGGGATCGCCGAGGATGGTGCGGGCGATGGCGCTGCGGGCAAGGCCGACGATGGAATTGGTCTCGTCGACCGTTCCATAGGCTTCGACACGGATATCGTGCTTGTCGACGCGCGTGCCGCGGCCGAGCGAGGTCTTTCCGGCATCGCCGCCGCGCGTGTAGATGCGATCGAGATTGACGGCCATCGGATCAGCTCCGGCTCGCGAGGTACCACAGGAGAATGAGGATGATCGTCAGGAACTGCAGACGCACGCGCCACCACATCAGGCGGTTGCTGCGCCGACCGCCTTCGACCGTGCCCTCGACGTTGCGGCTCATGCTGATCAAGCCAGCGAACAGCATGCCAAGCGTCGCCAGGCCCGCGAGGATCACCAGGACGAACAGGACTCCGGCGAGTGTCATTCTTCGCTCCTTAGCATCTATTTAGTCATTGTGCCGGCCCGCACCAGTGCGGGCACCGGCCCAAGGTCGCGCGGTACGCAAGGCTGCCGTGCCGGTCGCTGTCCGGAAGATCGCCTCGGCCGCCTGCTCGCCCGACCACAAGGCGGCATGGACCGTGCCGTATTCGACAGGCTCGGTGGCTTCGCCAGCAAAGAAGACCCGGCTGCCCAGCGGGCGGGCGTAGGCCGAGCCGTCGTCGGGATCGCTGCCGACGCCGGGGTAGGAGTAGCCGCCGCGCGACCACGGATCGCTCAGCCAGCGCGGATAGACCATGGCCTCCGGCTCGGGGATGTCGTTGCCGAACATGTCGCGCAGCGACGCCATCGCGAGCGCCTTCACCTCGTCGTCGCTGCCTTCCCGGTCGAGATGGATGGCGGTACGGCCGTTGCTGAAACTCAGCAGGATGGGAAGGCCGGTCTCCTGCTCATGGCTTACCCACGTATTGAAGGTGCCGCGCCGGTCCGGCGAGTCGGGCAGACGGCCGAACCATTTCGGCTGCTCGGGCCAGAAGCGCCGGGGAAAGCGCAGGTAGATCTTGCCCAGGATGCCGGCGCCATAGCCCAGCCGGCCGAGCGCCAGGCGTTGAGGCTCCGGCGGTAGCGGATCGAGCGCCGGCAGGCCGGCACGTAGCAAGCCGATGGGCACCGTAATCACCGCGCGGTCCGCCGCGACCTGCTCACCGCCTTGCAGGACCGCGGTCACGCCGCTGCCGTTCCAGCCAATTCGTTCGACCGCGGCGCCATGGCGAATATCGAGCCCCTGAGCGGCGTCGCCCAGCAGCGGCCTAAAACCGCCCCTCGGCTGGGCGTTGCGGTCGAGCCCTTCGGTCGGGAACCACTCCTCCGCCGACACGGCATCCCACGGCGCGCTTTGCACGCCTTCGCTCATCTCGACGAAGGTCGCCACCACGAGCCTGTCGATCTCCGGCAGCCAGCGCGCGTGCAGCAGCGGCTCGACCGCCTGCTTCACCGAGATCGAGCGCGGGCCCCAGCTCCGGGCCATCGCCTTGCTCTTCCAGCTTGCCCATTCGATCGCGATCTTGAAGGCGGCACGCGCCAGGATAGCGCGGCGGCGTTGGCCCTCGCGCGTCGGCGCCGTCGCCCGCCTGTCGATCAGCAGGCGCTCGCCCTGCGACTCGACGAGGTCGACGCCCAGCTTCTCGCACCACAGCGTCAAAGGATTGCCCTCGACGCCGTGTATCCACGAGCCGCCGAGATCGAGCGGCGCCCCCAGGCGATCGTCAGTCCAGACGCGACCGCCTGTGCGGTCCCGCGCTTCCAGAACCGTGACGACGAAGCCCGAATCCTGCAGCAGCCGCGCCGCCACCAAGCCCGCCATCCCCGCCCCGACCACGACGATACGTTCGGCACGGCCCCGGCCCATCGACCACGAGCCGGTCATCGCGCGACCAGTGCGGGCAGCTTCTTCATGTCGTCGAACCATTCGCGGCTGGCGCCGGCCAGGGCATCGCGATCGGCATAGGTGGAGCCGACATAGGCGATCGGCCGCATGCCGGCGGCGCGCGCCGCCTGGAGGCCTGGCAGCGAATCCTCGATCACCGTGCAGGCGAAGGGCTGCTCGTTCAAGCGGAGCGCCGCGTGCAGGAAGAGATCGGGGAACGGTTTTCCGCGCGGTACTTCCGATGAACTGAAAATGCGGCCCTCGAAGCGCTGCCACAGGCCGGTGATGCCCAGCGTCACGCGCATCTTGTCGAGGCTGCCCGAGCTGGCGACGCAGGTCGTGGCCCCCGCCTTCTCGATGGCGTCGATCGCCGCAGCAACGCCTGGTACGGGCCTGAGCGGCGCCTCGTGGAAGGAACGCATCGTGTCGGCCTGCAGCCGCTCGACGAAATCGTCCGGCAGCTTGCGGCCCAGCACACCCTCGACGATCTCGACGCAGGATTTCATCGAGCGGCCCATCAGGCGGCGCATCGTCTCCTCGACACTCCAGTCGAGGCCCTCGCGGCTGAGCGCGCGGGCAAAGCTGGTATTGGCGAGCGGCTCGCTGTCGACCAGCACGCCGTCACAATCGAAGATGACAAGCACGCCGTGTATCAGAACGGCTTGTCGCCCGCGACCGTGACCCGATTGCCGCTACGGGTGTGCGGCCAGTAATCCCACATGGCGCGATGCTGGGCGCAACGATTGTCCCAGAAGGCGATGGAGTTCTCGCGCCAGCGGAAGCGGCACTGGAACAGCGGGTTCTCCATGTGCTCGTAGAGATAGCGCAGGACCGCGTCGCTCTCGTCGCGCGGCACGCCCACCAGCGAGCGGGTGAAGCCGCGGTTGACGTAGAGGCCCTTCTTGCCGGTCACCGGATGCGTGCGCACGACCGGATGAATCGCGCGCGGATACTGTTCCTTCTCGGCGACGTTCGAGTTCTTGTAGAGGCCGCGGTAGACCGACTCGCCGTCATGCACCGCGGTCAGCCCCTCGAGATACTTCTTCATGCGGTCCGACAGGGCCTCGTAGGCGGCGTACATGCTGGCGAACAGCGTGTCGCCGCCCTTGGGCGGGCACTTCTTGATGTAGAGGATGCTGCCCATCGGCGGCTCGACGTCGCAGCTCACGTCGGTGTGCCAGCCTTCGCCGTTGGCGCGCGGCGAGTCCTTGTCGGCGTGGATGATCATCAGCTCGGGCTTGCCCGGCTCGGTCGGCGCCGCCGGGTGGATGTGGAGATCGCCGAACAGCCGGCCGAAGGCCAGATGCTGGTCCTGCGTGATATGCTGGTCGCGGAAGAAGATGACGAGGTTCTCCGCCAGCGCGCGATGAATCTCGTCCTGCTGGCGGTTGGAGAGCGGCTTGCTGAGGTCGACGCCGTCGATCTCCGCGCCGATGATCGGCGTCAGCTTGTCGACGACGATGGTCTCGTAGGGCGCGCCCTCTTCGGCCGTGTGCCGGTAGCGGGGACCGGCGTTGCCGCTCAGCGATCCTTGCATGGCTCTCTTCCTCCGAACTTTTGCGGACTATAGCGTGATCCGCGCCGGAAAGCGCTAGGATCGCCTCCAGGAGGAAGTGCCATGAAGCCACAAGATGTGCTCAAGCATCCGACCCATGTGCTGACCGCCGACCAGCGCGCCGCCTATTTCCGCGACGGTTATCTCGTGCTGCCGGATTACGTGCCGGCGGTATGGCTGAAACGCCTGCGCGCGGCGACGGCGGAACTCATCGAACGCAGCCGCGGCGTTTCGCAGTCCGACAGCATCTACGTGCTCGAGCAGGGCCACTCCGCGGACGATCCACGTCTCCACCGCATCAGCAGCCCGCAGGACCAGCACCCAGTGTTCTGGGAATTCATGACCGATCCGGTCATGACCGACCTCGCTGCCGACGTCGTCGGGCCCAACGTGAAGTTTCACCACGCCAAGCTCAACGTGAAATCCGGCAAGGGCACGCAGGGCTTCGGCTGGCACCAGGACATCCCGGCGTGGCCGCACACCGACTACAGCCCGGTGACGATCGGCATCTATATCGACGGCTGCACGCCCGAACAGGGCCCGCTCACCGTCGCCGCCGGCAGCCACGAGGGACCGACCTTCTCGATGTACGACGACGAGGGGAACTTCGTCGTAAAAATCCGCGACAAGGATCTCGGCTGGCTGAAGGACGACATGATCCGGCGCCTGACGGGCGGGCCGGGAACGACGCTGCTGCTCAACTGCCGCGCCGTGCACGGTTCGGTGCCCAACCAGTCGACGGCGGCGCGGCCTCTCCTCCTGCCGGTCTATTCCTCGGCTGATTCATTCCCCTACACGGCGAACCCGATCCCGACGCCGCACCAGGGCGACATCGTGCGCGGCACGGCGGCGCGGTTCGCGAGCTTCGACACGCGGCCCCTGGAGATGCCGCCCGACTGGCGGTTCGGCTACAAGCCAGTGTGGGCGCACAAGAAGCCCGCCTACTGAACGAGAGATCCGGGGGAAACATGCCGACATTCGATCCCATCGCCTCGCCGACAGTGCGCAAGGCCGACCATTTGGAACCCGCCTTCGTGCATCAGGCCGACGTCGAGATCGCGGCGCGGAAGATGAAGGGGCGCAAGAAGCGGCCCAACATCCTGATCTTCCTGATGGACGATGTCGGCTGGGGCGACTTCGGCTGCTACGGCGGCGGCGTCGCCGTCGGCGCCCCCACGCCCCACTTCGACAAGCTGGCGCGCCACGGCCTGCAGCTCACCTCCTGCTATTCCGAACCCTCGTGCTCGCCGTCGCGCGCCACCATGGCGACCGGCCGCGTGCCCAACCGCCACGGCCTGCATCGTCCGCCGATGTACGGAGAGCCCGGCGGTCTTCAGGGCGAGATCACCTTGCCGATGCTGCTGGGCGACGCCGGCTACACCACCCAGGCGGTCGGCAAGTGGCACCTCGGCGAGAACGTCGAATCGCAGCCGCAGAATGTCGGCTTCGACGACTTCTACGGCTTCCTCTCGGTGTCGGACATGTACACTGAATGGCGCGACCCGCATTTCTTCCCCGAGATCGTCTATTCCGACGCCCGCACCGAGTGGGTGAAGAACATGCCGTTCAACCGCTGCTTCGTGCATGCCAAGAAAGGCCAGGAACTCACCAACGTCGAGGAGGTGACGATCCCCGTCCTCTCCGAGCTCGACGAGAAATGGTGCAACTACTCCTCGGAGTTCATCCGCAAGCAGGCCAAGAGCGACAAGCCGTGGCTGCTCTACCACTGCACCAGGGGCGCGCACTTCGACAACTACCCGCACGAAAAGTTCCTCGGCAAGTCGCCGGCCAAGCATCCGTACAAGGACACGCTGATCGAGCTCGACGACATCATGGGCCGCCTGGTCGAGACGCTGCGCGAGTCGGGCCAGCTGGAAGACACGCTGATCTTCGTCTCGTCCGACAACGGGCCGCACATGGAGACCTGGCCGGACGCGGCCTTCACGCCGTTCCGCTGCGCCAAGGGCTCGACCTGGGAAGGCGGCGTGCGCGTGCCCGGCCTGATGTTCTGGCCCGGCATGATCGACGCCGGCCGCGCGAGCGACGGGCTGTTCGACTTCAACGACGTGCTGCCGACCGCGCTCGGCCTCGCCGGCGCCTCGGAGCGCCTGCCGTCCGACCGCTATATCGACGGTGTCGACCAGTCGAGCTTCCTGCTGGCGCCCGAGGGCCGCTCGAACCGCAAGTATCACTACTACTGGCTGTCGCAGACCTTCTCCGGCATGCGCTGCGGCGAATACAAGATGATGCTGTCGGCCACCAGCGACAACGCCACCGACGCCTTCGGCACTGGCGGCTTCACCGGCGTGCTCGAACGCTTCGCCTATCCGCGGCTGTACAATCTCTATCTCGACCCCAAGGAGCAGCACAATTACCTGACGCGGAAGCTCGCCTACATCGAAGCCTTCCAGTTGGGCATGCGCAGCCACCTCACCACCTTCAAGAAGTTCCCGGCCAAGAAGGTCATGGGCATCAAGGTGGCGGACAAGCGCGAGTAGCGTCGGGTGGCGGGGGTCACGCGGGCAAACTCCCTGCCCGTGTCCTTGCCCAAGTCCCACATGCTTTTTCACGGCGTCGGACGCCGTTCGATGCCGTGTTTTCACGGCTTTCTCGGATTATTTGAAGACGCCTGAATGTAACGCGTTCTGTCCGGAAACCTGTCCGGACTCGCGTCGCAAACCGGTCGCGAGCCTATCGTCCTGGCCGACGTTCGCCGTCGGCATTAATTGCTGTTTGGGTCTCGATCGTTTGTCGAAGGCATGGTCAGGACCATGCCAAGGCGCAGCGCTCTCTGAAGAGCTTTTTGGGCACGCCGGAGGGAGTTCCGGTGGCACGGACGCCTCTTATGATGGCAAAAAAGTAGAGCGAATCCGGCTGAACCTGTGAATCCCCGATTGCAAACCAGCTTCGCGAAATTCACCGGGCTGCTGGCAGTGCTGTCACTTCACCGCGCGAGCGCCCCCAGATAGGCTCGAACATCGGCATCAGAGACGATCCCACCAAAGTCGTCGAAAGGACGGACCTGCCCTCCCCCGACGAAAAGGTAGCGCTCGCAGATCTCGCGCAGCAGTTCGAGGTGCAGCGGTGCCGTCGGATGGAGGCAGATGAATACAAGCCGCCGCTCAGCCTTCAGCCGGCGGAAGAAATCCAGCATGAAGCCGATATAGCCGTCCTGGGTGTTGAACTGCGGCTCGTCGAAGAGGTGCACGACGGGATAGGCGCTGCCTGCCGGCTCCATCAGGAAGGACGGCCTGGTGCGCGAGAAGCGGCGCACCTGGTAGGACTGGTGATAGTGGATGGCGAGCCGGTCGCGCTCGCTGTAGCGCACGCGCTGCATGTCGTGCCCGGCCACCATGACCCGGCCCTGCGTCGGCACGTTGGAGCCGGCGATCATTTCGAACAGCGTCGTCTTGCCGGCGCCGTTGGGGCCCATGACACCGACGATGCCGGGTGCTTCCAGGCGGCAGTCGATGTCGAGGCGGAAGGCCGGCGTGCGATCGAACAGACCGCGTCGATAGGTCTTGCTCACGCCCTCCAGAACCAGCAGCGGGGCATCGTTCATCGGGCGCCTCCCAGCAGGGTCCGCTTGAGGGCGGGATCGGCCGACAGCACCGATGCATCGCCCGCCCAGGCCACCGTGCCGTGCGACAGCACGACCACACGGTCGGCGACCGACAGAGCCAGTTCGGCATTCTGCTCGACGACAATGGCCGCGATGCCTTCGCCCTTGAGGCGCCGCACCACCGCCATCACGTCGTCGACGATCTTGGGGGCCAGACCCTGGCTCGGCTCGTCGAACAGCACCAGGCCGGGCGAGCCCAACAGCGCGCGGCCGATGGCCACCATCTGCATCTCTCCGCCCGACAGGGTCTCGGCTTCCCGCGCCATCAGGTACTTCAAAGCCGAAAAGATGTCGGTGACCTCCGACAGCGACCATGGCCTGTAGCGCGTGCGCTTGATGCCGAGCGCCAGGTTCTTGGCGACACTGAGCGTCGGGCAGATCCGCCGGTCATCGGGCACCCAGCCGATGCCGGCGCGGGCGATCTCGTGTGTCTGCTTGCGGCCGAGCGGCTGTCCCTGGAACGATATTTCGCCCCGCCTCGGCCGCGTCAAGCCCAGGATCGATCGCAGCACCGTGGTCTTGCCGGCACCGTTGGCGCCCAGCAACGCCAGCACCTCGCCCTCCCCGACCGACAGCGACACGTCGAACAGGGCCTGGGTCTCGCCGTAGAAGGTGTCGATGGCGCGAATCTCGAGCATCAGGCGAGCTTCCCAAGATTGGAGTTCCTCACCCACGGATTGGTGCGCAACTCGGCCGGGCTGCCGTGGGCGATGACCTGGCCCCAATGGATGACCGAGATGTCATCGGCGAGCGAGAACAGGAATTCCATGTCGTGCTCGATCATGACCAGGGTCACCTGGCCCTTCAGTCGTCGTACCAGCTCGGCCAGCCGCGCCCGCCCGTCGCTGCCCAGCCCGGCGGTCGGCTCGTCGAGGAACAGGAGCTTTGGCCGGCACGCCAGGGCCACGGCGATCTCGAGCGCGCGGCGCTCGCCGTAGGGCAGCGCCTTGGCGATGTCGTCGGCACGGGCGCCGAGGCCGACGGTATCCAGGACCTCAAGGGCCTCGGCGACCAGCGTCGGATCGGCGTAGGCCTGGCCCAACGCATTCCGCCCGCGCGCGCGGGTCGCCGGCAGGGCGATCGCCACGTTCTCGAAGACCGTGAATTCGTCGAACAGGTTCATGAGCTGGAAGGAACGCGCGATGCCCAGCCGCGCGATAGCCTGCGGCGAGCGGCCGGTAATGTCGGCGCCATCGAACAGCACGCGGCCGCGCTCGGGCCTGTAGCGGCCGGTCAGCACGTTGAAGCAGGTCGTCTTGCCCGCACCGTTGGGGCCCATGATGCCGGAGAGCCTGCCGGCCTCGAAAGACAGCGAGATATCCTCCAGCACGACCCGGTCGCCGAAGCGAAGGTGGAGTTCATGAGCTTCGAACAGCGCCACGGCTATTTCGCCTCGGCCGGCGCTGGCTTGGCCGTGGTCCGCAGGAACAGGCCGCCCAGCCCCTCGGGCTTGTACATCACCAATGCCACGAACAGCAGACCGAACCACAGCATCCAGCCGGTGGTGAAGGCGCCGATCACGTCACGCGCCAGCAGGAACACCAACGCGCCCAGCACGGGCCCCCAGAAGGTGACCAGTCCGCCACCGACCAGGGTCATCATCACGACATAGCCCGAGTAGTGGAGACTCATGACGTCAGGGAAGGCCGACGCCTGCGCCATGGCGAACAGACCTCCAGCGAGGCCGGACAGCCCGGCCGACAGCACCAGCACTGCCGCCTTGTAGCGCCAGACCTCGTAGCCCAAGAAGCGGGCTCGGGTTTCGTTCTGCTTGATCGCCTTCAGGACGCGGCCGAACGGCGAATGGATCAACCGCCACAGCAGCAGCGTCACGGCCACGAATATCGCCAGCACGAAGTAGAAGAGCGAGACGTTGCCGGTGAGGTCGATGGTGGCGACGCCGAGGCGGATCGGCAGACGCGCGATCCTGAGCAGGCCATCCTCGCCGCCGGTGATGGCGTGCGACTTGACGGCGATGAACCAGAAGACCTGGCCGAAGGCGATGGTCAGCAGCGAATAGTAGATGCCGCGGCGGTGCGAGATGAAGGCGGCCACGATGGCGCCGCCCACGGATGCGGCCGCGACCGCGGCGCCGAGGCAGAACCAGAGATCGGCCACCAGGTTCAACTGCGCGAGGCCGAAACCGTAGGCGCCGAGACCGAAGAAGGCGCCATGGCCGAACGACGGCAAGCCGCTGTGGCCGAGCACGAGATTGTAGGCCATGGCATAGGTCGCGAAGATCAGGATCTCGACGCCGAGATACTGATAGAGGCCGACGCGCTCGATCCAGAGCGGCACCGTGGCCAGCACCAGCCAGATGGCGATCATGGCCGGCGTCAGGGTCGGGACGGATTTGCCGGCCAGCATCACGCCTCCAGAACACTCTTCTTGCCGAACAGGCCGCGCGAGCGGAACGTCACCACAAGTATCAGCAGCAGATACATCGACAGCATCGACCATTCCGAGGCATAGGCGCCGCTGAGGCCCACCACCATGCCGACAAGGATGCCGCCCAGGACGGCGCCCCAGAAGCTGCCGACGCCGCCCAGCACGATGATGACAAAGGCCGGGATCACCGCATCGACTCCCATGTGGGGACGGATGCCCCAGACCGGCGCCAGGATGACGCCGGCCACGGCGGCCATCATCGTTCCCAGCACGAACACCCAGACGCGCAGCCGCTCTAGATCGTGGCCGAGCGCCTGGACGATCTCGCTGTCGTGGGCCCCGGCCTTTACGAGCGCGCCAAAGCGCGTGCGCTCGATCACCAGCCAGACGATCGCCATGGCAATGATCGCGAAGCCCGCCGCCCAGAAGCGATAGGTCGACCAGATGAGGTCGAGCATCATGAAGCCGCCAGAGATGCCGCGCGGCACCGGCAGCGTATAGTCGCGCGTTCCCCAGACGATGCGGATCAGCTCTTCGATCACCATGGCGGCGCCGAAGGTGAGCAGCAGGCCATAGAGCGGGTCGCGTCCGTAGGTCCGCCGCATCAGCCGTTCGAGAACCACGCCGAAGGGCGCCACCAGGATTGGCGCCAGCAGAATCGCCGCCGTGAACCGCCAGCCGAGCGGCACCGCCGCCCAGACTTGAAGCATCTCGGCCGGCAGTGGCAGGCGAGGCGTTGCGATCGCGTAGGCAAAGTAAGCGCCCAGTGCGAACAGCGACCCGTGCGCGAGGTTGATCTGCTCCATCAACCCCAGGATCAACATGAAGCCCAATGCGATCAGGGCGAACAGCAGGCCAAGCGCGAAGCCGTTCACCAGATGGGGCAGGAGGCCCACGGTCGGTACTCTACGCTTGGCCGATGCTTACTGTTCGTACGTCGGGATGTCGGCGTAGGGCTTCAGCTTGCAGGTGGTGAGCGAGGCGGTGTCGAGCGCCGCCTCGGGCGTCGTCCAGCTCAGGATCTCGAACAGGTCGGACTTGTCCGCCGGCTTGGGGTTGCGCTTGGCGAGATAGATCGTCTGCTGCACCTGATGGGTGACCGGATCGATCCAGGCATCGTAGTTCTGCATGCGGTCGACAGCGCTCATCTTGCGGCCTTCCAGGGCCTTGATGACGGCGATGTTGTTGGTCGAGCCGGTCTGCTCGATGGCGCGCAGCAGCTCGCGCGTCGCCATGTAGCCGTTGTAGGAGACGTTGCCCGGCACGGGGATCGGCGACTGCGGGTAGGTCGTCTGCCAGCGCTTCACGAATTCCGCGACACCGGGCAGTTTCAGCATGTGATACCAGGTCGTGCCGAACACGCCGAACAGCGTCTCGGGCACGCCCCACACGTCGGGCCAGTCCTGCTGGTTGTTGATCCAGGCGGCCTTGTCCTCGAGCTTGAGGTCGGACACCTGCTGGCGCAGCGCCTTGATGTCGTCGCCGCCGATCGCCGTGGCGATGACGTCGGGTTTGATCTGCTGGACCTTCAGGAGATACGAAGTGAAGTCGCGGGTGTTCTGCGGCACCATGAGATTGTCGACGATCTGGCCGCCTGCCTTCTCGACTTCCGCCTTGGTCGCAGCCGACGTCGTATGGCCCCAGACATAGTCGTTGGTCAGCAGCAACCACTTCTTGCCGATCTTCTGCACCGCGTTGGCGACGGCCGCCTTGGAGAAGTTTGTGCCGTTGCCATCCCATACGAACTTGACCCTGGAGCAGTTCTCGCCAGCTTCGCTCGGCGCCGAGGAATTCGTATTCATGTAGATCGTGCCGTACTTGTTGGCGACCTGGGTAATGGCGTTGGCGACTCCCGAATGCAGCGCGCCGATCAGGAAGCCACACTGCTCCTGGGCGATGAAGCGCTCGGCTATGCGAGTGCCGGCCGCCGGATTGGTCTCGGTATCGGCGGTGATCCACTCGATCTTGCGGCCGAGCACGCCGCCCTTGGCGTTGAATTCGTCGATCGCAAGCCGCATGCCACGCAAATCGTCCTGGCCGCTGTTGCCGAACTGGCCGCTGGCGTCGCAGGTGAGGCCGAGCTTGATCGGCTTCTTGCCCTGCGCCCAGACGCGGTTGTGCTTCCACGGTCCGAAGAAGCTCGCCGTTCCGGCGAGCGTGGCGGTCATCAGGCTGGCCTTGAGCGCGCCGCGGCGCGTGATGCGGGACTTCGTCATGGGATCTCCCTCCGGGTCTGTGTGGCGGCAATTTTCATTGCTCTTGGAGCGTAGAATGTCCATTCTATTCTATAATGTAAAGTAGAATGGACGATTCATCCGATGGCCAAAGGCAAGCTGCGCGGAAAGACCAATGAAAACGGCGCCGACGCTTATGAAAGGCTCCGATCGGACATCGCCGCCCGGCATGCGAGCCTGTCCGATCGCCTGCAGCACATCGCCGAGTTCGCGCTGGAGTACCCGACCGAGATGGCGCTGGGCACGGTGGCGGAGGTCGCCAGGCGCGCCAGCGTGCAGCCCTCGGCCATCGTCCGCTTCGCCAGCGCGCTGGGCTACAGCGGCTTCACCGAAATGCAGCAGGTTTTCCGCTTGCGCCTGGTGGCGAGTCTGGCGCCGTCCTACAAGGACCGCATCGGGCGCCTCAAGCGCGACGGGCCGTGGCGTGGCAGCAACGAGCCGCAAGCGGTGCTGGGCCGCTTCGTCGCCGAGGGTATCGCCTCGCTCGAGACGCTGAATAGCGTCGCCCGCGAGCAGGATCTGCGCCGCGCCATCGACCTGCTGGGCTCAGCCGAAACGATCTTCCTGCTCGGCCTGGGCGGCTCCTATCCTGTCGCCGCACACCTTGCCTACGTGCTGCGCAAGCTCGGCCGGCGCACCGTGCTGCTCGATGCGCTGGGCGGCGGCCTGCGCGAGCAGGCCGTCGCGGCAACGCGTGCCGACGCGCTGCTTGCGATCAGCTTCAAGCAATACAATGCCGACACGGTGCGGCTCTTCGCCGAGCTCATCGCGCGCGGCGTTCGCGCCGTGTCGATTACCGACAATCTGCTGAGCCCGATCGCCCGTGGAGCAGATGTCGTGTTCGAGCTTCACGACATGGCCGAGCCGGCGCTACGCACTCTGGTGGCACCCATGTCGCTGGCGCAGACCCTCGCGGTGGGCCTCGGCCTTGCCCAGGATTAGCTCCTAGTTGCGGCCTTCGAGCAGCCCTCGACACACGACCTGCGCCTGGATCTCGGCCGCGCCCTCGAAGATGTTGAGGATGCGGGCATCGCACAGCACGCGGCTGATGGGATATTCCATCGCATAGCCGTTGCCGCCATGGATCTGCAAGGCATTGTCGGCGTTGCTCCAGGCAACGCGCGCGGCCAGCAGCTTCGCCATGCCGGCCTCGATGTCGCAACGGCGGTCCTGGTCTTTTTCGCGCGCGGCGAAGTAGGTGAGCTGGCGCGCGACCATGGTCTCGACCGCCATCCAGGCGATCTTTCCGGCGACGCGCGGGAAGGCATAGAGCGGCTTGGCGAACTGGATACGGTCCCGGGCGTAGCGCAAGCCGAGTTCGAGCGCGTTTTGCGCCACGCCGACGGCGCGCGCCGCGGTCTGGATGCGCGCGCTTTCGAAGGTCGCCATGAGCTGCTTGAACCCCTGGCCTTCCTTGCCGCCCAGCAGGTTGGCCGCCGGCACCTCGAAACCGTCGAAGCCGATCTCGTATTCCTTCATGCCGCGATAGCCCAGCACCTTGATCTCGCCGCCGCTCATGCCCTTGGCCGGGAACGGATCGGCCTCGTCGCCGCGCGGCTTCTCGGCCAGGAACATCGAGAGGCCCTGGTAGCCGGGCTTCGACGCATCGCTGCGCGCCAGCAGCGTCATGATATCGGCGCGCGCGGCGTGGGTGATCCAGGTCTTGTTGCCGTTGATCTTATATGTGTCGCCGTCAAGCACGGCCCGCGTGCGCAAGGATGCGAGGTCCGACCCTGTGTTGGGTTCGGTGAACACCGCCGTCGGCAGGATCTCGCCCGAGGCAATGCGCGAGAGGTAGCGCTTCTTCTGGTCCTCGGTGCCGCCGGCGCGGATCAGCTCGGCGGCGATCTCCGAGCGCGTCCCCAACGACCCCACACCGATATAGCCGCGTGAAAGTTCCTCGGTGACGACGCACATGGCGAGCTTGCCCATGCCGAGCCCGCCCCACTCCTCCGGCACGGTGAGGCCGAAGACGCCGAGGTCGGCCATCTGCTGCACCACGGGCAGCGGGATCAGCTCGTCGCGCAGGTGCCAGCCGTGCGCGTGCGGACCGACTTCGCTGTCGACAAAGCGGCGGAACTGGCGGCGGACCTCTTCCATGGCCTCGTCGCCGAGACCGAGCGCACCGAAGTCGCCGGTATCGAGTCCGTCGGCGATCAATTCGGCGATCCGTAGGCGCGCGGCGGATGTGTTGGCCTCGATCAGCTTCTGGACGGCAGGCGTGTCGAGCGCTGCGGGATCGGCGCCGAGGTCGGCCGGCCGCACGATCTCGACCTGACTGATGGCGATGCCGCCCTTCAGCTGGGCGAGATATTCGCCGAGCGCCACCTGGAGAATGAGCTGCTCGAGTTCGCCACCGACGTTTGCCTCGGCCCAGCGCCGCATCTGGCGGATCGCCGCGACATAGGTCGCGATCCAGGCGAAGCCGTGGGCGGCGAACTGCTCGCGCTCCAGCAACTTCGCATCGATCTTGCCCTGCGGCGCGATCAGCCTGCGCACCGCTTCGCGCGCTTCGGCCTCGTAGCGATCGGCCGCGCTCTCGGCGTCGGCGCAAAGGCCGAGGAGGTTTGGAAGCAAGGGCATCAGGAGCACTCATTGTTTTATCTCCTCCCAGGCAACGAGCCAGACCGGGGCTTTCCCCCTCCGGCCCTTCGGGCCACCTCCCCCGGCGCGCCTCAGAAGGCGCTGAGACGGGGGAGGAGAAGAGGCTAATCCTCCAGCGCGTCTTCGAGCGTGCGCAGGCCGGGGCGCTTGGCGGAGACGAGCACCGCCATGTTCCCGGGCTTGTGCAGGTTCTTCCACATCTTGGTGTGGGCCTTGGGGATGTCGCCCCAGTCGAAGACCTCGCTCATGCAGGGATCGATGCGACGCTCGATCACGAGCTGGTTGGCCTGGCTCGCCTGCAACAGGTTGGCGAAGTGACTGCCCTGGATGCGCTTCTGGCGCATCCAGACGAAGCGGGCATCCATGGTGAGGTTGAAGCCGGTGGTGCCGGCGCAGAAGACCACCATGCCGCCGCGCTTCACGATATTGCACGACACCGGGAAGGTCTGCTCACCGGGATGCTCGAAGACGAAGTCGACGTCGTTGCCCTTGCCGGTAATCTCCCAGATGGCCGCGCCGAACTTGCGCACCTTCTTCATGTACTCGGCATAGCCCTTCTGGTCGTCGACGTCGGGCAACTGGCCCCAGCAGTCGAAGTCGTTGCGGTTGATGACGCCGCGCGCGCCCAGCGACATCACGAAGTCGGTCTTCGAGGGATCGGAGATGACGCCGATGGCGTTGGCGCCGGCGGCGGCGATGAGCTGCACCGCCATCGAGCCGATGCCGCCCGCCGCGCCCCACACCAGCACGTTGTGCCCGGGTCGCAGAATGTGCGGACGGTGGCCGAACAGCATGCGGTAGGCGGTGGCGAGCGTGAGCGTGTAGGACGCGCTCTCCTCCCAGGTGAGATGCGGCGGCCGCTTCATGAGCTGGCGCGCCTGCACCTTGCAAAACTGCGCGAAGGAGCCGTCCGGAGTCTCGTAGCCCCAGATGCGCTGGCTGGTGGAGAACATCGGATCGCCGCCGTTGCACTCCTCGTCGTCGCCATCGTCCTGGTTGCAGTGGATGACGACCTCGTCGCCGACCTTCCAGCGCTTCACCTTGGCACCGACTGCCCAGACGATGCCCGAGGCGTCGGAGCCCGCGATGTGGAACGGCTGCTTGTGGACGTCGAACGGCGAGATCGGCAGGCCAAGGCCCGCCCAGACGCCGTTGTAGTTGACGCCGGCGGCCATCACGAGAACGAGCACCTCGTCCTCGCCGATGGCGTGCGTCGGCACGACCTCGAGCTGCATGGACTGCTCGGGCGGGCCGTGACGCTCGCGCCGGATGACCCAGGCGTACATGTTCTTCGGCACGTGGCCGAGCGGCGGAATTTCGCCGACCTCGTAAAGATCCTTCTGCGGCTGGTTGGCCGTCGGATGCGGACGAGGCGCGAAAGCGACAACGGACATGGCAAAGCCTCCTGCGTTGCAGCGAAGTTATTGCTGCGCTCGCGAGAGTGCAATGCACAAAAATACGAATCAACACGTTTGTCACAGGGAAAAAACAATAAAATTACCTGAGGCCTCCGGAAATCCCACATTGCACGAGCTTATGAGTCGGGGCAGGCTCGTTCAGGTAAACGCTCGTTTACCCAAAAAGGCCAAAGTTCAGGCTCGAGTTTAGGGAGAAGGCACCATGAAGCTCATGTGGTTCCACTTGATGCCGTACACGGAGCTGCCGGCGGACTTCAACCAGAAGCACCCCAGCGTCTGGGTCGACATCCACTCCTCGCTGTTCGACCCCAAGCGCGCCCACCACATGTACAACGACTTCATGGACGAGC
>LNFM01007249.1_pt1 | contig 17514 bp, 16 predicted proteins | sample 596031 | NCBI WGS metagenome assembly LNFM01 (sample SAMN04254537, study PRJNA301005) | activated carbon metagenome | isolation source: dual media filters at the Ann Arbor, Michigan drinking water treatment plant | place: USA: Ann Arbor | reverse complement strand
TCAGGAATAATGACGTTATGTGCGGCCGCCTTAGAGCGTACAATCGCCAGGCGTGACTCATGGTCAGGTGGAGTCACAGAAACGATCATACCCGCGTTAAAGCGCGATTTTAGGCGATCCTCGAGGTTCTGGATGACGTTGGGGTGTTGGTCGGAGGAAAATACTAATTGTTTGTTGCCATCGTGAAGATAATTGAACAGGTGGAAGAATTCCTCCTTAGTTTTTTCCATTTTTGCCAAAAACTGTACGTCATCCATGATAAGGAGGTCGTATTGGCGGTATTTTTCCTTAAATCCCTGCACTTTTCCGGACTGAACCGCAGAAACATAGTCCATAGAAAACTTTTCTGAAGTGCAGTAATAGACTTTTCGCTCAGGCGCGTGTGTACGAAAATGATTTCCTATTGCCTGAATGAGGTGTGTTTTACCAAGGCCTGTTGGTCCGTAGACAAAGAGTGGATTATAGGCGATGCCCGGTTTACGGATGACCGCCTGTGCGGCCGCGTGAGCAAGTTCGTTAAATGGACCCACTACGAAAGAATTAAAGGTGAAGCGGGGGTTTAGGTTCGTGCGCGCGTGTACCGCCTCAAGTGGAAGCTCAGAGACTGGTGGGGGCACATTGCGGGGTTCCTCATTCGCACGCTTAGCGCCACGAGAGATAACATATTCAACACTACGAACGCTCTCTGAAAGAGAGCGCAGAGAGCGTAAAATGTCCTTATGAAACTTGGTGGAGAGCCAGTCTCTGGCAAATTGGGACGGAACCCCAACATAGACCACCCCATCCTCAACCCGGACAATATGAGTGTCTTTAAACCACGTATTAAAGTTGGGTTTAGAAATGGTAAGGCCGAGCTCTACCAAGGCATTTTCCCAAAGTTCTTTCGTGGTTGTCATACGGAATCCCATACAGCATACGCTCCGCAGCCCTCGCGGTCAAAAAAGCCGCTTTTGTGCACAGTCTGTGGAAAACTTGTGCATAATAAAAAAACCAACACATCTGTTTTTAAAATCAATACAAAAGCATTACTCCCCTTCCCCTTGTGCACCTTTTACGGTAGGGTATAGGCATGTCACAAACGTATCAGCCCAAAAAGCGCAAGCGCGCGCGTTCACATGGTTTTCTCAAGCGCAAAGCGTCTCCTGGTGGCCGTAAAACCCTTATACGCCGTCGGCGCAAGGGCCGTGCGCGTCTCGCGGTCTAAATTTTTTTCATGTTGCGTAAACATGCTCGTCTGCGTGCCGCAGAGGTACGAGAAGTGCTTGCAAAAGGACGCGGTAAACGCGGGGAGTTTCTCTCCTTGAAACTTTTTTCCGCTTCTGGTCCCTTCCGTGCCGCCGCAGTCGTGTCAAAAAAAGTTGCTAAAACGGCAGTGGGGCGCAATCGCCTGCGGCGCGCACTGTACAGCGCACTTCGCGAAACCTCGCTACCCCTTTCTGGGCATGCGATACTATTTGTGCAGCGCATCCCTGCAACTCCCCTGCGCCCCGCCTTCAAAGAAGAAATAAAAAAACTACTGCATGTTTGAGACCTATCTGGTACAACCCATATACAACGGCTTTATATTTCTGATCGGCGTTATGCCGCAAGGAGATGTGGGGCTCGCCATCATAGCGCTCACGCTCATTGTGCGTGCGGTGTTTTATCCTGCCTTCGCTGCCTCTATCCGCACCCAAATGGGGATGCAAGCCGCACAAGGAGAGATAGACGAGATAAACAAGAAGTACAAAGACAATGCAGAAGAAAGAGCGCGCAAGACACTCGCCCTGTTTCGTGAAAAAGGTATTAAACCTCTAAGCGGACTCCTCGCTCTTTTGGTGCAGATCCCCGTTTTTTTTGCTCTCTACTTCGCTTTTTTCAGAGAAAATCTTCCCTCTGTCACCACGGAGCTCCTGTATTCTTTCGTGCCAGCGCCAGACGTAGTTAGCGTCAATTTTTTTGGCATCATAGATCTTTTAGGTAGTCATAATATTCCACTCGCCATTGTGGTGGGAGGCCTCCAGTATGCAGTTGCACACCTTTCTTTTGCGCGTGTAGGCCAGTCAGCAGCGACACTTGCCCCGGAGCGTGCGGCCATGCACAACATGCAGCGACAACTCATGCTTTTCTTCCTTCCCGCCATTATGGCAGTGGTTTCCTTCACACTTCCTGCCGCAGTGGGGCTTTATTTTGCGGCAGGAAATGTTATATCGCTCCTTCAAGAGGGTCTCATCCGCCGCGAACTTGCACGCAAGCGTTAGTTTCAGTAAGGTGTCTCTATGGACGCCGCAACGCTCACTACCTTGGTACAGGAACTTTTTTCCAAGCTTGGCCTTGCACTAGACTCTATTGAAATAAAAACAGGGCATCGCACCGTGGTGGCTCTTACCTCGAGCGACTCAACTCTTGCGATAGGCCCGAATGGCGAGCATTTGCGCAGCATCAACACGCTCGCTCGTCGTTTGGCAGAGCAGAAACACGGAGAGGGAGCCGCTAGTTTTCTTATCGATATAAACAACCACCACGAAGAGCAGATGGAGCGGGTACGCCAGGGGGCACAGATGCTTGCGCAGCGCGCGCGCCTCTTCAAACACGACGTAGAGCTGGCGCCCATGAGCCCCTATGAGCGTTTGGTAGTGCATGAACTCTTTGCAGAAGACCCAGAAATAGAAACTCACTCGGAGGGCGAAGGAAAATTTCGCCACATCGTTTTAAAATACAAAGTACACTAGTGCTACTGTGAAAGGCGCACTCCCCAAAGAGAGCGGCTTCCTTTTTTTACAAACACCAAATATTTTTCATCGGGTGAAAGAGCAAAGTTTGCAATATCGCTCGCTTCCCCACCATCAGTCCCGCCGGGCGTTGTAAGAAGTGTGGTGCGTCCCTGCGTCACGTTAAAAGAAAACAGTGTATCGGGAGCGCTCGCGCGTCCTTGGTGCCAGAAATCTAGATAGTTGGGGCCTACGTACGAAGCAGGAGAGGCACAGTACAAGGTGGAGGTAGCAACAGCGCTCCAAAGACATTTTTCCGGGTATGGGTCAAAAGAGAGCCGTGTGTGGGTCCCGGACTGCACCGCATATGAGTAGGTAGATGGCGAACCAGAGAGAGGATTCGTTTGGTACACGACCGTAGAGAAGGAGCGATCGGCCAGAGCACTAAACCCAGGAGCGTAGAGAAGCGGGGCAACTGCACCTGAAGAAACGGTTATAGAAAAAGAAACACCGGGAACCCCTACTGCAGATTTGCTCTGTGCAAGTAGTGTTGTAGCAGAAGGCCAAGAAATAAGTATTTCAGAAAGAGGCAGAGAGAATACTTTCTTTACTCCCGTGCCGTCTACGGAAGCCGTGTAGCCATCCACGCCGGAAGTTGTTTTGAGCAAGTACGCGATAGACTGGCCGTTAGGGGACAGTGCAAAATCTGTTATGCCGTCGACCAAAAACTGTATACGCACCGCCGTTGAAGAGGCGCTCGTAGGAAAGGCCAAATGCACAGTCTTGGGCACTTCTTTGTCTAGATACTGCAGAAGCACGCCATTGCCCCCGCGAGTCCACAGCGCGCGCACTACGCCGGGGATCGTGGTGTTAGAAACGGTGCGCGCTACCGCGCCTGGTGAATCAACCACCAAATCAAATACACGACCATTTTCGGAAAGAACATAGCGCGCGACCGTGGTTGTGGGACGATCGGTTTGTATCAATGTTGCGCCAGCAATAGGGCCCTCATGAATTTGAAATATTTTTTGGTTGGTCTGTAGGGTTCCCTGTGAAGGAGTGTTTGTTTGTGAAGAAGATCCGCCTGGCACCGACGTGCCGCTTTGGTTGTCTCCCGTGCCGAAAGAAGGGGTTTCTCCTGCGGGCGACGGGGCCACGTTTCCTCCTGAGAAAAATACAAACCACGCTCCGGCAAGAAGCAAAAGCCCCCCCACAACACCTCCGATTATCCAAGTAAGTCCATTCATACGCTAATTGCTAAATTCACACGTAGGAGGGTTAACATTTCTGTTTATGAAGCCACCTCGGCTTTGGCATTCCTGTATTTCTTGTGCGGTCAGTATAGTTACGTTTCCCCGCCCGCTTTCCGCCCCCGGCCCCGTGTTAGTAGAAGAGTTGGGCGCCAGATTTACATTACCTAAGCCAATACCACTCAAATTAAACTGCAAAAGTTTTGGGTTTACGACGTACAGTATAAGCCACGAAGAAGCGAGGAGGGCGATCCCCCACAGCGCAGCTACCGCGCGCTCTTTCGCTCGGCTCGTGTTTACACCCGACTCTGACATCATGTAGCCCACCCCTGCGACGACCAGCATGGTGACCGCAAACATGCCACCCAAGGAAAAGACAATGCGAAACACGGTGGCCAGATAGTACGAAATGGGGTTGGCGTTGGGCGGTGCGCTAAAGGGCCCGCCCAGAGGCTCTAGGGCAACGTAGGTGCAGGTGTTACCTTGGCAAAAAGGTGCCGTTTGTGATGAACCAGAAGCACCACCACCCGCACTAGGAAATGACCATGTTGCGGCGCTCGCCGTTAAGGTGGCACCAAAAAGCGCTACCAACACCACAGAGGCAAGCATAGTTCGGAGAATCATACTCATAAGCCAAAGAGGTTAAGGGGGCCCTGGTTTTGGTTGCCAAAGAGTAGTCGGAGTGCGGTTGTTGCTTGTTGGACGAGCTGGCTACCATTCGTGTTTTGGAGTTGTACGTTCACGTCCGTCTGCCCTGCTCCGCTCCCCGCCTGTCTCAGGGTTAGTACCCCCTGCGCAGAATCGGGCCCTGAAACAGAAGTACCGTTCAGTGTCCAACTGTATTGCAGCAAAGAGTTTTTCTTTGCAGCAGAAGAAAAATAAAACGGCTCTGCTTGAACAGTAATTTCTTGCTCCAGTAGTTGTATGCTTTGAGGAAACGCTTGGTCGTAGAGTACACCACGCACAGCGGAGCGTTCATAGAGTGCAATGAATGGATCCGTTGGCGCAATAGTTATTTCTCCGCGAGCAGCTTTGTTGGTGCCGTAGTACACATCCACCGCAACATTTTCTCCGTCCAAAAGTTGGTCACCCGTAAAAGAAAGAGATGCTTTTCCTAAGCCCGACTGTGCGGTGAGTAGTTCTTCGTTTCTAAACCACTGATACGACAGTGCGCCCGCGGAAACGCGTGAAGAACCAGAGTACACCACAGGAAATGCGACTATCTTTAACCCAGACCCCGGGCTGTAGAGCGCTTTCCCACGATAGAGTGGCGGCACGGTAGTGTCTGCTTCCCACACCATATTCACGAGAGAAGGAGAAAAAGTAAACGAGCGGGTGAGCGTCCCCTGGGTGTCAGAAACAATACGCACGCTCACCACAGAGCGTGTTCCAAGAGCACCTGTTTTGAAACTAAATAGACGCTCCCCGACTCCGGATTTGGCCACCACGCCGTTTACCGTCCACGTAATTCGTGCTTCGCCCAAAAAGCTCCCCACCCCGTCTGCCTGGATAGCAACGGTTGTGTTTGGTCCCGGTGTTTCAGGGGCTACTAGGTAGCGCACGGGGTCGGTTGTTTGCCCCAGCGCCATAGGAGCAAACAGTAGAAATGCCAAAAGCGCGGTGAGCGCAAGTATTTTTATTTTTCCTTTGGTGTTACGTAGCGGTTGCATAAGGGGTTTGCGCACGGGGACGGATTTCATCCATTTTTTGTTTCGCGAGTTCTTGTTGAGCAGTTATGGCGGAAGCTCGTGTGCTAAGAGTGGTAGAAATTTCTTTTGTGGAAAGCTTTTCTCCGCTTCGCTTCGCGTGCTCTCTGCAAGAGCGTACCGCAATCAGTGTCCAAAAAGGCAAATTGTTTATGCCGGGGATAAGTTCGCCTCCCCCCCAAGCAACTATCTTCCAGTAAAACATTCCGTTTAATGAAAGCATAAGAAGAAATCCTGCACCTAAAGTAAAATTAAGAGAAATATTTATGATAAATCCAAAGATAAGGCCTGTAGCCCATGTTGCAGTGCCTAAGGCCGTACCGACAAACGGTATTAATTGAAGCAGACCACCTACTCCGGTTGTTGCAGAAGCAATAGAAAGAGAAAGCGCGGCAGAGAGTCCGTCTAAGAAAAGGGCTGTAAAAATAATAAGTGCGTACTGCATATTATTGGGCGTACCCGTCTTGTCGTGCTTTGCGCAAGGCAAGTACCTGGCTTGGGTCGGAGGTGATGATCTGATCTTCGGTGTAAGACGCAATAATCTTTATAGCTACATGTTTGAGACCAGCGAAGAAGATCCCCTCCCCTACGTCAGATTCTAGCAACAAAAATTTTTCTTCATCCGACAGGTTAAAGGTCTTCTGCAGGGTATCTATAGTGGTAGGAGACTGTTTTAGCAGAATCTGGATCGACGAGTTGGTGATCATCGGCAACCCGTAGGGCGACTTTAAGAAGTCGTCCACGTCTTGGGTAATCGTCGCGAGTCCGAGGTAGTATTTGCGGCCTCGTTTTGCCATGCCGTAGAGGAAGCTTGCGGTGTCGTCAGACTTCATCATCCACCACGCTTCGTCGATAACGAGCAGGCGTTTTTTAAGGTTTTTGCGCACCGCGTTCCATATATAGTGGGTAATCAAATACATCGCGACTGGTTTTAGGTCGTCTTCCATGTCGCGCACAGAGAACACGACAAACTTTTTGTTGATATCTACGTTGGTTGGCTGATTGATAAACCCAGACCACGTGCCCTTAGTGTATTTAGAAAGGCGCTGTACCAGGGACTCGCTTCCCTGCATGCCCGCAAGCACCAATTCAAAGTCAGAAAGAAGCGGCGGCTCAATTTCAGCGAAGTTTGAGTCAACGGTGATGTCTTTGAGCGCGTAGGTTTCAGTAATTGCTTTGTCGATGATAGCGTCTTCTTCCGGAGAAAGACCGCCAAGCATAATACGGAACATACCTACCAAGGCCACAATATTGCTGCGGAGCACGTCCGCCCCGGACTCATCTTCTCTTGGCTGCGGCAAATCAAAAGGATTGATATGGTGCTCGGAGTTAAGAGAAATATTAAAGTAGCGCCCCCCTACTGCTTGCGAGAGGAATTCGTATTCACGTTCCGGGTCTATCACAATGACTTCTGTGTCGAACATGAGTGTGCGCAGAATTTCCAGTTTGGTCGCGTAAGATTTACCGGAACCAGATTTGGCAAAGATTACCGAGTTGTAGTTTTCCAAAGAGAAGCGGTCAAACAATACCAAGGAAGCATTGTGGCGGTTAACGCCGTACAGGATTCCTTTGTCGGAAGTGAGGTCGAAGGAAACAAAGGGGAAAATGGAAGAGAGTGGCGAGGAATTTAGTTTTGAGTGCACGCCGAGCTCATCATTTCCAAGGGGAAGAACCGACTTGAATCCCTGTTCTTGTTGGAAGAGTGCCGGCTTTACGTACACGAGACGCGACTCGAGCATTGATTTTATTTCACTCTCTACTTTGTCCAACTCTTCAGTGGTTGCGCCGTAGATAGTGATGTAGACACCCACATCAAAAATACGCTCCTGTGCTTGTTGGAGTTGATCGCGCAGTCCCTCAAGGTCGCTGTAGGCGGTGTCGAGGATGGGGTCGCGCACCAAACCTTTTTGCTCACGCATCATGATCTGGCTTTGTACTTCCGCTACTTTTTTCTGAAACTTTTTAAGAATTTCTGCCGAGTCTATCGGGTGGATGAAGATAGAGATATCCAACACCTTGTCGAGGTTGATGATTGGGGCAAACCACGAGTCGGTCAGCACGCGTGGGTAGGACATGACAAAGAAGGTGCGCGCGATTTTGTCGCCGAGGTTAATTTCGCGCGGTGTGATTTTAAGCGCGGAGGGGGCAATGACATCTTGCAACTCCAGCACACCCTGTTTGTATATCTGCTCAGGCAGAATGGGCGCCACCGGGGTGGAGGTCTGCGTTTTGGTTTTGAATATATCGAGGAGAGACATATGGGTTATTTAGCAACCTGCTGCACCTGAAGTGGTTTCTCAAGTTCTCCGGGGTTAAAGAGCTTGTAGAAGAGCTCAATTACCTCTTCAGTGCCGAGTTTTACGACACGAACTCCCGTACGCACCAACCCCTGCTCCACTACAGAAATGCGCTGCTCAAGCTGGGTGCGGTATTGTTCGAACTGCACGTCGGTAATAGATCCAGAAGCATTGTTAGTTCCTCCTGGTAAAAAGGAGGACAGCGTGCCCGTGACACCACGATTTATGAGTGCTGGGTCGTAAGGAACCACGATAAAAAAGTTTTTAGACATGATGTTTGCGCGTTCTGTAAAGTCGCGGATAAACGCGATGTACTCACGGATTTGGATTTTCATAAGGTCGTCCAACTCTTTGGCGAGGCGTTCTTCCAAAAGCGCAATGTAGGGACGAATGTCCAGATCGCGCGACTCTACAAAAAATTGCACGGTAAATTCAAGCGAGTTAAGAAAGTTTTGGAATTGTCCAATAACCGCCTGCTGTTCATCTTGAGATTTAAGAGCCAGGTTTATGGAAGAAGCCATGAGGAGCGCGCGCAAAGAACCGTCTTTGCGGATCACCACTCCATCGCGCACCTCTTTTATAGGTACGAAGTCCTGCGTGGCCTTGGCTTTTACTTTTTGTTCAGTTGCCATAGTAGTTATATTTCAAATCCCGTGCGCTCGCTCGATGCGCCCGTTTGTGCGCGGTCTTTTATATTGAGTGACCAGGAAAGATCCTTCAATTTACTTTGTGAGAGGCGTGGTACTAAAGAATCGGGGTTCGCTACGGGCAGGGCGGCTTGGGGAGTTGGTGTTTTGGCGTCACGCTGTTTCCACAAATACAGTTTGTGTCCGCTCATATAGGTAAAAGCGCTCTCGAGAGAGTGAATAAGGGGTCGGCCGTTCACTTGGTAAAAGGCCAATCCTGCCGAAAAGACGCCCACAGGGATAGAGAGAGCTACAAAAAGGTAGAACGGAAGAAGAGTAAAGAAAATAAGGCATACTCCCCCGCCTCCAGCGAGCCAGATGAACTGCTTGAGGGTGAGCGGGCCGAAGATTTTGTCTTCTACCTCAATAAATTGAGGAACCTGGTACTGGGCCATTACTCATAAGTATAGCCCATGGTTTAGAGCGGAGGTTCGCGATACGGGTCCGCTTTGTATTCGGGCGGTTTCGTGGTGGCGGGCGCGGGAGCCGGAGTTGGTGCAACGGGGGCGGGAGAAACCACCGATGGCGCAGGAGGTTTTGGCGCTGGTGGGGGCACTTGCTGGGGTGGCGTGAGCGGGGCTGCGGGCATTTTGGTAACTGTTTTTTGTGAAAGCATCATATCCGCAGGCACAAAATTAGGAGGAGCGACAGGCTTTGGGGCGATTGCTGGCGGTGGCGGAGGTGCAGGGGCGACAGGCTTAGGGGCAGCAACGGCAGAGGGCATAGAGACAGATATTTTTTGTTCAGCTATTGATGTCTCAGGCGCTCCGGTGTTTGCTTGGGGCGCATGAACTTTTTTCATAGACTCCCTTATTTTTAGGAACAGTCCTTCGTTTATATCTTTTGTAATAAGCTCTGCTTGAGCGGGGTCTATGGCGAGCGAAGAAGCAATATTCTTTTGAAAATCTTCCGGTTTAGAAAACCCAGTCATGACATCGGCGGTCTCTCCTTCAAGGAGACCCAACTGGTCTATGTGTAACTTATATTTTGTCCCCAATTGTTGGATAAAGCTGAGCATGTCAGCTCCGTATACAAATGACTTAATGTCAGGAGGTAGCGCATTAAAACGCTTTTCAATTTCTTCGGGGCTGTACGTTCCTTGTTTCATATATACTTTATTAATTAGGTTACTTTATGTACTTGTGCGGGGAGGGTCCCGATAGCAGGAATTTTACGAATTTGTTTTTCAAGTTCACCCAGGCTGTTTAATGTATTGTGGAGGTGGTCGAGGTCTTTCTGGCGCTCTGTGTTGTCGGTTCTGGGGTTTGATGCTATTGCTGTTCGCAGACCTATTTGTTGCGCGTCCACTTCACGCCTCATAGTGGCGATATCCGCGAGTGATATATCCGCTCCTCGTTGTGTCTTAGCACGCACCCCAGGGATACTTACCGTGCGGAGAGCGGCAGCAGCTTTACGAAGTTCTTCAGCAACAACCTTCTGAGATTTTATAATTGGTTCAGCGATAGTTTTGATTTTGTCTTTTTCTTCATCAGTTCGGTTCTCGTTATCCATCTCGGTTTTCAGTTGCCCCTCGTTTAGAAGGTGGGCGATCTTTATAACCTGCTCAGCTTCAAGGGCAGTTTGTTCTCGTTTGCCTAGGTTTTTAATGCGGTCTATATCCGCCTGGCTGCTTGTGCGGCCTTGTTTTGCGTCTTCTTCTATGCGCTTAATAGCATCTTTGTTTGCAGCGTCACGGATAGTAGCCGCGCGTTCTTTTTTAAGGGTATCCCGTTCTTTTTGTATAGCTTCACGTTTAGAGTCGATCTCCCTATCTTTTGCGGCAATACCTCCTTGGCCGCCACCTACCCCCATATTTATGCCAGTGCCAGTTTTTTGAATATTTTGCCGAGTAATCAAGTCAACTCCTTTATTCACCACAGCAACATTTCGTGCGTCGAAACTACTCCTACTTGCGAGTCTCCCCCCTCTCCAGAGAGCCGAAGCAAAAACATTTTTACTATTGGCAAGCCGGGTGTTATTTGCAATGAGGGAACCAGCACTTCCAATGCTATTTCTGCTTGCGAATCCAATAGTCGCCAAGCTTTTCCCCGTAAGCCAGCCCGTGGCTTTTTGCGCGGCACCAGTACCCTCGGCGACCAACCAGTCCGCGGCTTTAAGCGCGACATAGAGCATGGCAATCACGAAGCCCATGCGCACACCTACGTTTGCGATCACTGCCGCAACTTGAGTGTAGTTGGTTGTAGCACCTGCAGCAGTAGAGGCGTTGCCGAGCCCGCTGGAACTTGCAAACACCGCATCAAGGAGCCCCCCGCCTCCATTGCCCTGCAAAATACCGGTTACCGCCCGCGTCATAATCAAGTAGAGAAAAAGAAATATTGCTGGGTAGAAAGAAAAGTTAATAAGGTAGTGCAGCCACTTGTCGAAAAACTTTTCTGTTTGGCTCATGGTTTTTGCCACAAACGCCAAGGGCGAGGCGATAAGGACAAACCACAGCCCCACGATACGCAGCAAAAACTTTATACCCACCTGCAAAAAGGCAAAGAACAGCATCCACAGCATCGCCGCAACAGAAAGGTAAATCACGGTAGTCACAATAAGGGCACTCATGCTGCCGCCCGTTGCCACCTTTGCTTTTTCAAACATGCTGGAACCTATCAAGCTGTGGAAGTTTACGGCCTGCAAAATACTTGCGGAAAGATCTTTCGTTCCGTTGCCAAAAGCACTATTTGCTGGTGCTTTTATTTCGTTATAGAACTGCACGGCTAAGATGTTGCCTGCGTCTATCGCCACGCGCGTAAAGAAGAAACTAAAGTTGACGAGCATCGCTATGACGACGACAGACGCAAGGGTGCGTATAGTGCCGCTGGTGTCCGCGCGCAACATGATGGTGATTGCCAGATAGATGAGAATGAAAATAAACGCCATGTTGGCAAGGTCGCGCACCGTTTCCCAGCCATCAGAAAGAAAACTCAATGCATATGCGGCGCTGTTTAAAGAAAGAGAAACAATGACGCTGAAAAAGTAAGCACCAAAGTACGCGGGGTATTGCGCAAGCCCTGGGCCGATGTAGTACACCATCGCGGCCATACAGTTGGTGAAAAGTGTAGAAACTCCACAACCAAAGTCGTCACTTGATATCCGGTTGGCTATTGATGCGCCCTTTTTTTGGCACCCCTCTGAGAAGGAGGTTCCGTCAGCGTTTGGAAGAAGTATGGCTACTTCGTCTGGGCCGCAAGCGGCCTGGGCAGTATTTTTTTCTACGATAAAAGTCCCGCTAGGAGAAAAAGCTATCCCTACGGGAGAAAACAGTAAAAACGCTATTGCTGCAGCCGCTATTATTTTTTTAGAATACTTAAAACGCATAGCATTGTTGCAGCTGTGCTGCAGTGTCTTGGTTTTGGATAGACACTCCTGATTGGATGGTGGTGCGATCCTGTTGAGCGGTAGTGAGTGCGGACTGCGTTATGAGTTGTCCGGCGTTAAGCGCCGCATTGTACTGTGCTGTTACGGAAGCCACATCCGCGGTTGAAGTAACGGAGAGCGTTTTCGTTTGCAACTCTTGAAGGAGAGCAATTGCAGCATTGGCTTTGGTGATGTTGGTGTTGTAATTGTCGATCTGGCCGTTGAAAGTTGCGATCTTACTAAGTGCCGTATTGCGATAACTTTCTGCCTGCGCCTGTTTGGTGCTGTTTGAAGTTGAAGAAGCAGCATTTGCCCAGCAGTTAGCAAGAGTGTTGAGCTGCTCTTGCACAGTCTGCACATCGCGGATCGCTCCCTGCCAGACCGAGCCGTACTGCTGCGCGATCTGCACAGAACCTTGCAGACTCTCGAGTAGTGTTTGCCCCTGCGTTTGTGCCTGCTGCTGATCCGGGGTCAGGTAGTCGCTCGCGTAACTACTCTGCGGACCGCTTAGGTTAGAGAAGCCACCTTGCAATGCTTTGACCGTAAGTTGCTTGATGAGCGCGCTCACAATTTCGTCGAAGTTTTTAGAAAGATTGAGCGCATCATACGGCTGGCCAAGTGCTTTGTTTGCAACACTGGCAATAGCGTTCCCCGGTGTTGTGATGCGAGTTTTGCAATCCTGCGTCATGATCTCTTCCCCCGAGGCGTTAAAGTCGCCAGAGCTTACCGGTTTGCAGTCGTACTTTTCTTCATACGCCAAATACCCTTCAGGTGAAACGCGCAGCCCCGCCAAAGTTACTTGTTGACTTTGATAGTTACTCAACTGTGATTGAGCGTAAGAATAGGCGCCAAAGGGGTTGTTGGTCGGCACGGAAATAAAAGAGAAAAGACTGTTCCACCCGCCTGAGGCAAAGTTGCCATTCATAAAACTATTTATGTTGGAAATAGTGCCGGAGAGTGTACACGCTTTTGCGTTACGTTTAGCGTAGCTTTGCGCGACCGCGATGCGGATCTGGGCTTGGAACGGACTGCACAAAAACGAAAGTGCGGAGCCACGGATAAACTCCCCTGCTGCTTGGTCCGCGACGTTGGTGTAAAACTGTTTGTAGTTTTGCACGAAAGAAGGTTTGCCTTCAAACCCGGAGTTAATCCAGTTTACGATACTGCTCGTCATCTGGTCTATCGCGGCACGTGCAACAGTGCGCGTCATGCAGTTGAAAAAGTTTTCTCGCAGGTTGTCGGAAATAGTTCCGGCGTTGGTTATGGAGTCTTTTACAGGAACCGAAGCTGCACCAACCAAACTTAAGACTCCTGCGCCCGCAACTGACCCGGCAATTGCTCCTGGCGTAAGGCCAAGGATGCACGCCGCAGTACCAACCCCGGCGCCAATGAGCGCTCCTTCAAGTCCTAACCCGCTTTGTCCCGGCTTTTGTTGTCCGGCAGCGCCAAAAATTTGTACGGAGCCAGAGATCGAACCATTGTTTAGTTGGTTGATGGACGTAGGCACAAAGTCGGTGGTTGCCCCGCCCCCAAGAGCGCTTGTTCCCCCCAGCCAATCTACCCCCGGCACGCTGCCAATTGTTGGTGGCTGCGTAACACCAGTGCTTCCACCTCCCCCTCCTCCATTTATTCCCCCGCTCCCCGTACCGGAAGTACCTCCTACTGGCGCAGGAATATTTGTTTGCTGTCCTTGGCCGCCACCTCCGCTTTGGCTAGTACTTGCGGTACCAAACCCGCCGGAAGGCACGGAAGGTCCCGGGGTTTCTCCGGTGAAAAACCACATCCATGCGCCGATGATAAGAAGGGCTAAAGTCAGGGCCCCCAGGATTATTAAAATAATGCGTTTAGTCATAGCGGCGCTCCACAAAAGAGCTATGGCGAAGACAGGAATGCACTCCACGCGCTTCCCGGCTCGTCCTTAGTAAAAAGTATACCCCCCTTCTGCAGCGCTTCAGCGATATTTGTGAATATGCGCCATGCTTCGTCTTGGAGTACTTGGTATTGCGCCATCCCCGCAAGGCCACGCACCGGGTCAGTAGAAATCGTTGCCATCGCTTTGTATGTTTCTGCGGTTGCAGCAAAATTATTGATCGCCGCCAGGTGAAGCGGAGTTAAGGTTTTTGGTACAGGAAGTTGTGAGAGCTCTTGTGCGAGCGCAGCATAGTCGGCGCCTATCTTTTTAAGCTTGTTGCTATGCGCGACACTTCCTCCGGTTGCTTGGCCGAGTGCGTCGTAGGTGCTTGCCCAGTTGGCATCGGGGTACTCAAGGGGTACAGCGGCAACGGCGTTGCCATAGGCGTGCAAAGAGTCCGGCGTTTGAGTAGTAACAGTAAGGTCTGCTGTTACATAGAGATCTTTTGGGAGGTTTGCCCGGGCACTAATCAGAGCTTCAGTGAGCAATCTTTCTTGGGTGGGCAGATCGTCGCCTAGTCCTTGGCTTTTTGCATCGCTTAGCGTCACAAAAAGTGAGCGTGCCACAGAGGTAGTAAGGTTGCCGCTCTGTGCTTCGTCCAAAAAGGCGCTCACGATGTCTGGGCTTATGGGTTCAGGCACGGTTACCCCGCTTTCTTGCTGGATCTGTGCAAGCGCGCTTTCCCAATTTTCTGCTACGGTTGTGCCGCCTTGTGCGGAAAGTGTCGTTGGTGTGTTTGTCTCCGGGGAAGTAAATCGCTCTGCTCCGTAAACAAGACCCCCTGATATAAGGAGTGCCCCTACGATCACTGCAAATTGAGAACTGGGTAAATAAGAAGCGAGCACCATATACACAGTATACTGGAGGTATATGACCGCCTTCAGAAAAACAGCACTTGGTTTTTTTGTTTTTCTTTCCCTATCCTTTCCCTTGTTTGCCGCAGCGGCAATTATTCCTTTCGGCGGGCGCGTAACTTCATGGCTTCCCTGCCTTAACGGAGGCATTCACGTGAGCGTGGTAAATCTTGCGGGGGTTGGCTCAGGTGCGTACGTATGGACCCCGGCCACCTTCACCTACCTGTATGGCCCGCCAGCGGTTGTGGGGCAACATGTGCTTGGCACTGCGGATATCCCTTACGCCTGCGTGCTTTCTTTTGTACCGTTTATCGCGATCCCTGGGCTTCGTATGTTTATGTTGGGAACCAGCGGTGTCGGGTTTGGTGGTGGAGGCGGCGGAGGAGGCGGTTTCTAATTTAAAATTTTCGAAAGTGCCACCCATTTCGAAAGTGAAACATCTTCCGCGCGCGCAGTCTCAGCAATACCAGCTTCATGCATGGAGGGAATGGTTTTTTCTCCAAGCACGTTTTCAATATTTCGTTTAAGCAGTTTTCTTTTTTGAGAAAATCCCGCACGTACCAGTGTGAAAAACATTTCTTCGTGTGCAGCGTTAGAGAAATTTTTGCGTGAAATATTTTTTACACACAAAATCGCCGAGTCTACTTTTGGTGCTGGAGAAAATGCGCCGCGCGGTACCGTCTTTATATATTTCACGTCCCCGTACGCTTTTATAGAAAGAGAAAGAATAGATTCTTTTTTACTGCGGGCAATACGCTCCGCCACTTCTTTTTGTACCAAAAAAACAAGCAGCGATGGTTGCACGGGGCCAGAGAGGAATTTCTTAAACAGTGCACCGGTAATATAGTACGGAATATTTCCCACGACTTTGTAGTCATGAGTCATGAGTCCATAGTCATGAGGGCCAAACAAAAGCGCATCCCCCTCTACTATATGCAAGGCCTGCCCTGCGAAGCGTTCGCGAAGCAGGGGGATCAGGCGTGTATCTTTTTCAACAGCAATCACCTGCGCACCGCGCGCAAGTAATTCTTCTGTCAGTGCTCCTTCGCCGGGGCCAATCTCAAGCACGGTCTCCCCTTTTACAATTTCTGCCGTCTCTGCCACCGCTTTCAAATAGGAAGCCGTACGTAAAAAGTGTTGCCCTAATGATTTTTTCTTATGAAAGTATTCTTTGCTCATACTTAATCAAGATAAATAGTTTTGCCCAATCGCTCTGGGTTTTCCAGTTCCAGCAACTCCCCCGGCAAGTCCGAGAGGAATTGCGAAGGAATGGTCGGGTTTTTCTGCCCAAACAGAGTGCGGTACGAAGCGTAGCACAAAAAGACTTTTTTCTGTGCACGCGTAATCGCTACATACATGAGGCGTCGTTCTTCTTCCTGATCGGCGTCTTTCTCGTCTCGTTCATAGGGGAAAAGTCCCTCTTCCAATCCAGTGATAAACACTGTCGGAAACTCCAACCCTTTGGCCGCGTGTACCGTCATAAGGCGCACCGCATTTGTTTCATTTTTAAGTTCGTCCTGGTCACTCGCAAGTGCTACCGATTCCAAAAACGAACTCAACCCTTCTTCAGGACCAAGATGATCGTAGCGTGCGGCAAGGGTTACCAGCTCCCGCAAGTTTTCCAGTCGCTCGGGACCTTCGAGCTTGTCTTCTTTGTACATCCGCTCCATACCAGATTCGCTTATAGCAAAACGCAGCAGTGCTGAAGGTTGTGCAGTCTCCCCTTTTTCTTTTATGCGCGTAAGCAAGCGACGAAAGCCCATAACTTTTTCTGCTACCGCGCCGCGCAGCTCGCTTTCTTTTCCGGAAAGCATTTTTAGAAGTGTTACTTTGCCAACCCCTCGTGGCGGCACGTTTGAAACGCGCGCAACGTCTGCCGGCGTGTCGTAGAGCGCGGCGCGGACAAGAGAAAGCGCGTCTTTTACTTCTTTACGTTCAAAAAAGCGCGTCCCCAACACTTGGTATGGAATATCTCGAGTCAGCAATTGTTCTTCGATCGCGCGCGACTGAAAGTTTGCACGGTAAAGCACCGCAAAGTCGCGTGGTGTGGCACCTGCAGCTATTTTTTCTTGGATGATCCGTGCGACAAACCCCGCTTCGTCTGTTTCATCAAATGCTTGATAGAGCGAGAGCTGTTCGCCCGCAACATTTTTTGTAAACAAATTTTTCTCCACACGGGCTTGGTTTTTAGAGATTAAGGTGTTCGCGGCAGAAAGAATTGCCTGCGTGGAGCGATAGTTTTCTTCCAATATCACGGTTTTTGCCCCAGGAAACATTTTTTCAAACTGCAGCAAATTTTGTATGCGTGCCCCTCTCCAGCTGTAAATAGTTTGGTCTATGTCGCCCACTGCACACACATTTTTTTCTGGACCCGCCAAAAGTTCCACCATCCGCGCTTGGATGCGGTTGGTGTCTTGGTATTCATCTATATGTATGTAGCGCCAGCGTTTCTGGTAGCGTTCTCGTCCGGCGAGATTGTCTTCTAAAAAACGTACCGCGCGCACAAGCAAGTCATCGAAATCGAGCGCGCCATCCTTGCGCAGAACTTGTTCGTATAGTTGCCACACCGCCGCCGCGACTCGTTGCTGTGGCCCCTCAACCTTTCGTGCGTACTCGGCCGGCACCATTCCTTCGCCTTTTTGGCGGGAGATCATGCCCAACACAGCTCGGGGCTCCATGTCTTCTTCCCCCAGCGTTTTGAGCGCCTGTTTTATTTCCCGCAGAGAGTCTGCACGGTCGTAGATAACAGGCGTCCT
>LNFM01007248.1_pt1 | contig 17516 bp, 17 predicted proteins | sample 596031 | NCBI WGS metagenome assembly LNFM01 (sample SAMN04254537, study PRJNA301005) | activated carbon metagenome | isolation source: dual media filters at the Ann Arbor, Michigan drinking water treatment plant | place: USA: Ann Arbor | reverse complement strand
TGCATCCCGGGCAGCCGGTCTACGTCCTGCTGTACGCCTCCGCCATCATCTTCTTCTGCTTCTTCTACACCGCCCTGATGTACAACCCGAAGGAAACGGCGGACAACCTGAAGAAGAGCGGGGCGTTCGTGCCGGGCATCCGGCCGGGCGACCAGACCGCGAAGTACATCGGTGACATCACGACGCGCCTGACGCTGATCGGGGCCATCTACATCACCGTCGTCTGCCTAATCCCCGAATTCCTCATCGTCCGCTTCAACGTGCCGTTCTACTTCGGCGGTACCAGCCTGCTGATCATCGTGGTCGTGACCATGGATTTCATGCAGCAGGTGCAGGCGTACATGATGACCCACCAGTACGAGAGCCTCCTCAAGAAGGCCAACCTCAAGGGCGGTGGCGGGATGTTCCCGACCCGTCCGTAGCTGCCGCAAACCACCGTATTCCAAAGACAGGCGCTCCGACCGGATGGCGAAGGAAGAAACGATTCAGATGCAGGGCGAGGTCCTCGAGACCCTGCCCAACGCGACGTTCCGCGTGAAGCTCGAGAACGGGCACGTGGTGCTGTCGCACATCTCCGGAAAGATGCGGATGCACTACATCCGGATCCTCCCGGGCGACAAGGTGACGGTCGAGGTCAGTCCCTACGACCTGTCGCGCGCCCGGATCACCTTCCGCGCACGTTGAACCAGGCCGGGAATGGCTCCCGGCGGCAGCACCCAGGCAGCGCAGGTTTCCCAGATCAGAAGTCGGCCGCTGCGGCGGCCCAGAGTCCAGACAGCTTTATCCAGGGGTCATCATGAAAGTACAGGCTTCCGTAAAGAAGATTTGCCGCAAGTGCAAGGTCATCCGCCGCCACGGTGTGGTGCGTGTGATCTGCACCGATCCGCGGCACAAGCAGCGCCAGGGTTGAGCCGGGCGGCATCGGTTCGGTCCCTTCAAGCCCGTCCGGGGCACCAGCGGCATCCTTCCAGGTTGCCTGCAAGCCTTCCGGCGGATATAATCAGCGGTTTTTCGTTCTGAGCACAATCGCATGGCTCGTATTGCTGGCGTAAACATCCCGAACCATCAGCACGTGGTGGTCGCCCTGACCTCTATCTATGGCATCGGCCCTTCCCGGTCGAAAGCCATCTGCGAGGCTTCGGGCATCAAGACCACCACCAAGATGAAGGAACTCACCGACGCGGAAATGGACAAGCTCCGTGACCACGTCGGCAAGTTCACCGTCGAAGGCGACCTTCGCCGCGAGGTGAACATGAGCATCAAGCGGCTGATGGACCTCGGCTGCTACCGTGGCCTCCGGCACCGCCGCGGCCTGCCGGTTCGCGGACAGCGCACCCGCACCAACGCCCGTACCCGCAAGGGTCCGCGCAAGGCGATCCGGGCGACGTCCGGCAAGCCGGGTTAAAAGGATTCGATAGACATGGCTAAGACCGCAACGCGGACCCGCAAGAAGGTCAAGAAGAACATCGCCGAGGGTGTCGCGCACATCCACGCGTCGTTCAACAACACGATCGTCACCATCACCGACCGTCAGGGCAACGCCCTGTCGTGGGCGTCGACCGGCAGCTCGGGCTTCAAGGGCTCGCGCAAGAGCACGCCGTTCGCCGCGCAGATCGCCGCCGAACAGGCCGGCCGTGCCGCACAGGAGTGCGGCGTGAAGAACATCGAAGTCCGCATCAAGGGGCCGGGCCCGGGTCGCGAGTCCGCCGTGCGCGCGCTCAACGCCGTCGGCTTCAAGATCCTCAGCATCTCGGACGTGACGCCGGTGCCGCACAACGGGTGCCGCCCGCCCAAGCGCCGTCGCGTCTGACCAGGAGACACATACCGTGGCCCGCAATACCGATCCGAAATGCCGCCAGTGCCGTCGCGAAGGCGAAAAGCTCTTCCTCAAGGGCGAAAAGTGCTTCACCGACAAGTGCTCGATCGAGCGCCGCACGAATCCCCCTGGCCAGCACGGCCAGAAGAGCAACAACCGCATGTCCGACTATGCGCTCCAGCTGCGTGAAAAGCAGAAGGTTCGCCGGATCTACGGCATCCTCGAGCGCCAGTTCCGCCGCACGTATGCCGAAGCCGATCGCCGCAAGGGGATCACCGGCCAGAACCTGCTCGCCCTGCTCGAGTGCCGCCTGGACAACGTCGCGTTCCGCATGGGCTTCGGTGCCTCGCGCAGCGAAGCGCGCCAGGTCGTTCGCCACAACGGCGTGACGGTCAACGGCCGCCGGGTGAACATCCCCTCGTTCCAGGTCCGTCCCGGCGACGTGATCGCGCTGTCGGCAGGTGCGCGCGAGCAGCTGCGCGTCAAGGCGGCGATGGAGGCCGTCGAGCAGCGCGGCGTGCCCGAGTGGCTGTCGGTCGATGGCAAGGAAGGCAAGGGCGTCTTCAAGAGCGTGCCGTCCCGCACCGACCTGCCCAGCACGATCAACGAATCGCTGATCGTCGAGCTTTACTCGAAGTAATCGACCCGCGCGCGCTGCCGTACCCGCAGCACCGCAGCACCGCACCCCACAGCTCCAGTTCGCGGCGAAGACCCTGCGTGACCACGCAGGCATTCCCGTCGCCATCTTTCCCGGTCGAGAGGTCAATTCATGCAAAGCAGCTTCCTGAAGCCGCGCATCATCGATGTACAACCGGTGTCGGCCGTGCAGGCGAAGATCACGATGGAGCCGTTCGAGCGTGGTTATGGCCATACGCTCGGCCACGCGCTGCGCCGTGTCCTGCTGTCGAGCATGCCCGGCTACGCCGCGACCGAAGTGCACATCACCGGCGTGCTGCACGAGTACTCGGCGCTGGACGGCGTGCAGGAAGACCTGGTCGACATCCTGCTGAACCTGAAGGGCATCGTGTTCAAGCTGCACAACCGCGACGAGGTCACGCTGACGCTCAACAAGACCGGCGCGGGCGCGGTCACCGCGGGTGACATCGAGGTCGGCCACGACGTCGAGATCATCAACCCGCAGCACGTGATCGCCCACCTGACCCCGGGCGGAAAGCTCGAGATGACGATCAAGGTCGAGAAGGGCCGCGGCTACGTGCCGGCGTCGTCCCGTCCGGCCGCGCGCGAAGGGCGTGCCATCGGAAGCATCCTGCTCGACGCCTCGTTCAGCCCGGTCCATCGCGTCAGCTATGCAGTCGAGAGCGCCCGCGTCGAGCAGCGCACCGACCTGGACAAGCTGATCATCGACATCGAGACCAACGGCGTGATCGAGCCGGAAGAAGCCATCCGCTACGCGGCACGCGTGCTGGTGGACCAGCTGGCGGTGTTCGCCGACCTGCAGGGCACCCCGGGCGCACGCGACGACCGGAAAGAGCCGGCGGTCGACCCGATCCTCCTGCGCCCGGTCGACGACCTCGAACTCACCGTGCGTTCGGCCAACTGCCTGAAGGCCGAGAACATCTATTACATCGGTGACCTGATCCAGCGCACCGAGACCGAACTGCTGAAGACGCCGAACCTGGGTCGCAAGTCGCTGAACGAGATCAAGGAAGTCCTTGCCTCGCGCGGCCTGATGCTCGGCATGAAGCTCGAGAACTGGCCGCCGGTCGGGCTCGAGAAGGTTGCCGGGCACTGAGTCTCCCGACACTGACCCGGCTTCAAAACAACATCATCTGCCGTACTGAGGTATCGCCATGCGTCACCGTCAAGGCCTGCGAAAACTGAACCGCACCACCAGCCACCGGCTGGCGATGCTCCGGAACATGACCAACTCGCTGCTCAAGCACGAGACCATCCAGACGACCCTGCCGAAGGCGAAGGAACTCCGCCGCGTGGCAGAGCCGCTGATCACCCTCGCCAAGACCGCGACCGTGGCCAATCGCCGGCTCGCGTTCAACCGCCTGCGCGACCGCGACATGGTCGTCAAGCTTTTCGACGAACTGGGCCCGCGCTACGCCACCCGCAATGGCGGCTACCTGCGCATCCTCAAGGCGGGCTTCCGCCAGGGCGACAACGCCCCGATGGCGCTGGTGATGCTGATGGACCAGCCGGAAGCCGCGGCCACCGCCGAAGCATCGTAGAACGCAGCATCCCGGGCTGACGCCGGCACGCGCCGGCGGGAGCCCGGATCCCGGAATCAGCCCCCGCCGGCAGCCAGTCCGGCCGCGGGCTCGATGCCGGAAAAGGCGCGCCGCCCTGCGCGGGGCGCCAGCAGGGGTTCCAGGTAGCGGCCGGTCTGGCTGGCCGGGTCCGCGGCGATCTCCTCCGGCGTGCCTGACGCGACGATCCGGCCTCCCCCTGATCCCCCTTCGGGGCCGAGGTCGACCACCCAGTCGGCGGTCTTGATCACGTCCAGGTTGTGCTCGATCACGACCACCGTGTTGCCATGGTTGCGCAGGCGATGCAGCACCGTGAGGAGCAGGTCGACGTCGTGGAAGTGCAGGCCGGTGGTCGGCTCGTCCAGGATGTAGAGCGTGCGGCCGGTATCTCGCTTGGAGAGTTCCAGTGCGAGCTTCACGCGCTGTGCTTCGCCGCCCGACAGGGTGGTCGCGCTCTGTCCGAGGCCGATGTAGCCGAGGCCGACATCGGCCAGCGTGCGCAGCTTGCGCGCGATCATCGGGACGGCGCTGAAGAAGCCGGCTGCCTGCTCGACGGTCATGGCCAGCACGTCGCTCACGGTCGCGCCCTTGTACCGTATCTCGAGCGTCTCGCGGTTGTAGCGGCTGCCGTGGCAGACGTCGCAGGGCACGTAGATGTCGGCCAGGAAATGCATCTCGACCTTGATCACGCCGTCGCCCTGGCACGCCTCGCAACGGCCGCCCTTCACGTTGAACGAGAAGCGCCCGGGGCCGTAGCCGCGTGCACGCGACTCGGGCACGCCGGCGAACAGGTCTCGGATCGGGGCGAACAGGCCGGTGTAGGTCGCCGGGTTCGAGCGTGGCGTGCGGCCGATCGGGCTCTGGTCGACGTTGACCACCTTGTCGAACAGGTGCAGTCCTTCGATGGCGTCGAACGGCGCCGGCTCGGTGCCGGTGCCGGGCGGCAGGCGGTTCACGTGCTGCGCGACCGCCGGGTACAACGTGTCGTTGACCAGCGTCGACTTGCCGGAGCCCGAGACGCCGGTGACGCATACGAACAGCCCGGCGGGCAGTTCCAGCGTCACGTCCCGCAGGTTGTTGCCGCGCGCCCCTGACAGCTTCAGCCATTGCCCCCGCTGCGGACGGTTGCGCCGCGCCGGCACCGCGATCGACCGCTTGCCCGAGAGGTAGAGCCCGGTGATCGAATCCGGGTTGGCCTGGACCTCGGCAGGGGTGCCTTCGGCGACCACCGCGCCGCCGTGAACCCCGGCGCCCGGGCCCATGTCGACCACGTGGTCGGCCGCGAGGATCGCGTCCTGGTCATGCTCGACCACGATCACCGAGTTGCCGATGTCGCGAAGGTGGGCGAGCGTGCCCAGCAGCCGCGCGTTGTCGCGCTGGTGCAGGCCGATCGAGGGTTCGTCCAGCACGTACATCACGCCGGTCAGCCCGGATCCGACCTGGCTCGCCAGCCGGATGCGCTGCGCTTCGCCGCCCGACAGCGTGTCGGCGGAACGATCGAGCGACAGGTAGTCGAGCCCGACGTTGACCAGGAAGCCCAGCCGGTTGCCGATCTCCCGGTTGATCCGGTCCGCGATGGCCTGGCGCGCGCCTTCGAGCTGCAGCGTGTCGAAGAACTGCACGGCGTCGCGCAGCGGCATGCGTCCGATGTCGTAGATCGCCCGGCCCGCGATGCGCACGCAGCGTGCCTCCTGGCGCAGGCGGGTGCCGCCGCAGTCTGGGCAGGCGCGCACGCTCTGGTACTGCGCGAGCTCGTCGCGCACCACCGGCGATTCGGTCTCCCGGTACCGGCGCTCGAGGTTGGGCACGATGCCCTCGAACGCATGCTCGCGGTGCTGCTTCGCGCCCTTCTCGGCGGGATAGTGGAAGCGGATGAGTTCCTCGCCCGATCCGTAGAGGATGCGGGTGCGCACGTCCTCCGCCAGCGACTCGAACGGCGCTTCGATGTCGAACCGGTAGTGCTTCGCCAGGCTCTGCAGCATCTGGAAGAAGAACGCATTGCGCCGGTCCCAGCCCTTGATCGCACCCGAGGCGAGCGACAGTTCGGGGAACGCGACCACGCGCCGCGGGTCGAAGAACGGCTCGGTGCCCAGGCCGGTGCAGCGGGTGCAGGCACCGACCGGGTTGTTGAACGAGAACAGCCTCGGTTCGAGCTCGGGGATCGACCAGCCGCAGGTCGGGCAGGCGAAGCGCGACGAGAACAGGTGCGACCGCCCGGACTCCATCTCCAGCGCGATCGCGCGGCCGTCGGCATGGCGCAGTGCCATCTCGAAGGATTCGGCCAGCCGCTGGCGCTGGTCTTCGCGCACCCTGAGACGGTCCACCACGATGTCGACGCTGTGCTTGCGGTTCTTCGCGAGCTTCGGCGCCTCGTCGAGGTCGAACACCTCGCCGTCGATGCGCACCCGCACGAACCCCTGCGCCCGCAGTTCGGACAGCAGTTCGCGCTGCTCACCCTTGCGGTCGGCGAGCAGGGGCGCCAGGATCATCAGGCCCGTGTCGGCCGGCAGTGCGAGTGCATGGTCGACCATCTGCGACACGCTGAGCGCGGCCAGGGGCGCATCGTGCTCCGGGCAGAACGGCTGGCCGACGCGGGCGTAGAGCAGCCGCAGGTAGTCATGGATCTCGGTGATCGTGCCGACCGTGGAGCGCGGGTTGTGGCTGCCGGATTTCTGCTCGATCGAGATCGCGGGCGACAGGCCCTCGATCAGGTCGACATCGGGCTTTTCCATCACCTGCAGGAACTGCCGCGCATAGGCCGACAGCGACTCGACGTAACGACGCTGTCCTTCCGCATAGAGCGTATCGAAGGCGAGCGACGACTTGCCCGAACCTGACAGCCCGGTGATCACGACCAGCCGGTTGCGCGGCAGGTCGAGGTTGACGTTTCGAAGGTTGTGCGTCCGCGCCCCGCGGATGCGTATGTAGCCGCCGTCACTGACCTTGCCGCGGTTGCTTCCGTGATCCGTTTCGCCTGCCATGCCCGCCCTGCCAGCCACGCCGTGTGAAAAAGGCAACCTGTTACTATAACCGAGTCACCCATCCACAAGTCCACCGCGACCGTGCCCGTCTCCAGCCCTGCCCGAATCGTCGCCCGGTTGGTGACCCGGCCAACCCGCCGATGAATGGCCTCGAATGGCGGGCAAGCCTGGCCCTGTCCATGCTGTACGGGCTGCGCATGCTGGGACTGTTCATCATCCTCCCGGTGTTCGCGGTCTACGCAGAGCGCCTGCCAGGGGGCGACAACCGCATCCTGATCGGCATCGCGATCGGCATCTACGGACTCACGCAGGCGATCCTGCAGATCCCGTTCGGGTGGGCCTCGGACCGGTTCGGACGCAAGCCCGTGATGTACTTCGGGCTGCTGCTGTTCGCGGTCGGCAGTTTCGTCGCGGCGTCGGCCACCGACATCTGGCTGGTCATCCTGGGCCGCACGATCCAGGGCGCCGGTGCGATCTCCGCGGTCGTCATCGCGCTCACCGCCGACCTCACGCGTGATTCGCAACGGTCGAAGGCGATGGCGATCATCGGCTCGACCATCGGCATCGCGTTCGCGTTGTCGCTGGTCGCCGGACCGCCGTTGAACGCGGCGATCGGGATCTCCGGCATCTTCGCGCTGACCGGCGTGCTGGCGCTGCTGGCGCTGGGCGTCGTGCGTTTCCTGGTTCCCGAGCCCCCGGCGCCGGCGATCGACGGCGTGGCCGCCCCGGGCCAGGACCGCCGTCCGGTGCGCGGGCGGTTCTGGACCGACCTGAAGGCGGTGTTCGCCGTCGGCGAGCTGCGCCGGCTCAACTTCGGCGTGCTGGTGCTGCACGCGCTGCTGACCGCCCTGTTCCTGGTGGTGCCGGTCGCCCTGCGCGACGCGGGCATGGCGGTGGCCGACCACTGGCATGTGTACTGGCCGGCGATGCTCGCGAGTTTCGTCGCGCTGGTCCCGGCGATCGGCTATGCCGAGGGCCGGCAGCGCCTGAAACAGGTGTTCCTGGCGAGCATCGTGCTCACCCTGGGCTCGCTGGGCGGCTTCCTGCTGACCCTGGATTCGGTGCCCGGAACCGCGCTCGCACTGGCGGCCTTCTTCATCGGCTTCAACGTGCTCGAGGCGCTGCTGCCGTCGCTGGTGTCCCGGTTCGCGCCGTCCCCCTTGCGCGGGACCGCCATCGGGGTGTACAGCAGTATCCAGTTCCTCGGCATCTTTCTGGGCGGTGCGCTCGGTGGCATTCTCGCGCAGACTCTGGGGCTGGGCGCCGTGCTCTGGTTCGGCGTCCTGCTCACTGCAGCATGGCTGGCGATCGCGGCAGGCATGCGCTCCCCCGGGCGGACGGCCGACGCGCGCGAAGCCGACGGCAGTGCTGCACCCGATGCCCATCCATCCAAGGCCTGAGCGCCAAACATCACGCACGTAGCGGAGGTATTCCATGGCATCTGTGAACAAGGTAATCCTGGTCGGCAACCTCGGTCGCGACCCTGACGTACGCTACATGCCGGACGGCAATGCGCTGTGCAACCTGAACCTGGCCACGACCTACTCGTGGAAGGACAAGGCATCCGGCGACAAGAAGGAAGAGACCGAGTGGCACCGGGTCACCCTGCGCAACCGCCTGGCGGAGATCGCCGGCGAGTACCTGAAGAAGGGATCGCCGGTCTACATCGAGGGCCGCCTGCGCACCCGGAAGTGGACCGACAAGGAAAACATCGAGCGCTACACCACCGAGATCGTCGCCGACAGCATGCAGTTGCTGGGCAGCCGGGGCGGTGCCGGCGCACCGGGCGGCGAGCGCATGGGTGGCGGCGATCCGATGGGCGATGGCGAGCCCCGTTCCTCCGGTGGCGGCGGAGGCGGTGCCGCGCGCGGCAAGCCGGCCCCGGCCAAGGGCGGTGGCGCCGGCTTCGAGGATTTCGAGGACGACATCCCGTTCTGACCCCTGGAGGGCACACCATGCGGCAAGACAAGGAACGCCTGCCCGGCCACGGCAAACGCGTCGCTGGCGTTTCGGCGGTCGCCTCGACCGTCGTTCCGATGCTGGCCGCACTTGCGGTGGCCTTGCCGCACGGGACGGTGCATGCCCAGTCGCGTGCCGGCGAATCCTATCCGAACCGTCCGGTCCGGATGATCGTCGACTTTTCCGCCGGCGGGCTGTCCGACCAGATGGTGCGGGCGGTGGCGCCGAGGATGAGCGAGGCGCTCGGCCAGCCGATGGTGATGGACAACCGCCCGGGCGCCGCCGGGGCGCTTGCCTACGGCATCGTTGCCAAGGCAGTGCCGGACGGCCACACCCTGGTCACCCTGTCGACCGGGTTTTCGCTGAACCTGAACCTGGTGTCCAGGCTGCCGTTCGATACCGATCGCGACTTCATCCCGATCGGCCTCATCGGTACCACGCCCAACGTGCTGGTCACCAGCAGCAAGGGCCCGAAGACCGTGGCCGATCTGCTGACCCTGGTGCGGGCGAAGCCGAATGCGACCAACGCCGGGTCGACCGGCATCGGCTCCACGCCTCACCTCACGCTCGAGCTGTTCAAGAGCGTGGCGAAGATCGATCCCACCCATGTGCCGTTCAATGGCAGCGGCCCGGCGATCGCCGACCTGCTGGGCGGCCGCCTCGACTTCATGTTCGTGAACATGCCGGCCAGCCTCGGGCACATCAAGGGCGGGCGCATCCAGGCGCTGGCCGTGGGCAGCGAGAAGCGCTCGCCGCAGTTGCCTGACGTGCCGACGATGGAGGAGTCCGGCTTCAAGGGCTTCCGCTCGACCAGTTGGGCGGGCATCGGCGGGCCGGCAGGCCTGCCGAAGGCGGTGGTGGCACGCCTGAGCAAGGAACTGATTGCCGCGGTCGAGTCGCAGGACGTCCGCGACCGGATCACGGCCGCCGGCGGCGAGGCGCGTTCGTCGACGCCTGAGCAGTTCAGCGCCTTCATCAAGGACGAGATCGCGCGCTGGGGGCGCGTGATCAAGGCTGCCGGGGTGCGCGTCGACGGCTGATGCGCCCGGACCTGCGCTCACGGCGGGCCGGTCCATGACGAACCCGGCGCCAGGCGGCGCTCCTGCGCCGCCCTCGCTGGACACGCTGGTGCGGGCGCTGTGCGATCCCGCGACATACCCGCATGCACTCGATGCCCCGGTGCGCGTCATCGAGACGCATATCTCGCAGGTGCTGGTGGGCGGCGGCCATGCCTACAAGTTGAAGAAGCCGCTCGACCTCGGGTTCCTCGACTTCGCCACCCTGGAGCGGCGGCGCGAATGCTGTGAACTGGAAGTCCGCCTGAACCGGCGGTTGGCACCGGCGATCTACCTCGACGTCGTGGCGGTCTGCTGGAACGGGTGCCGGGCAACCATCGTTGCGCAGGGAACTACCGACCTCGACGGGGCGGAAGCGGCGGCGGTGGCCGCGCGGGGGCCGGTCGTCGAGTATGCGGTGCACATGCGGGCGTTCGACCCGGACGACCTGCTCGACCGCAGGCTCGCGGAAGGCCGGCTCGAGCCTGCGATGATCGATGCGGTGGCTGCCACCGTGGCACGCTTCCATGGTGCCATCGAGGTCGCCGGTGCGTGCACCGGCTTCGGCACGCCCCGTTCGGTCTGGGCGCCGGTGCGCGCCAATTTCGAGGCATTGTCGAAGGCCCTGCGCGAGCCGGGGCAACGCGCGACGCTGGCCCGGCTCGCGCGCTGGTCGCGGCTCGAGCGCCAGCGGCTGGCGGCATGGGTCGAGGCGCGGCGCCGCACCGGCCATGTGCGTGAATGCCATGGCGACCTGCACCTCGGAAACATTGCATGGGTGGATGGCGAGCCGTGCGTGTTCGACTGCATCGAGTTCAACCCGGAACTGCGGTGGATCGACGTCGCCGCCGAGATCGCGTTCATCGTGATGGACCTCGCCGACCGTGGCAGGGCCGACCTCGGCTGGCGCCTGCTGGATGCGTGGCTCGCCGCGACCGGCGACTACGGCGTGTTGCCCGGGTTGCGCTTCTACCTGTGTTACCGGGCACTGGTGCGGGCGAAGGTCCACATGCTGCGGCTCGCGCAGCCGCGACAGGACGTGGCCGGGACGGCGCACCTGCAGCAGGCAGCGGCGGGATATGTCGCACTGGCCGCCACGCTGTCCACGCCGCAGCCCATGCTGATCATCACGCACGGGTATTCGGGTTCCGGCAAATCCCGCGGCGCATCATGGCTGCTCGAGCGCATCGGCGCGGTGCGGGTGCGCTCCGATGTCGAACGCAAGCGGCTGGCGGGCCTGGGCGCGCTCGACCGCGCCGGTGCGCACGGCGCGCCCGACGCCGGCCTGTACGCGGCCGACGCCTCCCGGCAGACCTACGACCGCCTGGAGTCCGTGGCCCGCTCGGCGCTCGACGGTGGCTTTCCAGTGATCGTCGATGCCGCCTTCCTGCAGCGTGCGGCGCGGGAACGGTTCAGGCGGCTTGCAGAGGGGCTGGGCGTGCCGTTTGCGATCGTCTCGTTCGACGCACCCGAGGGGGAACTGCGCGCCCGTGTCGCCGCACGCGAGACGTCCGGACACGACGCCTCGGATGCCGGAACGGCGGTGCTCCAGCACCAGCTGGCGACCGCGCAGCCGCTGCAGCCGGACGAACGCCTCGATGCCATCTGCATCGACGCCTCCGCCGGCGCCGCTGCCGGCGCGCTCGAGGCGGCCGCAGTCCTGCTGGCCGCGCGCGGTGCGCGGGTTCCCGGATTGCGGTAACGCGGTACCCTTGGCGGATTCGATCAACAGGCGCAAAGCGCCGGACGGAGGAGCCATGGCCGAGCGGATGCAACCGACGATCCACAGTGCGCGGCGCACGATGCTTGCGCGGGCGCTGACCCTGGCCGTGGCGCCGCTGGGTGCCGGCATGGCCGGGGCCGCGGTGCCCCTGCAGCCGATCGAGGTGATCGTGTTCGCCGGCGCCAATGCAATGCCGTCGTACGTCGCCCAGGACAAGGGTTTCTTCGCCCGCGAGGGCCTGGCGGTGAACATCACCGCGACGCCCAATTCCGGTTTCCAGATCAGCAGCCTGGTGGCCGGGAAATTCCACATCGCGAGCACCGCCATCGACAACCTGATCGCCTACCAGGAAGGGCAGGGCACCGCGAAACTCGACCGGGAGCCGGACATGGTGGCCTTCATGGGCATCTCCTCGGCCGAGTTGTCGCTGTTCGCGTTGCCCGAGATCCGGACCATCGCCGACCTCAAGGGCCGTGACCTCGCGCTCGACTCGCTGTCCACCGGCTATGCCTTCGTGCTGCGCTACATGCTCGAGAAGGGCGGACTCGGCCCCGCCGATTTCCGCTTCGTCGCCGTGGGCAACTCGCGCGCCCGGCTGCAGTCGCTGCGCGATGGCAAGTTCGCGGCGGCGCTGATCACCGAGCCGTTCACCGGCGTGGCCCGGCAGGAGGGCTTCACGCTGCTCGGGGAGGGTGTGTCCGCGCTGGGTGGCTACCAGGCCAACGTGCGCATCGCCAATCGCGCCTGGGCCAGGGACAACCCGAAGGCGATGGTCGGCTATATCCGCGCGCTGCGTTCGGCGATCGACTGGATCTACGATCCGGCGAACCGCGACGAAGCCGCGCGCATCCTCGCCGGGCGGGTGAAGGTGAGCGAGGCCGCCGCACTGGGCAGCGTCGATGCGATGACGCGCGGACCCTCGGCACTGCAGCGCAGCGGCGAGATGGACATGCAGGGCCTGCGCAACGTGATCATGCTTCGCGAGCGCTACGGGGTGCCGCAGAAGAAGATGGGGCCGCCATCGAAGTACTACGACTCGACCTGGTACGAGCAGGCGCGCGCCCGGCCATAGCGCCGTCGGTCATTGCGGCGGCGGCTGGTCGCGGAACCGCAGCGTGTATCCGGCCAGCAGGGTCTCGAGCAGGAAGCCGACCAGCGCGAGCACGAAGCAGCCGACGCCCGCCAGGAAGGTCAACGACACGAGCGGACTGACCCTGGATGTCGTCGTCTCGCCGAGGAACAGCGAAAGGACCGTCGCGCCGATCATCATCGCGGCCAGCGCCAGGAGGCCGACCGACGCGTTGACCACCCTGCCGCGCACCTTGAGCCGTCGCAGTTCCAGGTAGATGGCCTCGACGGCCGGCTGGTCGACCAGCCGGCCTTCATGGATGCGCTCTTCCAGCCCGCGCGCACGATCGATGATCCGGCCGAGCCGGGTGGCGAGCGCTCCGATCAGCCCGGCGATGGCGGTCAGCATGAAAACCGGCGCGACCGCGAGCTGGATCGCGTGCGAGATTCCATCGGTGACCATCAGGTAGCCTTCATCGAGGCTGTCATCGGCTCAAGCTACGCTCATTTCTGCACAGGAGCCACCGCCGGCGTCGATGTCGACGCCCGGAGTGCCTGCAGCACCCGCAGGCCGGCGCGTCCGTCCTGCGCCAGCCCTGCGGAGGCCTGGAACGCCCGCAGCGCGGCGCGCGTCCGGGCGCCGATGATGCCGTCCGGCGCACCGACATCGAAGCCGCGGTCGAGCAGGCGCTGCTGCACCTCGCGCCGCTCCGCGCGGCCGATGCCGGGATCGTCGGTCGGCCAGGGCGTGCGGAACGCCCCTGCACCGCGCAGCCGGTCGGCCAGGTGGGCGATCGCCAGTGCATACGACTCGGCTGCGTTGTAGGCGAAGATCGCGTCGAAGTTGCGGAACACGAGGAAGGCCGGGCCCTTGGCGCCGGAGGGCAGCAGCAGCCCGGCGGGACCGGTGCCGGTGAGTGCGCCGCCGTCGGCCATCCGGATGCCGAGTTCGCTCCACTGCGCGAGCGACTGTTTCGTGCGGCGGCCGGTGGGACCGGCGTAGTTCGCCGGCAGCCGAACCTCGTATCCCCATGGCTGGCCGGTGACCCAGCCGGCACGCTTCAGGTAATTGGCGGTGGAACCCAGCGCATCCGGCACCGAATTGATGATGTCGCGGCGCCCGTCGCCGTCGAAGTCGATCGCGAGCCGCAGGTAGGTCGACGGGATGAACTGGGTCTGTCCGAACGCACCGGCCCAGGAGCCGACCAGCGCATCGACCGGGATGTCGCCGCTCTGCACGATGCGCAGCGTCGCCAGCAGTTCGCCGCGGAAGAACGCCTGGCGCCGCCCGGAGCACGACAGCGTCGTCAACGAACGCACCAGTTGCCGCTTGCCCATGATGCGGCCGTAGTCGGACTCGACGCCCCAGACCGCCGCGATGACGAAGCGGTCGACGCCGAACTTCTCTTCCGCCTGCGCGAGTATCGCCGCCCACTTCTCCATGAGCGCTCGGCCGTCGGCCACGCGCTCGTCGTCGACCAGCCCCGCGAGGTAATCCCAGATCGGGATCGTGAACTCGGGCTGGTTGTCGAACGCCTTCAGGATGTCCGCGTCGGGTTCGACGCCCGCCAGCGCCGAATCGAAGACCTGGGCGCCGACGCCCTTGCCGATGGCGAGGGTCCGCAGCTCCTTCACGCAGGAAGCCCATTCGCTCGCGATGGCCGGTACTGGGGCGGACAGCAGGAACACCGCGCCGACCAGGGTCCGCAGGGCGGACCGCACCGGGGCCGGCGCGACAGGGGAAGCCGTTGAATGCATGTGATCGTTGCTCCGTCTTCTGCGGGTGCGCTCCGCGCAGGTGCGCGGACGCTGGATGTTCGCACGCCCGTGGGGCCGACAGGCCGCCGATGCACGGCAGGTACGCCATCCCGCACGGGCTTGCGCGCTTTTCGCGCGCCAGTGGCATGCAACCTGCTTACAGGATCGTCCGTTCGCAGCCCGTGCCAATGGTAGCGGCGGGCCGCGCGAAGCACATCCCCAATCGAGGAGGCATCATGAGCACCCAACGCAGGAAGTTCCTTGCCCAAGGCCTGGCCGCTGGCGCCGTCGCCGGCGCCGCCGCCATGCCGCGTGAGGCGAACGCGCAGTCCACGTTCAACTGGAAGATGACCAGTGCCTACGCGAAGGGATCGCCGTTCTACATGGATGGCCCGGGCAGCGCGGTCGACCTCGCGCGCCGCATCGAGACCATGTCCAACGGCCGGATCCGCATCCAGGTGTTCGGTGCCGGCGAACTGATCCCGGCGCTGGAAGGGTTCGACGCCGTGCGCGCCGGCACCGTCGAGATGAACCATGCGAACAGCTTCTTCTGGACCGGCCGTACCTTTGCCGCCCAGTACTTCACCGCGGTGCCGTTCGGCCTGAACTTCCAGGGCATGAACGGCTGGCTCTACGACGGTGGCGGCCAGCAGCTCTGGAACGAGGTGTACGCGCCGTTCGGCATGGTGGCCTTCCCCTGCGGCAACACCGGCGTGCAGATGACCGGCTGGTTCAAGCGCGAGATCAAGTCGGTGGCGGACCTCAAGGGCCTCAAGATGCGCATCCCCGGACTCGCAGGGCAGGTCTACGCGTCCCTTGGCGTCGATGTGCGCCTGCTGCCCGCCGGCGAGATCTTCCCGGCACTCGAGCGCGGGGTGATCGATGCCGCGGAGTTCGTCGGGCCGTTCCTCGACCGCCGTCTCGGCCTGCAGAAGGCCGCAAAGTACTACTACACGACCGGCTGGCACGAGACGGCCACCGTTTCCGAACTGCTGATCAACAAGGCCGCGTGGGACAAGCTGCCCCGTGACCTGCAGGCCGTGGTGGAGAACGCGGCGGCCGCCTGCAACGTGATCAGCGAGGCGTGGTGCCAGCGCAACAACGCCGATGCGATGGAGGACCTGGTGAAGAACCAGGGCGTGCAGCTTCGCACCCTGCCCGATGACGTGATCAAGGCCCTGCGCGCGGCGACGAACAAGGTGCTGGCCGAGGCCGTGGCGAAGGACCCGCTCACCGCCAAGGTGCACAAGTCGTACATGGCCTTCAAGCAGAAGTACGACGTCTGGGCCGGGTACAGCGAAGGCGTCTACCACAGCCGCATCCGCGGCAGCTGACCATGGTGGCCGAGCCCTCGCGCCCGGCCACGATCGCAGCACGCATCGACGCGTTCACCGACTTCGTCGGTCGGTGGTCGTCGTGGCTCGTGCTCGCGATCGTGCTGCTGATGGCATGCAACGTACTGCTGCGCTACCTGTTCGACACGGGCTCGGTATGGGCCCAGGAACTCGAATGGCACCTGCTGGTACCGGTCGTCCTGGTCGGCATGACCTACACGCTGCGCCATGGCGAACATGTCCGCTCCGACATCCTCTATTTCCGGTTCACGCCGCGCACGCGCGCGCTCATCGACCTCGTGTCGGCGCTGCTGATCATCGCGATCGCGCTGCTGATCCTCTGGTTCTCGCTGCATTACGTTCAGCAGTCGTTCACGATCGACGAGAAATCCCCTGACCCGGGTGGCCTGCCCAACCGGTGGATCATCAAGGGCATGATCCCGATCGGCTTCGCACTGCTCGCGCTGCAGGGCCTGGCCTGTGCACTGGCTGCCGCGGTGCAGGTCCGCCTGGCGGGGAGGCAACACTGATGGACATGACACTCGCCATATTGATGCTGGTCGCGTTCTTCGTGATGCTGATGATCGGCATCCCGGTCGCGGTGACGCTGGCGACCACCGGGTTCGTGTTCGGCCTGCTCGGATTCGGTACTTCGCTGTTCAACCTGGTGCCTGCGCGCGTGTTCGGCGTGGTGGCCAACTACCAGTGGCTGGCCATACCGCTGTTCGTCTTCATGGGCGTGATGCTGGAGAAGTCCAGGCTGGCCGAAGACCTGCTGGATGTCGTCGGCCATCTCGCGGGCGGGCTGCGTGGCGGCATGGCGCTGGGCATCATCGGCGTCGGCGTGCTGATGGGCGCGAGCACCGGCATCGTCGGCGCGACGGTGATCACGCTCGGGCTGCTGACGCTGCCCACCCTGCTGCGCCGGGGTTACGACCCGGCGGTGTCCTGCGGAGCGATCTGCGCATCGGGCACGCTCGGCCAGATCATCCCGCCCAGCCTGATCCTGATCCTGCTGTCGGACATCATGCAGCTGTCGGTCGGCACGCTGTTCGCCGCCGCGGTGATGCCGGGCATGCTGCTGGCCGCGCTGTACTGCGTGTACATCGTGATCCTGGGCATGGTGAGGCCCGGCTCGATGCCGGCGGTGCCGCTGGCCGAGCGCCAGGCCCTTGCGCGACGGGAACTCTGGATCCGTTTCTTCAAGGTGGTGGTGCCGCCGCTGCTGCTCGTGCTGTCGGTCCTGGGGTCGATCATCGGCGGCATCGCCGCGCCGACCGAGGCGGCTTCCATGGGCGCGGTGGGCGCGATACTGGTCACGGCGATGGCGGGGCGGCTGACGCTTCCGATCCTGCGCGACGTGACGCAGTCGACGATGCGCATCACCGCGATGGTGATGTTCATCCTGATCTGCGCCCAGGTGTTCGCGCTGGCGTTCCGAGGGCTGCACGGCGAGGAACTCATCCACCGGATGTTCGAATTCCTGCCGGGCGGCGTCGGCATGGACATCCTGTTCCTGATGGTGCTGATCTTCGTGCTCGGCTTCTTCCTCGAGTGGATCGAGATCAGCTACATCGCGGTGCCGCTGTTCCTGCCGGTGTTCCTG
>LNFM01007245.1_pt1 | contig 17517 bp, 26 predicted proteins | sample 596031 | NCBI WGS metagenome assembly LNFM01 (sample SAMN04254537, study PRJNA301005) | activated carbon metagenome | isolation source: dual media filters at the Ann Arbor, Michigan drinking water treatment plant | place: USA: Ann Arbor | reverse complement strand
GGCGGGTGAGTGCTGCTTGTGCAGTGGAGGGACCATAGCGGATGCCTGGGGCAGTTTCGAAGGGGCAATCCCAGGATTCATCCTAAGCCGATCTAAGGGGCCTGTCTGCGCGGGCCCATGAACTAGGCCTGCCAAGGCGTAGAGGGGCCGCAGATCACCGCGCATCGGCCCTGCTCCCAGACAACGGGCCCACCGAAGCGGGCCCGTGTTCCCTGCCTATGCCTGCGGCCTACCTGTAGAGCGCCGCCCAGAGGCGACCGGCGCACAGGCCTGCGCCACCGATGCTCGCGCCTGCGAGGCCGAGCCACCTAGCGTCGCCGATGTGCCCGACCGCGAACAGCACGAGCGACACGGCGCACAGCCACAGGCCGACGACGAAGAACCCGATGCCGGTGATCAGGAGCAGGGGCCGCACGTCTTGCCTCCGTTGTAGACACTGAGCGGGACACCGCAGCTTTCGCACTTGAAGCCGGGGTTGGACTGGACGGTCGACACGCGCTGCTTGCAGGTCGGGCACGCGCGGGTCGCCGGGGCACCGCGGGTACCGGCCGGCGTCTGGTCGCCGAACCACCGGTGCCCGCAGCTACCGAGCAGCCACGTGCGGGGCAAGCCGTGCCCGCCGCCCGGCACCACCTGGCGGATGACACGCTTGCCCTTCTCCGTCTGTCCCATCAGACGAGCTCGCGGGACATGAGCTGGGACGCGGCCATCTGCTCGGCGGTCTGCTCGGAGCAGTTGGTGCGGAGCACCGTGTACCTGCGGGTCCCGGCGTAGCGCATGAGCAGACGGCCGCGGCGCGTCCAGACCATGCGCCTGTTGTGCGGGCCGTACCAGGTGCGGACGGGCTCGTCTCCGTTGGCGGTGACCTTGGCCATGGTGACTGTTCTCCTCTCGGGGGTGTGGACTAGTAGTCGCCGGTGATCTCACCGACGGTGAAGTACATGAGCGCCCTGCTGAACTGCGAGGTGGACCACCGCGCGAAGTAGCAGTCGCGGGCGTTGGCGAGCGAGGTGACCTGCGAGAGCGGGAGCAGGCGCTCCATCCGCTCCCACGCGGACTGGGCCGCGTAGTCGTAGCCGTCCCACTGGAGGTCGCTCAGGTTGTCGGTGTCGACGTGGAACAGGGTGTGCAGGTCCTGGCGGAAGACGTGCGACTCGATCGGCACGCGGACCGCGGGCTGCACCGGCTCCGTGAACACGACGTCCGCGAGCTCGGCCACGCGAGACACAGGCGGGGCCGGGTTGTCGAACGAGGTGTCGAACACAGGCGGGGCGTCGTGGTCGTGGTGGCGAGGGTGCGAGGGGGTGCGGGGCAGACGGGACATGACTTGCTCCTTCTGGTTGGTGGGGCTGTCACCACCTCGGGGGCACCTGACGGCACCCCCGGGGCGGGACTATGTGGACGAGAGCTACTTCTGAGCGTTGAACTTCTTGACGGCGGCGCGCATGGCCTTGGCGGTGCGCGGGACGTCGTTGGCGCGGAGGAAGGCGCGGAACTTGCGGCCGTCGATCTTGGCCTCGGCGGCGACCTGCGCGGCGGTGACCTCCGCGGGCGCGGCCTTGGTCTTGGACGCGACGGGCGCGGCCTTGACGGGGGCCGAGCGGCGGACGGTCTTGCCCTCGCCGGTGGAGGCGGAGCGCTTGACGCTGGCGGGCACCTTGGCCTCGACGGCGGGGGTGGCCTGCACCTTGCGGCCGGCGGGGCGCTTGCGGGTGGACGTGGAGGTCTTGGTGGTCGAGGTCATGACGATCTCCTTCTCGTTGGACTTGGGGCCGAACAGCTTGCGGATCTGGCGGAGCGCGGCCTGGTGACGGCCGGTGATGACGCCCTTGTTGATGAACGCGTCGAGGTCGTCCTCGGCGAGGTAGGTCGGCGCGATCTTGGTGCGCTCGGCCTTGGTCATCTTCTTGAGGGCGGTGCGGGCCTGCTGGTTGCCGAGCAGCGCCTCCAGGTACTGGAGCTCGTGACGGTTGAGCTCTTCCGTGCAGACGTCGCACACGGTGCCGAACTCGGCGGGGCGCTCCTCGCAGAACTTGCAGAGCGGCTTGGCCGGGGCGGCGACCTTGCGGGTGCGCGGCTTGCGGGCGGCGGGGGCGACGGTCTTGGTGGAGGGGGTGCGCGGCATGACGGGCTCCGTTCTGTTGGGTGGGCGCTGCTTGGTGCAGCCCCTGGAACATAGCCTGTGCAACGTCAGGCCTAGGCTCCAGCTACAGGAAGGCGCACGGGAAAAGTTCGCAAATAGCGGGGATGTCCCAGACGAAGGGCCCCGAGGAAGACGTTCTCCCCGGGGCCCACAGGTCTAGCGGCGCTGCTTGCGGGTGCGGGCTACTTGCCCGACTTGATCCGCTTCGCGATCGTCGCGGCCTGCTTCGCGGTGAAGGCCCACCGACCCTCGGTCTTCATGCCCTCGTCGCCGTTCTTCCGGAGCCAGACGCGGACGTCGCGCCCGGTCTTGCCGGCGAGCTCGGCGACCTGCTCGACGCCGACCTTGCCCTTGGGGAGCTCGCGGGCCGGGGGCGGGGTGCGCTTCGTGGTCGTGGACTTGTTCGACGGCGCGGCCTTCCGCTGCTTGTTCGCGGCGGGGGTCGCGGCCTTCGTGCGGGTGCGCCGCTTGGGGGCGGGCTCCTCGTCCTCGATCTCGTCGTCGTCCTCGTCCTCGTCCTCCTCGTCCTCGTCGGGCGCGTTCTCCAGCGCCTCGACCAGGTCGTCCTTGCTGAGGCCGCGGGACGCGATGCCGGCGGCCTTCGCCGCGGCGCGGAGCTCCTTCAGCGTCATGCCGGCGAAGTCGCTCTCGTCCTCGTCCTCGTCATCGTCGTCGTCCTCCGGCTCCGGCTCCGGCTGCGCGGCCTTGCGCGAGCGGGTGCGCTTGGGGGCGGGGGCCTCGTCGACCTCGATCTCCTCGAGCTCCTCGAGCTCCTCGAGCTCGTCGATGTCCACCTGCGCGGCGGGCTTGCGGGTGGCGGTGCTGCGGGACTTGCGCGTGGTGCGGGCCATGTGAGTCTCCTCCTTGGAGATTCGGGTGGATGATGCGAGAACGTACCGACGGATGCCGGTAGGTCCGTGGAGCGACTTCCGCTTGGGAGGCCGGTCCGGCAGGTACACAGTCACCTCGTCGGTGACGTCCTCCTCGGGGTGACGGTACACCGCACACCAACGAGGTTGCCGCATGGAGTGTAGCAAGCCACACTTCACGCCGATCGACTCCAGCAACTTCGGCTCGCCGTTCACAGTAGGCAGGCGGATAGACAGGCCACCATTAGGCGACTCGTCGATCGCCTGCAAGATCGCGACGTACACGATGGGCGCTCGGTCTTCGCGAGACCGCGTCAGCTGGTGCAGGGCCTGGATTGCGGATGCCCGCTCCAGGGCTACGAACTGACGGGATTGACGGGACAACGGTGAGACGCTCCTTCCGTAGGTCTAGTGCGTGGTGCCAAAGGAGCATAGCCGCCTGCAAGTCCCTCGGACAGTGATTGGTGTTCCGCCTGCATAGAGGCAGGTTTTTGCGCTGGTAGACTCTAGTAGGCAAGCAGACGCCGCCCCCCAACCGAAGGAGAACCCGTCACATGAACCAGTCCCCAGGCGTGGGGGAACGCGCCCGGTGGGAGGTGATCTACGTCAGGGATCGCCGGCTCCACCGCATCAGTACAGGCGCGGACTTCCACGAGGCTCTCCGCCTGTACACCCTGGCGGTGCAGTCACCTGACCGCGCGAACGTAACGCTCCGGTCGAAGAACGTCGCATTCCCCCCGCCGGAGAAGTTCATGCCGCGGACCGTGGTGTTCGAGAAGCCGCGTCGCACCCGTGACGGGCAGATCGTCACACAGGTCCACGTCGTGCCCATGGACAAGCTGAACCGCGAGGGCGTGTGGTGGTGCCCGTTCTGCATCAAGCTCCGCCGGTTCAAGTACGAGAAGGGGTGGTGGACCCAGGAAGAGGTGTGGGTCGCCGAGCCCCAGATGGTGTGCCCCGTGTGTCGGGTCACCCACAACAGCTTCGACGTTCGCAAGTGGAACCCGCTCGCGACTCAGCTGTTCTACTCCCAGGACGTGCGTAACCCCAACGCCAGGCCTCGCCGGCTTCGCGCACGTCGACCCCGTAAGAAGGAGGAGGACTGATGGCTGCACCGAAGGTCACCGCGTCGTTCGACTACGAGAAGGACACGAAGACGAAGGTCCGGTTCAAGGAGCGGACCGACGGCGTGCCCGTGGTCGGTGTGCTGTACGTCGACCAGCGCGACTTCGAGAAGCTCGGCAAGCCGCAGGCCGTCACGGTCACGATCACCGCGGCATGAAGTACCGCTTCACCATCAAGCCGCGCCCGCACCAGAGGCGAGGCCTGGACTTCCTGCTCCGCAATCGCGGCGGCGGTCTCCAGGTTCCGATGCGCTGGGGCAAGACCAAGGTCGCGGTCGACTTCGCCAACATCATGTCGAAGATCGAAGGGGTGAAGCGGGTGCTGGTCGTCTGCCCGTTCAACGTCATGGGGGTGTGGCCCGACCAGATCGAGGCGAACACCCCCGACGACTGTGACGTCGAGTGGATGGTCGTGAACTACCAGGCCGTGTACGACAGGCAGTACGGCCGCGGTCGCGAGTGGACGCCTGTGCCCAGCCAGGAGCTCTGGGACTGGAACGCCGACCTGATCATCGTCGACGAGTCACACAACCTGGGCAACCCCACGGGCGTGACGTCGCGCATGGTCTACGAGCTCGCGCGACAGGCGCGGTTCAGGTTGCTCATGACCGGGACGATGTTCCACCGGAAGCCCTTCTTCGTGTTCGGTCAGGCGAAGATATACGACCCCGCTATCTTCGGCACGTCCTTCAGTGCCTTCAAGCAGATGGTCGCGGTGTTCGGTGGGTACGGCGGGTACGAGGTGCTGAGGTACCAGAACCTCGACTGGATGATGGACAAGATGAAGTCGTGGGTCTTCATCGAGGACTACATCGAAGGTGAGCCGTCGGTCACGAACGTGATTCCCTTCGACCTCACAGGCGACGGGCTTCACCAGTACCTGACCATGGAGAAGGACTCCATCATCCACGTCGGAGGCGAGAAGGTCGTGTCGCCTATCATCCTGTCACGTCACCTTCGTTGTCAGCAGATCGCAGGCGGCTGGGTGAAGACGGAGAGCAAGTACAGGCGCGTCGGTAACGACCTGCTCCGCGTGGGCAGAGGGAGGCTCCAGGACTACTGGGACGGCGACGTACCCAAGGCCGTCATCGGCTGTCAGTTCACGCCTGAGATCGCCGACGCCTCACGTGCCGCAGCCGAGGTCGGCTTCCGCCCGATCATGTACCACGGCAAGGTCAGCGGGCACGAGAGGCAGAACCGCATCCGTGACTTCATGCACACCAAGGACCGTGTGGTGTTCGTCGCACAGATGCAGGCCGCCAAGGAAGGCATCGACCTGAGTGCAGCGGACACGATGTTGTTCTGGTCCCTGTCACCTAGCTACGTCACCCACGACCAGTTCTCTCGACGGATCGAGAAGTACCGCGAAGAACGGACTCTGATGTACGACTACCTGATTCCCAACGGCACGCGAACGGAGGTCACGTTCGAGGCCCTTCAGGAGAAGGAAGACGTGGCGCATTGGCTGCCGCGTAACCCAGGCCGAGTCGAGGCCATCACATCCCGAATCAAGGAAGGTGACGATGATAATCGTCGAGGGTCCGGACGGAGCAGGAAAGTCCACACTCGTGGCTGAGCTCTGCGCCCGACTCGATCTCAAGCAGGGCGTCAGGTCGACCGCCGACCGAGACCTCCTGTACCAGACCACGGTGCAGGATTCGTACGACGCTCTCCACCAGGCGGTGCTGGGTCTCGACCCTCCCACCATCTGGGACCGCCTGTTCTACAGCGACCCCATCTACGCTCACATCGTGAGGGACGAGGAGTCGCGCTTCACCACCGCTCAGCTGGAGTACCTGCACGGTCTGGTCGTGGCTCTCAGGGCCCCCGTGATCCTCTGCCTGCCTCCCGTCGAGACGGTGGTGGACAACGTCACGATGACCCGGCAGATGACCGGCGTCGGCGAGAACATCCGCGCGATCTGGAACGCGTACGAGCGGATGCAGTACCAGCTCGACTGGCTCCCCGGCCAGATGATCGTCTTCGACTACACCATCCGAGGGAACGTGCCTCGGCTGTGCTCGCGACTCCGCGAGTACCTTCACCACCGAGAGGAGCGACTGCCGTGATCGACCTGAACCGCATCCAGGAGCAGGCCCGCGAATGGCGTGCCCTGAACTTCCCGCATCACACGCTGGAAGACCAGCTGATCGGCATGACCGAAGAGCTCGGCGAGCTCGCTCACGCCATCCTCAAGCACAAGCAGGGCATCCGCGGCATGGACGACCAGATCAAGTACGAGGCCGCGGTCATGGACGCTCTCGGCGACCTGTTCCTGTTCGCCTGCGGCGTGGCCGACAAGCTCGGCATCCGCATGACGATCGCGATCGCCAACGCGTGGGCCGAGGTGCAGGACCGCGACTGGGTCAGCAACCCCGGCCAGCTCACGATCGACGAGCCGTGATCGTCCGCGCCGCAGACCTGACGGAGCTCTGGCACACCGCCTGTGAACGGTTGCTCTACGTTCACCGCGACCAGGTCAGCTTCGCCTCCGCGGGGTACACCGTCAACTACGACAACATCTTCACTGCCGACTCCATGGACTTCGACTACGACGTCGGCCTCGACTCGTGGCTCACGAGGTCGCGGTGGCACAAGTTGCAGCGCGACTACCTCGACATCCCCGAGGTCCAGCCGTTCATCGACCGGTGCGTGAAGATCGCAACCGACGTGGGCAGGCGCGGCGTCATCACTCAGATGACGTTCAAGACCAACGTCCGGCATCACGTTCAGAAGTCGCACGTCTGGGGCAACTGCCTCATGGACATCACCTACCGCGGCGGGCCGAAGTTCACGAAGCCCACCATCGTGGTACACAGCCGGGTCGGCTTCATCGCCTTCCTCGGCGGCCTGGACCTCTCGCTCGTCGTGTGCCTCGCACGTGAGATCGCGAAGGCCTCAGGCCAGGACGTGAAGGACTTCGCTCTCAGGTGGTACATGGATTCGTGCGCTCACCACTCCTTCAAGTCGGTGCCGTACATCATGGCTCACCACCACTACGACGAGATCATGAACGAGGTGAAGTACCCCAAGCGTGACTACCCGGCGATCGGCGCGTCACGTGACTACATCCGTCGGTTCGAGGAGCACCCGCCGGAGTTCTTCAAGTTCGGCCAGATGAACCGCATGGCCAAGAGGTGGGAGCAGGTCTATCGCGGGCCTGGCTTCCCGTCCATTCACATCGATGACATGACGTTGCTCCCCGCCATGCTCGGCGACACGTCAGACCCCCACACGAGAAGGAGGAGCCGTGGAACTTCGTTGCCCGAGGGGCTATGAGTTCGACCGCATGGTCGGGCACATCGCAGGCCTCATGCTCAGCGCCGGCGACAGGGTAGACACCGGACACTGGCAGTCACTCAAGGACGTGCCTCAGACCGACACGATCGAGCTCCGCAACGTCAGCGTCGTGTACGCCCTGCCTCTCAGCGTCGATCGCCTCGCGTCCGAGGTGAAGCCGAACCTGCCGTGGGCGGACCTGCACTTCAAGGAGCGGGTCGGAGGACAGCCCACGAACCCCGGTGCCACGTACCACCTGTGGCCGTACTTCCGCGGCAACGTGCCCAAGCACCAGGGCGATGGCGACCAGTTCTCTCACACCTACATGGAGAGGTTCTGGCCGAGGTACGCGGGCATGGAACCGGAGACGATCGCCACCGGGTATCACGACCCCGGGCTTCAGGGCATCCGCTACAGGTACGGCGACCTGATGGACGTCGTGAACCTCCTGGCCGCCGAGCCCTTCACGCGCCAGGCCTACCTGCCTGTGTGGTTCCCGGAAGACACAGGCGCTCACGAGAGCCAGCGGGTACCTTGCACTCTCGGGTATCACTTCATGCGGCGGGGCAACCTGCTCCACTGCTTCTACCCGATCCGCTCGTGCGACCTGCTCCGTCACTTCCGCGACGATGTGTACCTCGCGGGCAGGCTCGTCCTGTGGATGCTCGACCAGCTCGGCTGGGACAGCGTCATCCCCGGCGAGGTCTTCATGCACGCTCACTCGCTTCACGTCTTCACGCCGGAGAGGCCGGTGCTTCGCCGACTCGCCGGCCTGACCGACAACACCGACGAGTTCGTGGCGGGTGCGGTGTGACCCGGCGTCCGAGTCGTGACGAGACGTTCCTCATGCTCGCCGAGGTCTTCAGCCTCCGTGGTACCTGCCCGCGTGCGAAGGTCGGTGCCGTCATCGTGAAGCAGGGGCACGTCATCGCGCACGGGTACAACGGAGCGCCGAACCACCTGCCCCACTGTGACGACACGATCGGCTGCTCGGACGTGCCGGGTCAGGGCTGCAACACCGCGGTCCACGCCGAGGAGAACGCGATCGCCTACGCCGCGCGGGTCGGTGTCGAGTGCGCGACGTCGACGCTCTACTGCACCCACGAGCCGTGCCTCAGGTGCGCCCGGCTGATCGTGCAGGCAGGCATCGAGTCGGTGGTGTTCTCCACGCCGTACCGCGACCACACCGGCACCGAGCTCCTCGGCTACGCCGGCGTGGCGTGGTCGTGGCACTACGTCGACATGGACGCCTTCCGTGCGTGACCCGCGCGACGTGATCCGGAACCCGGCTTGTGAGCTCTGCAAGCTGCACGAGGGCGCGAACACCGTGTGCCTCATGGGTTCCGGTCCGATGCCTTCGCGCATCGTCATCGTCGGCGAGGCACCTGGTGAGCAGGAAGACGACACCGGTCGCCCGTTCACGGGCCGCTCAGGGATGCTGCTCGACAAGTCCCTGGCAGAGCTGGCCGGCATCGACCGCGCGGACTGTTACGTCACGAACTCCGTGAAGTGCAGGCCGCCGGACAACCGCACACCGACGAGGCCTGAGGCCAAGCTGTGCGCGGAGAACTACCTCGCGAAGGAACTGGAAGCGATCCAGCCGCGGTTCATCCTCGTCATGGGTAACACCGCCTTCCAGACGGTGCTCGGCAAGACCGGAGTCACGAAGCACAACGGCACCGTCTTCCGTCGCGAGTTCGGCGGCACGAAGGCACAGGTCATGGTGACGCTGCACCCGGCCGCGGTACTCCGCAACCCGAAGTGGGCCCGCGCCTTCGCGATGGACATGAAGAGGTTCGGCGAGCTCGTGTCCGGTGTCGACTCCTCTCCGAAGACCACAGTCAAGATGGTGAACAGCGTCGAAGGTCTTCGCATCCTGAAGCGTCAGCTGATGCAGGCAGACGTCCTGTCCGTCGACGTTGAGACACAGACCTACCCGGCCTCTCCGCCGTACGTCCGGAGCAACCTGCAAGAGTGGCACGGCGACGACAGCATGATCGTGAGCGTGGCCTTCAGCTGGCGGCCAGGCCTCTCCGTCTTCGTGCCCATCCATCACCCCGCCGCGAGGTGGAAGAACCCAGACGCCGTGCTCGCCTACCTCCGCCCCTGCCTGGAGCGCGACGACTGTGAGTACGGCGGTCACAACTTCAAGTACGACATGAGGTGGTTCGATGCCAATCAGATCGTGGTGCCTCAGGCCTGGGACTCGATGCTTGAGGCGCACATCCTCGAGGAGAACAGGCCGAAGGGTCTCAAGTCGCTGTCACGCTCCGTACTGGGTGCCGATGCCTACGACGTGGGCGAGGAGCTGAAGGACGCTAGGTCTATGGACCTGGCACGTCTCGGCATCTACAACGGGAAGGACACCGACTACTCGCTTCGCATTCACCTCGCCTGCAAGCGCGAGCTCGACGAGCAGCCACGCCTGAAGCGTGTCTACGACGAGCTCATGGTTCCCGCGTCAAACGCTCTCGTCGAGATCGAGAGGCGCGGGGTGTGGATCGACCCCGACAGGTGGAAGGAGAGGCACGCTCAGTCGGTTGAGAACCGCGACAAGCTGTTCGATTACATCAACCGCTGGGTGCCCGAGGAGATGAGGCCTATCAACCTCAACTCCCCGGCACAGGTTGGGCTGGTGCTGTTCGACCACCTTGGCCTGCCGGTGATAGCTCGCACCAAGACACAGGCACCGAGTACGGCGGAGACTGTGCTTCTCAGGTTGGCGGCGATGCACAAGATGCCGCTGGCCATGATCAAGTTCAGGAAGTGGGCGAAGTACCTCTCGACCTACCTGCTCCCCTGGTGGTACGAACACCGCGGACCTGACGGCCGCATCCACTCCAACTACAAGCTGTTCGGCACCGTGACCGGCAGGCTCTCGGGTGAGGGAGGTATTCAGCAGGTCCCTCGCGACCCGTACATCCGGAGCATCATCGGTGCCGCGCCTGGGTACAAGTTCGTCCAGGCAGACTTCTCGCAGATCGAGCTCAGGCTCGCGGCCATGATCGCCGGCGAGGAGAACATGATCGCCCAGTACCTGAGGGGCGAAGACATCCACATGATCCGCGCCTGCCGCATGACAGGCAAGCTCGCGGCCGACGTTGAGAAGGAGGAGCGGAAGAAAGCGAAGGCGGTGAACTTCGGGTACATCTACGGCATGGGCCCCGGCAAGTTCGTCACCTATGCCTTCGACAACTATGGCGTCACCACGACGCTGGAAGAAGCGACCGCAGACCGCAACGGGTTCTTCGCGGACTACCCGCGTCTGAGGGAGTGGCACGAGCGGCAGCGCCGCCTCGCCAACAAGCATCAGCGCGTGGTGTCACCTCTCGGCCGCGTCCGCCACCTGCCAGACATCCTCTCACAAGACAAGGACGTTCGCTCCGACTGTGAGAGGCAGGCGATCAACAGTCCGGTGCAGGCAACCGCCAGCGACCTCATGCTGTTCGCCCTCATCGAGCTACATCGCATCATGCCCCCGCGCGAGGCCCGCATCGTCGGCACCGTGCATGACTCCATTCTGTTCGAGGTCAAGGACGAGCACGTCGACGAGTGGTGCGGAGTCATCAAGGAGACGATGGAAGATATGGATCGCGTCGAGCGGACGTTCGGCGCCGACATCACAGTCCCGATCGTGGCAGACATTGAGGTCGGCCAGCATTGGGCGGAAGGAGAACCATGGCACGGGTAGTCGACACCGCCTCTCGTCGAGCAGCGGGTCACATCGTCCTCGGCCTGTTCCACCTGCTGAGTAGCGGCGTGGTCCACCCGCTCAGGACGATGATCAACACACAGGTGATGGACAGCACCTGGCGGGGTCTCACCCCGAAGGAGCGTCAGCTCATCGCCAAGAAGATCACCGAGCTCGACGACACCGCGGAGCTCTTCCGTATGCTCGGGTGGCGACTGCTGAAGGGGGCACCCAAGTGACCGAGGTCGCGTCTCCCTTCCGCCTCAGCAACGCGCGGCTCAAGACCTACCGCCGGTGCCCGAAGTCGTACGAGTTCAAGTACCTGATGGGTCTGAAGAAGAAGGTCCCCGCCCTGCCGCTGAAGCGTGGCTCCTGGCTGCACGAACTTCTCGAAGTCCACTACCTCGGCGGCGACTGGCGCGAGAGGCAGAGCGAGCTGACCGCCAAGTTCCGCGACCTGTTCGAGGAGGAGCAGGAGGAGTACGGCGACCTGCCCGCTGAGACCGAGCGGATCATGCGGTCGTACCTCATGCGGTACAGGCGCGAAGACGTCGGACTCACCGTCGTCGATGCCGAGCTCGATGAGCTCTTGCTCCTGCCCAACGGCGACGAGTTCAACTTCATCATCGACCTCATCGTCGAAGACAGCGACGGCGGCCTCTGGCTGTGGGACCACAAGACCGTGAAGGACTTCATGGACCCCGGCTTCATGCTGATCGACGCTCAGCTGTCGCGGTACTTCTGGGCGGCGGAGAAGATGGGCTACCGTCCGCTCCGCGGCATCATGTTCAACGAGGTGATCACACGCGCACCGACGCTCCCCAAGGTCTTGCAGTCCGGCCGACTGGAGCAGCGACAGAACATCAGGTGCGACGCGTTCACCTACTACCGAGCCATCAAGGAGCTCGACCAGGTGGACCAGGACGTCGAGTTCTACGCGCCGTTCCTGCGGAAGCTGATGGCTCAGCAGGACCAGTGGTTCCGTCGGACGCGCCTGCCCAAGGACAAGGCGATGACCGACCGCGTCCTGGCCGAGATGATGATGACCGCCCGCGAGATGAAGGAGGCCACCGCGCTTGACGAGTTCCCGCGCACCCCCGACAAGTCATGCACCTGGTCATGTGACTACGTCGCACCGTGCAGCATTCAGCTACAGGGAGGGAAGATCGACAGCGTGATCAAGCTCAGGTACACCACGCGCGAAGATCGGGAGGAAGCGAGCGATGGCTACTAGCCCCCGCACCCGAGACGTCGCTGCGATGCGAGAGGTCGTGAAGCGGATCAAGTCCGTGGACGACTTCAGCCCGTTCGCCAAGGTCTGTGTCTTCGGACCGAACGGCGGCGGCAAGACCCGCTTCACAGCGTCGGCTCCGAAGCCTCTCATCCTGGACATCAACGAGGGTGAGGGAACGCGAAGCACCGTAGGGTCAGGTGCCCGCGTGATCGAGATCACCGACTGGAACGATGTGCCCCACATCTACTGGTACCTCCAGTCCATGAAGCACAGGTACCAGAGCGTCGGGCTCGACGGCGCGACCGGCCTGTACAGGCTGGCGCTTGACTTCGTCATCGACGACGCGGACAGGCGCAACCCGGCACGCCCGGGGAAGCAGCCTGACAAGCGCGACTACGGCCGCGCCAACGAGCTCTTCTCCGGGATGTGCTTCGCGTTCCGGAACCTGCCGATGCACGTCATCTTCACAGCCCGTGAGCGGACGATCCGCGAGGAAGACACCGGGTTGGAACTGGAGACGACGCTCAACCTGCCGGCGGGTGCGAGAGGTGCGCTCATGGACATGGTCGGGATCCTCGGCTTCATGTCCGCCAAGCGTGCCAAGAGGGACGGCAAGGTCATCACCGTGTCGCGCCTTCAGGTCGGCCCGTCCGACCAGTACCCGACCAAGGATCGCACGGGCAACCTGCCCACGATCATCACGAACCCGACCATGGCCGTCATCACGAAGGCCTGGTCCACCATCGACTCGGAAGAGGACTGAACATGGCCCGACGTAACAGCGTGGAAGACTTCGTCGTCGACTTCTCCAAGGAAGAGGAGGGCGGGGGCGGCGGCATCCGTCTCAAGCCGGGGCAGTACAAGGTGAAGATCATCTCGGCGAAGCCGATCACCTCGGAGGAGAAGGGCACCCCCGGCCTGGAGATCATGTTCCAGATCGTCGAGGGCAAGTCGAAGGGGAAGAAGCTGCGGGAGCGGGTGTGGGCGACGCCCAAGGCCTACTCGCGGTTCCGCACCCTGCTGGAGGCCTGCGGCAAGAAGGTCCCCAGCACGGTGAAGCTCGGCCCGATCGCCCGCGCCGTCAAGGGCGAGACGATCTACGTCGAGGTCGACGACGAGGAGCGCGAGGGGTACAAGACCCGCAGCCGCGTCACCTTCGAGGGCTTCATCCACCCGGACGACGCGGACGACGGCGACGAGGACGACGCCGACGACGATGAGGACGAGGACCTGGACGACGACGAGGACGACGACCTCGACGCGGACGACGACGATGAGGACGACGAGGACGAGGAGCCCGAGCCGCCGAAGCGTCGCCGCTCGCGCACCAAGGCCAAGCCGGCCGCGAAGAAGCGCCGCCGTCCCGCCGATGACGACGAGGACGACGACGACGACCTCGACCTCGACGAGCTCTAGGTCATGCCGTCCGAAGCCGACCTGAGTCGCAAGATGGTGAAGGCCATCCGTGACTCAGGCGGCTGGGCGGTCAAGACACACGGCGACCCGCGTCAGCGCCGTGGCCTCCCCGACATCATCGGCTGTTACCGGTCGGTGATGTTGGGGCTGGAGGTCAAACTGCCCGGCAAGGAAAAGACCCTGACCCCGTTGCAGGCAGACACGCTCGCCGACATCCGTCGCGCGAGAGGTGTGGCTCGCCTCGTGACTACCGTCGAAGAGGTCGAGAAGCTGCTCGCAGCGATTCGTAGGTACAGGGCTTAGGCGCACTCACGCGAATGGGGCGGGTAGGAGAGCCTGTGTGGCACTCCCGCCCGCCCCTAGGCGTAAGTTCATGGGTGCCTACGGATAGGCCCCTTAGATCGCTTCCTACGCGTCCATCGGTGGGGGGGTGGGCTTGGCCACGATCGGCCCGGTCTCGTAGCGCATGTACGCCGCCACCTTGCCGCCGATGTAACCACCGACCGTGGTGATGGCGACCTTCTCCTCAGCGGACGTGTTGACGCCGAGGTACTCCAGCACGAACAGCACACCGACGCCGAGGCCTCCGGTGGCGAGCGATCCTGCGATGTCCGCACGGAACTTCGCGTAGAACCTGTTCCACAGCTTCTTCATGGTGGGCTCCTAAGCCGCGATCGGGTAGAGCGAACGGTGTCGCCCTCTGAACGGCCGCATGGTCCGGCCGGTGTTCTTCTCGCGGGCCTGCACCTTCGCCTCGCGAGTGTCGTCGTTGAGCCACGGCCCGAACACCGGGATGTTCGGGTAGGTTCCGGGCAACCACCACAGGACGTGGCTCACACCGTCGGCGTCGCGGATCGTGCTGACGATGCGACCTCGTGCCTTGTGGATCGCGGCCGCGGCGGTCGGGCTTCCCTGCCCGTGCCACACGACCACAGGGCCGAGGCCACCCTGATCGTGAGGGAGCTCCTCGAAGTACAGGTCCGGCACAGGCTCCGGCTCGGAAGCCTCGTCGACCCACTCGACGGTGCGCGGGTCGATGGTGTTCCGGAAGTCGTACGCGGAAGGCCAGCTGCGGTAGAGCTCGACGTGAGCGTGCGGCCAGCCGTCCTGCCACGGCACGATGCGGCCGATGACGTCGCCGGCCTGCACCGTCGCCCCGAGGGGCACGGTCGGGTTGACGTGACGGAACAGGACGGCGTGACCTTCGGGTGACTCGACCGCGATGACCCCGCCGAACACCTGGCCGAAGACCTTCAGGTTCGTCTCGGCCCGCACGATGCGGCCGGACACAGGCGACCTCAGGTCGTAGTTCCCTGGCCCGAACATATCGGTGCCGCCGTGGACGCGAGCGCCGCCCGGTCCGTTCGGCATGCCCTGAGCGTCAGCTACCGCCCAAGCGAAGTCGTAGTTCCGGTCGCCGCGGTCTCGTGTGTACTGCGGACCGAACTCGTTGATCCACGGTACGGGGCGTACCAACTTCATGGGTTGTCCTCCTGCGGTGTGGTCCGGGGACACTCGATCCCCAGGATTGACTGTGCGGCGTTACTGCGACGGATGCCGTCTTCCAGCACGAGCGTGAGGTCTCGGGCATCTGAGTCTGAGCGACTGCTCAACTGGAGGAGCCGCTCGTTGTAGGTGTCGGTCTGACTGCACAGCACATAGGCCGTGGCCCGACGCGCGGCGTTGTCAGCTCGCTCCGACTGAAGACCGAATGGATCGAAGAACGCGGTGAACACCATGGTGATAGCACAGGCGAGCAACGCGGCCACGAGTGCTACACGGGCTTCACGCGGAGTGATCAGGTGCTGCTTCACACGAACCTCCCGAGGATTCCAGCCGCCATCATGAAGAGTCCGGTGGCTGACGTGGCGGCCCCGGCGATGATCCGCCGCCCCCAGGCAGTACGAGGCGAAGGAACTCGACACCTTCCCGTCCGGCCAAGAGGAACAGTCCGGCTCCCAGGATAAGGAGATCGGAACCTCTTCCGAGGAAGTGGGCGACCGTCTGCTCGCCGAGCATCGCGATTCCCGCGAACCGGGATAGCAACGGCACGGGGCTGCGGCTTCTTGACTCTGGGTTCGACATTCATTCCCTCGTTCCCCCCGCCCTCACCGGGCGTTTATCCTCCAGCTGATTGCAGGTCGGTGGACTACCGCGGCTGCTTCGGCCAGTTCGGCTCTTCGTCGAACGTCAGGTCCCTGAGCTCCTGCCTGTACTTCGCCCAGGCCTTCCGCTTCGCGTCGGTCAGCGGAGCGTCCGACATCTGAGTCCAGTCGCTGGAGATCAGAAGCGCGTTCCGCTGCTGGCGGTAGATACCCGCCTGCACCGGAGCGAACGACACAGCGTCCGCCTGGATCTGTGCCCACTCCCCCTCGGTGATGGGCACGACCTGCTCGCGCTCCTCGGGCGGCAGAGTGCCTGAGCAGTCGACGATGATCTTGGTCTGTGTCACGTGATCCTCCTAAGCCATCGCGTACAGGTGGATGCGGCTACCGATCTCAAGGTTGGGCCCGACCAAGGCACGGAACTCAACCTGAGTGATGGCCGCATTGTTGCGCCACTGACCGCCCCAGTATTCGGCGATCATCCCACCCGAGGAGGTGTTGACCTTCTGAGCCCCGGATGAGGTGACCGCTTTGTTGCGGGTGGTGTTCGCGTAGTGCGGGATGAAGAGCTTGAACGCGGTGAAGACCGCGGCGGTGGCGGTTGCCGCGGGAATGGAGCAACAGACCATCCCGGTGTTCGCCAGGAACTCCGACCCAGCGGCGCTCGCTGCCGTGGCGAACAACTGCTGGCTGTCGTAGTTCGCACCGGTGTCCGCGTTGAAGCGGAGCATCCCCAGGGTGTTGAGTGCCGCCGTAGATCCGCGGACCGAACCCACCAGCAGGAGGTGCGCGTAGGTTCCGGGGATGCTGGCGAACGTGATGGTGTTCGCCGCACCCAGTTCGGTGGCCCCGAGCAGCACCCAGGTTCCCGTGTTGAAGTTGTCCTTGATCGACGCGTCCCAGTCGGTCTCGGCGGGCTGATACCCGGCGGCCCTGTCAGGTACGGTAACGAACCCCATGTCAGGGCATCCCGTACAGGCTCACGCGGCTACCGGTGCTGAGGTTCGCGCCGCTGATGTTGAACCAGCTGAGGGACGTGATCGCCACCGAACTTCTCCAGGCGATCGAGGTCTGCCGGGTGATGACGTTCGTTGATGCCGTGCCCCACTTGCCGCCTGACTCCACCAGGACCATCTTGTTCTTCGACGTGTCGGCGTAGTCAGGGATCCACAGGGACGAGGCCCCGAAGACGTTGGCCGTCGCCGTGGAGCCGGGGCAGAAGCAGGACAGGGCGTTGTCAGACGTCGCCCCGAAGAGCTCGCCGGCGGCAGCCGAGGCTCCGTTCGCCCCGAGGTACTGGGTGTCGTAGTTCGAACCCGTGTCACCGTTGATGCGGAGCGCCGCACCGGTGATGGTCACGACCTGCTCGCACCGGAAGTAGGCCTGGACGTACAGGTGCGAATGGGTCTGAGGGATAGAGCTCAGCGTGATGCTGGCGGCCGGTGACGCGAGTGTGACGTTCGCGAGCAGCACCGGAACGCCGGTGTTGAAGTTGTCCTTGATGAAGGTGTCCCACATGGCCTCGGTGAACACATCACCGAAGGCCTTGTCCGGAACGGTAGTGAAGCCCACGGTCCCTCCCTAGTAGTAGGCGAGAATATCGCCGCCGCCGAGTGTGCTTTCCCCGATGACGAAGAGCTCGCCAACCTCGGGACG
>LNFM01009642.1_pt1 | contig 17519 bp, 12 predicted proteins | sample 596031 | NCBI WGS metagenome assembly LNFM01 (sample SAMN04254537, study PRJNA301005) | activated carbon metagenome | isolation source: dual media filters at the Ann Arbor, Michigan drinking water treatment plant | place: USA: Ann Arbor | reverse complement strand
TGGTGACCACGCTGGTGATGACGGTGACCGAGAAGCAGTCGGACATCGCCATCTTGCGCACCCTCGGCGCGCGGCCGGGCTCGGTGATGGTCATCTTCATCGTGCAGGGGGCGCTGATCGGCGTGATCGGCACCTTCCTCGGTGTCGGCGGCGGCCTCCTGGTGGCCAACAACCTCGACGTCATCGTTCCGGCGATCGAGTCGGTGCTGGGGGTGCAGTTCCTGCCCAAGGACATCTACGTGATCAGCGCGCTGCCGTCGGATCCGCGCGCGAGCGACATCGTGCCGATCACGGTGATCTCCCTGGTGCTTGCGCTGGCGGCCACGCTGTATCCGAGCTGGCGCGCGTCGCGCACGCGGCCGGCGGAGGCGCTGCGCTATGACTAGCGTGGTGATCGAAGCGCGCGAGATCAGCAAGGCGTATCGCGAGGGTCCGCTTGCGGTCGAGGTGCTGCGGGGCGCAGACCTGCAGGTGGTGCAAGGCGAGATCGTGGCGATCGTCGGCGCCTCGGGCTCCGGCAAGAGCACGCTGCTGCACTGCCTGGGGGGCCTCGACACGCTCGATGCCGGCAGCGTGTCGATCGGCGGCAAGGACCTGGCCAAGATGAGCGACGTCGCCCGCGGTCAGCTGCGCAACGAGGCACTCGGCTTCGTCTATCAGTTCCATCATCTGCTGCCCGAGTTCACCGCGCTCGACAACGTGGCGATGCCGCTGACGATCCGGCGCATGGCGCTGGCCGATGCCCGCGCCCAGGCGGGCGAGACGCTCGCCGCCGTGGGACTGGCGCCGCGTGCGCAGCATCATCCGGCCGAACTGTCGGGAGGTGAACGCCAGCGCACGGCGATCGCCCGCGCGATCGTCACCCGCCCGGCCTGCGTGCTGGCCGACGAGCCCACCGGCAACCTTGACCGCGACACCGCCCATGCGGTGTTCGAGGTGCTGGTTCAACTGGCCCGCCAGCGTGCCACCGCGATCATCATCGTCACGCACGATCTTGAAGTGGCGGGCAAGTGCGACCGGGTTCTGCGGCTGACGCATGGGCAGCTGGCACCCACGTGAGCGGATGCTGCGACTGGCCCGGCAACGGCGCTATCTGACCGGCGGTGGGTCGTCGCTGGGAGGCGTCTCGCCGCTGCCGCGCGCCATGGCCCACAGGCCGCTGACCAGGGCGAGTGCGCCAAACGCCACTGCCGCGCACGCCAGCGTGATGCCGACAAATTGTTCTCCCAGCGGTAGATCGAGCATCTCGTAGACCGTTTTTCCGACGAGTGAGGCGAACACCGCCGCCATGAAGCCGAAGGCCACGGCGGCGAACATCGCAAACGCCGCGAACTGCAGCGGCAGCGGCCGCCGCGCGAGCTTGAGTCCGACCCAGCATGACGCACCGAACAGCGCGGCCGCTGCAATTCGGTCGAGACCGAACATGTAGGCGGCGGCGACGGCCACCAGCGGCGGCAGCAGCAGGCGCGCGTTCATCGGCGTGCAGCAGCGTAGCGGCGCTGCCGGCCGGCCCAAGCGCGCCGCAGGTAGGCGCTCCAGACCACGCGCACGATGACGTAGCCGAGCAGCGCCAACAGGGAGGCGAGCAGAAACACGCCCGCGGCCAGCGGCGCGCCGAGCCCGAGCATCCAAGCACCCATCGCCTCGGCTGACGCGACCGGTTGCGACAACACCCACTCCGGCGGGGGATCCGGCGGCGTGCCGCCGGCGGCGCCGAGCACGAACGCGCCGATCCGGAAAGCGACGAGGTACAGCGGCACGATCGTCAGCGGGTTCGTGTAGAGCGTGGCGAGAAGTGCCAGCGGCAGGTTGACGCGGAACAGGATCGCGATCAGGCCGGCGCCCACCATCTGCAGCGGACCGGGGATCAGGCCGCAGAACAGCCCGGTCGCAATTCCTCCCGCCGCCGAGCGGCGGTTCAGGTGCCACAAGGCTGGATGGAACAGCGCATTGCCGAACATGCCCATGATGCGGACCTCGCGGACCTTGTCCGCGCTGGGCATGTAGCGCTTGAAGAACTTGCGGGGCATCGGATGCAGTCGAATCGGCGGCGGTGCGTCGGGAAGGCCGGAGTGTAGATTTGCCGCCGATCCGCCCGGTCTGCCGCCCGCCGGTGTTTGCCCGCAAGCTGCCGAGTCAACATGCTGATCGACACCCACTGCCATCTGGACGCCGAGGAATTCGACGCCGACCGCGATCAGGTGGTGGCGCGCGCACGAGCCGGCGCCGTGTCGATGATGGTGCTGCCGGCCGCGCACGCGGCGCACTTTGCCAAGTGCGCCGCCGTCGCGCACGGGTTCGGCCTTGCGTATGCGCTGGGCATCCATCCGTTGTGGATCGATCGTGCGCAGGAAGCCGACATTGCGCAATTGCGAATCGCCGCGGCAGCGGCGCGCGACGACGCGCGTTTCGTGGCAATCGGCGAAATCGGCATCGATCTGCACGAGCCTGGGTTGGACGTGCCACGTCAGGAGTGGTTCTTCCGCGAACAGCTGAAGGTGGCGCGCGATCTGGCATTGCCGGTCATCGTGCATGTGCGCAAGTCGGCCGACCTGCTGCTCAAGCACCTGCGCCGCATCGAGGTGGCGGGCGGGATCATCCATGCGTTCAATGCGTCGGCGCAGCAGGCGCAACCGTTCCTGGAGCGCGGCTTTCGGCTGGGTTTTGGCGGCGCTATGACCTACGCAGGCTCGCAGCGTATCCGCCGCTTTGCCGCCACGCTGCCCGACACTGCCTGGGTGCTGGAAACCGATGCGCCCGACATCCCGCCGCAATGGCTGCGTGATCGCGCCACCGGGATGGCGACGCGCAACGAGCCCGGCGAGTTGCCGCGTATCGCGCAGGTGATGGCCGAGCTGCGCGGCCAGCCGCTGGCGCAAGTCGCTGCACAGAACCGCATCAACGCCTGCTCCGCGCTGCCGCGGCTGGCGGCGCTGCTCGACTGACCGCGGCGTGACGGCGCTCGTCCTGGCGGCGTTCGTGGCAGGCGCTTTCCTGCTGCAGCAGCAGGCCGAGTTGCCGACCCTGATCGGTGGCGCTGCCGTCGCCATCGCCGCTGCCGTGGGAGCGCTGGTCGCGTGGCGCCAGCGGCGGGCAAGTTCCGGATGGCCGCGAACTTTCGGCATGGCAGCGGCGCTGCTCGTCGCGCTGGCCGCCGGCTTCGGCTATGCCGCCGTGCGTGCCGACCTGCGGCTGGCCGATCAACTGGCCTTTGCCGACGAAGGCCGCGACGTGGTGGTGGTGGGGGTCATCGATAGCCTGCCGGCGCAACTGGAGCGGGGGCAGCGCTTCGAGCTGGCGGTCGAGCAGATCCGCACGGCGGGCGTGCAGGTGCCGGCGCGCCTGGCGCTGGCCTGGTACGGCACGCAGGCTGCCGTTGTCCCGGCTGAACGCTGGCAGTTCACCGTGCGGTTGCGCCGGCCGCACGGCTCGATCAATCCGGGGGGCTTCGATCTCGAAGGCTGGCTGCTCGAACGCAACTTGCGCGCCACCGGCTACGTCCGCGATGGCCGCGTCACGCCGGAGCAGCCGGCGCCGCAGCGCCTGGCCGCACGCACCGCCGACGTTGGTCATCACCTGCGGGCCTTGCTCGCACAGCGCCTGGCCGGGGAACGCTACGCCGGGGTGCTGATCGCGCTGGTGCTGGGAGACCAGCGGGCAATTAGCGAGGCCGACTGGCAGTTGTTCAACGCCACGGGCATCTCTCACCTCGTGTCCATCAGCGGCCTGCACATCACGATGATCGGCGGGTTGGCGGCCTGGCTGGCGGCGACACTGTGGCGCCGATCTCGCTCCCTGCTGGCGCGCGCACCCGCGCAGACCGCGGCGGCCGCGGCCGGCATGACCGCAGCGCTGATGTATTGCTTGCTGGCTGGCTGGGGCGTGCCGGCGCAGCGCACCTTCTTCATGCTGTCAGTGGTGGCGGTCGCGCTGCTGGCGCGGGTGCCGATGCGGGCTTCGGTCACGCTGGCGCTGGCCGCCGCGGTGGTCACGCTGATCGATCCCTGGTCGAGCGCGGCCCCCGGCTTCTGGCTGTCATTCGGGGCGGTGGCGGCGATCCTCCTCGCCATGCGCGGCCGCCGGTCGCCGACGGCTCAGTGGCAAGCCAAGCTGCGCACGGCGGCGCAGGTACAACTGGCGGTCACGGTGGCACTGGTGCCGATGACGATTGCCCTGTTCCAACAGGTATCGCTGGTGTCGCCGCTGGCCAATGCCGTGGCGATCCCGCTCGTGAGCTTCGTCGTCACGCCCCTGGCGCTGCTCGGCGGCGTGTTTGTCCTGCTGCCGGCGCCGCTGGACTCGTTCGCCGTGCCTTGCCTGGCGATCGGCCATGCGGTGTTCGACCTGCTGGCTGCAGCGTTGCGCTGGGCTGCGGGCTTTGGCTGGAGCGCGTTGCCGCTGCCGGCACCGCCTCCCTGGGCGCTGCTGTTCGCGCTGGCCGGGGTGCTGTGGCTGTTGATGCCGCGTGGCTGGCCGTTGCGCTGGCTCGGACTGGTGTGGCTGCTGCCGCTTGTCGTCTGGCCGCCGGAGCGTCCGGCTGCCGGCGAGTTGTGGGTCACCGCGCTCGATGTGGGGCAGGGCGCGGCGGTGCTGCTCGAGACGCAGGACCGGACGGTGCTGTACGACAGCGGGCCGCGCTATACACCGCAGGCGGATGCCGGCGGGCGCGTGATCCTGCCTTACCTGCGCTGGCGTGGCATCGGCCGGCTCGACTTGCTGGTGGTGTCGCACCTGGACAGCGACCACTCCGGCGGCGTCGCCAGTCTGCTGCGCGCAATGCCTGACACGCCGGTGGCGACCTCGGTCGATCCGACCCACCCGATGTTCGCGGGTGCGCGCCAGGTCGTGCGCTGCACAGATGAGGACGTCTTGCCTGCCGCCGGGCTGGGACTGCGCTTCCTGCATCCGACCGCGGCAGACTTCGACACCGCGCGCAGCACCAACGCACTGAGCTGCGTGCTGCTGGCCGAACTGGGCGACATTCGCGTGCTGCTGGCGGGCGACATCCCGGCGCGGCAGGAAGCCGAACTGCTGGCGCGCCAGTCGCCAGGATCTGTGACGCTGCTGGCAGCGCCGCACCACGGCAGCAGGCATTCGTCCAGTGACGCCTTCATCAGCGCACTGCAGCCGCAATGGACGCTGTTTCAGGCGGGCTACCGCAACCGCTTTGGCCACCCCGACGCCGGCGTACTGGAGCGCTATCGCGCGCTCGGCGCGGCCATCGCCCGCACCGATCATCAGGGGGCGGTCCAATGGCGATTCCGGGTGGGGGATGGCGCGTCGACGACGTCGGTCGCCGCGCGCGACGCTGGTCGTCGTTATTGGCACAACCGGCCCGCGATGCAAGTCGCCGGTCGGGCAAACGCCAGCGAGCCGGCGCCGGACGAACTTGATACCCTCGCGCCCGGCAGCGCAGTGCAGGAGGACGGCGGTCTGGCAGCGGAAGCGGCCGTCGAGGCACCGGTGGCGCTCGATCCGTGATCTGTCGCCCGGCACGGGCATTGCGTAGTTCCAGCCGGTATGCGTGCGTAATGCGCCGATCGAGTGCATGGTGCGCCGGATTGCGGGGATGTTGCAGGTCGTGTGCACCACGACGAAGCGCCACGCACCCAGCGGGAGCGAATAACGATGAAAAGTGCGGCAGGGGAGATGTCGAAGGCCCCGTTCGACGAAATGTATGGGGCGCCTGAGCGCGTGCGCCCACCCTATCGGGACTACGCGGCTTGGCTGGCGCAGCAAAATCCCGAGGTGATGTTCAACAAGCGCGCTGAGGCCGACCTCGTGTTCCGGCGCGTCGGCATCACCTTCGCCGTCTACGGCGACAAGGACGATGGCGCCGGCACCGAGCGCCTGATCCCGTTCGATGTGATTCCCCGCATCATTCCGTCGGCAGAGTGGCGGCAACTCGAAGCCGGCCTGCGCCAGCGCGTGCGCGCCCTGAACCTCTTCCTGCACGACGTCTATCACGAGCGCGCGATCCTGCGCGCCGGCAAGATCCCGACTGAGCAGGTGCTGCAGAACTCGCAGTACCGCAGCGAAATGGAAGGGGTTGCGGTGCCCAGCGGCATCTACTCGCATATCGCCGGCATCGACCTGGTTCGTGCCGCCGATGCCAAGGGCGATGGTGTGTTCTACGTGTTGGAAGACAACCTCCGGGTACCGAGCGGCGTCAGCTACATGCTCGAGAACCGAAAGATGATGATGCGGTTGTTCCCCGACCTGTTCTCGCGCAACAAGATCGCCCCGGTGGCGCATTACCCCGACCTGCTGCTGGAAAACCTGCGGTCGGTCGCGCCACAGGGAGTCGATGATCCGACCGTCGTGCTGCTCACGCCCGGCATGTACAACTCGGCGTACTTCGAACATGCGTTCCTGGCGCAGCAAATGGGCATCGAACTGGTCGAGGGCCAGGATCTGTTCGTGCAGGACAGCGCCGTCTACATGCGCACCACGCGCGGGCCGCAGCGGGTCGACGTGATCTACCGCCGCATCGACGACGATTTCCTCGATCCCAAGGCGTTCCGGTCCGATTCCACGCTCGGCGTACCCGGCCTGCTCGACGTCTATCGCGCCGGCCGCGTGACCCTGGCCAATGCGATCGGTGCCGGTATCGCCGACGACAAGTCGATTTACCCGTATGTCCCGGAGATGATCGAGTTCTACCTCGGCGAAAAGCCGATACTCGCCAACGTGCCCACCTACAAGTGCCGCGACAAGGACGACCTCGGGTACACACTGGCCAATCTGAAGGACCTGGTGGTCAAGGAAGTGCACGGTGCCGGCGGCTACGGCATGTTGGTCGGGCCGGCCTCCACGCGCGAGGAGATCGCCACGTTCGCCGAGCGCGTCAAGGCCAATCCGGCCAATTACATCGCTCAGCCCACGCTGGCGTTGTCCACCGTGCCGACCTTCGTCGAGTCAGGCATCGCGCCGCGCCACATCGACCTGCGCCCCTACGTGTTGAGTGGTCGCGACGTCGTCACCGTGCCCGGTGGCCTGTGCCGCGTCGCACTGCGTGAAGGCTCGCTGGTGGTGAACTCGTCGCAAGGCGGCGGCACCAAGGACACCTGGGTGCTGGAAAACTGATGGCCGCCGATCGGATGAAGTCATGCTGAGCCGCACTGCCGACCACCTGTTCTGGATGGCGCGCTACATCGAGCGCGCCGAGAACGCCGCCCGCATGCTCGATGTCACTTGGTCGATGGCGCTGATGCCGCAATCGGCCGAGGACGCCGAACGCGGCTGGCGTGCGGTACTGAGCATTGGCGAACTGCAGACCGCCTATGACGCCAGTTATCCCGCGGTCACCCAGCACGACGTGCTCGACTTCCTGGTGCGCGACCCGGGCAATCCGTCGTCGATTTATTGCTGCCTGCAGGCGGCGCGCGAGAACGCGCGCGCCGTACGCGGTTCGCTCACCACCGAAGTGTGGGAAACCCACAACGACACCTGGCTCGAACTGCAGACCCATCTGAAAAGCCGGCTGCTCGGGCGCGATCCGCAGCAATTCTTCGAATGGGTCAAGTTCCGCTCGCATGTCTCGCGCGGGGTGACGATCGGCACCATGCTCAAGGACGAGGCGTTCTACTTTATCCGCATGGGCACGTTCCTGGAACGGGCCGACAACACGGCGCGCCTGATCGACGTCAAGTTCCATGGTTCGCCGCAGCCGCTGCGGCAGCGCCAGCGCCAGTCCGCCGGCAACGGTGCCGGGCAGAGTGCCGGGCAGACGCAGGTCGCGGCCTCCGCTTCCGATGCGCTGGACCATCACTTCGACTTCTACTACTGGGCGGCGATCCTGCGCTCGGTGTCGGCGTTCGAGATCTACCGCAAGGTCTACCGAGACGTGATTACGCCGTCGCGGGTGGCCGAGTTGCTGATCCTGCGCGATGACATGCCGCGCTCGCTGGTCAGCTGCATGAACGAAGCTTGCGTCAATCTGGAGCAGGTGCGCAATGCGCGCTCGCATGAGACCGAAAGACGCGCCGGCCTGTTGCGTGCGGAACTCAAGTACGGCCGCATCGAGGACATCGAGGCGCGCGGCCTGCATGCCTACCTGACGAGCTTCCTCGAGCGCGTCAATGACCTGGGCTCGCGCATCAGCCAGGACTTCCTGGTGCCGATTGCGACCTGACTTCGTCCACCTCCGTAGAATCGCTCGCTTCATGGTGCTGATGAAGGTGGTCGCATGACCTATTGCGTGGCGATGCGATTGAACGCGGGGCTGGTTTTTCTGGGCGACTCGCGCACCAATGCCGGCGTGGACCAGATCTCCACGTTTCGCAAGATGACGGTGTTCGAGAACCCGGGCGATCGCCTGTTGGTGCTGATGAGTGCCGGCAACCTGGCGATCACGCAGGCAGTGCGGCAGATCGTCTGCGAGCGGACCGGGACCAACGATCGCAGCGTGTGGTCGGCCAAGACGATGTTCGAGGCGGTGCGGGTGCTCGGCGAAGCGGTCCGAGAAGTGCACGAGCGCGACGCCGCCGCCCTGCAGCACTCGGGCATCGAGTTCAACTGCAGCTTCCTGTTCGGCGGCCAGATCCGCGGCGAGACGACCCGCCTGTTCCAGGTGTATGCCGCCGGCAACTTCATCGAGGCGACGCCGGAGAACCCGTATTTCCAGATCGGCGAAGCCAAGTACGGCAAACCGATCATCGACCGCGTGCTCTCCCCGCATACGCCGCTGGACGAGGCGAGCAAGTGCGCGTTGATCTCGATGGACTCGACGCTGCGCTCGAACATCTCTTGCGGCCTGCCGCTGGACCTGCTGGTGTATGAGGACAGCTCGCTGTGTGTCACGAAGTTCGTGCAGATCGACCATGAGAATCAGTACATGCGGATGATCCGCAACACCTGGGGCACGCGCCTGAAGCAGGTGTTCCAGGAGATTCCCGATCCGACATGGCGCAACGCGCCGGCCGCGCCCGATACGCCGCTACTCGAGACCGATCCGACGTTTCCCGTGCGTGCGCCGCTGCCTGCCAGCTTGCAGACCTCGACGCGCGGTGCGTCGCAGGTGCAACTGGTGGCCGACAGCGGCGTTGCCAGCCCCAGCGCGCCTCGCTAGCTGCCTGGGGGCGTGTGCTGAAGGTCGCGCCTGCCGCTGGGTGATGCGGTTCCGCGGCGGGGCCAAGCAAGAATGTCAGCGCACATGCCAGTCCGGGCGCCAGTTCAAGTGCCAGCTCGAATGCCAGTGCAGATCAAGGCCCGCAAGCCGCGACCGGTGATGATCCGTCGGCCGTGCCTGGCGGGCGGTTCCACTCACTTCACCGTTGCGCCGTTGCGCAATGCATCGTTCAAATCAAGGCGCCTGCTGTGTCGATCCACGTTGCACTGAATCACGTCACCCACTATCGCTACGACCGCCGCGTGACCCTGTCACCGCAGGTGGTCCGGTTGCGGCCGGCGCCGCACTGCCGCACCCCGATCCTGTCGTACGCACTCAAGGTCGAGCCTGACGGCTACTTCATCAACTGGCAACAGGACCCGTTCTCCAATTACCTGGCGAGACTGGTCTTTCCGGAGAAGACCACCGAGTTCAAGGTCACGGTCGATGTCGTGGCCGAGATGGCGGTCTACAACCCGTTCGACTTCTTCCTGGAGCCGGTGGCCGAGCAGTTTCCGTTCGCCTATGACAGCGCGCTGCATCACGACCTGCTGCCGTACCTGGCCAAGGAGCCGCTGACGCCCAAGTGGCGGGCGTTCATCGAGAGCATCGACCGCAAGCAACAGCGCACGATCGACTTCCTGGTGGCAATCAACCAGCGGCTGCAGCACGACATCCGGTATCTGATCCGCATGGAGCCCGGCGTGCAGACGCCGGAGCAGACGCTCACCCGGGCGGCGGGATCGTGCCGCGACAGCGGCTGGCTGCTGGTGCAGTCGCTGCGGCACCTGGGGCTGGCGGCGCGCTTCGTCTCCGGCTACCTGATTCAACTGAAACCCGACGTCAAGTCGCTAGACGGCCCCAGCGGGACCGAGCGCGACTTCACCGACCTGCATGCATGGTGCGAGGTGTACCTGCCGGGCGCGGGCTGGATCGGCCTGGATCCGACCTCCGGCCTGCTCGCCGGCGAAGGTCACATTCCGGTCGCCTGCACGCCCGACCCTTCGACCGCAGCGCCGGTATCCGGCGTGGTCGACGATTGCAAGGTCGAGTTCACCCACACGATGGAAGTGACGCGCATTTATGAAGCGCCGCGCGTCACCATGCCCTACACCGAGGCGCAATGGACGACGATCGATGCGCTCGGCCGCCAGGTCGATGCTGAACTGGTCGCCCAGGACGTGCGTCTGACGATGGGCGGCGAACCCACCTTCGTCGCCGTCGACGACCGCGATGGGGCCGAGTGGAACACTGACGCGCTCGGACCCACCAAGCGTGGCTTCGGCACCGAGCTCGTGCAGCGACTGCGTGAGCGCTACGGTGCCGGTGGCTTCCAGCACTTTGGTCAGGGCAAGTGGTACCCGGGCGAGCAACTGCCGCGGTGGGCGTTGTCGATTTTCTGGCGTGCCGACGGCGAGCCTTGCTGGCACGACGCGTCACTGTTTGCCGATGAGCGCGAGCCGCAGAAGTACAGCCCCGCCGATGCGCAGCGCTTCATCACCGCGCTTGCCCGCCGCCTCAAGCTGGACCCGAAGTTCGTGCTGCCCGGCTATGAAGATGTGTTCTATTACCTGTGGCGCGAGCGTCGCCTGCCGGTCAATGTCGATCCGTTCGAATCGCGCCTGGACGACGCGCTCGAGCGCGCCCGCCTGCGGCGCGTGTTCGAGCAAAAGCTCGACAGCGTGGTCGGCTACGCGCTGCCGATCCGCCGCGATCACGGCGGCACGCCGGCACAGGGCACGTGGATTTCCGGGCCATGGTTCTTCCGCCACGACCGCATGTTCCTGTTTCCCGGCGACTCGGCGATGGGCTACCGCCTGCCGCTTGACTCGCTGCCTTGGGTGACGAAGGCCGATTACCCGCAGCTGCACGAGCACGATCCGTTCGCCGATCGCGCGGCACTGGCGCCGCACGCCGATATCCGCCGCCAGTTCATGCCACACGCCAAGGGAGGTGGGTTTGCTGAAGGCGGCGCGGTGGCGTTGCAGGCGGGCTTTCAAGGCGGGCCGCCCGATTCGCTGCGGCCCGGCAGCGGTGCCGGCACCGGTGCTGCCGCCGCGGGCAAGGGCAGTGCCGAGCGCGCAGTGCAGATGACCGACGCACTACGGCCGCCGCAGCTTCAGGAGTCCGACAGTTCGGTCACCCGCACCGCGTTGTGCGTGGAGGCGCGCGACCCGCGCCGCGCCAGTGGGCCGGTCACCGAACGGGTCGGCACCACGCAAGGCGCGCTGTACGTCTTTATGCCGCCGCTGTCGCACCTCGAGGACTACCTCGAGCTGCTGGCGGCGGTCGAAGCCACCGCCGCCGAGCTCGGCGTGCAGATCGTGCTCGAAGGCTATCCGCCACCGCGCGATCCGCGTCTGAAGGGTCTCGCCGTCACGCCGGATCCGGGCGTCATCGAGGTCAACATCCATCCTGCACACAACTGGGATGAGCTGCTCGACCACACCGAGTTCCTCTATGAGGCAGCGCGCCAGAGCCGCCTGTCGACCGAGAAGTTCATGCTCGACGGCCGCCACACAGGCACCGGCGGCGGCAATCACCTCGTGCTCGGCGGCGCCACGCCGGCCGACTCGCCGTTCCTGCGCCGGCCGGATCTGCTGGCGAGCCTGATTGCCTATTGGCATAACCACCCCTCGCTGTCGTATCTGTTTTCGGGACTGTTCATCGGTCCCACCTCGCAGGCGCCGCGCGTCGACGAAGCGCGCAACGATCAGCTCTACGAATTGGAGATCGCCTTCGAGGAGATTCGCTCGCAGGTGACCTGGGCCGGCGCCTGTGCGCCGTGGCTGGTTGACCGCGCACTGCGCAACCTGCTGATCGATGTCACCGGCAACACGCACCGCGCCGAGTTCTGCATCGACAAGCTGTATTCGCCCGACACCGCCACCGGTCGTCTTGGCCTGCTGGAGCTGCGCGCGTTCGAGATGCCGCCGCATGCGCGGATGAGCCTGACTCAGCAACTGCTGCTGCGCGCGCTGGTCGCGCGCTTCTGGCGCGCGCCGTACACGGCGCCGCTGACGCGCTGGGGCACCGAGCTGCACGATCGCTTTTTGCTACCCACCTTCGTCGCGATGGACTTCGAGGACGTGCTGGCCGATCTCACGCGGGCCGGCTATCCGTTCGAGGTCGAGTGGTTCGCGCCGCATCACGAGTTCCGCTTCCCGCGTATCGGCAGCGTTGCCGCGCGGGGCATCTCGCTGGAACTGCGCAGCGCGCTGGAGCCGTGGCACGTGATGGGCGAGGAGGGTGCGCCGGGTGGCACCGTGCGCTACGTCGACTCCTCGCTGGAGCGCGTCGAGGTACGCGCCACCGGCCTCAACGAAAGCCGCTACGTCGTCACCTGCAACGGCCAACCGTTGCCGCTGCAACCCACCGGGCGGGTCGGCGAATACGTGGCGTGCGTGCGCTATCGCGCCTGGCAGCCGGCCTCCGCACTGCATCCGACCATCGGCGTCCATGCACCGTTGACCTTCGACATCGTCGACACTTGGAATCAGCGCTCGCTGGGCGGCTGCCAGTACCATGTCGCGCATCCCGGTGGCCGCAACTACGATGTCTTTCCCGTCAACGCATACGAAGCCGAAAGTCGGCGCCTCGCACGATTCTTTGCCATGGGCCACAGCGGCGGCATGCTCGAGGTGTCCCGTGCCCAGCCGAGCCGCGAGTTCCCGTTCACGCTCGATTTGCGGCGCTGACCGCGTCGCGGCAGGCGCGGCAGGCCGTCCGGCGAACCGTGTGCGCAGCGGGCATTGACCGTGGCGCAGACGAGCTTCTCTTTCAACGACAGCAGCCCGGCGGCCGCCGCGCTGTCGCGCGCCGCACCGGTGCGGGCGGGCCAGTTCGATGAATTGCGCAGCGATGCGGGCAGCCTGCGGCCGGCCTGGCATGCGTTCTTCGAGGCGCAAGGTAGCGAGGGCCTGACCGACCTCGATCGTCGTGTGCTGGCGTTGCGCCGGCAGATCCACGACGACGGCATCACCTACAACATCTACTCGGATACCGGCCCTGATGGCCCGGCGCGGCCGTGGTCCCTCGACCTGCTGCCGTTCGTCATCAGTGCGGCCGACTGGGAGCAGATCGAACGGGGCGTCACCCAGCGTGCCGCCATGCTTTCGAAGATGTTGCATGACCTGTACGGCCCGCAGCAGTTGCTGGCCGAGGGGTTGCTGCCACCGGCGTTGGTATTCGGTCACCCCGGGTACTTGCGTCCGCTGGTCGGGGTCAAGCCGGTCGGCGGCAGCTACCTGCAGATTGCCGCCTTCGACCTGGGGCGTGCGCCCGATGGTCGCTGGTGGGTGGTGTCGCAACGCACGCAGGCACCCTCTGGACTGGGCTACGCCTTGCAGAACCGGCTGATCGTCGGCCGTCAGTTTCCGGAGGCATTTCGCGCGCTGCACGTGCAGCGCATGGCGTCGAGCTTCCGGCGCTTGCTGGATACCGTCTCCCGGGCGGCGCCCAAGTCCGATCGCGACGCCGAACGCGGCGGTGCGCCACGCATCGTGCTGTTGACGCCCGGGCCGTACAACGAGACCTATTTCGAGCACGCTTACCTCGCGCGCTATTTGGGTGTCCCGCTGGTCGAAGGCGGTGACCTGACGGTGCGCGAGGACCGTGTGTTCCTGAAGACCGTGCACGGTCTCGAACGCGTGCATGCGATCCTGCGCCGCCTGGACGACGACTGGTGTGACCCGCTCGAACTGCGCCCGGACTCCGCACTCGGCGTGCCCGGGCTGTTGCAGGCGATCCGCGCCGGTCAGGTGTTGCTCGCTAATGCGCTCGGGTCGAGCTTCCTCGAGTCGCCGGCGCTGCAAGGATTTCTCCCCGCGATCGCGCACAAGCTGCTCGGCGAACCCCTGGTGCTGCCGTCGCTGGCCAGCTGGTGGTGCGGCGAGCGCGCTGCCTTCGAAGCGGTGGTGGATCGGCTGGGGGAGAAAGTGATCAAGCCCACGTACCCCGGCCGACCGTCGCGACCGAGTTTCGATGCCGTCATCGGCGCCGAACTGACGCCGTCGCTGTTGACCGAACTGCGCATCAAGATGGCGGCTGATCCGGCGGCCTACACCGTGCAGGATTACCTCCCGCTGTCGCAGGCACGTGTGTGGCACGACGGTGCGCTGCTGCCGCGCGCGGCGATGGTGCGCGTGTTCGCGATGGCCGATGGCGATGGTCGCTGGCATGCGATGCCGGGTGGTCTGACCCGCATCGCCGGCCGAGCCCAGCGCGTGGTGTCGATGCAGCGGGGCGGCAGCAGCCTTGATACCTGGGTGCAGACCGACGGTCATGTCGACCGTTATTCGATGCTGCCCGAACCGCTGCGCCCGGACGATCTGGTGCAGCCGCGCCGCCCGGTGCCCAGCCGTGCCGCCGAGAACCTGTTCTGGATGGGTCGCTACGCCGAGCGTGCGGACCACAGTTCACGGCTGGCGTACGCCGCGCTGTCCCTGTTGGCCGGCGACACGGCGCCGCCGCCGGCGGTGGCCGCCGTGCTGGGGCAGCTGTGCGTTGAGCAGGGGCTGGTCGCGGCAAACGTACCGACACTGGCGCAGGGTGCGGCGGTGTTCGAGCGCACCCTGCTTGCCGGCCTGCAAGATGTGGCCGGCACCAGCGTCGCCTTCAACCTCGACGCCCTGCAGCGCGCCGGCGCGCAGATTCGCGAGCGCTTGTCGGCAGAACATTGGCGGTTGTTGCGCCTGGCGCTCGAGCGCTTTGCCGACACAGGGCCGCCGCGCGCTGCAGACCCAGGCAGTGCGGCAGCACGCACTCCCGGCCGCGCGCTCGACGCGTTGCGTCGCCTGAGCGTGGACCTGGCCGCGGTCACCGGCGCGCAAGCGGACCGCATGACACGCGACGACGGCTGGCGGTTGATGACGATGGGCCGGCAGATCGAGCGGCTCGCCTGCATGGCCGGCACCTTGGCAGCGTTCGAGGCCACCGGGGCATTGCACGAGGAAGCGGGGTTCGATCTGCTGCTCGCACTGGCCGACAGCACCGTGACCTATCGAGCGCTGTACCAGGGCCGCCAGGAGTTGCCGCCGCTGCTGCATCTGCTGGTGCAGGATGTGGCCAACCCGCGCTCGCTTGCCTGCGTGGTGGAACTGCTTCGGACTGAACTGGTGCGACTGCCTTCACCGCGCAGTGAACTGCTTGCCTTGCTGCCGCGGCCGCAGTCCTGGCCTACGCTGGCGCAGTTGTGCGAGAACGACGACAAGCTGCAGATGGCGGCACTGGCCGAACTGGCGCAGCGGCTGCGGGCGACGGCATATGCATTGTCGGACGCGACCGGAGCGCGCTACTTCAGCCATGCCGCGGGTTATCAGGTCCTGGGCTGACGCGATCGTGCTCACACTCGACGTTACGCACGAAACCAGCTATGCCTACGGCGCACGCGTAGACCTGGCGCAGCACCTGGCGCATCTTCGACCGCGCCAGGTGCCCGGTCAGCGGGTGATCGAGGCGCAGCTCGACATCGAGCCCATGCCGCAGCATTGGACGCGCAGTACCGACGTGTTCGGCAACGCGCGCGATGCGTTCGCGCTGTACGCGCCGCACGATGAGCTGCGGGTCGTTGCGCGCAGCCGGGTGGTGCTCGATGGCGCGCGCTCGCCGGCGCGTGACCCGCTCGACGATGTCGCCACCCAATCGTGGGAACGCATTGCGCAGGCCTGCCAGTACCGGGCGGGCAGCAGCTTTATCGCGGCCAGCGAGTTCATGTTCCCGTCGCCTTTCGTGCCGAGACTGGCGGCGCTGCGCGACTATGCGGCCGCCTCGTTGTCTCCGGATCGCCCGCTGCTGACGGCCGCGGCGGAGCTGATGAATAGACTCCACGAGGACTTCACCTACGACGGCGAGGCGACCGAGATCCACACCCCGCTTGCGCAGGTGTTCAAGGAGCGGCGGGGCGTGTGTCAGGATTTCGCGCAGCTGATGATCGGTGCGTTGCGTGCATTCGACCTGCCGGCGCGCTACGTCAGTGGCTATCTGCTCACCCAGCCGCCAGCGGGCCAGCCGCGCCTGCTGGGTGCCGATGCCTCGCATGCCTGGGTCAGCGTGTGGTGTCCGCCGGTCGGTTGGGTGGATTTCGACCCGACCAACGCGGTGCTGCCCGGCGATACGCAGACTCACGTCACGCTCGCCTTGGGTCGCGACTACGGTGACGTGATGCCGCTGCGAGGAGTGATCCGCGGCGGCGGCGAGCACGAACTGAAAGTCGCAGTCAGCGTGGTGCCGGTTTAAGACGCGGCGCGGTGAGCGCCATGGCGCGCTGGCCCGACTCAATCACGCTTGCTGGGAGGCCGCCGAATTCGACGTCGGCGCGTCAGCCGACGCCCGGATCGCGCGGATTCGTGTCACTTCAGGCCGCAGCTGCCCGGCCCGTTGGGATGGCCGCAGGTGCCGCAAGGGCCCGGCTGGGCCTGGACGGCGCGTACCGACGCGGCGGGGGTTGCGAACACCGATAACTGCTTGTCCAAGTGCGACGAATGACACGCCGGGCACGTGGGCGCCGGACCGGACCGCACCAGCGTTTCGAACCGCTGATTGCATTCAAGACAGGCGTACTCGTAGATCGGCATGAAGCGACTCCTTGACGGGGCCGGATCGGACGAAGATCCAACCGCTTATTGCGCGTACCACCCGCCATCCACGTTCCATGCAGCGCCGCGAATCTGTGCGGCGGCCGGCGAGCACAGGAAGACCGCAAGCTGACCCAGCTGGTCCGTGGTGACGAAGTCCTGCGATGGCTGCTTCTCGCCGACCAGGGACTTGCGCGCATCGTCGCTGCTCACCTTCTGTTGGGCGGCCCGGTCGTCTATCTGCTTCTGCACCAGGGGCGTGAGCACCCAGCCTGGGCAGATGGCGTTGCAGGTGATGCCCGTGGTGGCGGTTTCCAGCGCGACCGTCTTGGTCAGGCCGACCACCCCATGCTTGGCCGCGACGTAAGCGCTTTTCTGCGCCGACGCCACCAGCCCGTGGACCGACGCAATATTGACGATGCGCCCCCAGTTCTTCGCCTTCATTGCGGGGAGCGCCGCCTTGATGCTGTGAAAGTTGGAGGTCAGGTTGATCGCGATGATCGCGTCCCAGCGCTCCTCCGGAAAGTCCTCGACTGCCGAGACGAACTGGATGCCGGCGTTGTTCACCAGGATGTCGACGCTGCCGAGCGTGCGGGTGGCGTGCGCGACCAGATCGCGGATCTCGGCTGGTTTGCTCATGTCCGCACCGTGGTACGTGGTCTGCACGCCGAACGTGCTCGCCACGTCCTGCTGCAGCTGGGCGATCGCCGCAGCGTCGCCGAAGCCATTGAATGCGATGTTGGCGCCCTGCTGCGCCAGCGCGCGCGCGATGCCGAGCCCGATGCCGCTGGTGGAACCGGTGACCAGTGCGGTCTTGCCTTTCAACATGACGCCTC
>LNFM01012843.1_pt1 | contig 17522 bp, 20 predicted proteins | sample 596031 | NCBI WGS metagenome assembly LNFM01 (sample SAMN04254537, study PRJNA301005) | activated carbon metagenome | isolation source: dual media filters at the Ann Arbor, Michigan drinking water treatment plant | place: USA: Ann Arbor | reverse complement strand
GGAGATCCTGCGCGCGCAGGGCCAGCCGGCCGCGGTGCCCGCGCCGGCGCCCGCGCCCGCGCCCGCCGCGCCGCCCGTGGCGCAGCAGGCGCCGCGCCCGGCGCCGGTGGGCCGCGTGCAGGTGCAGTTCGGCGCGCTACGCTCGGAGGAGGCGGCGCGGGCGGAATGGGAACGGCTGGCGCGCCGCGCGCCGGAGCTGGCCGGCCGCGCCCCGGCCATCACCCGCGTGGAGCGCGGCGAGGGCCAGCCCCCGCTGTGGCGCCTGCGGACCGGCGGCTTCGGCGACGCCGCCGCCGCGCGCGCCTTCTGCGAGGGGCTGCGGGCGAGGGAGCTGGCGTGCAACGTGGTGAACCCCGGTTGAGCGTGCCGGCGTGAAGGCCGCCATCATCGGGCTCGCCGGCACCTCGCTGTCAGCGGAGGAGGCGGCCTTGCTGCGGCGGGAGCGCCCGGTGGGGGCCATCCTCTTCGCGCGCAACGTGGAGGCGCCCGCGCAGCTGCGCGCGCTGTGCGCCGCCATCCGCGGGGAGCTGGGCGCGGAGGCGCCGATCCTGGTGGACCAGGAGGGCGGGCGCGTGGCGCGGCTGCGGCCGCCGCATTGGCCGGAATTCCCGCCGCCCGCCGCCTTCGAGGGCGGGCCGGCGGAGGCCGCGCGCGATTCGGCGCGCGCCCTGGGCGCGGCTTGCGTGGCGGAGGGGCTGGACGTGGTCTGCGCGCCGCTGCTCGACCTGCGGCTGCCCGGCGCGCACGCGGTGATCGGCGACCGCGCCTTCTCCGCCGATCCGGGCGAGGTGGCCCGCCTGGGCGCGGCCTTCGTGGCCGGGCTGCGGGAGGCCGGCGCGCAGCCGGTGGTGAAGCACATCCCCGGCCACGGGCGGGCGTTGGCGGACAGCCATCTCGACCTGCCGGTGGTGGACGGCGACGTGTCGGCGGATGCCGCGCCCTTCGCGGCGCTGGCGGCGGACGATCTGTGGGCGATGACGGCGCACATCCTGTACCCGGCGCTGGACGAGGCGTTGCCGGCGACGCTCTCGCCCGCCGTGATCGGGCGGCACATCCGGGGCGCGATCGGCTTCGGGGGGCTGCTGGTGTCGGACGACCTGGGGATGAAGGCGCTGAACGGCGCCCTGGACGCGCTGGCTGGGCAGGCGCTGGCGGCCGGCTGCGACCTGGTGCTGCATTGCTCGGGCGTGCTGGAGGAGAGCGCGGCGGTGCTGGCGGGAAGCGCGCCGGTGACGGAGGCGGCGCTGCGGCGGCTGGCGGCGTCCCGCGCGGCGGCCGCGCCATGGTCGCGCCAACGGGCGCGCGGATGATGGATTTCCTGCCCGAGCTGCTGGCCGCGGTGTTGGCCGCGGTCATCGCCATCACCTTCCACGAGGCGGCGCACGGCTACGCCGCCCGCGCGCTGGGCGACGACACGGCGGCGCGGCTGGGGCGGCTGTCGCTGAACCCGCTGCGCCACGTGGACCCGGTGGGGACGGTGCTGGTGCCCGGCATCCTGCTGGTGTCGCAGCTGCTGGCCACGGGCCGGGTGGAGATGATGTTCGGCTGGGCCAAGCCGGTGCCGGTGGACGTGGGCAACCTGCGCGACCCCAAGACGGGCATGATGTGGATCGCCATGGCCGGGCCGGCGATGAATTTCGGCCTGGCCTTCCTGGCCGCGCTGCTGGCGCACCTGGCGGGCTGGGCGGACAGCGAATGGCTGTTCCGCTTCCTGGGCCTGTCCATCCTGGCGAACCTGGTGCTGGGGCTGTTCAACCTCATCCCCGTGCCGCCGCTGGATGGCGGGCGCATCCTGGTGGGAATCCTGCCCTGGCGGCTGGCCGTGCAGGTGGCACGGCTGGAGCGCGCGGGGCTGTTCCTGGTGCTGGGCGTGCTGTTCCTGTTGCCCCTGCTGGTGCCCGCCTTCCAACCGATGGACTGGTTCCTGCGCGAGGTGGTGCGGCCGGCCTTCTCCCTGGTGCTGCGCGCGGCCGGGCACGATTCCTGATGGACGGGACGCTGCTGCTGCGCCTCGATTCCTACGAGGGGCCGCTGGACGCGCTGCTGGACCTGGCGCGGGGGCAGAAGCTGGACCTGCGGGGGATCAGCATCCTGGCGCTGGTGGACCAGTTCCTCGCGGTGGTGGAGGGCGCGCGGCGGGTGCGGCTGGAGCTGCAGGCCGAATGGCTGGTGATGGCCGCCTGGCTCGCCTGGCTGAAGTCGCGCCTGCTGCTGCCGGAGGAGGAGCGCGGGCCGGACGAGGAGGACCCCGTGCTGGCCGCCCAGCGCCTGGCGGACCGGCTGGAGGAGCTGGCGCGGATGCGGCAGGCCGCGCGCTGGCTCGGGGCGCGCGCGCAGCTGGGGCGCGAGACCTTCGCGCGCGGCGCGCCCGAATCCCTGCGGGTGGAGGACCGGTCCGGGCTGGCGCTGGAGCTGAACGCCCTGCTGCGCGCCTATGCCCAGGCGCGGCGGCGGGGTGCGGCGGCGCGGCCCTTCACGCCCAAGCCGCGCAAGCTGTGGAGCGTGGCCGAGGCGCTGGGCCGGCTGCGGGCGCTGATCGGCGAATCAGGGCCTGGCTGGAGCACGCTGCTGGCCTTCCTGCCCGAGGGGCTGGAGGCGCCGCTGGACCGCAAGGCGGCGCTGGCCTCCACGCTGGTGGCGGCGCTGGAGGCGGCGCGCGGCGGCGGCATCGAGATGGAGCAGGAGGCGCCCTTCGCGCCGATCCGGCTGAGGATGGCCCTGCATGGATGACGCGGATTTCGCGCACGCGCTGCGGATCGCGGAGGCGCTGATCTTCGCCTCCGACCGGCCGGTGCCGGCGGCGCGCGTGCAGCTGGCCATGCCGGCCGGCGTCGAGGCGCAGGCCGTGCTGACCGCGCTGGCCGCCCGCACCGCGGGGGCGGCGGTGGAGCTGGTGGAGGTGGCCGGCGGCTTCGCCTTCCGCACGGCGCTGGACCTGGCGCCGGCGATCACCCGGGTGGTGGAGGTGCCGCGCCGCCTGCCGCGCGCGGCGATGGAGGCGCTGGCCATCATCGCCTACCACCAGCCGGTGACGCGGGCCGAGATCGAGGAGATCCGCGGCGCGGCGCTGGCGCAGTCCACGCTGGATTCGCTGCTGGAGGCCGCGCTGGTCGGCCCCCGCGGGCGGCGCGAGACGCCGGGGCGCCCGACGCTGTGGGGCACCACGCCGCGCTTCCTGGACCAGTTCGGGCTGAAGTCGCTGGCCGAGCTGCCGCGGCGGGAGGAGCTGGTGAGCCAGGACCTGGCGGTGCTGGAGCTGGGGCCGGGGGGCTGATCGCGCCGATCGGCGGCGCCGATTGGCAGGGCGGCGCGAGGCGTGCAACCTGGGCGTGCAATCAACGGAGCCGCCCCATGCGTTGCCTAGTCCCTGTCCTCCTCGCCACCGCTTGCGGCCTGCTGGCCACCCCCGCCGCCCAGGCCGCGCCCAAGGAAGTCTGCCTTCGCAACGAGGCGCCGCTGGTCGTCCGCGGCACCATCACCGTGACCCACGCGCCTTCGGGCACGGCGCTGATCACCATGCCGACCGGCGACATCCTGGCCGGCGGCCAGCGGTGCCTGCGGGCCGATGAGGACAACACGGTGGCCTTCGAGGTGGAGGCGCTGAGCTTGTTCCATTGGCGCAACATATGCAGCGTGAAGGGCCTGGGGGTCCGCAACGGCATGGTGTACGTGGTGACGGCCGGCCTCAACGGGAGCTGCTCCCGCCGCTGAGGGCGCCCGGTTCCCTCCGGCCGTCTTCTGGCGCAAACAGCCAGGCGATGACCCTGCGCCTGTCCGACATCCGCCACGCCTTCGGCCCGAAGGAGATCCTGCGCGGCGTCACCCTGGAGGTGGCGCCCGGCGAGATCCTGTGCCTGCTGGGCCCCTCGGGCGATGGCAAGACCACGCTGCTGCGGCTGGTGGCGGGGCTGGAGGCGGTGCAGCACGGCTCGATTTCGCTCGATGGGCGGGTGCTGGCCGAGCCGGGGCGCGCGGTGCCGCCCGAGGGGCGGGGCGTGGGCTTCGTGTTCCAGGACTACGCGCTGTTCCCGCATTTGACGGTGGGCGACAACGTGGGCTTCGGCCTGCGCCGCCTGGGGCGCGAGGAGCGGGGGCGCCGCGTCGGGGAGGCCCTGTCGCGGGTGGGCCTGGGGGCGATGGCCGGGGCCTGGCCGCACCAGCTCTCGGGCGGGCAGCAGCAGCGGGTGGCGCTGGCCCGCGCGCTGGCCCCGCGCCCTTCCGTGCTGCTGCTGGACGAGGCCTTCGCCAGCCTGGACGCCCGCCTGCGCGAGCAGGTGCGCGACGACACGCTGCACGTGCTGCAGGAGGCGGGCATCCCCGCGCTGATCGTCACCCACGACGCGGAGGAGGCGATGTTCATGGCCGACCGCATCGCGCTGATGCGCCACGGCCGGGTGGTGCAGCTGGGCACGCCTGAGGAGCTGTACCTGCGCCCCGCCGACCCCTTCGTGGCGACCTTCCTGGGCGAGGTGAACCGCCTGCCGGGCCGGGTGCGCGACGGGCTGGCCTGGACGGCGCTGGGCCCGGCGCCGGGCCACGGACTGCCCGATGGCGCGCCCTGCGAGGTGCTGCTGCGCCCCGAGGGGCTGCGGCTGGTGGACGAGGGGGGTGCCCCGGCCGAGGTGGAGGCCTGCCGGCTGCTGGGCGCGACCACGCTGGTGCACCTGGCGGTGCCCGACGGGGCGGGGGGCGTGCTGCACCTGCACGCCCGCCTGCCGCCGGGTGCGGCGCTGGCGCGCGGGCAGCGGGTGGGGCTGGCGCTGGATCCCTCGCGCGCCTTCGCCTTCGCGGATGCGGGTGAAATTCCTGCCCCGGCGCACTAGATGGGCTCCATTGGCGGGGGGCCGCCACGCTGGTAGAACCGGGACCCGCTTGGATGGGATGTGAATGTTCGACCTTGCCTGGTCAGAGATCGCGCTGATCGCGGTCGTCGCCGTCGTCGTCATCGGGCCGAAGGATCTGCCCGGGGCCGTGCGCGGGGTGGCCGACCTCATCAAGAAGGGGAAGAAGCAGCTCGCTTCCTTCCAGCAGCAGGCGGATGAGCTGGTCCGCGAGGCCAAGCTGGACGACGTGCGAAACCAGATCGCCGAGGTGAAGGGGACGATCAACGAGATCCGCTCCTTCGACCTCAAGGGCGAGCTGACGAAGCACGTGGACGGGGACGGCACGCTGTCCAAGACCTTCGAATCGAACCCCTTCAGCACGCCCGCGCCGGCCTGGACGCCGCCGCCGACGGCGAAGGACACGCCGGACGCCCCGGCCATGATCCCGCCGCAGACCATGGCGCCCTACGTGCCGCCGCCCGCACCCCCGCCGGCGCCGGTGGCGGACGCGCCGTCCTTCGTGCCGCCGGCCACCCCCGCGCCCGCCGGCGTGGCGCAGGTCGTCCCCGAACCGCAGGTGCCGCCCGCCCTGGCGACGCCGGCCAAGAGCTGAGAGCGCCGCCGTGTCGAGCAACGCCGCCCAGGACGACGACCCGATCAACGACAAGCCGATGCCGCTGATCGAACACCTGATGGAGCTGCGCACGCGCCTCCTGTGGTCCATCGGCGCCTTCGCGATCGCGTTCGCGGTCTGCTACTACTTCTCGCGCACCATCTACGGCTTCCTGGCCGCGCCGCTGGCGAACGCGCTGTGGGAGCATGGCGGCGGCGACCGGCGGATGATCTTCACCGCGCTGTACGAGGCGTTCTTCACCTACCTGAAGGTGGCCTTCTTCGGGGCGGTGTTCTTCTCCTTCCCCATCTGGGCCACGCAGCTGTGGCTGTTCATCGCCCCTGGCCTGTACCGCAGCGAGAAGCGGGCGATCACGCCCTTCCTCGTCGCCTCGCCCTTCCTGTTCCTCATGGGCGCGGCGCTGGCCTACTACTTCATCTTCCCGCTGGCCTGGCAGTTCTTCATCTCCTTCGAGACGCCGGCCGGGGCGGGCACCGTGCCGATCCAGCTGGAGGCGAAGGTCAGCGAGTACCTGTCGCTGGTGATGCACATGATCCTGGCCTTCGGCATCGCCTTCCAGATGCCGGTGCTGCTGACGCTGCTGTGCAAGGTGGGCATCCTCAACGTGGAATCGCTGCGCAAGGGACGGCGCTACGCCATCGTGGGGATGTTCGTGGTGGCGGCGATCATCACCCCGCCGGACATCATCTCGCAGATCGGCCTCGCGGTGCCGCTGATCCTGCTCTACGAGATCAGCATCCTGGCGGCGCGGTGGATGGCGCCGAAGCCGGATGCGGGGGCGTGAGCCATGGACGGGCTGCCGCGGCCGGCTGAGGACGACCTCTTCGAGATGGCGAACCTGTTCGGCCGGACCACCGGCCTGCCGGTGACGGTCTGGGTCAGTCCGCGCGGCGGGGCGCGGCATGATGCGCGCGTGAAGGTCTCGGCGCAGGGCGGGGACCGCATGGTGATCGAGGGCGCGGCCGTGGTGGGCATCCGGCCCGAGCCGCGGCTGCTGGAAGGCACGCTCGATCCCGCGGTGCTGGGCGCCGTCTGCGGCTGGATCGCGCTGAACCGGGAGGCGCTGCTGGCCCACTGGGATGGCGCGATGGACACGGTGGAGCTGGTCCAGGCGCTGCGCCGCGTGGACTGACGGGCGCGGCTGCCCTATACGCTGGCGATGCACGACATCCGCGCGATCCGCGCCAATCCCGATGCCTTCGACGCGGCGATGGGCCGTCGCGGGCTGGAGCCGCAGGCTCGTGAAATTCTCGCCAGGGATAAGCTGTGGCGAGAAGCGACGGAATGGGCGGAGTCCCAGCAGGCCACGAAGAACGCCCTCAACCGCGAGATTGGCATCGCAGCGAAGCGCGGTGATATGGCGGAAGTCGAGCGACTGAAGGCGTCGGTGTCCGCTTCCTTCGTTGCGTCAGCCGAAGCCCTGCCTGAAGGTCGTAAAAAGGACTTGGACGAGGCGCTCGCCGCCCTCCCCAACATCCTCGACGCCGACGTCCCCGAGGGGCGCGACGAATCCGCCAACGTGGTGCTGCACACCCATGGCGAGCCGCGCGACATCCCCGGCGCGAAGGAGCACTGGGAGCTGGGCGAGGCCATGGGCCTGATGGATTTCGAGGCCGCCGCCCGCCTGTCCGGCAGCCGCTTCGTGGTGCTCAAGGGCCAGCTCGCCCGGCTGGAGCGCGCGCTGGGCCAGTGGATGCTGGACCTGCACGTGGCGGAGCACGGCTACGCCGAGGTGGCCCCGCCGGTGCTGGTGAAGGCCCCCGCCCTGTTCGGCACCGGGCAATTGCCCAAGTTCGGCGAGGACCTCTTCGCCAGCGGCGAGCACTTCCTCATCCCCACCGCCGAGGTGCCGCTGACCAACCTCGTCGCCGGGCAGATCATCCCCGAGCCCGCCGAGCCGGTGCGCTACGCCGCGCTCACCCCCTGCTTCCGCTCGGAGGCGGGCTCGGCCGGGCGGGACACGCGGGGGATGCTGCGCCAGCACCAGTTCTCCAAGGTGGAGATGGTGAGCATCTGCACGCCCGGGCAGTCGGCGGCGGAGCACGAGCGGATGACGCGCTGCGCCGAGCGGGTGCTCACGGAGCTGGGCCTGGCCTGGCGGCGGGTGTTCCTCTGCGCCGGCGACACCGGCTTCGGCGCGGCCCGCACCTATGACCTGGAGGTGTGGCTGCCGGGGCAGAAGGCGTGGCGGGAGATCTCGTCGTGCTCCAACACGCGGGACTTCCAGGCGCGGCGGATGAAGGCGCGCTTCCGCCGCGGCAAGGAGAACCTGTTCCTGCACACGCTCAACGGCTCGGGCGTGGCGGTGGGGCGGGCGTTGATCGCCGTGATGGAGACGCATCAGGGCGCGGACGGCTCCGTCGCCATCCCCGAGGTGCTGCGCGCGCGCATGGGTGCCGAGGTGCTGCGGTGAACGCCCCGCGCGCGGCGGCCGGCGCGCTGGCGCTGGCGGCGGTGGGGGGGCTGGGCTTCCAGGCGGCGGCGAACCACGCGGCCGGCGGCACGGCGGCCGTGCTGGACATGCTGGGCTTCTTCACCATCCTCACCAACATCCTGCTGGCGCTGGTGATGGGGCGCGTGGCGCTGACCGGGCGGCGCACCCCGGCGACCGTGGGCTTCGTGGTGGTGCAGATCGCCGTGGTGGGGCTGGTGTATCACGCGGTGCTGGCGCACGCGCACCACCCGCGGGGGGCGGCGGCGGTGGCGAACTTCCTGCTGCACACGGCCACGCCGCTGGGGATGCTGGCCTTCTGGCTGGGCTTCGCCCCCCGCGTGGCGCTGCGCTGGCGGGCGGCGCTGGTGTGGCTGCTCTGGCCGCTGGGCTTCTGCGCGATCAGCCTCCTGCGCGGGGCCGGGACGGGCTGGTACCCGTATTTCTTCCTCGACCCCGCCCGGCTGGGCTGGCACGGGGTGGGGGCGGCGATCCTGGCGCTGAGCCTGCTGTTCGTGGCACTCGGCCTCGCGGTGGTGGGGGTGGAGCGGCGGCGGGCAACCCGGGCGCCGCGGTGACGTTGCCGGGCGGCGGACGCCCCTGATGAGCCCCTTCGACCTCTCCGGCGCGGCCAGCCCCCGCCTGGACACCATGACCGGCACCGCGCCGCCCGACCGGCTGGCGCTGGCCGTGGGCGCGCTGCTGCTGCTGCCCTCGCTGCTGTTCCTCGGCGGCTGGGCGCAGGGGTGGGCGGCGCTGCTGGCCGGGGGCGCGGGGGCGGCGGCCTTCGCGCTGGCGCCGGGCTGGGGCGCGCCCTGGCCGCTGCCCGCGCGCACGACGTGGCTGTGCCTGCTGGCCGGGCTGGCCTGGGCGGGCTTCGCCGGGCCGGCGCACTGGCTGTACGCGACCGCCGACTGGCAGGTGCGCGACGCGGTGCTGCACGACCTGGCGCGCTTCCCCTGGCCGATCGCCTATGACGAGGAGGCGCTGTTCCTGCTGCGCGCCCCGCTGGGCTACTTCCTGCCCGCCGCGATGGCCGGCAGCCTGGAGGCGGCGCAGGTGGCGCTGTGGGTCTGGACCGGCGTCTCGCTGGCGCTGGTGCTGATGCTGCTGGCCTGCCTGGGGCGGTCGCTGGCGGTGCCGCCCCCGGCGCTGATGCTGGGCTTCGCCTTGTTCGGCGGGCTGGACGTGATCCCGAACGTGATCCTCGACACGATGGCGGGCGCGGGGCCGCTCGCCTCCTGGGGGCGGGGCGGCGAGTGGTGGGCGCGGGCCTTCCAGTACCCGGGGCACGTCACCGCGCTGCTCTGGGCGCCCAACCACGCGCTGCCGGGGTGGCTGCTGGCGCTGCTGGTGCTGCGGCACGGGATGACGCGCGGCTTCGCGGCGGGCATCGGCCTGCCGGTGGCGGCGGCGGCGTTCTGGAGCCCGGTGGCGGCCGCAGGTGCGGCGGCGCTGGCCGTGCTGGCGGTGCTGGGTGGCAGGCAATTGGGTGCGGCGCTGCGCTCGCCCGGGAACTGGCTGGCGGTGGGCTTCGCCGTGCCGGGGTGCCTCTATCTGGTGGCCGGCTCGGCCTCCGTGCCGCATGGCTGGCTGTTCCTGGAGCGCGCGGATGGCTGGTGGCGCTGGCCGATGTTCCTCGCCGTCGAGGTGCTGCCCTGGGCGGTGCCGGCCTTCGCGGTGCTGCGCGGGCGGGTGCTGCTGGGGGCGGTGGCGCTGCTGGTGGTGGCGCCGCTCTACGTCTTCGGGGCGGGGAACGAGGCGGCCTCGCGCGGGTCGCAGCCGGCGCTGGCGGTGCTGGCGGTGGCCGGCGTGGCGGCGCTGTGGCACGCGCGCGGCCTGTGGCGGCGGGTGCTGGGCGTCGTGGCGGCGCTGTCCGTGGCGGGGTCGCTGCTGGAGGCCTCGCTGCTGGTGGCGCACCCGCCCTGGGAGGCGAGCGAGCGCTGCACGGTGCCCGAGGCGGCGCGCCAGTCCGTGTTCCGCGACGTCACCGACTGGAGCCACTATTTGGCGCCCTGGCCGGACCCGCTGCTGGCGCCCTGGATGGCGGTGCCGCACCCGCGGCCGATCCCGCTGCGCTCGCCGCCCTGCTGGCCGGATGGGTCAGTCTGACAGCAGGCCCGCGAGGTCCAGCCGTCTCGTGTGCATGGCGAGGTTGCCTTCGGCGTCGCGCGGCCATTCCTCGGGCGCGCGGTCGCGGTAGAGCTCCACGCCGTTGCCGTCGGGGTCGCGCAGGTAGAGCGCCTCGCTGACGCCGTGGTCGCTGGCGCCGTCGAGCGGCCAGCCGGCGCGGCGGAGGCGGCGCAGGGCGTCGGCCAGGGCGGCGCGGTCCGGGTACAGGATGGCGGCGTGGAACAGGCCGGTGTGGCCGGGTGGAGGCGGGGTGCCGCCCTCGCTGTCCCAGGTGTTGAGGGCGAGGTGGTGGTGGTAGCCGCCGGCGGACAGGAAGACGGCGCCCGGATAGCGCTGGGTTTCCCGGAAGCCGAGGATGTCGCGCCAGAAGGCCAGCGCGCGGTCGAGGTCGGCGACCTTGAGGTGGACGTGGCCGATGCGCGCCTGCGGGTGGATGTCGGTCATGGGCACAGGATGGGGCGGGCCGCGCGCGCGCGCCAATCATCTCCGCGCATGTCCGTCATTGCCGCCGCCCGCGGGCTGCGCCATCTGTGGCGGCGGGATGAGCGAGACGGAGATGATCGCGCTGCGGCGCGACCCGCTGGTGGCGCCGCGCGAGGTGCCGGTGCTGTGGCGGCGCTCGGCGCGGGCCAGGCGGGTGTCGCTGCGCCTGGACGCGGTGGCGGGCGCGGTGGTGCTGACCCTGCCGGTGCGCGCGGCGCGCGCGCGGGGGCTGGAGCTGCTGGAGCGGCACGCGGCCTGGGTGCTGAAGCAGGTGGAGGGGCTGGCGCCCGCCCTGGAGTTCCGCGACGGCGCCGAGGTGGCCGCACCTGGTGCGGCACGAGCCGGGGCGGCGCGTGGCGCGCATCGAGGATGGCGCGCTGGTGGTGGGCGGGGACGCCGCCGGGCTGGCGCGGCGCGTGGAGCGCCTGCTGCGCGCCGAGGCGCTGCGGCGGATCGCCGCGCGGGTGGCGGTGCACGCGGCCGCGCTGGGGGTGCGCCCGGCCGCGGTGCGGCTGAAGGACACGCGCACGCGCTGGGGCTCCTGCGCGCCGGACCGGACGCTGAGCTTCACCTGGCGGCTGGTGATGGCCCCGGACTGGGTGCTGGACTACGTGGTGGCGCACGAGGTGGCGCACCTGCGGGAGATGAACCACGGGCCGCGCTTCTGGGCGCTGTGCGAATCGCGCACCCCGCACCGCGCGGCGGCGACGGCGTGGCTGAAGCGGCACGGGCCGGGGCTGCTGCGGGCGGGTTAGCGCGCCAGGCGGGCCTTCCAGCGCGCCTCGAAACCCGGGATGGCGGCGGGGTTCACGATGCGCGGCGGCAGGCGGCCGGCGGCCAGGTCGCCGAAGGCGAGCGCCGCGATGCGGGTGATGTTCGACCGGCTCTCATGCGTCACGCCCGCGATGTGCTGGGAGGCGATGACGGCGGGGTGGTGCAGCAGGGGATGCGCCGGCGGGGGCGGTTCCTGCGCCCACACGTCCAGCCCCGCGCCGGCGAGGTGGCCGGATTCCAGCGCGGCCAGCAGCGCGTCCTCGTCGTGGATGGAGCCCCGCGCGGTGGTGACGAAGACGGCGCCGGGCTTCATGGCGGCGAATTGCGCGGCACCCATCATGCCGCGCGTGTCCGGCGACAGGGGGCAATGCAGGCTGACCACGTCGGCCTCGCGCAGCAGGGTGGGGAGGTCCGCCTTCTCCGCGCCGCGTTCGCGCAGGGCGGCGTCGTCCAGCGCGGGGTCCGCCGCCAGGATGCGGCAGCCGAAGGCGGCGCGCAGCATGGCCGAGACGAGGGTGCCGATGTGCCCGCAGCCGACGAGGCCGACGGTGCGGCCCGACAGCTCGCGCCCCATCTGGATGTTGCGGTCGGCCGCGGTGCCGGCCTTCATGCGCGCGTGCGATTCGGGGATGCGCTTGAGGCAGGCGAGCATCATGCCCACCGCGTGCTCGGCCACGCCGCGGGCGTTGCCGCCGGCCTGGTTGACGAGGAGCACGCCCGCTTCGGTGCAGGAAGCGGGGTCGAGCGTGTCGTAGCCGGCACCGCCGGAGGCCGCCATCAGCAGGTTGGGCAGCTGCGCCAGCAATTCGCGGTGGACGTGCAGCGGCCGGGGCAGCTCGTCGCGCGCGGCGATGACGTAGTAGCCGTCGCATTCGCGCAGCATGGCGACCTGCGTGGCGAGCGGCGCGTCCATGGGGATCTCCACGCGCTGGAGCAGCGGGTCCTGATCCATGGTCGCGGCGAAGGAGGGGTGCGGGGGCGTGCCGATGTGGCCGATGCGGAAGGGCGTCATGTCGAGGCCCAGCCTTGCGCGCGGGCCGGTGCCGCGCAACCCTGCGCGCGACGAGGAGACGACATGAGCCAGCGCGACGAATTCCACCAGCTGCACGACGCCACCCAGGGCCTGTTCCGCGAGCTGGCGCCGGGCGTCACCACGCGCATCTTCCCCGGCGAGCACGCGATGCTGTCCGTGGTGACGATCGCGCCGAACGGCGAGGGCACGCTGCACGCGCACCCGGAGGAGCAATGGGGCGTGCTGCTGGAAGGCAGCGCCGTGCGCATCCAGGGCGGCGAGGAGATCGCGGTCGTGAAGGGCGATTTCTGGCGCACCCCGGGCGGCGTGCCGCACACGATGCGCGCGGGGCCGGAGGGGTGCACGGTGCTGGACATCTTCGCCCCCCCGCGCGAGGCGTACCGCAAGGGCGGCAGCGGCTTCGCCTCGGCGGTGTAGGCGCGGCGCCTACAGGCGCGCCAGCACCCGGTCCACGAAGGCGCCGGCCGCGCCGAGGTAGTTCGCCGGGTCGCACAGGGCCACGATCTCGGCGCGCGGCAGGCGGGAGGTGACCTCCGCCTCGCGCAGCAGGGCCTCGGCGAGCGGGATGCCCTCGGCGAGTGCGGCGTCGCAGGCGTGGTTGACGACGTGGTGCGCCTCGCCGCGGCCCAGCACGGGGGCCAGGCCCATCATCACCTGCTCGGCCGCGATCAGGCCGCCGGTGCTGTCCAGGTTGCGGCGCATGCGGCGGGCGTCCACCTGCAGGCCTTCGGAGAGGAAGCGCGCCTGGGCCAGCGCGCCATGGGCCAGCGTGAAGGCCTGGGCGATGGCCAGCGGCTCGGCCTGCCAGGGGCCGGTGCCGCGCTCCTGGTCCACCGCCATCGCGGCCAGCACCTGGGGCACCAGGGCGTGCACGCCGCGGGACTGGGCGATGACGTATTCGCAGGCGATCGGGTTGCGCTTCTGCGGCATGGTGCTGCTGCCGCCGCGGCCGGGGACGTATGGCTCGTTCACCTCCGCCACCTCGGTCTGCATCAGCAAGATGACGTCGGTGGCGATCTTGCTCAGCGCGCCGCAGAGCAGGCCGAGGAAGTTCACCGCCTCGGCCACGCCGTCGCGCGCGGCGTGCCAGGGGATGTCGCCGGTGGCGAGGCCCAGTTCGCGCGCCAGCTCCTCCTGCACCACGAGGCCGCGGTCGCCGAGCGAGGCCAGCGTGCCGGCAGCACCGCCGAGCTGCACGCGCTCCACGCGCGGGCGCAGCTGGTCGAGGCGCTCGACCATGGTGATGAGGGGCGAGAGCCAGACGGCGACCTTGTAGCCGAAGGTGACGGGCAGGGCGTGCTGCAGGTGGGTGCGCCCGGCCATCAGCGTGTCGCGGTGCGCGCGCGCCATGCCCGCGAAGCCGCCGATGGTGGCGATCAGGTCGCCGCGGATCAGCGCCAGCGCCTGGCGCATCTGGAGCACCAGCGCGGTGTCCATGATGTCCTGCGTGGTGGCGCCCCAGTGGGTCCACTTGCCGGCGTCGGGGCCGGCCAGCGCGGTCATCTGCTTCACCAGGCCCACCACCGGGTAGCCGGTGTTGCGGGTGGCCTCCGCCAGGGCGGCGAGGTCGAGGCGGTCCACCTCGGCGGCGGCGGTGATGGCGGCCGCCGCCTCGGGCGGGACGATGCCCAGGCGGGACTGGGCGCGGGCGAGTGCGGCCTCCACGTCCATCATGCGCTGGAGGAAGGCGCGCTCGCCCATCGCGGCGCGCATGGCGTCGGTGCCGTAGAGGACGCCCATCACGGGGCTGTCGGCGGGATTCACGGTCATGCGGTCAGGGACTCCAGCAGGATGCCATCCGGCGCCGCCCATGCGCCCGTGCCGCGCGCGCGGCAATGGCGCGGCGCAAGCCAAGCGGCCGGAGGCCGCACCCGGCGTTTGAGGACGTCATGTCAGCGCGCGCACCAGCCACAGGCTGATGGCGGGGAAGAGGACCAGGATGGCGAGGCGGGCCACGTCCGTCAGGAGGAAGGGCAGCACGCCGCGGTAGGTGGCGGCGATCGGCACCTCGCGCGCGATGGAGGAGATGACGAAGACGTTCAGCCCGATGGGCGGCGCCGTCAGCCCGATGCCGACGACGACGAGGACGAGCACGCCGAACCAGATCGCCGTCTCCTCCGTCGTCAGGCCGAAGTCGAGCGCCGTCACCACGGGAAAGAAGACGGGCAGCGTCAGCAGGATCATCGCCAGCTCGTCCATCACCGCGCCCAGCACGATGTAGGTGAGCAGCAGGGCGACGAGGATGCCGTAGGGGGGGAAGCCCTGCTCCGTCACCCACAGCGCCAGCAGGTCGGGCGCCTGGGACAGGGCGAGGAAGGCGTTGAAGATCTCCGCGCCCAGCAGGATGGCGAAGATCATCGCCGTCGTCTCGGCGGTGGCCAGCAGGGCGTCGCGCAATTCCGCGGCGTTCAGGCTGCGCCGCGCGAGGCCGGTGAGCAGCACCAGGATGCAGCCGATGGCCGCGCTCTCGGTCGGCGTGAAGACGCCGCCGTAGATGCCGCCGATCACCAGCACGGCGATGCCCAGCACGGGCAGCACGTTGCGCAGCGCGCGCAGCTTCTCGCGGCCGTCCATGGGTGGCGTGGGTGGGCCGATGCCGGGGCGCAGCCGCGCCCAGATGGCGATGACGGCGAGGTAGAGGGCCACCGCCATGAGGCCGGGGATGAAGGCCGCCATGAACAGCTTGGCGATGTTCTGCTCCGTGCTGATCGCGTAGATCACGAGGATCACGGAGGGCGGGATGAGGATGCCCAGCGTGCCGCCCACCGCGACCGTGCCGGTGGCGAAGCCGGGGTCGTAGCCGTAGCGCTTCAGCTCGGGCAGGGCGGCGCGGCCGAAGGTGGCGGTGGTGGCCACGCTGCTGCCGCAAACCGCGCCGAAGGCGGCGCAGGCGCCGATCACCCCCATCGCCATGCCGCCGGGCCGGCGGCCGACCAGGGCATTGGCGGCGGTGAACAGGTCCCGCGCCAGGCCCCCGCGCTCGGCCAGGGCGCCCATGAGGATGAAGAGCGGGATGACGGAGAGCGTGTAGTTGGCGAAGAGGTGGTAGGGCGTGGTCTTGAGGTAGTTGAACAGCGCGTTCGCATCCAGGATGTGCACGTACCCCGCCGCCCCCACCAGCAGCATCGCCAGCGCGATGGGCGCGCGCAGCGCGATCAGGGCCAGCAGCGCGGCGAAGCCGGTCGCCGCCAGCACGAATTCCGGGGCCATCAGGATGCCTTCAGCAGACGGGGGATGGCGCGCAGCGCGCAGAGGCCGGTGAGGGCGAAGCACAGCGCCCCGATGGCGATGGCCCACCAGAAGGGCAGCGCCAGCAGCCCGATGGTGCGCGTGCCCGAGGCCAGCGTGTCCAGCGCGCCGCGCGCCATGCGCTCGGCGAGGAGCAGCGCCGTGGCGGCCCAGGCCAGCGACCAGACGGCGTCCATCGCGCCCGTCACGCGCGCGGGCAGCCAGGACGTCAGGCTGTCCACCATGATGTTGGAGCCCCTCGCCGTGCCCCAGGCCAGGAAGCCCAGCACGGCGAGGCCGGAGCCGATGGACACCAGCTCGAAGTCGCCCTTCACCGGCTGGCTGGTGATCCAGCGCAGCAGGACGGAGACGGTGGTCAGCGCGGCCGCGGCCAGCAACGCCGCGCCGCCCGCCAGGGCCATGAGGCGGGCGGCGCGGTGCATCCCCTCAGGCGACGCCCTGGCCGTGCTGCGCCACCAGGGCGCGGGCGCGTTCCAGCAGGGCGGCGCCGTTGACGTTGCGCTCGGCGGTGGTGCGGACCCAGTTGTCGATCACCGGCTGGGTCTGGCGCTGCCAGCGCGCCACCTCCTCGGCCGGCAGCTCGACGATCTGGTTGCCGCGCCGGCGCACCATCTCCTCCACCGGGGCGGCCTGGTCGTCCCACGCGCGGGCGGCCATCGTGGCGGCGGCCTGGCCGGAATTGGCGTCCAGCACGCGCTTCAGCTCGGCGGGCAGGCCCTCGTAGCGCGCCTTGTTCATGGCGAGCACGAAGGAGGCGGTGTAGAAGGTGGGCGAGCCCGCGATCTCCGTGTGGTGGCGCACCATCTCCTGCAGGCGGATGGCGGGCACGACCTCCCAGGGGACCAGGGCGCCGTCTATGACGCCGCTGTTCATCGCCTCGGGCACCTGGGGCACGGGCATGCCGACCGGGGCGGCGCCCAGCGCGCGCAGGGCCTCGCCGGCCTGGCGGGTGGGGAAGCGCAGCTTGAGGCCGGCCATGTCCTCCAGCCGGCGGATCTCGCGCCGCGCGTGGATCACGCCCGCGTCGTGCGCCCAGGCGGTGATGATGTGCGTCTCCCCGAATTCGCGCGCGAAGCTTTCGTCGTGGAGCTGCTGCGTCACGCGCGCGTTCACGCTCGCGCGCTTGTGGGCGACGAAGGGCAGCTCGATCACCTCGATGGAGGGGAAGCGGCCGGGGGTGTTGCCGGGCAGCGTCCAGACGATGTCCACCACGCCGTCGCGCGCCTGGTCGTAGAGCTGGGGCGGCGCCCCGCCGAGCTGGAGCGAGGGGAAGATCTGCACGCGCAGCCGGTTCTGCGATTCGGCGGCGACCTTGGCGGCCCAGGGCTGCAGGAAGTGGCGGTGCACGTTGGACACGGCGGGCAGGAAGTGGTGCAGCCGCAGCGTCACCTCCTGCGCGGAGGCCGGGCGGACCAGCGCGGGGGCGGCGAGCGCGCCGAGCAGCAGCGCGCGGCGGTGGGTGGTGGACATGGGGACTCCCTGGGCTTCGTTGTTGCACCCCTTATGGCGGGGCGCGGCCCTTCCTTTCAAGCGGCGCGCGCCGCAGGATGGCCCGGTGAGCGCGAAACCCCGCTGGCTGCCCCTGGCACCCTTCCTGTTCGTGCTGCTGTGGTCGGGCGGGTTCTCCGCGGTGGCGGCGGCGCTGCCGCATGCCGAGGCGCTGACGATCCAGGTGCTGCGCTACGGCTGCGTGGTCGCGATCCTGCTGCCCGTGTGGCTGGTGCTGCGCCCGGCATGGCCGCCCCGCGCCGCGATGGGGCACCTGCTGCGGATGGGGCTGCTGGTGCAGTTCGGCTACTTCGCCGCGATGAACCTGGCGCAGCAGCACGGCATGGGGCCGGGGGCGGTTGCGCTGGTGATCGGGTTGCAGCCGGTGCTGGTGGCGCTGCTGGCCCCTTCCGTGTGCGGCGACGCGCCGGTGGGCGGGCGCGGCTGGGCGGGATTGGCGCTGGGCGTGCTGGG
>LNFM01007244.1_pt1 | contig 17522 bp, 10 predicted proteins | sample 596031 | NCBI WGS metagenome assembly LNFM01 (sample SAMN04254537, study PRJNA301005) | activated carbon metagenome | isolation source: dual media filters at the Ann Arbor, Michigan drinking water treatment plant | place: USA: Ann Arbor | reverse complement strand
CGCACCGAGCGAAACGACATTGGGGAAATCAATCGCATCACCAATGCGCTGCTGGAATTGCTTGAGGGCTATCGCGGCGATGGCCTAGTGATTGCCGCAACCAACCTAGACAGCGCCCTCGATCCCGCGCTTTTCCGGCGGTTCGACGAGGTGCTGAAAATCCCGTTGCCAGGACACCCGGAGGTGCTCCGGCTACTGAAGGCGACTCTTTCCGCGATCAAGACCGAGCCCGACGTCGCTTGGGATTCCTTGGCCAAGCAAGTCGATGGCATGTCCTGTTCCGAGGTGGTGTCGATTGCGCGCAACGCCGCGAAGAGCTCGATTTTGTGCGGGCGAGGTCCGGTGCGCACCGAGGACATCCGCCACGCGTTGGAGGAAAGCTTGGAACGGGGCCATAACTAGCGGCGGCCAGTGGCGAATTTTCCCCATCTCCAACTAGCCTACGTGGGCAAGCTGCGGGCTATTTTCCGGCCGGACCGGCGTCAGAATGCCGAAGTCACCGCAATCAAGGGACGCCGGGGTCAGCACGCTGCCACCTTGCGCGGCTTGCTGGAGGGGTTGGAGGGCAATTACGAGGTGATGAGCGTGGCGCGGTTCGAGTCAGGTCTACCGCCGGTCCCGGCGAACGCGGGTTTCCTTCTGCGGCTGCCGGAAGGGGCCAATGCCGACGGAATCGCGCATGCACTCGGCGTAGAACTGGTCGCGGAGGCGGACGGCGGCTTCATCTTAGTTGCGTCGGAGGACCTCACTTTTGCTCGGATCAGGGAAGTGCTGGCACAGTTCGAAGCGGACCAGCGAGGCGGCGGCGCAGCCGCGTCGATGTTGGAGGTCTTCACCGGACCGGACGATCCGCGCCGACTTAGTCGGATCCTCAGCCCGGACGTCCTGTCGCTCTGGCCGTGGGCAGACGACCAGGTCTTCACTTTCGACTTGTCGTTCCAGACCGCGCCCAGCCTGCGGACCGTTGCCTTTCCGCGACTGAAGAAGCGCGGAACCGAGACCCCTGAGGAATTCGCAGTCCGGAAACGGGCAGGGCGAGATGCAATCCTAGTTCAAGCCAGTGACCGATGGGCGGAGGCTGCGGAACAACGTTTCCACCAGCTGATGACGCTGGTTAACTATTACGAGGGCACGCTGTTAATCGGTATGGCCAATGACCCGGAACGCGTGGCAGCGCGCGGCATTGTATTTGCGGACTGCTTCCAAGTCCGCGTCCGGATGTCGGGCCGGGGTTTCAAGGACGTAGTCCTCAACTCGCCGCATCTATTTGAGGTTGCGCAGCCCGAAGAAGCGCAGCTGCCGGACTCCGTGGCAGCGCCCGGAGCCACCGCGCAGGTGCAGGTGTCTGCGCCTATGGCCGGGGCCCCGACGGTTTGCGTGATCGATAGCGGCATCGAGGAGGGCCATCTCTGGCTCGCCCCGGCAATCGACACAGCCAGTTCCCGTTGTTTCCTGCCCGGAGTGACGCGGGAAGCTGTGCAGGACGAGACCTCGGGGGCCGGTCATGGCACGCGCGTGGCCGGGGCCGTGCTCTATCCCGCGACGGTGCCGCCCGCGGGTGCAGTGCAGCCAATCGCTTGGATCCAGAATGCCCGCGTGCTGAACGCCGCAGGCAAGATCCCCACCGAGCTGTCTCCGCCACGCTACCTACAGGATGTGGTCGAGCACTGCGCGGCCTCGGAGCGGGCCACAAAGATCTTCAACCACTCTATCGGTGGAGAGGTGCCCTGCCCGGTCAGCCGGATGACCGCTTGGGCAGCGAAGATGGACGAACTCTCGGCGCTCCGTGACGTCCTGTTCATTCAGGCCGCAGGCAACTTGTGGACGTCGGGCGCCAACGCGGCAAACCCCGGAATCTACGAGCACCTGCAGGCAAATCGCAATTACCCCGACTACTTACTGGAGGGTTCCTCGCGTGTGTCCAATCCCGCGCAGAGTCTGCAGGCTCTGACGGTTGGCGCGGTTTCAGGGGCGATCCTGACCGTCGCAAACCAGAAATCGTTTACCGACGAGCCGGGGCAGCCGTCCCCTTTTTCCCGCGCGGGCTTCGGAATGTGGCAGGCGGTCAAGCCGGAGGTCGTGGAGATTGGGGGAGACCTGCTGCGTAACACCGCGGGCCTTGCTATGCCGGCACCCCACACAGACCTCAGCGTCGAACTGCTTTGCGCTACGCATAACGGCGCGGCGGCCTATGCGAAGGACGGCGTGGGCACCTCCTTTGCTGCGCCGAAGGTGGCGCACGTGGCGGCGCAGCTGCAGGTGCTTTTCCCGACGGCCTCGCCCTTGCTCTATCGGGCACTCATTGTCCAAAGCGCGCGCTGGCCTGCTTGGGCCGAGGCCGCGCCAGACAAGGACCGGGTGTTGAGGCTGATCGGTTTCGGTCGGCCCGATTCGCTGCGCGCGACTGACAACGCCACCACGCGGATCACGCTGATCACTCCCGATGCGGTCGAGATCCGGAACAAGGATCTTCACCTTTATGCCGTCAGGATTCCAGCGGGGCTGCGCAATCTGGGAGCGGACAGCCAAGTGCGGATGGAAGTGACACTGAGTTATGCCTCAGAGCCGCGTCGAACCCGCCGGAGCCGGAACGGCTACCTGCGAACTTGGCTCGATTGGCGTTCCAGCGGGCTCAATGAACCGTTCGAGGCTTTCAAGCAGCGCATGACGGGACCATCGGCTACGCGGCGGCGAACCTACACGCAGCCGGCATGGACCTTGCACTACGTGGACCAACATGGAGAAGCGGAAGACACGCACCGGGGCCGCGGCACCGTCCAGAAGGACTGGGCCCTCGTCAATGCCCATGACCTCCCGGAAATACTGGGGATCGCGGTGCGTGCGCACGCCGGCTGGGATCACCGACCAGAGGAGGGCCTTGCGCGGTATTGCCTCGTGGTCAGTTTCGAGGCGGTTGGTGCGGAGCTACCGATTTATACGCTCGTCGCCGAAGCCCAGGTCCCAGTGCAGGCCGAAGTGCCAGTAGAAGTTACTGTGTTGCCCCGTTAGGATCCGCAGAGAGTGCTTCTTAGCACCTGCCTCGCGATGACAAATCAGGGCAGATCAGTGCTGCCCATGAGATATCTGTCACATTCCCTGGCAGCCCCACGTCCCTCATTTATAGCCCACACTACCAACGATTGTCCTCTACGATAGTCTCCCGCCGCGAAGACACCTTTCACGGAGGTGGTGTATTTTTAGTGTTCAGCTTTCACGTTGGAGCGGGGATCGGTCTCGAGGTTGAGGTCCTTGAGCAGCGCCTGCTCGAGTCCGAGGTGGTTCAGGCTTCGATCTTGGCGGGGGCGGACTCGGCGGGGGCGAAACGATAAAAGGGCTTGGGCCAGTCGGGGGTCGGCGCGTGAGGCACGATTTTCCAGAACTTCCCCACTTCCGTCGTCCAATTGTCGACGAGCTGCTTGGCGTGGGGACTGCCGGTGAGCGTGGCGTGGAGCGCCACGAGTTTCTTAAGGGACTCAATCTCCTCCGCTTCAGTGAGGCGCTCGGCCGAGATGAGGGCGGGATTGTAGCGTTCGGCGAATTTTTCCGCGTCGTCGTAGATGAAGGCGAGGCCGCCGGACATGCCGGCGCCGAAGTTGAGGCCGGTGCGACCGAGCACGACGACGGTGCCGCGCGTCATGTATTCGCAGGCGTGGTCGCCCACGCCCTCGACGACGGCGGTGGCGCCGGAGTTGCGGACGGAGAAGCGCTCGCCCGCCGTGCCGGCGGCGAAGAGGGAGCCGCCGGTGGCGCCGTAGAGGCAGGTGTTGCCGATGAGGGCGTTGTCGCGCCAGGCGTAGGTTTCCTCGGGCTTGGGGCGCACGATAATCTCGCCCCCGGCCATGCCCTTGCCGACATAGTCGTTGCCCTCGCCGATGAGGCGGAGGCGCACGCCCTGCACGAGGAACGCGCCGAAGCTCTGGCCGGAACTGCCGGTGAAGGTGAGGTCGATGGCGCCGGGGGGCAGCGAGTTGTTGCCGCGCAGGTAGGCGATCTGGCCCGAGAGGTAGGTGCCGATGTCGCGGTGGGCGTTCTCGACCTTGTATTTGCCCGTGAGCCGGGCGGCGTGGCCGGTGAGGACGTCGCGGGCCTCGATGACGATGGCCTCGTCGAGCGTGCCCTCGTTGCCAAAGCGGGCGTTGCGCTCCCGGGTGTGGTAGCGCTCGGTCTCGCCGGAGGGGTCGGGATCGTGGAGCACGCCGGAGAGGTTGATGAGGCGGGTCTTGGGGTTGGCCGGGTCGTCGATCTGCTCGAGCAGGTCCACGCGGCCGACAATCTCGTTGAGGGTGCGAACGCCGAGCCGCGCGAGATAATGGCGCACCTCCTCGGCCACGGCGTTGAAGTAGGCGATGACGTTCTCGGGCTTGCCGCGGAACTTGGCGCGCAGGTCCTCGCGCTGGGTGGCGACACCGACCGGGCAGGTGTTCTGGTGGCAGACGCGGAACATGGCGCAGCCGGCGGCGATGAGCGCGGCGGTGCCAAAGTTGTATTCCTCCGCGCCGAGCAGCGCGGCGATGACGATGTCGCGCCCGGTCTTCATACCGCCGTCGGTGCGGAGCGTGACGCGGTTGCGGAGGCCGTTCATCATGAGGACCTGGTGGGCTTCGGCGACGCCGAGCACCCAGTCGGAACCGGCGTTCTTGATGGAGCCGAGCGGCGAGGCGCCGGTGCCGCCCTCGTGGCCGGAGACGAGGATGACGTCGGCGTAGGCCTTGGCGACGCCGGCGGCGACGGTGCCAACGCCGGAGGAGGCGACGAGCTTCACGCAGACCTTGGCGCGGGGGTTGACCTCCTTGAGATCGAAGATGAGCTGCGCGAGGTCCTCGATGGAGTAGATATCGTGGTGCGGCGGGGGCGAGATGAGCATGATGCCCGGCACGCTGTAGCGGAGGCGGGCGATGAGCGGCGAGACCTTGATGCCCGGCAACTGGCCGCCCTCGCCCGGCTTGGCGCCCTGCGCCATCTTGATCTCGATCTCACGGGCGTTGGAGAGGTATTCGGCCGTGACGCCGAAGCGGCCGGAGGCGACCTGCTTGATGGCGGAGTTGGCGTTGTCGCCGTTGGCGCGGACGACGAAGCGCGCGGGGTCCTCGCCGCCCTCGCCGGAGTTGGACTTGCCGCCGATGCGGTTCATGGCGATGGCGAGCGTCTCGTGCGCCTCGGGCGAGAGCGCGCCGAGCGACATGCCCGCCGTGGTGAAACGGCGGCGGATGTCCTCAACCGGCTCGACGAGCCCGATGTCGACCTGTTTTTCCGGGAAGCGGATCTTGAGCAGGTCCTTCAGCGTGACCGGCTGGTGCTCGTCGGCGACGGAGGCAAAGGTCTTGAACGACCCGGCGTCGGGATTGCGGACGAATTTGTGCATGCCGGCGACGACCTTGGGATTCCAGCCGTGGAACTCGCCCTCGCCGCGCTTGTTGACGCGGTAGTAGCCCTCGTTGTGCAGGGCGGGCGCGGTGGCCGGGCCGGCGGGATTGGCGAGGTCGAGCGGCGGGAAGCCGCGCTCGTGGCGGGCGATCGCCTCGTCGGAGATCTGCCGGTAGCCGATGCCGCCGATAGGTGACGGCGTGCCGCGGAAGCAGTCCTCGATGACCTTGTTGCCGATGCCGATGGCCTCGAACACCTGGGCGCCGCGGTAGCTGAGCAGCGTGCTGATGCCCATCTTGGCCATGATCTTGAGGAGGCCGGCCTCGATGGCGGCCTGGTAATTCTTCTCGGCGTCGGCCGGGGCGAGCGGGACGGAGGTCTTGCCGGCGGCGGCGAGGCCCCGCACGGTGGCGAGGGCGAGCCAGGGGTTGACGGCGGCGGCGCCGTTGCCGATGAGGCAGGCGATGTGGTGGACGTCGCGCGCCTCGCCGGTCTCGACGATGAGATCGCAACGCAGGCGGACGCCGGCCCGGACCAGCCGGGTCTGCACGGCGCCGACGGCGAGGAGCATGGGCACGGGGACGAGGTCGCGCGTCATGCCCCGGTCGGAGAGGATGATGAGGCGGGAGCCGTGGGACTCGACGACGCTGAGCGCCCGGTTGGCGAGTTCGGCGAGGAATTTCTCGAGCGCGTCGGGCCCGCTGGCGGGATTGAACAGCACCGGGAAGCGCGCGACGCGGCCCCGGAGGAACTTGATCTCCTCCAGCGCGGCGACCTCGTGGTCGCGCAGCACGGGCGTGTCGAGGTCGACGAGGCCGTCGAAGTCGGGGAATTTTTCAAAGAGGTTCAGACGGCCGCCGATGCCGGTGGAGATGGACATGACGGTCTTCTCGCGGATGGAGTCGATCGGCGGATTGGTGACCTGCGCGAAGAGCTGCTTGAAATACTGGTAGAGCAGGCGCGGCCGGCGGGAGAGCACGGCAAAGGGCGTGTCGTCGCCCATCGAGCCGATGGGCTCCTGCCCCTCGGCCAGCGGCGTGAGGACCATTTCCAGCTCGTCGAGGTCGTAACCGAAGGCGAGCTGCTGGTCGAGCGGCGCGGCCGGCGGGGTGAACGGCGCGGCGGTGGCGGCGGTGGCCTTGGCATGCACCTCGGCGAACTTGTGCAGGTTGACGAGGCGCTTCTCGCACCATTCGCCGAAACTCCGGTCCGCGGTGAGGGCGCCCTTAATGTCCGCGTCCATCAGGAGGCGGTTGGCCTGAAGGTCGACGGCGATCATGCGGCCCGGCCCGAGCTGGCCGGACTGGACGACGCGCCCCGGCAGGTCGGAGATGACGCCCGCCTCGGAGGCGAGCACGACATAGCCGTCGTCATAGACCTTGAAGCGCGCGGGGCGCAGGCCGTTGCGATCGAGCGAGGCGGCGACGTAGCGGCCGTCGGAGAAGACAAGCGCCGCGGGACCGTCCCACGGCTCGATGAGGTGGGAGTGGTAGCGGTAGAAATCACGCGCCTCGGCGGAGAGCTTCCTGTCCTTCTCCCAGGCCATCGGGACCATCATCATCATGGCGTGGAGCGGCGAGCGGCCGCCGAGGGTGAGGACCTGCAGGACGTTGTCGAAGCTGGCGGAGTCGGACATGCCCGGCTGCACGACGGGGTGGAGGTCGGCGAAGCGCGGGCCCCAGACGCCGCCGGCCATGGAGCGCTCGCGGGCGTGCATGCGCACGCGGTTGCCGCGGATGGTGTTGATCTCACCGTTGTGGGCCAGGGCGCGGAAGGGTTGGGCGAGGTGCCAGGTCGGAAAGGTGTTGGTCGAGTAACGCTGGTGGAAGATGGCGAAGGCCGTGCGGTAGGCCGGCGAGCGCAGGTCGGGGAAAAAGCGGCGCACCTGCGGCGCGTTGAGCAGGCCCTTGTAAACGATGGTGCGGCAGGAAAAACTGCACACGTAGAACCCGTCGAGCCGCGCCTCGGCGCAGCGGCGCTCGGCGACCTTCTGGGCAAGGTAGAGCTTCCGCTCGAACTCGTCGTCGGCGAGGTCGTCGAGCCGCGCGACCAGCGCCTGCATGATGAGCGGGACGGTCTCGGCGGCCTTGCGGCCCAGGATGGAGACATCGACCGGCACCTCGCGCCAGGCCACGAAGGCCAAGCCCTCCTCCTTGACGGCCTCGATGACAATCTTGCGGCAGTGGGCCTGGGCGAGGTCGTTGCCGCGCGGAAGGAAGATCATGCCGACGCCGAGATCCTTGTCCGCCGGGGCCGTCTTTTTCTGGGCGGCGAAGAACTCCGCAAAGATGCCGTAGGGCAGCTGCGTGAGCACACCCGCGCCGTCGCCGGTGATGGCGTCGGCATCGATGGCGCCGCGGTGGGCGAGGCACTTGAGGGCGCTCAGGGCGCGCACCAGCACATCGTGGCTGCGTTCGCCGTTGATCTTCGCGATGAAGCCCACGCCGCAGGCGTCGTGCTCGAACTCGGGGTTATACAACGGAGAGGGGATGATCTTGCTCACGAGGGAGGGTTTGCCGGACGGTCAGAAGCTACTTTTATGCCACAGGCCGGGCAGATACGGCCGGAGCATCCAGTGGTGCGCGAGGGAATTAGGGAGAAGCAGCGGATGGGCGGGCATCGCAGGCACGTTGAACAGTTGCGAGGCGCAGCGCAGATGCAAAGGCTGTCATAAGACCGGGCCGGTAAACGGCTCATACCCGCCTCCCGCAGGCAGTTAGGCGGATGGAATATTTTGTTTGCTACCCCCTGCCCTTTGGGGTCTCTTGGCCGCTCTTTTCCGGTCAGACCGGTCGACAAAACGGGACGTAGCTTAGCCTGGTAGAGCGCTTGCTTCGGGAGCAAGAGGTCGAGAGTTCGAATCTCTCCGTCCCGACCATTCGTCGCTCATGTGATTCACATGAGCTATGGATGGCGGGCCATTTCACGATAAACCGGGGGGTGCTGCGGACACCCTATCCGCCCGAAGGCCACGGGTCTTCTGAGCGACCATTCGTCGCTCAGCGCAATGCGATGAGTTATGAATGGCGGGCCATTTAACGAAGCGGCCCGGCCGCCGGTTGTTTTTCCCGCAGGGTCGCCGCGATCTGCTGCAGGCCCTTCTGCACCACGCCGCCATCGGAGCCGAGGGCGACGAAGGTGAAGCCCCAGTCGCGGCATTTGGCCACCAGCGCGGGATTGTGGACCAGGATGCCCGGGGCCTTGCCCTGCTTCCGCGCGGCGGCCACGACCCGCTGCACCGCGTCCAGGAAGAGCGGATGCTCGAACTGGTCGCGGATGCCGAGGCCGTAGGTGAGGTCGGTCGGGCCGACAAAGAGGACATCCACGCCGTCCACGGCGGCAATCGCGTCGAGGTTGGCGACGGCCTGCGCCGTTTCAATCTGCACGATGTTCACGATCCATTCGTGGGCATGGAGGTAATATTCCTCAAAGTCCGTCCCGTAGCCGGCCGCGCGTTGGTTCTTGGCCACCCCGCGGAAGCCGCGGGGCGGGTAGCGCAGCGCGGCGACCGTGGCTGCGGCCTCGGCGGCGGTGTTGACGAACGGCACCATGATGCCCTGGGCACCCAGGTCAAGGGCCCGCTTGAAACGGGGCGCCTCGTTGGCGGCGATGCGCACAATGGGCACGGCCGGCGTGGCGGCCACGGCCTGCAACTGGTGCAACATCGTGTCCTCGCCGCCCGGGCCATGTTCATGGTCAAGGACCACCCAGTCGAAACCCGTCTGCCCCGCCAGTTCGGCGGTGACGGACGACCCGAGGTTGAGCCAGGTGCCGATGAGCCATTCGCGGGCGAGGACCCGGGCGCGGAATTTTCCGGAGATTTTCATGTGAGGATTAGAGTGAAAGGTAGAGCCGGTAGAGCGCCTGCGTGCCGCAATCCTCCCAGCCGCGCGCCGCCACCTGGTCGTAGAGTTTCTTCGCGCAGGCCAGGCCGGGGAGCGCGAGCTTCAGCTCGGCGGCGCTCTCGAGGGCGATCCCCATGTCCTTCAGGATGTGTTTGACGTAGAAACCGGGGGCGTAGTTTTCCGCCAGGGCGCGGGGCGCGAGGTTGGTCATCGCCCACCCGCCCGCCGCGCCGCCGCTGATGCTCGCATGCACGGCGGCCGGATCCAGCCCGGCGCGTTTCGCGTAGGTGAGCGCCTCGCACCAGGAGACCATGCCCACCGCCACCGCGATCTGGTTGGCCATCTTGCAATGCTGGCCGGCGCCGGGACCGCCCAGCCGGGCAATGTTCTTGCCCATCAAATCGAAGATTGGCCGGGCGCGGGCAAACGCGGCGGGTTCACCCCCGGCCATGATCACCAGCCGGGCTTCCCGGGCCCCGATGTCGCCGCCTGAAACGGGTGCGTCCAGTGCCTCCAGTCCGCGCTGGCCCGCCGCCGCCGCGATCCGGCGGGCGAGCACCGGGCTGGAGGTGGTCATGTCAATCAACAGCGCCCCCGGCCGGGCGTGCGCGACCAACCCATCCGGGGCGAGATAGACCGCCTCCACGTCGGCGGGAAAGCCAAGCATCGTGACGACCACATCCGCCGCCGCCGCCGTGGCGCGCACGGAGTCATGCCAGATGGCGCCGGCCTCGAGCACCGGGGCCGCCTTCTCCTTCGTGCGGTTGTGGACATGGACCGTATGGCCGGCGCGGAGCAACTGCCCGGCCATGCTGCGTCCCATGACCCCCAAACCAATAAAAGCGACGACCGGCAGTTTCATGCGTGTAGTGGAATCAGTTTAACTCAGCTTTTCGGTCCGTGCCCGCAAGGCAAATGGCTCGCCAATATTGTCCGCCCCGCCGGGCCGCCCTTCACGTGTAGCCACAAAATTTGGCGGTGGATCAGGGTGTGGCCAATGGCGCCGCCATTTCCACCGGCCTGCCGCCCGCTGGCGAAGAACTGCCATGTCCCATTTGCCGGATTCCCCTGGGCTGCGATGGCTTCAAACCGCAAGGAAGGGATTATAGCGCCGCTCAATGGCGGCGGTCGTCAACGGGCCGTGGCCGGGCGCGATGATGGTATCGTCGGCCAGCAGGCCCAAAATGCGCCGGGAATGCGTCAGCTGCCGCTGGCAGCAGAAATACCCGCCGCCGAGTGAGCCGGCGAAGATCAGGTCGCCGGAAATGAGCAGACCCGGCCCCTTCGTCCCCGAAGTATCGCGGATCAGGTAGCAATTGTGCTCGGCCGCATGGCCCGGGGTGTGGAAGGCCGTGACCGAGATGCGGTCATATTGCACGGTCTCGCCCTCGCCCAACCCGCGGCATTGCGTCCAACGGCCGTTGGGTGGACCGTAGAAATGGTCCAGCCCGGTTTCCCGCAGCACAACCTCCAGGCCGCCAATATGCTCGGCTTCGTAATGGGTGACATACACCGACTCGATCTCCTGAATGCGTTCCGGCCAGGCCCGGTGCAGCTCCGCGTGGCTGGCCCCGGTGTCGAAAAGGATGGCGGTGTTGCCGCCGGTGGAGACGACATAAGCGTTGGCCACGCCGACGCCGAAGGGCATGCGCAGCGGATGCACCAAGAACGGCAGACCGGTGAGCTCAGCCGGCGGGTAGGCGCCTTGGGCGAGCGCGTTGAGCCCGATCTCGTTCAAGCCGAGCACGCGCGCCAGCCGGCCGAGTTCAGCCTGGGTCAGTTCCGGGCGGTAATCGATGGCATCCTGGATGCGCGCCAGCTCCACGCCGCTCGCCTTGGCCAGGTTTTCCACCGTGAGGGCGGCATGGCGGACCGCTTTCTCGAGCACGTCGCCCAGCTCGTCTTCAAGCGGCGGTTTGTCGGTGACTGGAGGCATGAGAGGAACGTAGGACCGGCCAGCAGAATTGACAATGTCCGACTCCTGTCATTCTGAACGCAGTGAGGAATCTAGCAGGATATCCGCTGACGGTAGTGATTCTGGATCCTTCACTTCGTTCAGGATGACGGAAACAAGTCTTATCCGTGACCATCCGTGAAATCTGTGGTCAAAAAGTGATTCCCTTCGCGTCAGGATTCTCCCACGTTTTCCGCATGGATGCGGTTCAGCAAGAGGTCACGGACATTTTCCTGCGCACCAAGGCGCTGCTGCAAGGACACTTTGTCCTGCGCTCGGGGCTGCACAGCGGGCATTTCTTCCAATGCGCCCAGGTCTGCCAGGACATGCCGGCGGTGGAGCGGCTCGGCACCCTGTTGAAACAAAAGCTCGGCGCCTTGCCCTACGACACCGTGCTGGCCCCGGCGATGGGCGGGCTGGTCATCGGCCAGGAAGTGGCCCGCCAGTCCAAATGCCGCTTCATTTTTGCCGAGAAGCAAAACGACGTCCTCGTGCTCCGGCGCGGTTTCACCTTCAGACCGGGCGAGCGGGTGCTGGTGGTCGAAGATGTGATCACCCGCGGTGGACGGGTGCAGGAATGCCTCGCCATCGTGCGCCAGCACGGCGGCACGGCGGTGGCGGTGGCGGTGCTGGTGGATCGCAGCGCCGGCCAGGCCAAGTTCGACGTGCCCTGCCTTTCGCTGCTGGAGATGAGCTACCCCACCTATGCTGCTGACAAGTTGCCCGAACATCTGTCACGTATCCCGGCGAGTAAACCCGGTAGTTAACATGTAAGTCCCGTAGCCGCCTTCCTGTTGCTGGCTGCTGCCAGCCCGGGATCAGTCGCGTGGCCTTCGCCACGGCTGAGCTGGCGGCCCGGGATTTGTCCCCGGTTCACGCGCACCATTCGTCGCGAAACCAAGGCAAACCGCCGGAACTGGCCAAGCTGCCGGCGTCAAAACCAGGCAGTTGACGGCGTGCATTGCAGGTGGAGCGCGCTGACCTCAGCGCGCTTTCCGCAGACGCACGCCCCATAGCGCGTTGGGGTCAACACGCTCCACCCCGAGGCAAATCAGCGGACGGTGAACATCACGTAGCGATACACCCCGCGGTAATAAACCAAGGCGATGTTGCGTCCGTCGCGCAAGGCGCGCTTGGCCGTGGCGAGATCGGTCAGCGGCACCCGGTTCAATTGCTCGATCACCGCGCCTTGGGGAAACGTCTCCCGGTAGGGCGAACCGGGCGCGATCTCGGTGACCACGACACCGTCAACCCGATCGTCGACGCGCAGCTCCCGGCGCAACTCGGCGGTCAGCGGTGACACCGAAATACCGGCGATCAGTTCGCCTTCGGGCGCGTTGTCGTCCTGCAATTTGCCCAGCGTGACGTCCTTGCTCTGCGTCTTGCCGTCGCGGATGAATTTAACCGCGATTTTCGTGTTGGGCGGTGTCTGCGCAATGATGAGTCGCAGGTCATCGCGGGTGGTCACGACTTTGTCGTTGATCGCGACGATGATGTCCTCGCGTTTCAGGCCGGCCTTGGCGGCCGGGCCGTCGGCGGGATTGAGGTCCGTGATGATCACGCCCTTCTGGTCGGCTTTGAGCCCGAATGACTCGGCCATGTCGGCCGTGATCGCATCGGTCGAGACGCCGAGGTAGCCGCGCGCCACGGTGCCGGTGTCGATCAGGCTGTGCATGATATTGCTCGCCAGATTGACCGGGATGGCGAAACCGATGCCGATGTTGCCGGACGAGGTGGAGATGATGGCGGAATTGATGCCGACGAGCCGGCCGCGGGCATCGATCAGCGCCCCGCCGGAGTTGCCCTGGTTGATGGCGGCATCAGTCTGAATGAAATCCTCGTAGCCGCCCACCTCGTCAAGGATGCCCACCCGGCGGCCGGTGGCCGAAACGATGCCCATCGTGACCGTCTGCCCGACGCCGAGGGGGTTGCCGATGGCGAAGACCACGTCACCGACCCGCAGCTTGGTGCTGTCGGCCAGAGTGGCGGCCGGCAGATTTTCGGCCTCGATCTTGATGACGGCCACATCGGTCTTGGGGTCGGTGCCGATGACCTTGGCGGTGAATTCGCGCTCGTCGTTGAGCAGCACCTTCACTTCATCGGCTTCATCAATCACGTGGTTGTTGGTGATGATGAAACCGTCGGTGGAAATAAGGACGCCGGAACCCAGGCCGCGCTGCTTTTGTTCGCGACCCTGCGCGCCGAACTGGCGGAGAAAGTCGGGCACCTGCTGGCGGACGATCTTGCTCGAATAGACCGAGATCACGGCCGGCCGGATGCTCTCCAGGGCGTCGGCGTAGCTGGTGACGACGGTTTTTGAATCGCCGATCGGCGAGGCGTCAACCTTCAGCGTGGGTTGCTTGCCGGCCGGCCGAACCGGGGCTGACTTGGGGTCGGCCGCGAGCAGGCCGACGGCCAAGCCAAGAAGGGAAGTGACGAGCGCAAGGGACAGGGCAACCGACTTGATTTTCATAGGGAATGGGAGCGAACCATGACACTGACCGGGACCGGTGGTTCCGCAAGCGGGACCGCAGCCGGGTTGTCCAAAAAACAGCTTCTCTTTTGGCTCGCCTGTAGGTCGGGGTTTATCCCCGACAGAGTGTCTGGAGTCGGGCATAAAGCCCGACCTACAAAGGAGGGTGAGCCTCTTGCCACTTAGAATCCCTTGATTTTGAACAGGCTGGTGACGCTTTCGTTCGTATTGATGCGCAGGATGGCCTCACCCAGCAAGGGGGCGATGCTCAGCACGGTGATGGGCAGGCCCCGGGTGTCGATCGGCACGGAATTGGTCGTGATCAGCTCGTCAATCAGGCCGCCTTTCAGCCTCTCGTAGGCGATTTCGTTGAGCACGCAGTGGCTGACGGCGGCGCGGATGCTCTTGGCGCCATGTTCCTTCAGGATCTTGGCGGCGGCCGTGAGGGTGCCGGCCGTCTCCGTGATGTCGTCCACCAGCAGGACATCGCAACCATCGACTTCGCCCACGATGTTGATGGCCTCGACCGTGTTGGCGTTGACGCGCTTTTTGGCCACGAGGCCGAGGGTGGCGCCGAGGATGTCAGCGTAGGCCGAGGCCATCTTCATGCCGCCGACGTCGGGGGAGAAGACGACGAGATTGTTGCTGCGCTTGGTCGCCAGGTATTGAAAGAAAACCGGGGAGGCGAAGAGGTGGTCCACCGGAATGTCGAAGAAGCCCTGAATCTGCTGGCTGTGCAGGTCCATCGCCAGGATGCGGTTGGCCCCCGCCGACATGAGCAGGTTGGCCACGAGCTTGGCGGTGATGGGCACGCGGGGCTGGTCCTTGCGGTCCTGCCGGGCGTAGCCGTAGAACGGGATGACGGCAGTGATGCGCTGCGTCGACGCGCGTTTGGCGGCATCAATCATGATGAGCAGCTCCATCAGGTGATGGTTGGTCGGGGGACAGGTGGACTGGATGAAATAGCAGTCCGCGCCGCGGATGTTCTCGTTGATCTTCACGAACGACTCGCCGTCGGGGAAGCAGGTGACGGTCGCATCGCCCAGCGGGACGCCGATGGACTGGCAGATTTCCTCTGCGAGCGGGCGGTTGGATGAACCGGAGAAAATCTTGAGCTTCGTGTCCCTCATTGCTCAGGCGTGGTAACGGAGATGGCGGGGAGCGGGAAGATTATTCCGCTTTTTTCTCAAGCGCCTCCACGCGCTTGAAGAGGTCGGGCAGCCGTTGCTGCAACACGGCGATCCGGCGTTCCAGCATGTAGGGTATCGCCGGGGTGCCGTTGACGTAGGCGCCGGCCGGAATACTGGAGGCGAGCCCGGCGCCGCCGCCGACCTTGCTGCCTTTGCCCAGGGTGATGTGGCCACCCAAGCCCGCCTGACCGCCCAAGATCACATAATCCCCGAGCGTGGTGCTGCCGGAGACCCCGGCCTGGGCGCAAAGGATGCAATGCTTGCCGATGACGACATTATGGGCGATTTGCACGAGGTTATCAATCTTGGTGCCCTCCCCCACGACCGTCCGGCTGAAGCGGGCGCGGTCGAGGGTGGAATTGGCCCCGATCTCAACGTCGTCCCCGATCTCCACGACGCCGATCTGCGGGATCTTCTCGTGGCGTCCCTTGACGAACTCATAACCGAAACCGTCCGAGCCGACCACCACACCCGGCTGGAGCCGCACCCGGTTGGCCAGCGAACAGCCGGCGCCGAGCACGACACCAGGCATCAGCCAACAACCCTCGCCAATCCGGGCCTCGCGGCCGACGAAGACAGAGGCCTGCAGCACGCTGCCGGGACCGATCTGGGCGCCATCCTCCACGACACACAGCGGACCGATGTGCGCCGTGGCATCCACTTTGGCGGTGGGGACAACCACCGCGCTTGGGTGGATGCCCGGCAAAGGCTTGGGCCAGAGGGCCTGCTCGATGCGGGCGCAAACCTTGGCCAGCGCCACCGAGGGGTTGTCGACAAAGAGGAAGACCTGGTCCGGCTTGGGTTCGCCGGTGTAATCAAGCGGCAGCAACAGCGCCGTGGCGGCGCTGTCGGCCACCTGCGAACGGTATTTCGCGTTGCCCAGAAAGGACAGGTCGCCCGGGCGCGCGGAGCTCAGAGCCGCGATATCGCGCACCGGCTGCCGGGTCGACCCGGCGATGCGCTGGGCACCGATGAAGGCGGCAATCTCGGCGGTGGTGTAAGCGACCTGCATGGCGACAAAAAAGCCCTGTTCGGTGGAACAGGGCTTGGCAAGAATTCTTACGGCTTCTTGGGCTCGGTCTTGGCCCCGACGTTGGGGACCGAGAAGGCTGGCGCCGGGGTTGAGGGGGCCGGGGGGGCCGCAGCGGCCGGCTTGGCGGCCGGGCGGTCCTTGTTTACTTCCGCGATCACTTCCTCGGTGATGTCATAGGCCGGGTCGGCATAGAGCACGACCGGGATGCGGAAGGCGGACGGACCGGATTTGTCGACGACGAGCGTGGCGCCCTTGCGCTTGGCGATCTCGTTCACGGTCTTGGTGATTTCCTCGAGAAGAATCTCCCGGAAATTGTCGATGCGCTGCCGGAGCGAGTTTTGGGTGTTTTGCAGGAAACCCTGCAAATCGGCCTGCTTGCGCTGGATCTCCTCCATCTTTTTCTGGGCGGCCTGTTCGGCCTTGGTCCGGGCCTCGGCATTGAGGAGCGTGCTCTTCGCCTGCTCGGCGAGCTCCTTGTATTCATCCACCATGGTCTGGCCCTGCTTGCGGAGTTCCTCCGCCTGCTCCCGGGCTTTCTGCTCGGCGTCGCGGAATTTGATGTTGTTCTCCTCTGATTTGTAGTGGCCGTCGAAGACTTTGCCGATGTCGACAGTGATCAGTTTCAACGCCGGCTGCGCGAGCAGGGCGGTGGAACCGGCGCCAAATGCGACCAGAGTCAGGAGGGTGCGGATCAGCTTGTTCATAGTGAGGGTGAGGTTGACGGATTAGAAGCGGGTGCCAAAGGAGAAATTAAACTGCGTGCCCTTCTTGTTGAACCGGTCGCCGGTCAGGGGCACGCCAAAATCCAGGCTGAGAGGGGCGCCGGCCACGAAGAGGCGCAGGCCGAAGCCGAAGTTGTCGTTGTAGGATGCCGGACCGAAATCGTAGGCGTCCTTGTTGACAAAGCCCGCATCGTAGAAGACCGCGAAACGCACGGGTTTCACAATATCCATCGAGTATTCCAGACTGAAGAAGCCGTAGGTGCTGCCGCCGATGGGCTCCCCGTTGGGATCCTTGGGGCCGACAGTGCGGAACTCGAAGCCGCGCAGGGTCTGGGGGCCGCCCAGGAAGTAGCGGTCGTAGAACGGCACGCCCGGCACAAAGGGCGCGCTGGTCACCGGCAGACCGGTCGTGGGATCAGTGATGGTGCGCGTTTGTGTCTCATTGCTTCGTCCAAAACTGCTCACCACGCCGACGCGGCCGAGGACAGCCAGAACCTGCTCCTGAAACTCGGCGACCGGGAAGAACTTCGAGCCGCGGAACTCCAGGCTGTAATAGTTGTTGTCGCCGCCCAACGCGCCACCAGCCAGACCGAGGTCGAGGGAGCCGTAATTGCCCCGCGTGGTATTGATGATCTTGTCGCGCGTATCCTGGGTGAAGGACAAGCCGAGCCTGGACGTGGTCGACGTGCCTTCCGCGAAGCGGATCGAGGTCGGCGCGCCGGCGGCCACGTTGGCGATGTCAATGACCTGGTAGGTGTAGGACATGCGGCTCTCCAGCCAGTTGAAGAGCCGCTTGCGCAGGTAGACTTCGCTGCCGGTTCGGATTTCCTCGTAGTAGGCGCTGTTGAAGTCGGAAGTCTGGCGGTAAAGCTGGAAGCCGAGCGCAAGCTCCCGCTCGAACAGGTAGGGCTCCTCGAAGGCCAGGATGACCTCGCTGGACC